>Ga0180429_10004922_pt1 | contig 10651 bp, 6 predicted proteins | sample SS_ome_FD_132428 | JGI IMG/M metagenome (GOLD analysis project Ga0180429, IMG submission 132428) | Hypersaline lake sediment archaeal communities from the Salton Sea, California, USA - SS_1_S_1 metaG | ecosystem: Environmental > Aquatic > Non-marine Saline and Alkaline > Hypersaline > Sediment ...
CTTGCGCGGACGCCGGGCGGTGCTTGCCAAGCACCGCTGGCTGACGTTCCTGCTGCCGATCGCCGTCTTCATGCTGCTGACCGGCATCGAGCCGAAGCCGCAGCCGGCCAACCCCGCCGACTCCTTCATCGCCGAGGAACTCACGGCGGACGAAATCGCGGAATTCTCGCAGTGGCCTTCGATTCCATACGCGTACTATCCGTGGGTCTACTGTGCCAAGGTCATCCTCACCTTGGCGGCCGTGTGGTTCGTGCTGCCCGGCTATCGGCAGTTTGCCTGGAAGCTTGCTCCGCTGGCGTTGATGGTCGGCGTTGTTGGGGGCGTAATATGGATTGCACTGTGCCGGCTGGATATCGAACACGCGTATCTGCAGCCGGCCCTGGAGCAGGTGCACCTGGGTTGGCTGATCGGGGCGGGCGCGCGGAGCGCCTACAACCCGTTCGAACAGATCGCCGCCCGCCCGGCGGCCTGGGCGTTTCTGGGGGTTCGATTCTTCGGGCTGGTTCTGTTGGTACCGGTGATCGAGGAGTTCTTTCTCCGCGGTTTCTTGATGCGGTTCGTGATGCAGCCGGACTGGTGGGCGGTGCCGTTCGGCCGGGTAAGCGCGTTGGCGGTGGTAGCCGGCACGGCCGTTCCGATGCTGATGCACCCGGCCGAGTTGCTGGCGGCCGCCGTATGGTTTACGCTTATCACCTGGCTGATGGTCAAGACGCGGAACATTTGGGACTGCGTAGCCGCCCACGCGATCACCAACCTGCTGCTGGGGATTTACGTAGTGGCCGCCGGCCGGTGGCAGTTGATGTAAGTGGCATGGGATGATTGGTGACGACGCCGGATACCCGGTTTGCAAGGAAGGATGGACCGCGTGCCGCCACTGGACCTCTCGTCGATGATACCCGTCACGCTGACGCTCGGCGCGCTGCTCGTCACCGCGCTGCTCGCCGGCGTTTTCGGGCAGTTCATCAGGCTGCCGAAGGTGACTTCCTACCTGCTGATGGGCATGGTGATCGGCTCGATGGGTTGGATCCCGCAGGAGCATATCGGCCGCATCGAGCCGCTCACCAAGCTGGCGATTGCGCTGGTGTTGTTCAACCTCGGCTGCCATTTTCCGCTGGGCCGGGTGAGGCGCATCATCCGCCGCGTCGTGCGGCTGTCGTTCGGTGAACTCGGCATGACGTTCCTGCTGACAGTCACCATTCTGCCGCTGCTGGGAGCGCGCTGGGACGCCGCGCTGCTGCTGGGCGTTCTAGCGCTGGCCACCGCGCCGGCCACCACCATTCTGGTGCTCAAGGAAACCGAATCCGAAGGTCCGCTGACCGAATATACAAACGCCCTGGTGGCAATGAACAACCTCGTGTCGATCGTGTTGTTCGAACTGCTGTTCCTGGCGATCATCTTTATGCACGGCCGGTTGCCGCATCCGCTGCTGACGGAGATCGGATTGCTCGCCCGCCACCTGATCGGCTCGCTGCTGCTGGGTGTGGCGGCCGGCCTGGTCGTAAGCTACTGTTTCGGCCTGGTCGCCGAAAACCGGCGGCTGGTGCTGTTGGTGGGAATCATTACCCTGGTGTTGGGTATCTGCCTGCAAACCGAGACGCCCTATCTGCTCACCTTTCTGGCGATGGGCGCTACCGTGGCCAACAGTTCGTATCAGGCCCGGCAAATGCTGGCCGAACTGGATCGGCTCACCGGGCTGTTGACGGTTGTGTTCTTCGTTACGCACGGCGCCGAACTGCAAGTCGACAAACTGTGGATGGCTGGATCGATCGGGGCGGGATACATCGTACTGCGACTGTACGGCAAGTATTTCGGGATCTGGATGGCCGCCCGCTCCGGCGGCGAGGAGCCGGCCGTGCGCAACTGGCTGGGGACCGCCCTGATGGCACAGGCCGGCGCCGCCATTGCGCTGACGCACATCGCCGCGGGGCGTGCCGAGCAACTGCAATTGCATGAACCCTTGCTGGAGATGTTCGTACAAGTGCAGACGGTAATCCTCGGCACGGTGGTGGTCTTCGAGATTGCCGGGCCGCTGTTGATTCGCCAGGCCGTGCTCCGCGCCGCCGAGATGCCCTTGGCGCACGCCGTCCGGCATCCCGGCCCCAGCCCCCTGGAGCAACTGCGGACCGTTTGCAACGGCGTGCTGATGGCCTTCGGTTTCAGTCCGTGGGGCAACCGCTCGGAGGCGGGCCTGGCCGTAAGCGACATCATGCGAAGGAACGTGCCGAAAATCGCCCATTCGGCCATCTTCGACGATGTGATCACCTGTATCGAACACAGCCGCGACAACACCTTTCCGGTGGTGGATTCGGCGGGCGAGTTGGTCGGCGTAATTCGCTACCGGGAACTCAGCCATGCCCTGTTCGACCGGCAGCTCGGCGCGCTGGTCCGCGCCGCCGACGTCACCACACCCGCCGGCCGCGTGCTGTATCCGGACGAACCGATCAGCCGGGCGAGCGGATTGTTCGCCGCGAGCAAGGACGACTGCATTCCCGTGGTGGCCGGCGAGCAGCCGCGGCAATTCCTCGGCGTGGTCCGCCGCCGCGACGTCTTGCGCCTGTTGATCCGCGATCGCACCGAGGCGTAAGCGGCCTCACGCCCGGCGACCCATCATTTCCACCATCTTGGGCATAAAGTAGGGCAGGTCGGGCCAGCCGCGCGAGGTGACCACCGACCCGTCTACCACCACCGGTGCGTCGATGAATTTGCCGCCCAGCAGTTCGATATCCCGCTTAATGCCGTGATAGGCCGTCATCCGCAGGCCCCTGATCGGCGCGGCCGTGTAAAGCAGCATTACGCCGTGGCACATTGCGCCCAGGGGCAGCTTGTTCTTCATGAAGTGGGCAACGATCCGCACCAAGTCTGCGTTCTGGCGGATTTCCTCGGGCGCGCGGCCGCCGGGCAACAGCAACGCGGCGTACTCGGCCGGCTTGACGTCCTTGTAAGCGACATCGACGTTGATCTGGTAGCCGAGCTTCTCGGTGTAGCCCTCGTACTGCGGCTCGAAGTCGTGCACCACCATTTGCAGCCGCTTCACGCTCGGCGCGGCCACGACCGGCACCGCCCCCTCTTCCATGACGCGGTAGACCATGTAGTAGACCTCCATCCCCTCGCCGAACTCGCCGGTGGCGATCAGGACTTTCTTGCCCTTCAGGGGTTGCGTGCTTGCGGCGGCGGCGATAGCGGGTGTCGTGCCGGCGGCGGCCGCCCCGGCCATCCCCAGCGACGCGGCCAACGCCCGGCGCCGAGTAATCATCTTGCCGTTTTCATCTGCCATGGTTCTCTCCCGATGATAGCGTAGTGGTGCGTTATTGTTGCTCATAAAACCGCGACCGGTGGCCGCGTGAAGTTGCGCGAAACTGTCGCGACCGGCGTTCGGCGCGACCACCGGTCGCGGCTTTATGACGGCTTGCACCGGCACGATATAACTCTCCAAATCCTAATTCAACGCAGATCGGAAAGCAACAGTCGCCCCGCCGAAACGAAGCGGCCGCTTGCAATTCGCGTAGAAATGTGGTTCCCTGATAGCGCCATGACGATCGCAATCCTGTTTTCCACCATCCTCCTTGCGGGCGAGCCGGCGCCGGCGCCGGCCGAAGGGACGGTTCTGGGCGTATCGAACACGTTCAACAATGCCCCCTTTCGCTACCACATGGAGCCCTTGGCGCGGCGGCCCGGCTATCGCGTGTTTCGCCTAACGTATCCCTCGCCGGTCAAGACCGATTACGAGCCGAACAACACGATCCCGGCCGACTATTATCTTCCCGAGGACATTGGGCCGAACTCGCCGCAGCGGCCGGCGGTTATCTGCACGCACATCCTCGACGGCAATTTCGTGCTGGCCGAGATGATCTGCTCCCACCTGGCCGGCCGCGGCATCCCGGCAATCATGCTCAAGCTGCCGTACTACGGCGAGCGGTCGCTGCCGGGCGGGCCGGAGGCAATCGCAGCCAATCCGCAGCGCTTTGTCGCCGCGCTCGACCAGGCGATCCAAGATATGCGCCGCACGATCGACCTGCTCGCCTCGCGGCCGGAAGTCGATCCGCAACACATCGGCGTTACGGGGATCAGCCTTGGCGGGATCGTATCGGCCACGGCCGCCGGGGCCGAGCCGCGCCTGAACCGCGCCGTGCTGATGATGGCCGGCGGAGACCTGCTCCGCATCGTCCACCACGCCCGGGAGACTGCGCCGCTTAGCAAACTGATCGAAGGTCTTCCCGCGCAGCAACGGGCCGAACTGGAAGCGAAGATCCGCTCGGTCGATCCGCTGCGGTTCGCCGCCGGGCTGGGCCGCCTGGCGCAACAAGGCAGGGTGCTGATGATCAACGCCGCCGAGGACGAGGTGATCCCCCGACCATGCACCGAGAAGCTGGCTGCCGCAATCGGCATGTCGGATCGGGTGATCTGGCTGGAGGGGCTGGGCCACTACACCGCGCTGGCCGAACTGCCCGCCGCGCTGCGAGCCACCGGAGACTTCTTCGCCCGGGATCTGCCCCAAGGGGTCCAACCCAGACTGCGCAGCCGCGGCAGCCCGGCCTTCGAGACGGTCGTTGCCCTGCTCGGTCAGCTTGCCGCAGTGTTGGGTGACGACCCGGCAGCGGGGCGATGCCACGTGGTCGATCTCCAGGCGTCGATCACGCCCGAGGGCCAGAAGACGATCGAAATCCCCCTGCGGCTGATTCGCGGTTCCGCCGGTAGGATCCGGCTCGAGTCCGATCTGCCGCCGACCGGTCCGATCAGTCTCGGGCAGGGCCACTACCCGTGGCTGGCCTCGGGAGAGGACACGGTGATCGCCGGCACCGTCAAGCCGGCCGAGCGGTTGCGCGACCCGCGCACCTTCGCCGGCGCGGAGAACTTCATCCGGCTGCGGATGGCCGCCGGTGCGCTCGGCTCGCTGGTGATTTCACCCGACGTACTGCGGCGATGGCTCGCCGTCGAGGAATCGGCCCGCCGCGACGGCCGGCGAACCATCCGGATTTCGATTGCCGGGCAATCGCCGGGCAAGGTGTTGCTGGTCTTCGGCCAAGACGGCAAAACTCCCGAACTGGCCGAATTCGACCTGGCCGGCACGCGCGGCAAGGTCCGCTTCCGCCGCTGGCAAATCGGCGCGGCGGCCGACGACGCCATGTTCGAGCCGCCCGAAAAAGCCACCCGGCAGGAACTCGACCAGGCGACCCTCTACCAACTCATCGCCACGCTGCTGAAGCTGGCCGGGTGAGACCGGAATTTCAGTAGTTCCAAATTTGAGGCCGACAAACGCCCCGCGACTGCGGCCCCGGGGGTATACCAGCGGCCAGGCAGTATTCGTTCCCCCAGGAGCGCAGTCCGGGGGCGTTTTCTCAGGTGACTTCGTGACAGACTACAGCCAAATTTGGAACTGGTGAATTTGCCGCACGACCGCGGTTTTGTTAGATTGTCAGTATTACAATGCCAAGTTAGGAGCGTTACCATGAATCGACGAATCCTTGTTGCAACGATTGCCTGTGCGTCGGCTTTCGGCGGGCTGATGTTCATTGCAGACGCAACCCGCGCCGCCGAAGGCAAATCTACCAGCCGGCCGAATATCCTTTGGATCATGATGGACGACTGTCGGGCGGACGCCTTGGGGTGTTACGGTCGTCCGTGGGCGAAGACGCCGCACATGGACGCTGTTGCCGGCCGCGGCGTGCGCTTCGACGTGGCGTTGGTGCAAAACCCCGTCTGCGTGCCGTCGCGATCCTCGATGAAGGCCTCGCAATACCCGCACACCCTGGGCATCATGGCCATGGGACGCCCGGCCCCGGTACCCCCGCCGTATCTGGCCGAAACCAAGCGGCAGTTCCCCAGCCTGCTGCGCTGCTGGAAGCTTTCGGGCATACCGCCGGTCAACGTGGGCAAGATTCACGCGTACCGGGGCGACTGGGACGCCCGGGGCGACGTGCCGGCGAACATCGTCCACAACGGCAAGGCGCGCACGCCGGAACTGCAAAAGAGAATCAACGAGTGGGCCGCGGAGAATCCCTACCCGCCCGTAAAGACCAAGACCCACGGCTGGCAGATCGGCGGCGCGATACCCATCAAGCCCGAGGAGTCGCGGACCTGGAAACTGGGCGACCGGGCGGTGGCCGTGCTGCGGGAGCTGGCTACCGCCGGGGAACCGTTCTTTCTGCGCGTATCGTTCCATGCCCCGCACGTCGCCTGCTCCGTACCGCCGGAGTACATGATCGATCCGGCGACCATCAAGCTGCCCCTGCCCAGCCAGGCCGAACTGAACGCCAAGCCCCGCTTCGAGCGCGAGGCTCTCCGCGTTTACGCGGGCGGGCTCGACCTGACGCCCAAACAAATCGGCATCGCACGCGGAACCTACTACGGAATGGTCCACCTGGTAGACACGCAGGTGGGCCGGCTGCTGGAAGTGCTGCGCAAGTCCGGAAAGCTCGATGATACGATCATCGCTGTGAACTCCGACCAGGGCTTTCAGCTCGGCGAGCACGGGCTGTGGAAGAAACGCGTGTTGTACGAGCAGAACGTCCGCGTGCCGCTGGTGATAAGCTGCCCGAAACTCCTGCCGCAAGGCAAGGTGATCGAGGAGCCGGTCGAGATGATCGATTTCCTGCCCACGCTCCTGGAGCTATCGAGGCTCGATGTGCCCGACGGCATTGCCGGACGCAGCCTGCTGCCGCTGGTTGCCGGGCAGGCAAAGCAGTGGCGGCCGGCGTGCTTCTGCGACATCGACCATGCGCGGTCGATGTACAAGGAGCTTCGCGGCAGCGGGCGTCGCGTGATGGTGCGAAGTCGCACCTGGAAGCTTGTTTTCTTCATGGATCCGCGCGTGGCCGAGGCGGACGGCTGCCTGTACGATCTGCAGCGCGATCCCGGCGAGACGGAGAACCTTTACGGCAAGCCGGAGTACAGGCAGGTTGTCGAACGGCTGGAAAACGCAGGGCGAAAATGGGCCGGGAATCGCTAGCCGGGACGGATTGAAGATTGCGGATTGCAGATTGAGGAGCTAACCGTTTGCAAGGATGCCCGCTACCTGTTGGTCATTCAGTAGCCCCAAGAGATTAGTACGAACAGAGACCATAATAGCCGGGACGCAACGCGTCGCGGGGAAAAGTCGCAATGCACGGGGTTCCCGGGCCGCGTTGCGGCCCGGCTATTGTCCATTTGTATCGAACTTGGAACTACTGTCATTGTCCGGCTCGAGCCCCCCACGGCCGCGGGCGAAGGAGAGCAGGCCCTCGACGATCAGCCACAGCGACATGGCGATGATCACCAGCGTAACCACCGTGAGCGACCACTGGTTGAAGGATGTCAGTTTCGGGTTTTCCCAAAAACCGCGCAAATTGATGCCCACCGCCCACAGCGACATTGCCAGCATCAGCACCATGGGCACGATGGTGAAGACGATCGGTCGGGAGAGTTTGTAGAGGAACACGCTTACGGTAAGCAGTGTGAGCCCGGCCAGGAGTTGGTTGGTGGTTCCGAAGAGTGTCCAGAGTATCTTGCCCGCCGGCACTAGCCCGAAAAAGGCGATCACCACCACGGCCACCAACGAGCCGAAGTAGCGGTTGGCCAGCACACCCAGTCGAACGGAGCGGCAGATGGCCTCGACGTTGAACCGCAGCAGCCGGGTGCCGGTGTCGAGCGTCGTCAGCGCGAAGGCGACGATGGTCACGGCCAGCAGTGCGGTTCCATATTTGGTGGGGATACCGAGTTGTGCGAGGAAGTTCGCCCCGCCGCGGACCACCGCGCTGAGTTGCGCGGAGAGCCCCCCGCCTTTTATACCGCTCCAACAGGCGTAGGCCCCGGTCTGCCAGTGTTCGGAGCCCAGCGCGGCCGTGCAGGCGATGATCACCAGTATGGCCAGGGCCCCTTCGATGAGCATCGAGCCGTAGCCGATCGGCCAGGCGTCGGTCTCGCGGTTAAGCTGGCGGACGGTCGTTCCGCTGGAGACCAGCGAGTGGAACCCGCTGACCGCGCCGCAGGCGATCGTCACAAACAGCAGCGGCAGCCAGGAGGGTGCGGAGGGCATTTCTTCGAGTGTTTCTCCGGCCTCGGGCAGGCGTAAGGGCACGTTCGGCCGGAACATGGCCGCGTCGATGTGGTTCTCCGAGGCCCCGGTGGCGGCGGCAATCAGCAGCCCGATGAACAACGTGGTCAATGCGAAATAAAGCTGGAAACTGTTGATGTAATCGCGCGGTTGCAGCAGCAGCCAGACCGGCAACACCGAGGCGACGAACGCATAGGCCAGCAGCGCGTAGATCCACCATTTCTGAGTCTTGCCGACCGCCGCCTGAACGTCCTCGGCCGCCGCCTCGTTGCCTACCGCCTCGAAGTGATCGATGGCGGCCACCGCGCCGTAGGGTTTGGCAAGGCCGGGGACCTCGGCTGTTGGTTCCGCGTCGCGTGCGGTCTGCAGCGCCTGCCGGGTTTCCGGTGAAGCGAACCACTGGTACGTGGGCACGGGCCACCTTACCCCGCAGAGAATCAGCACGCCGAACAGGACCAGCCCCACCGCGGTTGCCGGGCCCAGGCTCACCTTCAGCTTGTAGACCGAAACGCCAACGCCGATAGCCACCAGCATCAGGCCGAAGGAAGGAATGATCGCGTCGGGATTAAAGTTGACGAATAGCCCGGAGATCGCGTTGACGAACGCCCCCATGGCCAACGCCAGCAGGAAGAAAATGATCAGCAAGGCCAGTAGCCGCGCCCGGGGACCCATCAGGTCCCGGCAGACGTCGCCGATCGTGCGGCCCTGGAACCGCAGGCTGACCGTAAGCGCGCCGAGGTCGTGTACCGCCCCGATGAAGATACAGCCGAAGACGACCCAAATCACCGCCGGCAGCCAGCCCCAGATTACCGCGATGGCCGGCCCCAGGATCGGCCCCAGCCCGGCGATCGAGGCGAAGTGGTGTCCGAACAGTACGGGCAAGCGGGTGGGGATGTAGTCGACGCCGTCTTCGAGGGTGTGTGCCGGCGTGGGCCGGTCGGGATCGAGCCGGTAAATCCGTCTGGCAATAAACCGCCCATAGGTGAAGAACGCCAGAATCAGCAGGGCAAATGCCCCGGTGGCAATCACGGCCGCGTTTTCGAGCATCGGTAAGCTCCAACGGCGGATATTGACAGAAGACCTGCCCCCCATAGGAAGCAATGAAGGAATCGCAGATATCCGTAACCATATTACAAGCAACGCCTTGCGACAACCGGAGGTGCTCGACATCGGCACCGCACGTTCTATAATGGTCGGATTCGCTCACCGCTGGGTTCGGCCAGCAGCTACCCGCCGTGCGGCCGCGGCGGCTAAGCGGTCTACCGAACGTACGCTCTGAACTGTACACGCGCGACGCGCAAGAATCGCGACGCAGAACTCCAACCCTGCAGGTTTCCATGGCAGAACAGGTCATCATCATCGGCAGCGGTCCGGCCGGATGGTCGGCGGCAATCTACGCCGCCCGCGCAAATCTCGAACCCCTGGTCGTCGAAGGGGCGATCACCGAGGAAAACCGCCTGGCCGGCACGTTGCCGCTGGGACAACTGGCGCTTACGACCGAGGTGGAGAACTACGCGGGCTTTCCCGCCGGAGATCTGGAAACCTATCTCGACACCGCCATCGCCAACGACAAACGCCAGCTCATGGCCCCCCACGCCAGACAGGGCGTCAGCGGACCGGAGCTGATGGAACTGATGCGCCAGCAGGCCGTTAATTTCGGCGTTCGGGTGATTACCGACGATGTCGTCGAGGTGGATTTCGACTCCCACCCGTTTACGCTCACCACCCTGGAAGGCAAGTCCCACCAGGCGCTTGCGGTGATCGTGGCCACCGGGGCCCGGGCGAACTACCTGGGCCTACCCAGCGAAGAGGAGTTCAAGAACCGCGGCGTCAGCGCGTGCGCCGTCTGCGACGGGGCGCTGCCGCGATTCCGCAACCGGCCGCTGGCGGTCGTCGGCGGCGGCGATTCGGCCGTCGAGGAAGCCGATTACCTCAGCAAGTTCGCCGGCAAGGTCTACATTGTCCACCGCCGCGACCAGCTTCGGGCGTCGAAGATCATGGCCCGACGTGCCATGGACAACCCCAAGATCGAAATCCTCTGGAGCCGCACGCTGGCCGAGGTGCTCGGCAACGACACCGACGGCGTGACCGGCGCGCGACTGGCCAGCACCAAGGGCGAAGACGACCTGCTGGTTGAGGCCACCGGCGTGTTCCTCTCGATCGGCCATACGCCCAACACGGCCTTCCTGCGGGGCAAGCTGGCGATGAACGAGAAGGGCTATATCGAGCGGGCGGTTCCCTTCCGCACCAGCACGAGCGTCGAAGGCGTCTTCGCCGCCGGCGACGTGGCCGACGACTACTACCGCCAGGCCGTTACCTCGGCCGGCAGCGGCTGCATGGCCGCCCTGGACGCCGAACGTTGGCTGGCCGCAAAGGGGCTGTAGGGGGATTTAGGATTTGGGATTTGGGATTTGGGCGAGAACCTCGTTCCCATGCGGAGCATGGTAACCAGATCAATTTTTGAATGCCGATTGCCGTGCGTTGACATCCGCCCGTCGCTAAGTTAGTCTCTGGGTTTCGTGTTTTGTGAGAAGTGTTCGCCGCCTTCCGATTTGTCCTTTTGAAGGCAAGAGCGTATACAAAAGAGGGTCAAGCAGGAGACAAGAGTATGGCAGACCAGCA
>Ga0180429_10004923_pt1 | contig 10649 bp, 9 predicted proteins | sample SS_ome_FD_132428 | JGI IMG/M metagenome (GOLD analysis project Ga0180429, IMG submission 132428) | Hypersaline lake sediment archaeal communities from the Salton Sea, California, USA - SS_1_S_1 metaG | ecosystem: Environmental > Aquatic > Non-marine Saline and Alkaline > Hypersaline > Sediment ...
AGACTCCCCTCAAGAAGGAGCCCATGGATCTTTCGGAGGCTTGCGAGGAAGCGGCGGCCCTGCTCGAAGCCTCCCTTCCCGACCGCGTTCGCCTTCGAACCCATCTGTCCGGTCCGGGTCCTTTCATCCGGGCCGACGGGGCCCATGTGCGACAGGTGCTCATCCATTTGCTCACCAACGCCGCGGAGGCGTTGGGCGAGGAGGAAGGGAGCGTGCGCGTGTCAGCGGATACGGTGGACGCCTCGACCCTTGAAAACCGGCATTTTTTTCCGCCGGGCTGGAAGCCCAAGGAAAAAGCCTACGCCCGTCTCACCGTTGCCGACGACGGTTGCGGAATGGACGCCCCCACTTTGGAAAAGATATTCGACCCTTTCTTCACCACCAAGTTCACGGGCAGAGGACTGGGACTGGCCGTCGTTCTGGGAGGCGTGCGGTCCCACGAAGGGGCGATAGCCGTGGAGAGCGAGCCCGGCAAGGGCTCGGTTTTTCGAGTGTTTTTTCCGGCTTTGCAACAGGACGCCCAACAACCGGCAAACGACGAAAAAGCTCCGATCCGCCTCCCCGAAAGTGGAGGGAAGGTGCTTTTGGCGGAAGACGAGCCCATGGTCCGTCGCGTGGCGTCCACCATGCTGTCGCGTCTGGGCTTCCAAGTGACCGAGGCGGAAAACGGTCTGGAGGCCCTGGAACGGTTTCGAGCCCGGAAGGACGAATACCTTCTGGTGATTCTCGATCTGACCATGCCTCACATGAACGGCTGGGAAGCCCTGCAAGCTTTGCGAGCTTCGAGGCCCGGCATCCCGGTGATTCTGGCCAGCGGCTTCGAGAAATCCCAGGTCATGCGCGGCGATCATCCCGAGCTTCCCCAGGCTTTCCTGCACAAGCCTTTTCACATGGAAAACCTGAGATCGGCCATTGAAACCGCCCTGGAAAAGCTCCCCCGAAGCGAGGAGAGCTTCAAGTGACCGACGACAAGAAGCTCGCAACAGGTGCGAGGCCCATGCACGAGAGCAAGGACGAGCCTCCTTCCACCTTGCGCCAAAGGGCCGAGACCCTGGCAAGGGAGCGAGTGGACAGGAAGGATGACCTGTCGCAGGAGAAGCTCCTGGAGCTGGTTCACGAGCTCCAGGTTCATCGCATCGAGCTGGAGATCCAAAACGAGGAGCTGCGGCGGGCGCAGCAGGAATTGACGAATTCCCGCGAGCGTTTTCTCAAGCTCTTCCACCAAGCGCCCGTGGGTTACCTTGTCCTGGACGAACAGGGAATGATCCGCATGGCCAACGACACGTTCTGCCGCATGGTGGATCGGGATCGTCCCCGCGTGGAAGGAAAGTCCCTCGACGGTTTTTTCCCCGAGCCCCACAGGAGAGTCTTTCTGAGCCGATACAAAAGCATCTTCTCGAATCCTGCGGGAAAGGCGATGGAGATCCCCGTGCTCCGTTCGGGAGGCTCGCTCTTCCATGCCAGGATCCAGGGAACGACCATTCAATCCTTGGGGGATCCGACGGCGGCGAAGGCCGGCGAGGAGCTTTGGGTAACGGTCAACGACATCGGCGAGCGCAAGAGGATGGAGGAAGCGCTGAAGAGCAGTCGCAGCGAGCTGCAGGCCATCTACGACCACGCCCCCGTGATGATGTGCTTGCTCAACGAGGAGCGCGAGGTGCTCTACGGGAACCGCGCCATTGTGGAATTTTCGGAAAAGCCCGCCCACGAGCTGACGGGGAGCCGTGCATGCGGGATGCTGGGCTGCATCGGGGCTCTGGAGGACCCTCGCGGGTGCGGCTTCGGCACGAGATGCCAATCCTGCCGACTGCGTCTGGCCGTCGAGGAGACCCTGGCGACGGGAGCCAGTCATCGGGAAGTGGAGCATCGCACCACCCTCGTGAAGGGCGACGAATCCCGCGAGGCGATTCTTCTGGGCTCCACCGCTCTGATCCAGGTGGGGGGGAAGCTCAGGGTCCTGTTGTATCTGGAGGACGTCACGCGGCGCAGGACCCTGGAGCAGCAGCTCATCCAGGCCCAGAAGATGGAAGCCGTGGGTCGCTTGGCCGGGGGGGTGGCCCACGACTTCAACAACCTCCTCTCCGTCATCCTCGGCTACGGCGAAATGCTCCTGGGCGGAAGCGATCTTCCCCCATCCCATCGCAATCGCGTCAAAGCCGTGCAAGACGCGGGGCTCCGAGCCAAGGACCTCACGCGCCAGCTTTTGGCCTTCAGCCGCAAGCAAGTTTTGGAGATGCGAGTGCTCGACGTCAACCACGTTATCTCCGACTTTGAAAAGCTTCTGCGCCGGACCATCGGAGAAGATATCCTTTGGCAACTGGTGCCCTCCCCGGGGCCCGTCCGCGTCCGGGCCGATCCCTCCCAGCTGGAGCAAATCCTCATGAACCTCGCCGTCAACGCGCGCGACGCCATGCCCGACGGCGGAACGTTGACCATCGAAACGGGGGTGGCTCAACTGGACGAGGTCTATGCCGCTTCCAAGCCGGGGGTGACGCCGGGAGCCTACGTCATGATCGGCGTCACCGACACCGGACACGGGATGGACCGTGAAACCATGGGACGCATTTTCGACCCCTTTTTCACCACCAAGCCTCGAGACAAGGGCACCGGTCTGGGACTTTCCACGGTCTACGGCATCGTCAAGCAACATGGAGGAAACGTCTGGGTGTACAGCGAGCCGGGTAGGGGCACCACCTTCAAAATCTACTTGCCTCTGGCCCGGGAAACGGAGGAAAAGGAAATCGAGCCGCCGCCCACGCCTTCTCGCAAGACTTCCGCCACTGCCGCCACCGTCATGGTGGTGGAGGACGACCCCTCGGTGCGCATTCTCACCCGCGAAATTCTCGAAGCCGGAGGCTACGAGGTCCTGGAGATCGGCGACGCCGGGGAAGCCGTGGCCGCAGCGCTCGCTCGCCAAGCCCCCATCCACCTGCTCATCACCGACGTGGTCATGCCGGGCATGAAAGGCCCCGAGGTCTATCGGGAAGTCGCCCGAAGCCATCCCGAGGTGCGGGTGCTTTACATGTCGGGTTACACGGAAAACGTCATCACCCGCCAAGAAGCTCTCATGGAAGGCGTTCAATTCCTCCAGAAGCCTTTCACGGTGAATTCGCTCCTGGAGAAAGTGTCCAGGATCCTGGAATCGTGACCCACGTCGATCGTCGTTCTCGCTTGGCGCCCGTGCGAAGACCCTGCCCCTTGGCTTTCGAGGCGGGGCCTTCGCACGGGCTCTCGACCACGCGCGAGCTCGCTAATAAGATCGGTAGGGAGCGTAGCCCGGAGAGTATGGATAGGGGTTGCTCGGGTAGTGATTGGCGGGATAAGGATTGGAATATCCCTGCTGGTAATATCCGGGAGCGTAGTAGCCGCCGGGAGCGGGGGCTTGCGGGGGAGGAGGCGACGGATAGTAGGGCTGCTGGTGTTGCTGGTTGATGGCCCCCAGCCCGTACCCCGTAGCCATCCCCGCCAATCCTCCGATGAGGGCTCCTCGCCACCGGTTGCCGTCGTCCAGGGCCGCGCCGGCTCCCGCCCCCACGACGCCCAGCAAGCCCGATGTCTGGGCGGGCTGGGATCCCGTAGTCACACACCCCGCACTGAACATCAAAAGTCCCGCCAGCAAAGTCAAAAGTATCTTTTTCATGGTCCGTCTCCTTTTCGGGTGATTCCAGCATCATGCCCCGCTTTTTCGCGACTCCCCGCCATCCCGCCTTGGGGAATCCGCTCATTTCCGATCATGACCATCCAATTGCCGTGCCGAAAGGATTCCTTTTGGCAAGCTTCTAAAATCAAAGCGGAAAAAAGCCGATGCCTTTGAGAGGACCGGGGGGATCGGCACCCTTGGGGCCGCGAAAATGACGATATTCGGCCAAAAAGGGGAGAGAGCTTCCACCGGAAAACCGCCGCACGGGACGAAAAAACCCGGACGGAACCTTCCATCCGGGCTCGTCCAAAAAGGATCGGGAAAAATCCCCCCGAATCCCCCTTCCTAGAACCGATAACCGAAGCTGAGGCCCATCAGATGGGCGTATCCCCCCTCGAAGTCCGATTCCAGAACGCCGTCCGCGAACTGGCGCTGATCCACCTCGCGATCCATTATGTAAAGGAAAGTGTAGGAAAGGTCCAAGGTCCAGGCGTTTCGATGAAAGCCCAAACCGAAGTTGTAAAGGTGCCGGTCGTTGGCGGGCACCAGATAGTCCACGGTTTCATCGGGGACGGGAGACTCGTCGTAGACGTAGCCCACCCGAAGATCCAGCCAGTCCAAAGCCTTGTATTCGGCGCTGGCGTTGAACCTCCACACGTCGTTCCAATCCTTGACCTTGGACACCGTGTCCATTCCCGGCAAAATGGCGTCGTCGAACTTGATGGTCAAGGCGTCGTAGGTGCTCCAGCGAGTGAAGATGCCTCCCAATTCCAGGCTGAGACGATCCACGGGCTTGATCATCAGCCCCAGGTAGTACTCGTCGGGCAGCTTGATGGTCCCCTCGGCTTCGGTGTCGTTGAACATCCCTCCCGTGCCCGGAATGGCCTCCAAGGCGGCGGGCTTCTTGTATTTGGCGTCCCCTTCCAGATCCTGGCGGATGTGGCTGCGATAGCTGACGCCGGCGGCCAGCCAGTTCACGGGCTTCCAGTGAAGTCCCAAGTTGAAGCCGTAGCCGAAGTAGTTGTCCGCCGTGAGCTGCTGATCCACGTCCAGGGCGTTGGTGCTGGGATCGTTGACGGTGGGGGGAAGTCCCAGCATTTCCAAAACCTGGGTCTGTCCGCTCTGGAGGAAGACGGCCCCCGCATCGATCTTCTGCTCCAGCTTGATGTCGAACCACATCATGTCGAAGCCGGCGGCCAGAGACCAGTGGTCGTTGAGCTTGATGGCCACGTTGGGATTGACGGTGGAGGAGAGCACTTCCGCATGGTGGCTGTTGTAGCGGCCGGCCCATTCGTCGTCGAACTCCGCCATGAGCCCGAAGGAGGAAAAAACCCCCAGGCCGAACCAGAAATGGTCCGAATACTGATAGGTCGCGTAAAAATGCGGGGCCGTGGGCGCGTTGAACTCCGTATCCTCGCTGGCCTTGCCCCCGTCGTACATGTTGACGGTGTTGACCTCCGTGCCCGGTATGATGACCGTGGCGCCGGCCATGACGTTGAGACCGGGCAGCTGGGTGATGCCGGCGGGGTTGAAAAAGATGGCCGAAGCATCGTCGGCCCTTCCCACCAAGCCGCCCCCCAGGGCGTTGCCCCGGGCGCTGCCTTCATAAAGAGCGAACCCGGATCCCCAAGCCGTCGATCCTCCCGCGACCAAAACCATCAAACACACTGCAAGCCCCCAAAACCATCTCTTCTCCTTCATTTTCTCCTCCTCCGCGATTCAAGCCTCGACCCCTGTTTCCACCATTTTCCACACAAAGCCCAACGCCTCCCTGCAAATCCTTCCTCCGGAGCCTCCCGGGACGTCTCCGCCGGGCTCTCCTTCAACTCCCCCATGATTCGAAACGGCGGCGCCCCGACGACCACGAGAACACCGTCCTCGAGAAACACCGTGACGAATCACTAATACTACAACTTCGAGGACCTACTCAAAGGAAAAGAGCGATGCCGGGCGTTTTCTTGTGGAAGCCAAGCCGCCCGCGACGAAAGTCCCCTCACTTGCCGATGCAAAAGCGGGAAAAAACGTGGTCCAGCAGATCCTCCCCCACTTCCCGCCCCAGGAGGAGATCCAGTTGCACGCGGGCTTCCTCCGTCTCCAAGGCGATCAATTCCGGGTAGGCTCCCTCCTCCATCAAAGCCTCGGCCCGCTCCAAGGCGGCCTTGGCCTTTTCGAGACAGCCTTTTTGCCGAAGGTTGGGAATAATGGCCTCTTCGCCTCGCTCCAGGGGCTTTTCAAGAAACGCTTCCGCAAGGGCCCCGCGAAGACGGTCCACATGGGCGGGGTCGAGGACCGAAAGAGTCAGCGGGGAACAGGGGATCCCGTAGCGGCGGCCCACGTCTTCCTCGCCGAAAACCGGAGCCAGATCCGCCTTGTTGAGCACGATCACGACGGGCTTGGAGCCGATGGCCCTTCGGATGAGATCGTCGCGCCCGTCCAGGGGAGCGCTGCGGTCCAGAAGCCACAGGACTCCGTCGGCTTCCCGAATGCTTTGAAAGGTTTTTTCTATCCCCGCGGACTCGACGACGTCGGGATCCTCGCGCACTCCGGCCGTATCCAGGATGCGCACGGCGACCCCCGAAAGGAGAAAGCTTTCCTCGATGACGTCGCGCGTGGTGCCCGGAAAGGGGGTGACGATGGCGCGGTCTTTCCGGAGAAGAGCGTTGAGCAGAGAGGATTTGCCCACATTGGGCTTGCCGGCCAGCACCAGGGAAAATCCCCGGCGCAAAATCCGACCGTCTTCGAAGCGGTCCAGCACGGCTCCCAAGGAAGCGACGAGCCCGTCTCGAAGAATCCGTCGAGCCGCCTCCCAATCCCCTTCATCTTCGTCCAGCTCTTCGGCGAAATCCATGGAAGCCTCCAGCCGGGCCTGAAGATCCACGATCTCCCTTCGCCACTCTTCCGCTTGAAGGCGCAGGCGTCCCTGGAGGTGCCTCCCCGCCGCTTCCAGACTTCGGCGGGACGTGGAATGGATGAGATCGACGACGGCCTCGGCCTGGGAGAGGTCCAATCGTCCGTTGAGAAAGGCCCGGCGGGTGAATTCCCCCGGCTCCGCCAGCCTCGCTCCGGCCCCGAGCACCAGCTCGAGAACGGCATTGAGCACGGCGTATCCGCTGTGGCAATGGATTTCCACCACATCCTCGCGAGTGTAGGAGCGGGGAGCGGCCATGTGGACCAGAAGCACTTCGTCGAGGGGGGCGCCGGAACCGGGATCGCGAATCCAGCCGTGAACGAGTCGGTGAGAGGGCGGAGGCGAGGAAGCCGCGGAAGAAGGCCCGAAGATTCTCAAAGCGGCGGGAAGGGCTCCGGGGCCACTGATTCGCACGATCCCGATTCCGCCCTCCCCTACGGGAGTGGCGATGGCGCAAATGGTGTCCTCGACTTCATGAATATCCATCGTGCGGACGGCGAATTCTCACTCTTCTTCGGCAAGGGCTTCCGGCACGGCGGAGTCTTCATGCTCCGCCTTGGGCGACTTGTTCTTTTTCAAAGGATAAATGACCACCCGGCGCAGCTTGCCTTCCCCCTTGCTCTTGGTGCGCACTTCGGAGTCTTCCTTGAGGGCCAGATGGATGATTCTGCGGTCCTGGGCGTTCATGGGGCCGGTGGTGAGAGACAGGCGCCGCTTTTTGACCTTGCCGCTGAGCTGCTGGGCCAGCTCCGTCAAGCTGGCTTCCCGCTTGGAGCGGTATTCTTCCGTATCCACCACCACGGAAATGTTCTCGTTCATTTCCTTCTGGAGGATTTTGGCGATGAGATATTGAAAGGCGTTGAGGGTCTTGCCTCGCTTGCCGATGAGCAGGCCGGAGCCGTTGCTGATGATATTGAGATAAATGTGATCGCTCCGGGCTTCGGCTTCCACCACCGTGGGCAGATTGACATGGGCGAGGATCTCCGTCAGGATTTCCTTGGCCCTTTCGGCGGCGGCCCCCATAGGCGCCACCTTGGCGGTGACTCGGATGCGCGCCTTGCGAGCGCCGACGATGCCGAAAATTCCCGACGAGCCCTTGGAAAGGATTTCGATCTCCAGTTGATCCTCTTGAAGCTTGAACTTGCGACAGGCCATAGCAATGGCGTCTTCAACGGATTTTTCTTCGAATTCCAGGGTTGACATGCACTCCTCCGTTAGATTTCCGAAGCATAGGAATGGTTGCGCGTTTGAGCTGGGGAGGCTTTGAGCAGGTATTCACGCACGACGATTGATCCAAGACTGTTGCACGATGGACAAAAGGTTGTTCACCAGCCAATAGAGCACGAGCCCCGAGGGAAAGTTGATGAAGAAAAAGGTGAAAACGATGGGCATCATCAGCATCATCTTTTCCTGACGGGGATCCCCCGTGGTAGGAGTCATCTTCTGTTGGATGAACATGGAAGCTCCCATGAGCAGGGTCAGCACCGGGAAGCCTCCCAGATAGGGGATCTGCACGCCGATGTCCAGCCGGTCGGGCGCCGTCAGATCGTTGATCCAAAGAAAGAAAGGCTGGTGCAGGAGCTCCACGGATCCGTAAAGCATGCGATACAGGGCGAAGAAAAAAGGGATCTGCAAAGCCATGGGCAGGCATCCCCCCAAGGGGTTCACCTTGTGGGTCTTGTAGAGCATCATGAGCTCCTGGTTGAGCTTCTCCCGGTCGTCCTTGTACTTTTCCCGAATCTGGGTCATCTTGGGCTGGAGCTTCTTCATGCCCTGCATGGACTTGTAGCTTTTGTGAGTCAGGGGCCAGAAGATGATTTTGATGACGACGGTCAACAGAATGATGGCCACTCCGTAATTATGGGTGAATCCGTAGAACCATTTGAGCATGTAAACCAACGGCCGGGCGAGAAAGCCCACCCATCCGAAATCCACCGCCTCCTCCAGATGGGTTCCCGCCTTTCTCAACTCCCCCAGCTCCTTGGGGCCCATGTACAGCTTCAAAGGGACGGATCGGCTTTCCCCGGCCCCCAATTGAAAAGGCTCGGTGATGTAGGCGACCTGGAGCAGCTTGCGGGCCTTGTCGAGCACCCGGGGAACCACTTGAAACGTTCGGCCCTCCTGCGGCACGAGGGCTTGGAGGAAGTAGCTGTTGTGATACCCCGCCCAGCTCAGGGGCGGCGAAAAAACCGTCCGGTTCTCCAGGATGTCGTCCACCGAAGCGTACTCCAATCCCCCTCCCTGGCGATACACGCTCAGTTGAGACTGGTTGTAGGCGGACTCGTCGGGGTCGTAGGGCTCGAAGTAGAAGCTGACACCCAGTTGGTCGCTCACGGATTCCGAAGCCAGATTCACCACTTGCGTCTCCACTTCGACGAGATAGCTGTCGGGGTTGAAAGTGAAGACGCGGTCAACCCGGAACTTCCCGGGCTCTTCCGCGCGGAGACGGAGCTTGTAGGGGGAGTCTCCTTGGGCCAAAGCCTTGCGGGCGGGAGCGTCGCTCTGAAAGGTCCTGGTGGAAAGGCTCCAATCGGAATGGCGAAGGAGGTCCATGGCCAAGGGAAGATAGCCGCCGCCTCGGGTGGAGATGAGCTCCGTGGGCGGGGAATCCTTCGCCGCCGTCTCGCCGTAGCGTTTGAGCTCGAACAGGTGGACCCGGGCTCCGGGCGCCAGAATCCGAGCCCTGTAAAGGGGGGTTTCCACCGTCCAGGTGGCGTATTGCTCCTCCATGGGGATGGCCGGCGCCTCGGTGAAAGCTTCGGCGGGAAAGGCCGAAGGGGGCTTGACCTCGGCCGGCTCGGAGCCCGGGGACGGTTGGGGCTCGGCCGGCGCCGTGGAGGGAGGGGACGTGGCTTGGGGCGGCTGCACCGGCGCCTCGGGAGCGTGGGGCGTCCGGGTCAGCACCTCCCACGCGACGAGCACCGCCAGGGAGAGGACGAAAGCGAGAAGAGCTCTTTTTTCCATTCAGGACGACTCCGTTTCGCGGTTGGAGAAATGGGTTCTTGGCACGGGATCGTATCCTCCCGCATGAAAGGGGTGGCAGCGCAGCACCCGCTTCATCCCGAGGAACAGTCCTTGAGAGGGACCGTGAAGCCGCACGGCTTCCAGGGTGTATTGGGAGCACGAAGGGATAAACCGACACGTGGGGCCCTTGAGGGGAGAGATCGAATATTGGTAGAAGCGAATGAGCAAGAGCAACGCGGCTCGGATCATGACCGTCCGCTCCCGGGCTCGCGGGGAAGGATTCCGCCGCCGGAAGGGAGCAAGGGAGGCGGGGCTTGTCGTTGGAGATCCCCTGGCGACAGCTTCTCGGCTCCCGGGCGGGGGATCAGGACGATGTCCTTGCCCGGGGAGGGAAAGCGATCTTTGTTGAGCCTGAACCATTCCCGAATGCAGCGTTTGATTCGGTTTCTCGTCACGGCGCTTTTCCAGAAGCGCTTCTGAACCACCAAGCCCAGCCGATGATGGGAACGGCCGTTGGGAGCGTAGCTGATCACGAATCGAGGCGTTCGCAACCGTTTTCCTTCCATTTTCACGCGCAGATAATCCGCCGAGTTGGTCAAACGCTCGTGAGGCCGGAAACGATGCGCTTCCGCGCGGGAAATGTTCTTCCGTCCCATGCTTTCAAAATCCGGCTTCACCGCCCAGGGCAAACACCCTCAAACGGCCAACCTTTTTCTCCCCTTGGCGCGACGATTTTTGATGACTTTGCGCCCCGACCGGGTTCTCATACGCACCAGAAAGCCATGAGTTCGTTTTCTCTTGATATTGCTCGGTTGGTAAGTCCTTTTCATGAAAATCTCCTCGTTTATCCAATGGAACTCTCGCAGGGAATCCGCTTCGCGCCCGCAGGGAACATCGCCCGCCGACGGTTCTCCCTTTCACGAAAAACCGTCTTTTCCTCTTTGCTCCATGCCAACGCAAATTCGTACTAGTAATCAAAGCATCTCCCGTTTGTCAAGGATCAAAAAGCCCCATGCGCCAGCCCTTGAGCCCTTTGGCCTCCCAAACCCGCAGAAAGCGGGCACGCTCCTCAAGCACATGCGTCGCAACTCGTCCTGCATTGAAAATCGGAGCCGAGCCGTCATTTTTTTCCACGGA
>Ga0180429_10004925_pt1 | contig 10648 bp, 11 predicted proteins | sample SS_ome_FD_132428 | JGI IMG/M metagenome (GOLD analysis project Ga0180429, IMG submission 132428) | Hypersaline lake sediment archaeal communities from the Salton Sea, California, USA - SS_1_S_1 metaG | ecosystem: Environmental > Aquatic > Non-marine Saline and Alkaline > Hypersaline > Sediment ...
CCCGATGAGGAAGCGGCCAACGACATGGTCGTCGGCTGGAGTGACCCCTCAGAGCTAATCGACGAATGCAAGTCCAAGGGCCGCGATACGATCAACGGCATGGCCTGCAAACACTACCTCTGCGACAAAGATGTCTTTATGCGGATTGGCATCCTGGGGATGGGCACCGGTGATGGCGCCCCACTGGATGGCATCACGGTCGAAGAGGGCAGCTATGAATTCTGGGTTTCCACCAAGCACAATATCCCCGTCAAGACCATCTGGAAGTGGAAGGGCACGCACGAGGATGGCGATCTCTACGATTGGTCCTTTGAGTCAGAGATCACCGACATCAACAAGCCGATCACCATCGAGAAACCGGCCGAGGCAGAAGAGGCCGGCCTCCCCGAAGACGTGCCCTTGATGGAGGGCGCGACCGAAGTGGGCATCTTTGGCACCATGGCCAGCTTTGTAGCCGGAGCCCCGCAGGACGAGGTCATTGCCTACTATGTGGAGGAGATGCCCAAGAGTGGCTGGACACAGGATAGCACACCAATCCCCTCGATGATGACATTCAGCAAGGCGGGCCGCACTGTGACGGTCATCGTCGGCGACGAGGAACGGCCGTCCGTGACCATCATGGTGGGGAACCCGTAGCCGACTACCGTTCGGCTAGGAGTACTGAGAGGGCGCCGATCTCGGCGCCCTTTTCCGTGCGGGTGGAGAACGCCCGATCGTGACCTTTGGCATCGCCCAACCTCCGAGTAGTGACGCCTGGCACTGTCGCGAGCCACTATGGCCTGCTACAATAGAGCTAGCTAGTAACTTGAGAAGGGGTTGTGCCATGAGAGTTGGGATCTGGCTGTCGAGCATAGCTTTGGTACTGATGATGATGACAGGGGTTGTGGGCTGTCAACTTGATGAGGAGGACAACGAAGCGGCGGCGGGGGCAGCCTTCAAAGTGGCCACCGGCATGGCCGCGCAGCAATCACTGGTGCAGGACGGCGGCCTGATCCCCGGCCTGCCGGTGGATGTCCCCACGATGGACGGCGCCTCGATCGTTAGCGCCGCCGCCAACACGGTGACCTTTACTGTGGAGGTCAGCGGCGAAGAGGTGTTGGCCTACTATCAGGAGCAGTTGGCCGCCAATGACTGGACGCTGCAGGAGGATCAGACCACTACGGAGATGCGTTTTGCCAAGGATGACCGCACGGCGCAGGTGACAGTGGGCGAGAGCGAGCCGACGGAAGTCACCGTCACGGTGACCGGCGAATAGCCGCAGGCGGCATTTCCGGCCAGGGCCCCTGCACACTGGCCCCGCGACGGGTTAGCATCCCAGAGGTATCGGAAAGACCAACGGTTCTGGCTTGCGCTCGTCGCGTTGAAGTTGAATCGCCTGTCGTGGGCACGTGGCTATGCAGACGCCGCAGCCCATGCAGGCTTGCTCCGAGACCACTGCGGTCGCTCCGAGGGACATGGCGCCAAATGGGCAGCGCTCGACGCAGAGGCCGCAGGCCACGCACTTCTCGGGGTCGACCTGCGCCAGATAGCCGGAGGCGATCAGCATGGGCGTGCCATTGCGCTGGGCCATCATGGCACCGCAACAGCAAGAGCAGCAGTTGCAGATGGCGTAAAATCGATCCAGCATCGCCTCTTTGAAGAACAGATGGTGCACGTGGCCCCTCTCGGCCTCCGCGCGCAGAATGGACACGGCCTCGTCCTTGTCGATGGCGCGGGATCGCTCGGGATGATGCTCGAGGATGAACGAGGCAAAGGGATCGCCCATGATCAAGCAGACATCGAGCGGCAGACAGGGATTCTCACGCGAGAGACGGCAAGGGCAATCGAGCGCCACGATGGGCATATCGCGCGAGAGGATCAGCTCGCGGGCGGCGTGATAGGGAACCACGCTTTCGGGCACCACGATATCGACCGTCTCTTGGATGCGAACCAGGCGGACGGCCTCTTTGGTGGGCACCGCCTTGCCGTGGTAGCTCTCGGCCCAGGCCCGCGGGCGCAGCGCCTTGAGCAACCAGGGCGCAAAGAGCAGCCGCTTGGGCAGCAGACGTTTCAGTTCACCGATGGCCGAGCCGATATAGCCATAGGGCCAACGGGCATAGACATAGGCGTGTACAAACTGGCCCAGGCTCTTGCCCCGAGCGCGCGTCTCACGCCAGAGAGCGCGTGTGCTTGGACGAATCAGCTCCATGGTACCCCCTTGTTCGCAGTTCGAGGCCTCACAGACCGGTGACCATCGGCAGCCACAACCGGTCTGGAGCGCCCACCGCATCGCTCGCCGATCCCAGCCACTCCCAGGACAGCGCAACATCGGCCATGCCCAAACGATCGGCATGCTCCAGACAGATGAGCAACTCACCGCCCGGCCAGACCATGGTCGCGCTGCGCGGCTCGGGTTGCAGGCTCTCGCCCTCGATCAGCAGCCGCTCGCCGACCCAAAGCCGCACGCGGTCGTCGGCCAGCAGGTCAAAGCGATAGCGTCCGGGCTCCAGTGCCAGCACCCGTTGATAGCGCGCGGAAAAGTAGTCAATCGGCAGCTCCGGCACCGGCGAGCTCGACCAGTGGTTATCGATCACTGACTGCTGCGTAATGGTCACTGGCGCGCCACAGTGCCACAGCCCTTTGAACCAGGTGACCGTCCAGTCGCTGTCTCGATCCGCGCGCCAGAGGTGAACACAGGCCTGCTCGCGGTCCAAACAGTAGAGATCGCCGGATGCACTCAGCGCAACATCGCCGGCCTCAAGCAGCGGAATCGCCCCCTCCGGGACGCGGTCCCACGTCACCAGCCATTCTCCGGTGCCATCCAGCGCCTGAACCCGCCCGTTGCCCTGGTCGGCGACATAAACGCGATCCGCATCGTCCACCGCCAGTCCGGCGGGACCGAGGAACTGCCCCGCGGCCGATCCACGCGAACCCCAGGTCGCCAATGGGCTGCCGTCCGAGGCCAGGTGCTTTACATTGTGGTTCACCGAATCGCTGACCAGGCAGGTGCCATCGGCCGCGAGGGCCAGGCCATCCAATTTGCCGAACTGCAGCGCGCTGCCGGGTCCGCCCCAAGTGTCCTGCAGCATCCCTGCATAGTCATACACCCGAATCGCGCCCCAGCCGGTATCGGCCACCAGAACCTGATCCTTGCCGCTGACGGCGATGTCGACCGGTTCCAGCAGGCCGCCCCCCTCCGAGCCCCAGGGGCCCCAGAGCGCCGAGAGCGTACCACCACTACCATACCGCTGCACCCGCTCTCCGCCCACTGGCCCAAGGCCGCCATCCACTACCCAGAGATGGTCTCCGTCCATCGTCAGTCCGGCGGGCAGGAGCAGTTCGTCACGTAGAGAGTCATAGCGCGTCGAGAGCATCGCCCTGCCGCTCACCGCAAAGCGATGCACGCGGTCGCTGGCCCGATCGCTGACCGCAATCCCGCCAGAGGTCTCGGCCGTCAGACTGTGGGGCTCGCGCAGGATGCCGCGATCGTCCGTCGGCAGACCGAACGTCCCCAGAACCTGGCCCTGCGCGTCGCAGCGTAGAACCTGGTCCAGCTCGGGTATTGGCACCCAGAGGTTGCCGTCGTGCCACGTGGGGTGGCGCGCGCACTGAGCGTCCGGCACGCTGGGGGCCTCGGCAAGCAACGCCAGACCGCCGAGGTGTCCCCAACGGTCCTGCCATTGCAGCCAGGTTTGGGTTGCCGCGCGCGGATGCCCCTCGGCGGCGACCGTCATCACTAAATAGATAGAACCCGACAGGTCGTGCGCCATTCCCCAGGGTCCCTCTAGATCAGCACCAGTGTCCACCACCGTCTCGATCCGCCACCAGTTGCTCCCGGGCAGACACCCCAGCAGCCTCCCGCTACCGGCGTCAGCGATCCACACCACGCCGTCATCTGCCAGCACCACATCCGTGGGATGAACAAGGGGGGCTTGGCTCGGGCCTCGCAAGCAGACCAAGAGTTCGCCATCGGGACTGAAATGGCTAATCGAGGCCTGTTCAGTATCGACCACCCAGAGCGAGCCATCGGGAGCGCCGGCGACCGCGTTCGGGGTCGATGGCTGGCCCTTGACATCGGGCAGCGACCAACAGGCCAGCAACTCGCCTTCCTGCGTGAAACGCTGCATCCGGCCATTTCCCCGATCCGCCACCCACAGTGAGCCATCGGGGGCCCATGCCAGGTCGCAGGGCAGCCCAAACTGGCCTTCCGCCGCGCCACGGTGACCCCAGACCTGCAATAGCGAACCATCCGAGATGAGGCGTTGCACGCGGTGGTTGAGGCCGTCCGCCACAAATAGGTGTCTGTCGTCACCCATCGCCAGGGCCGAGGGCATACAGAACGATCCGGCCGGCGAGGTGTTCCCGGCATAGCATTGGGCATACTGCTCGGGTAGCGGGGCATCGGCAAGGGCCTGGCCGGGAACGGCCAGAGTGAGGCACAACAACCAGCCCACCAGGTGAGGCAGGCGTCTGCTTTCCGAGCATCGCCGGAGGCCGGCCATGGTCACTCGCTCCAGAGGAAAGTGAGGCATTCTGGCGCACGGAATCGCACCTGTCAAGGGCTGCACTTGTGGACCGCCCCACAAGCCCCTAGAATGCCCTCACCCTTGAGAAGGAGAGCCTCCTTGATCGACTCGCGCGACGCGCTGGCACTGCTGCCTGGCATCCTATTCTGGCTGATCCATGTCTTTTGGGGGCGCCTTTGGGCATGGTTGGCCCGAAGATGGCATGAGAACGGTCCCGAGCCTATGGCGCGTATCGCCGCCTGGCCCGGCTGGGATCCGGTCGGCAGAGCGGCGCGCGCGGCGCTAGGCGTCGGCTGCCTGTTCGGCCTGACCATGGCCGGCGTATGGCTGGCCGCCCATGTCGCCCTGGCAACCTACGCCCGCGACCTGACGCGGCATCTGGGCGCACTCTTGCTTGGTATGGCCTGTCTCGGAATCGTCTGGGCCTGGGTTCTCGCCGTACGGGCCCGCGCCCCCGAACCGCCAGAGGCCGACCAATGGGAGCCGCGCTGGCCGGATCTGCTCATCGAGGTGCTCGATCGCGAGGCGCTACTGGCCATCCTGAGGGGCGCCATACTCCCGCACCTGCCGGGGATCTGGGGCGTCTGGATCGCACCCCTCTCGTCCGGCGTCTCTCTCTGGCTCAACGGATCGAGACAACAAGACCCAGGCCGGAGACTTTGGGTCCTCCTGGCCTGGGCGCTCGATTGGCTCTCGATTGGGCTGTACGCCGCCGGCGCAACGCTATGGGTGCTGTTGGTAGCGCGAGGCGGATGCTACCTGTTGGCGCTGTTCATTTGGCGCTTCTTCCGGGCACGCCAGAGACACACCCGGGAACAAAGAAACTAGCTGACGACAAAGGCCAGCACAATCAAGGTGGCAAACATGGCCACCGCCAGTATGGCGAATCGCTTGAGGTCGCTGATCACATAGCGATACTCGGTCGCGAAATCGACTTTTTTCGCCTCGGCCGGCTTCTTTCTGCGACTGCTGGCCGCCGTCTTGCGTGCTTTGCTCTTTCGGCTGCTCTTGCGTGCCATGTCACGTCCCCTTTCATTCCGCGAGATCGGCGACGGCCACCACGCGATGCGTATCCAGTAGATAGGGATAGCAGGTGATCATGGTCAGCACGGCCTTGTCGGTCGGTTCCATGACCTCTACGCGGGTCGGCGACACGATCTCGACGCTTCTAACGATGTATCGATAGCTGGCGACAGCGGTGTGAACCAACACCACGTCGCCCGGCTTGAGCTTGTGCAGGTCCCGGAAAATCTCGCCATAGATGTCGTTGTGCGCCGAGAGGACCATGTTACTCGGCTCACCGGGATTGGCTGTTCCCAGCCGGTGCCCGACTCCCAGTTTCAGGGACTGGACATCATCTCCCTGGACAACGCGCGCGTCGATCCCCAACGCCTCGATCTCGATCCGCAACGGCAGCTTGGGATCGATGTCCGCCGGAATAGCCGTCGGCGTCGCGGTGTTAGCCGGCGTGGCCGTACCGACCGGCGTCGGCGAGAGCGCCGGTTCCGTCGTCGCAGTCAGACCAGGCGCCACCGTTTCCATCGGACCCGCTGTCGCATGCACGCTGGGTGTCGGCGTCGGCCCGGGCCCATCGTGACCAGCCGGCAGAACGACCTGCGCGCTGGGCGTCTCTGAAGGGCTCACAGTCGGCGACGGCGAGACCGTCATGGTCGCCGTCGGCCTCGGTGTCCCACTGGCACCAGGCGTCGCGGTGGCGTTCGCCCCTGATGCCGCCTCGACAGTCGTTGCCACCGGCGTCAGCCCCGCCTGCTGCAATCGGCGACTCTCTTGATTCAGAACGCGCAATCGCCAGCCACCATAGACCACAATGGCCACCAGCGCTGCCACGGCCAGGATCTCCAGGATCAGCAGGCCGATGTCGCGGCCCTTGTGCCGACCCTTGAGCCGTTCCCATGCCGGCGCATCCGCCAGCTCTTGATATCCGAGCGAGCGGAGCGAAGGATGCGACTCGCTCAAGGCCCTGGGGCTACGCGGCAACCTCGGCAACTGCCCAGAAGGCAAGGGACCGCGCCCCGCGGCAGGGCCCAAATCACGCTCTGCGCCCGCCATACGACGCACTTGCTCGACCGTCTGCCGCTCACGCCGCTCGCGAAGCAGGGCCTCGAGCTGCTCCAGCGAAAGGCCGTCGGGGTCTTGGGTGGTGGTCACCTTGTCTGCCTTGTCATTGTGCGGCTCTTGACGCTCAGATTATAGCGGGGCAACATGCACTGTCAAAAGAGCGGCGAGATGGCACTTGACCGCGGTAGCACCGCTGTGTTACGTTGAGTTATCGGATATCGACCGACCAGAGGGAGAGTACGATGGACAAGCGCTACCGGGTGCACACCTTTCGCCTACGGATGACGGCCGATGCCGAACGTCTGGAGGCATTCCTCAACGATCTGGAGGGCGAGGTCGTCTCGATCATCCCCAACATCACCCCTATCCCTGCCACATACGTCGACTTTGTGCTGATCGTCGAGCGTCTGCCCGCTCGGCCATCACAGGTCACGAGAGCGTTGACCTGACGGCATCACGCGCGCAACAAGAGGTCCCCGATGATAGCCTATGCTAGACGGATGGACACCTGGCGCGATTGGCAAAAGGCCTTTCGCTTCGGAACGCTGGTGCTTTGGCCACCGGCCTCAGTGCGCCGGCAGGTCAACGCCCTGCGGCAGCGCTATGACCCCGAATCGCAGCGCATCTGCGAGACGCACATCACGCTGACGCAGCCCCTGTTGCGTGAACCCACCGACAGCGATTGGCAGGCTCTAGAGAACGTTGTGCGAGCGTGTTCACCGTTCACCATCCGGTACGGCCCACTGGACACCTTTTTGCCCTACCCCTGCATCTTTTTTCGCATCGAGCCGGCCGGAAAGGTACTGGCCCTGCGTGCCAACCTGCACGCCACCGGCCTCTGCAACCTGACCCTGCCCCACAGCGAAGGCTTTGTCCCGCACATGAGTCTCAGCGACGGTCGCCCCGACGAGCAAGCAACCCGCGCCATCTTTCGCGACCTGACGCAGAACCCACCGCCCAACGGCGCGTTCCACTGCCACGATGTGGCCTATATCGTGCCGGATGAGACCTTTGCCTTTGCCATTGCGCGTCGTCTTCCGATGGCCGGCGACTCGTCCATGCTCCCATTACCGCAATGCGAGGTGCCATGAGAATACTAACCTGCAACGTCCGCTTCAGCGGGGCCTACGACGGCGAGAACTGCTGGCCCCTCCGCCGCGAACTCTGCGCTCGCATCGTCCGCGAGCAGGACGCCGACATCATCTGCTTTCAAGAGATGCAGGCCGACCAACATGCCTGGCTGGCCGCGCAGCTCGAGGGGTATGGTGCCTATGCCATGACCGACCAGCCGGCCGGCGCCAATCCTCAGAACGCCATCTACTACCGGCAGGCGCGATTTACTCTGGTATCGTCCGGGGGGTACTGGCTCTCGACGACACCGCATGTGCCAGGGACAAAGTCGTGGGGCAGCGAATGCGTGCGGCTGGCCAACTGGATGCTGCTGCAGGAGACCCAGTCCGGCACCTCGTTCCGCGTAGTCAACACCCATCTCGATCACATCGGGCAGTTGGCCCGCGAGCAGCAGGCGACGCTGATCGTCGAGGATGCCCAAGCCTATGCGCCCAAGTTCCCGCAGATCCTGACCGGCGATCTCAACTGCGACACGCGCAATCCGGCCATCGATGTCCTGCGCTCTGGGGGCTGGCGAGATACCTACGCCGCGATTCACGGCATCGACGACCCCGGCCCGACCTATCATGGGTTCCTGGGGCAGGCGTTCAGCTCTGATCTGGGCAAGATCGACTGGATCATGGCGCGAGGCCAACTCCAGGCGTCCGATGCCTGGATCGTCCGCGACAGGCAGGCCGGGCGCTATCCCAGCGACCACTACTTTGTGGGAGCTGAGGTCACCCTCTAGCCCAACGAACGCAAAGAGCCGGCCAAATGGCCGGCTCTGCTATTTCACCCAGTTGGGGATTGGGTTTTGGCGCGTAGCGCGCTCTAGCGATTGCGACCCCGCTTGCGGGCCTTGAGCGCCTCTTGCCAGGCCACCTCAAAGGCGGTCGGGCCGTCGTTGCCGCTCTCTTCTTCTTGCTGACGGCGCATCTCGGCCATCGCCTGGCGGTTGTTTGCCCGGCGATCATCCTTCATGCTCAGCGAGATACGACGCTTGGCGTTGTCGACCTCAAGGATGCGCACCTTGACCTCGTCGCCCACCTTGACGACATCGCCGGGATGCCGCACAAAGCCGCCGGGCAACTGCGAGATATGCAGCAGGCCGTCGGTCTGGGCGCCAATGTCTACAAAGGCGCCAAAGTCCACCAAGCGCTTGACCGTGCCCCCCACCATCGCACCGACCTCGAGATCGCGCAACGAGGTCTTGTCCCCGTCCTCTCGCTCGACCTCAGCGCCGGGAATGGTCAGGCTGATACGGTTGTTGTCCAGGTCGACGCGTCGCACCTGCACCTCGAGCGTGTCGCCGACCTTGACGGTCTTGTCGATGCCGGCACGTTTGAGCGTCGAGATGTGCGCCAGGCCGTCGCGGCCCACGCCTACATCGACAAAAGCGCCAAAATCGACCACGTTACGGACACGGCCCTTGCAACGCATGCCGACCTTGAGGTCCTCGACCCTGGTAGGCCTGCCGCTGGCGGGTGCTTTTGCTGTCGGCTCGGCGGCTTCCACCTTCTCGGTGACTTCCTCCGGCTTGACCGACTCTACGGTCTCGGCCTTTTCGGCCGGAACCACTGTCTCGTTGCTCTCGGTCGGGTCGACAGCCTCAGCCTGGTCTTCCAGCTCCACTGCCACTTTTTCGCTATCCATAGAACCCGATCCCCTCTGAAAAGAATTGACGGACTGGTCGCATAGGCGACCATCGGGCATTATCCCATAATTCGGTCAAGCGGTCAAATGAACGCTACCCCACTTGCGCAGTGATACATACTACATTTGATGTATCCTGTTCCAAAGCGGGAACCTTCCCTGCAAACGCGCCGTCATGGGCACAGTTCAACAAGAGGGAAACCTCTCAGCGCTCAAGGTCCGAGGCATGCTAGCTACTCTCGACCAGCGCGCTGCCAAACACAATCTCACCCATAAGGAAGGCATGATGAAAAACCTCGTCAAGAACACGCTCATTGTCCTCGGAGCCATCGCGCTCATTGTCGCCGGCGCCTGGGTCGGCCAGTTTGCCCTACCAAACCTTGCGCCCGCCCCGGTTGCCGCCGAGTCCAGCGATACCACCCCCCCTACGCGCACGATCACGGTCGTCGGCGAGGGAACCGTCACGCTCCCTCCTGATATCGCCTATGCCACCATCGGCGTCGAGACGAGCGGCAGCACCGTCAAAATGGCCACCTCGGAGGCCTCTGAGACGATGGGAGCTGTCATCGCAGCGCTAGCTGAGGCCGGCATCGAAGCCAAGGACATGCAGACGTCGGGCTATGGTGTCTGGGCCGATCACGACCGCGATCCCAGCACGGGCAAGGTCGATGGGACCACCTACCGCGTGAACAACTCGGTGCGCGTGACCATCCGCGACCTCGAGGCCGTGGGATCCATCCTGGATGCCGCCCTCGAGGCCGGCGCCAACAGCATCCATGGCGTCAGCTTTGGGATCGCCGAGGCCCAGGCCCAAGAGACCGAGGCTCGCGGTCTCGCCGCCGAGGATGCCCTCAGCCGCGCCCAAGAGCTGGCCGAACTCCACGGTCTGCAGGTCGGCGAGGTGCTCAGCATCAGCGAAGTGGTTGACGGCGGCGTGTATGCCAGCAACTTTCGTGGCGCCGAGTACGCCAAGATGGGGCTCGGGGGCGCTGGTTCGGTCAGCCCGGGCCAGCTGGACCTCTCGCTACGCCTGCAGGTGGTCTATGCGCTTCGCTAGATGCGCATGACCTTGGTCATGCCGCCAAGCATGACCAGGGACACTGGGGGCAGAGACAGAATCTGGTATGATAGCCTCAGTGACCGCTGACGAGCCTCGGCATTGTGCCGTAGGAGCGGGCAGAACCGCTCAAGCTCGCGGGGGAACAGGACGTCGGGCCAGGGGTCAGAAACGGTCTGATCTCTACAACTGAATAGCGTTTCCCACGAATTTCTCTTCTCACTGGCCTCTGGCCCCGACGCCA
>Ga0180429_10004927_pt1 | contig 10648 bp, 5 predicted proteins | sample SS_ome_FD_132428 | JGI IMG/M metagenome (GOLD analysis project Ga0180429, IMG submission 132428) | Hypersaline lake sediment archaeal communities from the Salton Sea, California, USA - SS_1_S_1 metaG | ecosystem: Environmental > Aquatic > Non-marine Saline and Alkaline > Hypersaline > Sediment ...
CCACGCGCGCGATCACCCGCTCCAGGTCGCGAATCGCGGCGAGCTGCCCGCGCACCTCGCGCAGCGCGGCGCGGCTGTCGCACAATGCCGCGACGGCCGCATGCCGCGCTTGCACGCCGGCCAGATCGTCGAGCGGCCGCAGGACCCAGTCGCGCAGCAGACGCCCGCCCATCGCCGTCGCCGTCGCGTCGAGCACGCCGAGCAGCGTGAGCGCACGCGGACGGCCGGGCCCCGGAACCAGATCGAGATGCCGGCAGGTGGCTTCGTCGAGCATGAGATAGTCGCCGTCGTCCCGGACCCGGAGCGAACGAATATGACGCACGTCGTGATGCAGCTCTTCCCGCACGTAATGCAGCACCGCCCCCGCCGCGCCGATGAGCGCCGGCTCGTCCTCGCAGCCGAACCCGGCCAGGGAGTGCACGGCAAAATGCCGGGTGAGCAGGTCGTGCGCCGCGTCGAACGAGAACGTCCAGTCCTCGGCGAACGTGGCGCGGCCGGACAGCACCTCCGCCAGCGGCCGCCCCAGTGCGGGGTCCGCGGCCCACTCCGCGGGCAGAATGCACTCGTTCGGGTCCAGCCGCTTCAGTCCGTCTAACAGCGCCTGGGGCGAGGCGATCCGCTCCACGTAGAAGTGCCCGGTCGAGAGATCCAGCGCCGCCAGTCCGCGGCCGCCGCCGGCCGCGCAGACCCCGGCCAGGAAGTTGTGGCGCTTCGCGTCGAGAATCTGGTCTTCGGTCACCGTGCCCGGCGTGACCACGCGCGTCACGGCGCGGCGGACGATGCCCCTGGCGGCCGAAGGATCCTCGACCTGGTCGCAGATGGCGACCTTGAAACCGGCGCGGATCAACTTGGCCAGGTAGCTCTCCGCCGCATGGTACGGCACGCCGCACATCGGCACCTTGTTCCGCTTCGTCAGCGCGACTTCGAGCACGGGCGCCGCCCGTTTCGCGTCCTCGAAGAACATCTCGTAGAAATCGCCCAGGCGGAAGAACAGGATCGCCCCGTCCGGCACATCGGCCTTGATCCGCCGGTACTGCTGCATCATCGGTGTCTGCTTCTCAGCCATGCCTCGTCTTCCTGCGACGTCCGATGTTGAACGCTCAATGCGCGATGTTCAAACACTTAGTCAGGCGGCCAGCCCCTTCGCCAACGCCACCCACTGCGCGACGGACACGGTCTCCGGCCGGGCGTCGGGGGCGATGCCGAGCGCGTCCAGGACCGCCATCGCCCGGCCTTCCGCAACGTCCGGATGCCGCCAGTGGCGGGTCAGAACCCGGCCGAGCTGCTTGCGGCGATGCCGCAACGCCACCGCCGCCAGTTCCCGGAACAGGCGTTCCTCTGCCCCCGAAAGCGGCGCCGCCTCACGCCGGTCAAGCCGTATGATGCACGAGTCCACCTGCGGGGGCGGCCAGAAGCAGCGCGGGCCCACCCGCTTGACCACGCGCCCGCGATAACGATACCCGATCAGCAGGGTCAGGAGCCCGTAGTCCTTGCCGCCCGGCCCGGCCGTCAGGCGGTCGGCGACCTCCTGCTGCACCGTGACCACCATGCAGACCGGGGGGCGGGTCGCCGCGGCCAGCTCCACCAGCACCCGGCTGCCGACGGCGTACGGCAGGTTGGACACCACCTTGTTCCAGCCGCCGTCCAGGCGCCGGCCCCAATCCACGGACAGTGCGTCGCACGCCAGCAGCTCGAACGAGGCGTTGCCCGCGTATCGATCCGCCAGATAAGCCGCCAGGCGCGGATCCTTCTCCACCGCCAGGACGCGGCCGGCATGCGCGAGCAGCGCGTCGGTCAGCGCGCCCAGGCCCGGACCGACCTCCACCACCCCGTCCGACGGCGCCAGCTCGGCCGCGTCGACGAGAATCCGGAGGATGTTGCCGTCGACCAGGAAGTTCTGGCCCAGGGCGCGACTGGGGCGCACGTCAAGCTCCGCCAGTACACGCCGAACGGTGCTGGGGCGCGTCAAAGCGGCGTCGCAGTTACTCATCGAACGGATTCGGCGTGACGATCGTGATGTAGGCCGACGCGCGCAGCGCGTCCATCCATGCCCGGTACAGGCGCTCGGCCTGCTCCGCGCGCAACTCCTTCTCGATCTCGTCCTGCACGTCCGCGAAATCGGCCAGCTTCTCGTCACGACGCCCCTCGACCTGGAGGAGGTAAATCTCCTCGTCGGTCTCCACCGGGGCCGCCATCTGGCCCGCGTCCAGCGGCTGCAGCGCATCGCGCAGCTCGGGACGGAGGTCGCGCGGATCGACCCAGCCCCAGTCGCCGCCGTCCTCCGCGTTGTACCCCTCGGAGACCGCCCGCGCCGCCGCACCGAAATCGCCCCCCGCCAGCAACTCCTCGTGCAAGGCGGCGGCCTTCTCCCGCAACGCGTTCAGCGCCTTGCCGGTGGTCGGCTTCTTCAGCACGATCATGCGCAGCCGGACACTGCCCGCCACGCGGTATTCGTCGAGATTCGACCGGTACCGTTGCTGGACGTCGCGCGCGGAAACGTTCACCCGCCGGTACACGTGCTCCTGCCGCATCGACGCCACAATGATCTGCTCGCGAATGTCGTTGCGCCACTCCTCGTAGGTCAAGTGATCCTCCGCCAGCGCTTCCATCAGGGCCGCGCGGTCGTCGTCGAAATCCTCGTGAATAATCTCGTTGATGCGATTGTCCACCGCCCATTCCGGAAGCTGGCCTTCCTGTGCGACGTACTCCTCCAGCACCAGCTTCCGCTCGATCAGCGCGTCCATCGCCTTGCGGTAGACGTCCAGGGACTTCTCCCGCAGCTCATCGCCGCGGTACCGCATGGCCAGCCTCCGGCGGACCCCCTGGATCCGCGCCAGGACATCGCCGATGGTGATGGCCTCGCCATTGACCTTTGCCGCCACGCCGTCCAGCAGCACGCGCTCCATAGCGCCGGGCGCGGCGGTCACCGCAAGAACCGCCATCGATACCGCCAGGCAACAAGATCGAAGAGACATGGAGACGTTCCTCCCGCGCATCGGTGAAAGCCCTGAAGATACCGCGTGCCGGCCCGGTTGACAAACGCTTTCGGCAGGCCCGCCCGCCGCCGGACGCTTTTCTATGCGTGCTGGATCTCGTCCCAGAGCGCCCGGTTGAACGGTGCACGCCGCGAGGGACAGTCTTCCCGGTGACACACTTCGCAGGTCTCGAAGTCGACCTCGGCCGGAAACAAGAGCCCCGAAATCGTCTTGTTCGGAATCATCAGGAAGGATTCGGTCAGCCGGACGCCGAGCGCACCCTCAACATCGCCGAGCAGCGTGAACAGCTCTTTCTGCTGTTCGATCGGCCAGATGGACGCGTCCCCCGAACCGGGGCTCATGGTGGCCGTCGTGCCGAGGCGGAACAGGCGGCACAGGCGCTCGCGCCCGTGCCGGATCGCGGCGCCGAGCAGCTCGCTCTTGATCAGATCCCACCAGTACTCCTGCACCATGTCCCCCTTGCCGGGAAAGACCTCGTCCAGCTCGTGTCCGCAGGTGGCCACAAAGGCGAAGACCCGCTCGACGGAGGCCAGGTTGCGGACCAGCGTCCGGCTCCTGAACCAGACCTCGCCGACCTGCACCGCCTCCGCCCGGCGCTGCCCCAGGAAACAGGCCCTGTAAGCGACCTTGGGGCGTCCGGCCCGCCGCGCCAGGTCAAGCAACGCAGAAAGCGCGGCCGCATCCTGCGAGCCCTCTTCCACACGGGCCTGCGTCCTGATCCGGTCGCCATCAAGCGCCGGCGGTATGTCGGTGATCAGTTCCAATTTGTGTGCGCCCTCTCCATGGTCCAGAAGTACCACTTCGCATCCACGGGATCAACCGGATTGCCAGCAATTCTCACGATGGCCTCTTCACTATGCAGATAGCGCCTTTCGGCGCCGCTACAAACACGCTTTCTGAGCATTTGGGACCCCGTTTGTCGTGTACCCGCAGCGTAGCGGAGGGCATATGAGGCCAAAACGAGAATAGCTGCCGGATTGCGCGCCCAGCGGCAATCCGCTACGCCCGCGCGTGCCGGTAGCGTTCGATGAGGCGGTTCGTCGAGGGGTCGTGGGCGAGCCGGGCGGAAGGATCGCGCAGCTCCTCGAGAACGGCGCCGGCCAGGACCTTGCCAAGCTGCACGCCCCACTGGTCAAAGGAGTAGATGTCCCAGACGATCCCCTGCGTGAACACGCGGTGCTCGTAGAGCGCCGTGAGGGCGCCGAGAACCGCGGGCGTCAGTTCGTCGGCGAGAATCGAGGTCGTGGGGCGGTTGCCCGCGAAGGTCTTGCAGGGGATCAGCGCGGCGGGCGTGCCGTCCGCAACAAGCTCCTCCGCGGTCTTGCCAAAGGCCAGCGCCTCGGTCTGGGCAAAGAAGTTTGCCATGAGCTTGTCATGATGGTCGCCGAGCGGATTGCGGGAGCGGCAGAACCCGATGAAATCGGCCGGGATGAGCCGGGTCCCCTGGTGGATGAGCTGGTAGAACGCGTGCTGCCCATTCGTGCCGGGCTCGCCCCAGATCACCGGGCCGGTCGGATACGCCACCGATCGGCCGTTGCGATCGACGGACTTGCCGTTGCTCTCCATGTCGAGCTGTTGCAGGTGCGCGGCGAAGCGGTGCAGATACTGGTCGTACGGCAAGATCGCCCACGTCTCGCAACCGAAGAAGTTGTGGCACCAGATCCCGATCAGCCCCATCAGCGCCGGCACGTTCCGCTCGAGCGGCGTCTCGGCAAAATGCCGGTCCATGGCGTGGAACCCGTCGAGCATGTCACGGAAATGCGCGGGCCCGATCGCCACCATGAGCGGGAGGCCGATGGCGGAACAGAGCGAGTAGCGCCCGCCGACCCAGTCCCAGAATTCGAACATGTTGGCCGTGTCGATGCCGAACGCCGCCACGCCCTCGGCGTTGGTCGAGACCGCCGCAAAATGCCGCGCGACGGCCGTTTCGTCGCCCAGCGCCTCCAGCAGCCAGCGGCGCGCGGAGTGGGCGTTGGTCATGGTCTCCTGCGTGGTGAATGTCTTGGACGCCACGATGAAGAGCGTCTCGGCCGGATCGAGGTCGCGCGTCTGCTCGACGAAGTGCGTCCCGTCAACGTTCGAGACGAACCGCACCGTCAGCTCACGGTCGCTGTAGGACCGCAACGCCTCAACGGCCATGGCGGGGCCGAGATCGGAACCGCCGATCCCGATGTTGACCACGTTGCGGATGCGCCGCCCGGTATGCCCCTTCCACGCGCCGCCTCGCACGGCATCGGCAAAGGCGGCCATCCGCGCAAGGACGCCGTTGACGTCGGGCATCACGTCCCGGCCGTCCACCCGCACGCTCCAGCCGGACCGATTGCGCAGCGCGGTGTGCAGGACGGCGCGGTTCTCGGTCTCGTTGATGCGCTCGCCGGCAAACATGGCGTCCCGCTCCTCTTCCAGGCGGCACGCCCGCGCGAGGGCCAGCAACCGCCGCACGGTCTCGTCGGTGATGCGATGCTTCGAGACATCGACCGTCAGCCCGGCCGCCTCGAACGTCAGCCGCTCCACGCGGCCGGGGTCGCGGCGGAACAACTCCCGCAGATGGACCCCTTTCAGGTCGTCGTAGTGCTCTCGCAAAGCCCCCCAGGCGGGCATCTCGGTCAGAACGGGTCGGTGACTCGGCATGATATTCGGCTCCTGGTTCAAAAACACGGCGCGTCAAGCAGCGGGAAGTGTCGCCATTGGCGCGTTGGGGTGCAAGCAAGGAATACACACTTGGTTGCGGAGGGCATATGAGGCCAAAATGAGAATCGCTGGGCGAAGCTTGCCTCCCCCCGGCGCGGATGAGATAATCCGGCATGGTTCGGCATGGCATTCGCGCGCTGGTGTATGGCGGCTGCGGGCTGCTCGCAGCCGCCGCGTTGGCTCTCGAACCGCCCGACCGGGACGCCGTGGGGCGGTACCGGCAGGACGGCTCCTACGCCGAGCGGGTCAAGCGCGCCTACCGCTACGGCAACCACCGCGTGCGCGCCGATGTCGCGGAACGAACGCTGCGCCGGATGCAGGCCCTGGCCGGCAACCAGACCATCCACGCGCCGCTTCCAAGCTGGCAGGGCATGCCGACCACCGGCACCAACGAGATCGTCGTCTTCCTGATCGACTTCCCCGATCATCCGCACGTAAACGACGGCGGCGTGATCGAGGACAAGATCTTCGGCGACGGCGTGCCGGGCGATTTTCCGCGGGAGAGTCTCCGCTCCTACTACCTCCGGTCCTCGTACGGACAACTCACGCTCAACGGCGCGGTCCTCGGCTGGTACCGCATGCAGCACGCGCGCGACTGGTACACCACGCAGTACGGCGACGGCAATTACGCGAACTTCAAGATTGCCGAAGAGGTCGTCAGTCATTTCGACGCCGACCACGACTACTCGGTCTACGACAACAACGGCGACGGCGAAGTCGATTACTTCGCCATCATCTGGGCGGGGCCGGACAACGGCTGGGCGAACTTCTGGTGGGGCTACCAGTGGCGGCTGTCCTCCCTGCTGGTCCGCGACGGCGTGCGCTTCGCCGATTTCTCCTGGCAATGGGAATCGAAACCGGTCGGAAGCGCCTTCGGCGCCGGCGCCATCATCCACGAAACCGGGCACGCGCTGGGGCTGCCGGACTACTACGACTACGACGATTCCGTCGGCCCGGACGGCGGCGTCGGCGGACTGGATATGATGGCGGGCGTGCGCGGCGATCACTGCGCGTTCAGCAAGTTCATGCTCGAATGGCTTGCACCCGCCGTCGTGAACGCCGGCGGCGGCGCCCGAACGCTGCGCGCCCTCGACGGACACGGCGACGCCGTGGCGGTCATGCCGGGCTACGACGGCGCCACGCCGTACATGGAATACTTCATGGTCGAGAACCGCCACCGCACCGGAAACGACACCGGCATGCCCTCCAACGGTATGCTGGTGTGGCATATCGATGCGACACCCAATGCGCGCGGCGACGACTTTGCCTTCGATAACTCCTACACGGCACATAAACTCCTGCGCCTGATGGAGGCCGACGGGCTGGAAGAAATCCAGACCGGCGACGGCAACGGCGACGCGGGCGACTACTACAACGCGGGCGAGAGGTTCGCCCCCGATACAATGCCGAACAGCCGGGATTACGCCGGCAACGATACCGGGGTCCACGTCGAGAACATTTCGGCCGACGGCGCCACGATGACGGCGGACATCTCGGTTCAGACTGCAACGATCGAACCGTCGCTGCATGCGTCGCCGCCCTCCATCGTGCACACGGGCAGCGAGGGCGAACAGGCGCCGAACCGCCCGCTTGAACTGTGGGCGCGCAACGGCACGGTCGACTACACGGTCAGCGACGACGCGCCCTGGCTCACCGTCACGCCGGACAGCGGCACGAGCACGGGCGAAACCGACACGTTGACACTGCAGTTCGACTCCGCGGCGCTGAGCATCGGCGTCTACGAATCCTCCGTCACCGTGGACGCCGCGGCGGCGATCAACACGCCGCTGCTCCTGCCGGTTACCCTCAGCGTGACGGGCACCAACATCGCCGCCGCCGTCGACAACACCAACCTCGTCTGGACCACGGGCGGGGCGGCGCCCTGGTTTGCCCAGGGCGCTTCGTATGCGCTGGGCGGCGACGCCGACGGCGCGGAGAGCGGCGACGTGGCCGACTACGAGTCGAGCTGGGTCGAGACCGACGTGCTGGGCCCGGGGGTGCTGGAGTTCTGGTGGAAGGTGTCGTCCGAACCGAGCTACGACTTCCTGACCTTCGCCATCGACGGCGTCAAGCAGCCGGGCCGGCTCTCGGGCAACGTGGACTGGCAGCGCGTCTCGGCAACCGTTCCCGGCGGCGCGCACACGCTGCGCTGGACGTACGACAAGGACTTCAGCGTCTCCTCCGGACTGGACGCCGGCTGGCTCGACCGCGTGTCGTTCACCGGCACGAATGTGCCGGCCACGTTGCGTGTCGAACCGGGTTCCATCGTCACGGCGGCGCCCCGCATGCAGGCCGCCCCGGCAACGACGCTGACCGTGGCCAACGCCGGCGGCGGATCGATCGTCTACACGATCGGCGACGACGCCGCATGGCTGACCGTCGCACCGGCCAACGGCGCCAGCGGCGGGGAGGTCGCGGAACACACGGTATCCTTCGCGCCGGACCTGCCGCCGGGCAGCTACGCAGCCACGATCCTCGTCGACGGCGGTCCGGTCATCGACAGCCCGGCGGCCGTGCCGGTCAGCCTGCGGGTTCTGGATGCGGCCACCCTCGGCGAGGCCGTCGAAGCGCCCGCGCTGACCTGGACGACCGGCGGCGATGCTCCGTGGACGATCGACGGCCTGGAGTCGTACGACGGCATCGACGCGGTCCGCAGCGGCGACATCGAGGACATGCAGATGTCCTGGCTGGAAACGGCGGTCGAGGGTCCGGGCGCCTTGTCGTTCTGGTGGGCATGCGACACGGACGAGGATTTCGACTTTCTCACGTTCCTGGTGAACGGCCAGCCGCAGGGGCTGGCCATCACGGGCGACGAACCCTGGGTCCGCGTGGCCCGCTCGCTGCCGCCCGGCCGCCACGTGCTGCGCTGGGAGTACGAGAAGGACGAATACCTGTCGGTCGGCGCCGATGCCGGATGGCTCGACCAGGTCGCCTGGGCGCCGGACGAAGCGGATACCGACGGCGACGGCTTCCGGGACTGGGAGGAGGCGATTGCGGGAACAGGCATCAACGACTCAAACTCGCTCCTCGCCGTGGCGGATCTCTCGCTCACCACGGGCGGGTTGGCCGTCATCCGCTGGAGCAGCGCCAGCAACCGCTGGTATGCACTGGAGCGGGCGCCGGCGGCGGCCGGAACATACACGCGGATCGCCGCCCACATCGACGCCACACCGCCGGAGAATACGTTCACCAGCACGGCGCCCGCCGGCGCAGCCTACTACCGCATCGCGGCCGCCTCGCAACCCGCCGTCATCTTCTCCGAGTCGTTCGACAGCGGCAGCCGGCCGGCGGGCTGGACCGTGACCGACGGCGTTGGCGACGGCGCCGTCTGGGCATTTGACAATCCGGCGGGACGCGAAAACAACACGGGCGGAAACGGCGCCTTCGCCATCGCCGACAGCTACTTCGCGGGAGAGGTCTGGATGTCCACCCGCCTGTGCAGCCCGTCGCTCGACCTCTCGGCGCAGCGACACGTGTCCCTGGACTTCCGAACCGATTACGTGCCGCGCTACGGGTTCGAAGCGGCGTATGTGCAGGTCGCGGTCGACGGCGGACCGTGGCAGACCGCGTGGGGCTCCTCAGGGACCGGCGGTGTGCCCGGACCGGCTCAGGTGAGCGTCGACGTCACCGCGTTGGCCGCGGGTCACTCCAATGTCGTCTTCTGCTTCTTCTACGACGACGCCTACGACGACAACTGGTGGCAGATCGACGACGTCCGCGTCCTCGGCCCGCAGCCCTGAGGCGGCCTTCGGCCGCATCCGAACGAGCCATTTCCTCCTTGCCCCCCACCCCTTTTTGCTGCACGCTCCACGCTTTTCATGCCCGCCGGCAGGGGCGCGCAGACAACCGGACGCAAAAGGAAGCGACAGCATGACACAGCACCGTACGCCACACCTCGTACCGCCGCACGGCGGCGTTCTCAAACCGCTGCTGCTCGACGGGGCGGAGCGGGACGAAGCCCGGAAGGCGGCCGCCGGCCTTCCCCAGGTCCGCATGTCCTCCCGCGAAACGTCCGACCTGATCATGCTCGGCATGGGTGCGTTCAGCCCGCTCGAGGGCTTCATGCGCAGGGCGGACTATGAGCGCGTCGTCACCGATATGCACACCGCCGACGGCCTGCTCTGGCCGATCCCGATCACGTTGTCGGCGCCGGCGGATGCCGCCGGCTGCAACGCGGGCAGCGATGTGGCGCTGGTGGACGACGAAAGCGGCGAGCTGATGGGCGCCATGCACATCGAAGAGTCGTATGCCTACGACAAGAAGGCCGAGGCCCGGAACGTCTTCGGCACCGAGGACGAAGCGCATCCCGGCGTGGCCAAGGTCTACGCGCAGCACGACCGGCTGCTGGCCGGGCCGGTCAAGGTCTTCAGCGAGCTGCATTACCCGGCGCAGTACGGCGATCACTACGCGCGCCCGGCCGAGACCCGCCGCATCTTCGAGGACATGGGGTGGCACACGGTCGCCGCCTTCCAGACGCGCAACCCGATCCACCGCGCCCACGAATACTGCACCAAGATCGCGCTGGAAATCGCGGACGGCATCCTCATCCACCCGCTCGTCGGCAAGCTCAAGAAAGGCGACATTCCGGCGGAGGTCCGCATGAAATGCTACGACGTGCTGCTGGCCAACTACTACCCGTCGGACCGGGTGGTCTGCAAGGTCTACCCCATGGAAATGCGCTACGGCGGACCGCGGGAAGCGGTGCTGCACGCCGTCTTCCGCCAGAACTACGGCTGCAGCCACCTGATCATCGGCCGCGATCACGCCGGGGTCGGCGACTACTACGGGCCGTTCGACGCCCAGAACATCTTCGACGACATCCCGGACGGCGAGCTGCACATCCAGCCGCTGAAGATCGACTGGACCTTCTACTGCCACAAGTGCGACGGCATGGCGTCGATGAAGACCTGCCCGCACGGCAAGGAAGACCGCGTCATGATCAGCGGCACGAAGGTGCGCGA
>Ga0180429_10004929_pt1 | contig 10647 bp, 8 predicted proteins | sample SS_ome_FD_132428 | JGI IMG/M metagenome (GOLD analysis project Ga0180429, IMG submission 132428) | Hypersaline lake sediment archaeal communities from the Salton Sea, California, USA - SS_1_S_1 metaG | ecosystem: Environmental > Aquatic > Non-marine Saline and Alkaline > Hypersaline > Sediment ...
CGGTGTGAGGATCGGACCACAGGGTACGCCGGCTTGCTCAAAGCGCTCAATCCAGGTTGCGACGGGTGCGCCGGCAAACTCGCCCTCCAGCAATGATTCGAGCTCTTGCCGATGCGCAACCCGATCCGCGTTGGTGCCAAAGCGCGCATCCGCGCCGATCGTCGCGCCCGCGTCCCCGAGAACGCTCAGTGTCTTTTCCCACAACGCCTCGGTGCCCGCCGCGAGAATAAACCAGCCGTCGGCGGCGCGAAAGGGCTGGTACGGTGCGATGTTGGGATGGATGTTTCCGCGCCTGGCCGGCGGAATCCCCGTGGCGAGGTATGCGCTGGCGATGTTGGAGAGCCAGGTTGTCTGCGCGTCAAAGAGCGCCACATCGATCTCCTGCCCTTTTCCGCTGCGCTCTCGCTCGTAGAGCGCCGCCAGAATCCCCATGGCGGTGTACATGCCGGTGGTGATATCCGCCATCGGGGAGGGGAATCGTGAGGGACCGCCCTCGGGAGGGCCGGTGAGCGCCATGGTCCCGCTCATCGCCTGGGCGATCACGTCGTATCCCGGCTTTTCCGCCTCGGGACCGGTCATGCCGAACCCGGAGATCGCCGCCCAGATGATCCTGCCGTTGAGTCCGCGCACCCGCGCCGCGTCGATCCCGAGCGTTTCCTGGGTCGACCGACGAGGGGTGTTGTGGACCAGTACGTCCGCGCGGTGGATGAGCCGGTCCAGGATCTCCCGTGCTTCCTCTTTCTTGAGGTCCAGGGTGAGACTCTGCTTGTTGCGGTTGGTCCCGAGAAAGTAGCTGCTCTCGCCCGCCAGGAAAGGGGGTCCCCAACCACGCGACTGATCGCCGCTTCCCGGCCGTTCGATCTTGATCACCTCGGCGCCAAAATCGGCCAGCAGCTGCGTACAGTACGGTCCCGCCAGCGCCTGGGTGAGATCGATTACGAGAATACCCTGGAGAATCGGGATGTCCATTTGGTCTGCCTCACTCCGTGATCGTGTCGATCGAGTCCGCCCGGACTATCCCCGAGCGCCCCGGCGTGGGGATACGCTCGATGACGCCTCGGACGCGCACCAGTCCCGGTGGAGCGGGATCGCTCAGGTCCGCCGGTACGACGCCGTCCTCCGCAAACTGATACCGACGGCGCTCTCGGGCTCCCTCCGGATCGAGAAAGGTATCGATCGCGGCGGCGGCAAAGGGCTCGTTCCCGTAGACGCCGATACGGCCAACGATCACAACCTCGTCGCCGGGCTGCGGCTCCTCGAGAGCCCAGGACTCGGCGCCGGCCGCCGTGACCACCCGAACCCCCGGCTCGGTCTCGCCGGGACCGTCCTCGCCGACACCGCCGGCAGCGGCGCCACCGGAGACGAGCACCAACAGCGCCGCAAGAATCGAGACCAACCGGGAGCGGCCACCGAGGACGCCGTGGTTCATCGGGTAAGCACCGTGAGGGTGGTGTCCGCCGGCAGGCTCACCGAGACGGTGTAGCCTCCCGCGGGAACGGTGCCGGCCACCACGAAGGAGTTGGCGCCTCCAGCAACGGGAACCGCCCCGGATACGGCGTTGTAGGCCATGATGCCGTTGGCGATCACGCTTCCGCCACCGCCGTAGAGAACGTAGTTGTAGGCGTTGATCGACCCGAGTTGATAATTGACCCCACCGGTGCTGCTGGTAAACCAGCCACCGCGGTTGATGCGGTACTGCGCGGGTACGGCGGTATCGTTGGACACGAGGTACGCCACGCCCCATCGACGCAGGAGCTCATCAAAATCGAGGGGTTCTCCTGACGCCGCGCTCGCCGCCTCTGCGATCGCCACTGAGGTATACTCGAGACCGGTTGTGCCGGTGGCGGTGGCATTATCCATGAGATCCGTAAAGAACCCGGCGCCGAATGCGCGGCCGAGATACGCGCCAAAGGCGTAGGACACTCCGTACTGATCGAGTACGTCGTCGCTGCTGTACCAGTTGGTCAACTGGGTCTCAGATCCGTATCCGATGTAGTCCGGAATACGACCGGACGATATTCCTGGAGAACCGGCGGAGCCGTCGGTATAGGATACACCTCGTGGTCCGTTGTTTTCGATCGCCTGAGCAACCAGGTCCTCCGCCATCATCGAGTTGGCCTCGTCCATCCAGGTTTCGTAGCTTCCGTCGGCGCTGCCGTCGGCGGGAACGATGCTACGCTGATAGAAATGGATCATGTGCTGAAACTCATGAGCCAGGGTCGAGACCACCTGGGCGGGCCAGTAGTCGGTAATCTGCCAACCGTCGGCGGGTTCGATATCTTGAGCGCCAAACAGCGCCGCGTCGAGATGGAACATGACGAGACTGTTTCCGTCTTCGTCGGTGAAGTTGTCCAGTCCGTAGAAGAAGCCGACGATCCGGGCGTCTCCGGCTCCAGGAAGTCGGTCACCGTCGATATCGTACAGCAGCACGTGGACGTTTCGCTCAGTTCCCTCCACAAGATTGGAGTACGGATGGGGTCCCCAGGGATCGCCAAACGCGTTGGTTACGAGGTCAAACACGTCGTCGTCCACGGCGTTATCGAGAAAGATCTGCGCCATCGCTCCGATATTCGCAGTGCTGAGGTCGGTATCGTCCGCATAGTCCCAAGCCAGTTCATCGTAGGCCTCGTACCCGGAAACCATGCTGTTCACGATCCAGATATAGAAGTCCCATTCTCCCTGGGATTGTTTTGCCTCGAGGGTCACGTTGACGGGAACCGCCGCGGTTGTTACCGATTCGTCGTCGTCGAGATCGGCTTCCAGTTCCGCCCAGGCGATCATCTCGCCGGTATCACCTACGGCGTAGTCCCCGCCCGCAGCGACGGTGCCGACGTCCGCGAGAGCGGATACGGTACCGGTAGAAAAACGGGTTGCAAGCTCCCGATTCGCCGCCGTGATTCGAGGATGCCCCCGCTGGGCGATCGGGGTGCGGTCTGCCGTCGACTGGGCAACCACGTCGCCCACCGGCAGGTATTCCAGATCGCCTTCTCCATTGATCAGTACCATGAAGCGATCGGCACCGGCTGCGGCCCCCCCCACGATGTTGGCCGCCGGAAGCGCCGTCTGTGCATCGCTCTGGCTTGAGTTGGTTAGTACATAAAAAAGATCGGCTCCTGCGTAGGCGCCGCTTACAGGAAGCGATGCCGATCCATTCAGTGAACCGTGTTCGGTCCATGAGGCGGAGCTCCAGTCACCGACAGGAGAATCCGTTCCACCGGGAGCGCCACCACCACCTCCACCGGGAGCGCCACCACCGTCGCTCCCAAAGAAAAAATCGCAGGAGCCGAGGACGAGAACAACGGACGCGATGATTGTAAATACACGGATTTGTGCCGTCAGCGGGCGCAATCGCACACGCCACTGACGTATATTGTTCGTCGAGGTTTTCACACTACTAAAGTAGCATATCAGGAACGAAAAAACGCGTTCGGCGGCGTATTCGCCGCCGTATTTTTGCGGAGACGTGGCGGAGAAACCTACCCGTTTACGGTGCGGAGCGGGTATTCCTCGGAGACGTAAGCGCCCTGGAATCCGTCGATCTCGGTGATCCACTCGAGAAACTTGTCCGCTTCCTCCGCGTTAGGGTAGGGACCGACGCGAAGACGGTAGTACAGCGTTCCGTCCACGTCGCGGGTGGTGATACGCCCGGCCAGGCTGTAATCACCGAGCACACTGTTTGCCTGTTCCACGCGATCGCGGCTGGGCGATGCGATCAGTTGAATCCAGTATTCGGTCACGCGCACTTCTCGCGGTGTAGCCTGGGGCGCCGCGGTCCGGGTGGCCGCCACGGACTCTCGCTGTACCGGAGCCGTCGTCGTCTCGGTGCGAGCCGCCCTATCGGCGGAATCGGCGTCGGGAGACTCGCTGACGGCGGGACGTGTCGACACGGCAGGACGTTCGGTGATCGTGGACTCGCCGGGTCCCGGCTTCGCCACCGTCTCGAGAGGAGTTTCGACACCCTCCGCCGACGGCTCCTCACTGCCATAGACGATAATCGCAGGTTCTTCGCCGTCTTCCGAGGGGGTAATCGGCGCGGTTTCGGGACGGCGGATGTATTCGATCGGATCAAACTCCTGGACCGAGCCGCTTACCTCACCGGCGGCGTCGCTTTCGGCGCGTGGATAGAGCAGCGCCACGCCAACTCCGATTACCGCTGTAAAAAAGATCGCCACCGATACGATGACCATCAAAACTTTATTCTGCTCCATACCTCGTCGCCACTCCACTGCCTAATTCCGGGATCGACTCGAGCTGAGCAAACAGATCGGACGGTCGTTTCCCGTTCTTCACTCTTATAATGTCGGCAGCGGAGGCGTGCGCTTGAGCGTCGATTTCGCTCTGCGTCCGCAGGCGATCGATGATGCGCTTCCAGGAGTATTTGTCCCGTCGACGGGCGCGTATGAGCCGCGTGAGAAGCGGCGCCTGTACCATGATTACACGATCACAGAACGCATCGAGTCCCATGTGGAACAGGAGCGCCGCGTTGATTACCAGACCCGTGGGAATCCCTTCATCGCCTCGCTCAACGGTGGCCCGAAACGCCTCGGTTTCCGCGCGTACGCGATCGCGCATCCAGGGATGGACAATTCGTTCGAGACGGAGAAGCTGGTTTTTGTCACCAAATACGATGGTACCAAGCTTCTTCCGGTCGATCGCCCCGGTCCTGGAGAGGATCGTCATCCCGAACGCGGCAACCAGCTCCGTATGCCGCGCCGCCAGCGCCCGATGCCCGATCGCGTCCACATCGATTGGCCGCCAGCTGCGCTGTACGAGCCAGTCGGTGACGAGGTCCTTGCCACTGCAACATTTTCCCGCAATGCCGAGAACGAGAGGCCGGTCGCTCACTGGTGCATCGCCCCCCAGCGTTCGCCCTGCTCAACGCTCACGCGCAGGGGCACCGACAGCTCTACCGCGGTGGACATCTCCTCCATGAGGAGCGCCGTTACCCGTTCGAGCTCCTCCCGCGGAGCTTCGAGAATCAGCTCGTCATGAACCTGCAGGACCATTCGCGCCTGGAGACCTTCCCGGGCGAGACGGTCGGCCACGCGGAGCATCGCCCGTTTGACGATATCCGCGCCGGTTCCCTGGATCGGCGTGTTCACCGCAACCCGCTCCGCAGCGGCTTTTACCGTTTTGTTGCGGTTCCGGATATCCGGGAGCGGACGGGGCCTGCCCAGGAGCGTCCGGATCTCGCCGTCCGATTCCGCCTGTGCCACCGTATCATCGATAAACCGTCGGATCCCGTTATATGTGCCAAAGTACGCTTTGATAAACGCGTCCGCCTCGCCGCGGGGGATCCCGAGCTCGTTGGCAAGGCGAAAGGCGCTCATGCCGTACATCACCCCGAAGTTGATCGTCTTGGCGATGCGCCGCTGCTCGCTCGAGACCTCCGACGCCTCCATGCCGAAGATCAGGCTCGCCGTCCGACGATGCACGTCTTCGCCGGCGACAAAGGCGTCCCGCAGCGCGGTGTCACCGGAGAGATGGGCAAGGATCACCAGTTCGATCTGCGCGTAGTCGGCGCTCACGAAGATCCACCCCTCCCGGGGCACAAAGGAATCACGGATGCGCCGGCCTTCCTCCTCCCTGATCGGGATGTTCTGCAGATTGGGATCGGTACTCGAGAGCCGGCCCGTGGCGGTCCCGGTCTGGTTGAAACTGGTGTGGAGCCGTCCCGTTTGCGGATTGACCAACGCCGGTAGCGCCTCCACGTAGGTACTGCGCAGCTTGGTAAGCAGCCGGTAGCGCAGGACGCGCTCCGGTACCGGGTCCTCCCGGGCGAGCTCCTGCATCACCGAGTTGTCCGTACTGAATCCGGTCTTGGTCTTCTTGATCGGTTGGAGCTTGCGCTCGGTAAAGAGCACCTCCTGCAGCTGTTTCGTGCTCCCGATGTTGAACTCGTGTCCCACCAGCTCGAATACATCCTGCTGGACGCGACCGATTTCGCTCGCCAATTCCTCCGAGTACTTCTCGAGTTCGAACACGTCCAGACCGATCCCCTCGCGCTCCATCCGGGCAAGAAGCGGTACCAGGGGCATCTCCAGTGTCTCAAAGAGCTCGCGGACGCCGCGGAGGTCCAGGAGCCGGTCCAGGACGATCGAGAGGCGCAGGGTGATGTCCGCGTCCTCCGCGGCGTAGCGCGCCGCCTCGGCAAGAGGTACCTCCGCGAAGGTCTGATCTTTTCCCACGAGATCGGCGTAGTGCACCGTGCGGTACCCCAGGTAGTCCGCGGCGAGCCGGTCCATACCGTAACTCCCCTCGCTCGTATCGACGAGCCAGGCGGCAACCATCGTGTCAAAGGCAACGTTTGCGATCTCCACGCCCCAGCCCGCCAGAACCTGCAGATCGTACTTGATATTCTGGCCGACCACGGCGATCGCCGGGTCCGCGAGTACCGTGGCGAGTCTCTCCCGCACCGCCTCGGCGTCGAGTACCGGCCCATCCGGGCCGGCCAGAGGGATGTAGCAGGCGCGCCCGGGCTCCACCGCTATGGAGAACCCCACGGGATTGGCCAGGCGCGGGTCCAGGGAGTCGGTCTCGCTGTCAAAGGCAAATCGCCCGGTCCGTCGTGCCGCCTCGATCCATCGATCCAGCTCGTCCAGGCTGTCCACCAGCGTGCAGGTGCCGGGCGCGGCGAAGCGCTCCCGCTCCTCCGCGCTGAGCACGGCGGCGGTCCGTTCCGCCGGGGACGCCGTGGGGGAGAGCGTGGCGGGGCCACCCGGGAGAGCCGGGGGCCCGCTTCCGCCGCCGTCGACGGAGCCATCCGTGGTGGGGACGCCCCCGTCGCCCATCGCGGAGACCGGGGCGGCACTGCCCAGGTCCTCGTAGTCCTCGGGGGTGAGGCCCAGCTCGCGGACGAGACTGCGCATGCCCTGCGCAACCAACAGCGGCGCCGCCGCCTCGTAGTTGAGGCGCTCCACCCGGTATCCCGCCGCACCTTCCGGGACCGGCGCATCAAATCGAAGCCGGATCAGCTCGCGGCTCATGTAGGCGCTCTCGCGCCCCTCCTCCAGCTTCCTGCGCCAACTTGCGGGGCTCACGTCGTCGAGAGCGTTGTAAATGGAATCCAGGTCGCCGAACTGCTCCAGTAGCTTGACCGCGGTTTTTGCACCGATTCCCTTTACGCCGGGGACGTTGTCGGAGCTGTCCCCCACCAGGGAGAGGTAGTCCAGGATCTGTTCCGGCCAGACCCCCCAGTCGCGGTGTACCGCCTCCCGATCGAGCTCATCGGTACCGCCCTTTCCTGGTCGAAGGATGCGTACCGGTTCCGCCACAAGCTGCAGTAGATCCTTGTCGCCGGTGATAACCCGGCAGGGACGCCCCTCGGTTCGGCATTCTTCCGCCAGGGTTGCCATGATGTCATCGGCCTCAAAACCCTGGGCGCGTACCATCGGGATTCCGAGAGCCCCACAGATCTCCTCGATCACCGGGACCTGCGCGTGGAGATCCTCCGGCGCCGCCTCCCGGTTTGCTTTGTACTCCGGATACGCCTCGTGTCGAAACGTGGGGCCTCGGGAGTCCATCACCACCGCAAACTGCTGCGGCGCGTGTTCGGTAAAGAGAGCAAGGATCGTCCGGACAAAGCCGAACACAGCGGAACTGTTCTCGCCGCGGGGGTTTCGCATGGGATTGCGGATAAACGCGAAGTACGATCGGTAGATAACGCTGTAGCCGTCAAGAAGGTAAAGAGGCCCCGCCATGGGACCCTTATATCACTTGGTCGGTCGATTGAATAGAGACGGGATTCGCTCTACACTACTCTCATGGGGAGACGAGGCAACCGGGCTAAAAAACGTGCACAGGAAGCGGAGGCGCTTACCGGCACACGTCCGGCCAAGAAAAAAAAGAAACGACGGATCGCCTTTGATCCGGAGATACATGTATTGCCCGATCCGGTACCGGAGCGGGAGCATGAGCCCTGTCCGATTTCGGGTGAGCCGATCGAGGATATCCTGACCGCGATCACCCATCCTGCCAGCGGCAAACCCGCTCGTTTTGACGCGGTTATCACATCCCTGGCGGAACGGGAACAGCTCGAGGAGGACGAACGGATCGCCTATATCGGAAAAGGCGTGTTCGGCATCATCAAGATGCAACGGGACTCCGGCGGGCATCAGGAACTGGTGGTGCGCAAGCGCATTCCCTACGAGGACGGCCACGACAAACAGACCTGGCGGCGCGAGCTTGCACCGGGCATCTCGCGGGATTACCCGCCGGAGCCGCGGCCGCTCTCGGAGCTCTACTCCTCGGAGGAGCTGTCGGCGTTCCCGCGGTTTGACGCGGGTGGATCGATGCATCTGTCGCGGGGGAATTGATTCGGGGATACGCCCTCAGGCGTTGATATCAACCATGGAGCCGCCATGACGCTCCGACCGAAACACCGATCGTCCTCGCCGCGGGATCGCCGCGGTCTCGAGACGACGACCGGTCTCATCGAGTTGGCCCTTGAGCGCTTGCCGAACCGCCTCGTGACGCCGTTTCACCGTCTGGAGAAGCTCGGCGCCGGTTTGTTCCAGTCGTTCTCTGGTGGATCCATCCTCGGCGGGTGACAGACAGCCGCCGATCGTTCGGATAACGCCGGACAGCGATTCGAGTTCAGCAATCACGTCGCGTTCCGCCAGGAGCGCCGTATCGAGTACATCCGTATCGCGGTGTTCGATCGCCTGGGACTCCCGGGTCAGTACGGTGAGATATCGCTCGAGAGCGGCGTTTCTCTGAGTGAGGCGTCGCTCGTAGATCCGGTCGATCGGACGGGGCACGGAGCTACCCCGCGATGTTGAGCCCCGACGCAGGTGTGGGGCGGCTCACGGCGGTGTTCTCGATCTGCTTCCAGGCATCGCGGAGGTTGGCCAACAGCGTCCGAACCTTGCGCATCGCCTCGGAGTCTTTCTTGAAATTTGCATCCCGCAGGGTATCGTTGAAGTAGAGATAGAGACGGAACAGGTTTTGCGCGATATCGCCGCCCTGATCCATGTCGAGACTGACCATCAGCTCGGTAACCACGTCCTGTGCCTTGAGCACCGCGTTGTTCACTTTGTCGAGCTGCTTGCTGTTGTCGTCGAGCAGCTTCACCGCCGTATCGAGCTGGCGGATCGCCTCGTCGTACAGCATGACGATCACCCGTCCCTGCGACGCAGTCTTTACGCTGGTCTGTCGATACGCCTGTACGGATGTCTGCTGATACGCCATGTTCCCCTCCATCATCTCGCGTGTTCCATCAGGGTAGAGACCGGAACGATCTCGTAACCCCGTTCAATCAATCCGTTGATAAGTACGTCCAGGCGATGAAAGAGATAGTCTTCCCGTCCACCGTCCGGTCGGTCGTCTCCCGGTCGCCCTACGGTCATTGCAATTATCGAACCGGGTCGCTTTTCTTCGATCACCGCCTCGATGATATCCGCGGTGTCCCGGTACAGCCGCGACAATCCATTCTCGTCGCGCGTCGGCACCCAGTCGAGGCTGTCCACGTCGCGGCCGATATAAGCGTAGTTCATCTCGCGCGAGGCGGAGATGATCTCGGGATTCACGAAGTAGTACGGCGCATGCCAGAAAAGCGACAGTTCGCGCCCGGTCGTTTCAAAGTATTCGTCCTCGTTTCGCGCCAGGCCCTGCTTGATAAAATCGCCGTTGATCTGGAATCGACCGCTGGCCATGTCGAAGTAGGTGTAGAAGAGACTTCCCACCTCGTGACCGCTCTCGGCGATCTCCTGAACCGCTCCCGGATGACGTCGGATAAAATCGCCGTTCACAAAGAACGTCGAGCGTAGATCGTACTGCGCCAGGGTATTGAGAATCTCCGTCAAACCGGTAACGGAATCGATCGCGTTAAACACAAAGGCAACCTCGCGACGACGTATACGAGATCCGTGTGAGAAGTTGGTGAAATCGATCGGATCGTCCCGGGAGGGAAACGGCTCGTAGGCGCGCTGCGGCCGCGGAAAAAGCGGAACCGTCCCGAAGGAGGATACGTTTCGAACCATCACCATGTTGCGGTAGCTGCCGCTGGACAGGTTTTCCAGATAGACGCGGTAGTCCTCGCTTGCTACTCCGGGCTCCGCCAGGTCCAGCTCCTCCAGGGGCTCCCAGCCCTCGGCGCCCAGGCGATACCGCTCGCCGTTGGACTCGACCTCGATCGCCGCACTCTCGCGGTTGTAGCCGTAGCTCTCTACCTGGGAGAATGCGAGCAGCGTCTCCGGGTTTCCTTCCTGTCCGAGATCAACTCGATCGATCCGGTGGGCTCCGGCGACGAGGATCCGTCGTTCGCTCTCCCAGAGCGCGTGGATCACATCGGGATGCTCGATCCGGGTTTCGGTTTCCCAGGTCTGGTAATCCCGTATCTCCACGGACTCGGCGGTCCAGAGCAGTGCTCGCGTCCCTCCAGGGGACAGAGCAACGCCGAGCACGTTCTCGTCTTCGGTCTGTTCAAAGCGGCTTCGCAGTTCCTCGTCGGTCAGGTCCAGTCGGTACACGCTCCGGGCGTACTCGCCGTGGCGGATACTGCCGGTGACGAGGGTGATTATATCCTCCTGGGACCACAATACCTGGAGCACCCGTGTATTCCGCGGCAGGTAGAGGTAGGGCAACGAAATCGTGTCACCGGTGCTGAGATAGTCGTCCTCCGAGAGAAAGAGCACGTTCACGCTCCGC
>Ga0180429_10004937_pt1 | contig 10639 bp, 6 predicted proteins | sample SS_ome_FD_132428 | JGI IMG/M metagenome (GOLD analysis project Ga0180429, IMG submission 132428) | Hypersaline lake sediment archaeal communities from the Salton Sea, California, USA - SS_1_S_1 metaG | ecosystem: Environmental > Aquatic > Non-marine Saline and Alkaline > Hypersaline > Sediment ...
CAACGGCACGTTTGTCAACGGACAACGCCTGACGGCCCCCACCGTTTGCCGCAATGGCGATACCCTGCAAGTGGGCGAGGTCGTCACCCTGACCATCCAGATACCACACAGTAATCTGGATGATATGGCCACAGTGGCAGAATTTGACGCGCCCGGCTTTGAGCCGACAATCGCGCCCGGGGCAATGGGGCCGAGCTACGGCGCGTCGCCTCCACCCCAATCGTCATCAAACCGAACCGCCTGGCTGGTTGTGGGCGTCGTTGTGACTCTGGTTTTGCTCATTGTGGGCGTGGGCCTGGCCCTGCTCTACTTTACCAACACCTTTCAGCCGGCCTCGCCCACCGTAGACCCGGCCGCGCTCCTGGCCAGCGTCACCCCGGCGGCGCCCGCTACCGACACCCCGCCACCGGCAGAAACTGTCACCAGCGAGGCCGCCGCCCCCACCGTCACCCCCACCGAAGCTCCAATTTCGGTGCCGGGAATTCCGGCCACGCTGGCCCGCGAAATGCCCATACCAGGCACCTTTGTCACTCAAATCAGCCCGTTTTGCGGCGATACCATCGAAATTACTCCGGATGAGCCGGTGCTGCTCAACTGGACTCAACGCCTGGCCTCGCCCGATAGCGAAACCGATTACCAGGCCAACTGGCTGGAATCGGTTTATTACGATATTACCCTCAACGGGCAGCCGGTTACCGACCGGGGCACGTTGAACTACACCGTCGATGGCTCATCGCTCAATTGGTGGATGAATTTAGGCCTGATTGAGCCGGGGCTGCATTACCTGCGCATCCAGTGGTACGCCAGCCGCACAGTGTCAACCGGACTGGATATTGACCCCGCCGATGGGCAGGTTGACACCTTTGGCCCGGGCGCGGCGGGACAAGGATATTGCGCCCTGCAAGTACCGGAACCGGAACTGGTCCAAAAAGGAACCTCCACGCCGGAAATGCCCACCCCCACCAGCACCCCCCTGGCCAGCCCTACCCCCGCCTCCGCTGCACCGACCACCGCTCCGGTCTCGGCGGCTCCGGCGCCATTGGGAATTTTTGAAGATTTTGAGCAGGCCAGCACCTGGGAGCGAGGCGACCAGCCTTACGGCAGCTTTACCCGCACCTCTGATCGAGCTTATATTTACAGCGGTAGTTACGCCGGACAACTCAGCTACAACTTCCCCACCAGTAATAATGATTACGTAGTCTTTTTGAAAAACCGGGAACTGGCCGGACGGCCCAACGCCATCTCTGCTCGCGTTTACGGTGATAATTCCGGGCATTATCTCAACATCTGGATTAAAGACGCAGCCGGACAAAGCTGGCAAATGCCACTGGGCCAGATCAAACACACCGGCTGGTGGGAAATGATCGCCATCCTCGACCCAGCCCAACCCTGGCCCGCCGGCCACATCAGCGGCCCCAACAACGGGGCCATTGACTACCCCATCACCTTTCAGGCCATCGTGCTGGACGACATTCCCGATTCGTACAGCGGCGCCGGCACCCTTTATATTGACGACCTGACCAGCCGGGAAGGCATGCCCGTTTTGCCCACCCCGCAAGTCACCAGCCAGCCCATTAGCCCCGGACGCAGCACAATCTACGCCCTGAGCCTGGGTAACCAACACCTGTACGAAGAGCCGTGGGGCGCGCCCATCGGCAGCCCGTGCGAAGCCTTCCGCACTAATTCCTGGGATGACGAAAACCCCAACTTCCGCGGCTTCAATGTGGAACTGGTTCTCACCAACAACTCGGCGGTAAAAATACAGGATGATTGGGGCGAAGAGATGCGTTTTATCACCAACACCGGGCGAGAAGTGACCGCCTGTTATTACGGTTACGATGGAGCCGGACCACCGCCCCAAGGCTCCACTTCATTGACCTTTTTCACTGTTGTTCCCAAAGGTGAATTTGTGCAAACCATGCAGTTAAATCTGAATGGTGAATTTATGCAGATTTGCCTTGACGGACGCGGTGGCTGGAATCCGTGTTAACCGGGAGCAGCTTATGACCCACTCCGGGGAATTTTCCCTAACTATCGAAGCCGGCGGCACCATCGGCCAGACCTTTCGGTTGACACCCGGCACCTTTGTGATTGGCCGCGCCCCCACCAACCAGATTGTCATCAACCATCCGGCTGTTTCCAAAGAGCATGCCCAACTGACGGTACAGCCCGATGGCCTGTACCTGACCGATATGGGGTCGTCGAACGGCACCTTTGTCAATGGCAGGCCAATCAGCCAGTCAACCTGGCTGAAAGCGGGCGACACCCTGCGGATTGGCACCGAGGTCACCCTGAAACTGCACCAGGGCGGCATTACCGCCGGCGGAGGCAGTCCTGTGGCATGGCTGTCGGCGGGCGCGCTGGCCCTGATTGGTCTGCTGCTCATTGCCGGTATCGGCCTGGCCGCCTGGTTTTTGCTGAGCAACAGAACCGCTTCGCCCACAACAGGAACTCCGGCCCCGGTTATGGGCGCCACCGCGACAATAATCACCACCCCGGCTGCCCCCGCCGAATCGGCTACGGCCAGCCCGGCAACCAGTCCGGCGGCGATTATTGATTTCAGCAGCAGTAAAACCACCGTGCCGCTGGGGGAGTGTATCACCCTGCGCTGGCAGGTTGATAATGCCCGCGAAGTCCGGCTGGATGGCGAACTGGTGCCGGCCACCGACAGCCGGCAGGTCTGTCCCCGCGACCCATCAAAAATTTACCGGCTGACCGCCACCAGCGAAAACGGCGAAACCATCGAACAGACGGTGACAGTCAGTGTGCCACCCACCCTGCCACCGCCGCCGGAAATAGCGGTTGATTTTAGCGTAGACCAGCGTGATATTGCCTACGGCAGTTGCACCACCCTGCGCTGGACTGTCAGCAGCGCCCAGGCCGTGCTGCTCAACGGCGAAAAAACGTCCCTGACCGGCAGCGAGCAGGTTTGCCCCACCGCCCCGTCGACCAGCTACCGCCTCAACGTGCTGCCGCTGGAAGGCCAGCCGGTAGAGCAAATTGTGGTGGTCAACGTGGCTGCCACGCCGGTGCCCTCGGCCACCCCCACGCCCACCCCGCTCCCCACCGCGACCTCGCCGCCGCAAGCGCCGGGCATCAACAAATTTATTGCCGACCAGTACAATCTGCCTTACGGCAGTTGCACCATTTTGCGCTGGGAAGTATTCAACGCCCACACTGCCCGGCTTGATGGGGGCGTGGTTCCGAATCAGGGCAGCCAGCAGGTATGCCCGCCGGCTACAACCAACACCTACACCCTCACCGCCACCGGCAACGGCGGCACCGTGCAGGCTTCCGTTACCCTGACAGTATTGGTGCCCACCCATACCCCGGTGATTGTGGCGCCTCCGCCTCCCCCGCCGCCCAGCGGGCCGCCCATCATCATATTTTCTGCCGATGAAACGACCATCAGATACCCCAACTGCACTACCATTCGCTGGCACGTGGAAAATGTACGCGAAATCTATCTGGAAGGGCAGGACGTGCCGCGCGAGGGCGTAGTCGGCGACGGCAGCAAACGGGTGTGCCCCAGTTTAAGCTCCAGCCTGTATAAGCTGATTATTATTTTGCGGGACGGGTCGGTACATGAAGAGAAGTTATACATCACCGTGGTCGGTTAGCCGCGGGAGTAGATTATGATTGATGAAACGCCAAAACTAACCCGAGCCAGAGCCGAAATGGTCAAAAATCAGTTGCAAGGCCGATTTATTAATGACCAGCGCCTGCTGGACGCCATGGGGACTATTCCTCGCCACCTGTTTGTGCCCTCACATTTATGGGACGATGCCTACAAAGATGGCCCCCTGCCCATTGGCGCCGAGCAAACTATCTCCCAACCGTATATTGTGGCTTTTATGACTCAGGCGTTGCAACTGCCCGCCGATGGGCAGGGAGTGGTGCTGGAAATCGGCACCGGCTCCGGCTATCAGGCGGCGATACTCAGCCAACTGGCGGCCCGGGTTCACACCGTCGAGTGTATTGAATCGCTGGCTCACCGGGCAAAGCGCTGCTTTGAGCAGTTGAAGCTGGATAACATCGAACTGAAAGTGGCCGACGGCGGTTATGGCTGGCCCGAAGCCGGCCCCTACGACGCCATCATCGTGACCGCAGCCGCGCCGGAACTACCCGCCCCGCTCACGGTGCAACTGAAAGATGGCGGCTATTTGCTGGTGCCCATTGGCCCCCGCTGGCAGCAGGAATTAATCCGGGTGCAGCGGCAGGGAGATCGGCTCATCGAAGAGAAGTTGGTCCCGGTGGCCTTTGTGCCGCTGGTGGGCGAACACGGCTGGGACGAGTACGAATTTTACAGATAAACAGTTGTCATCAGCCAATTTGTCGTTATACTATCATAAAACAATTCTTGAGGAGTCGGACAGTCCCTGGCGGGACGACACCAAAGAATGAAAATAGGAGGGATTTTGGGGGGACACCCCCCACTCCCCCCGCCTTTCAATTTTATTTTCAAGGGAGATTTCAATGGCAGTTGCTCAAGACCTGTTAGAAATTTTACGATGTCCTTATTGCGTTAGCGGCGAAACCCGCAAACCCGGCGATGATCCGGGCCGGCTGGAACTGGTACAAAATGGCGCCTGGCTGGTTTGTCAGGAAGCGGATTGCGGACGGAAATATCCCATCAAAGAGGATATTCCGGTGATGCTGATTGATGAGGGCGATAAATGGATTAAAACCGCGGTTGAAGATTTGCCGGAACCGGGCAAACTGGTTGACTGATGGTAACCCGGAATTATTGGGGGACGCAATGAAACAGCTGTATTCAAAAATAACAACAATCCTGATGCTGTTGACGATGCTGGCGATGATCCCGGCCTGGCAGCCGGTGACCGCGCAAGGAATTATCCAGGCCGCGGAATCAACGTGGGATGCTGATTTTCGGGACCATATCACCTTCAAGCTGAATGCCGCCAGTTCGACCGAAATCACCGAAGTGCAGTTGTATTATCGGGTGGTGGGCCGCCCCGCCTCCTCCCGCAACGACGCCAGCTTTACGCCCGGCGATACGGTTGAAGCCGAGTTTGTGCTGGATCAAACCAAGCCCGAAAATTACCTGCCGCCCGGCACCCAGCTTGAATACTGGTGGAAAGTTGTCGACGCCGATGGTAACGAGCTGAAAACAGACAAACAAACGATGGTCTATCTGGATAATCGCCATCCGTGGCAAACGCTGGAAAATGACCGGCTGACGTTGTACTGGTACGATGGCGGCGATGAGTTTGGGCAAAGTCTGTTTGACCGGGCCAACCAGGCCCTCGACACGCTGGAAAGTGATGTGGGCATTGGTCTGGAAAATCCCATCAGGATTTTCATTTACGCCAATCACAGCGACCTGCTGGAAGCAATTTCTACCAACTCACAAGAGTGGACCGGCGGGCAGGCCTTTCCCGATTACGGCGTCGTCGTCATCGGGGTGGCGCCCAGTCAACTGAACTGGGGCATGGGAGCGACCACCCACGAAATGACCCACCTGGTCATCCACCAGGCCACCGATAACCCCTACGGCGATTTACCCCGCTGGCTGGATGAAGGCATCGCGGTTTACAACGAAAATCAGGAAGAGTTGGATGATGATTTCCGGGGGATTTTTGAGCAGGCGGTCCAGGATGATAAATTGATGACCCTGCGCACCCTGTCCAGCCCCTTTCCCGCCGACCCCATCAAGGCCAATCTGGCTTACGGGCAAAGCGGCGCCGTGGTGATGTTCATCATCGACAGCTACGGCCCGGAGGCCATGGAGAATTTGCTCAATATTTTTGCTGACGGGGCGCTCTATGATGAAGCGCTGCAAGAGGCTTTGGGGGTTGATACCGACGGGCTGGATAACCTGTTTCGGGAAAGTGTCGGATTGCCGCCGCTGCCCGGCACCGAACTGCCCGCGGTTGAAGCAGAACCGGACGCCGCCCCGGTAGAGACCGCCGTCGACACCGGTTCTGCGGAAAGCGATGCAGCGCCTGTCGAGCCACCAAGCGAAGTTGAAGAAGCGGCCAAAGCCGAAGCGCCGGCACCCGCCGCAGCCGAACCCCAGCCCGCCGAGTCGGAAGCGGGGGGCTTGCTGAATAGTATATCGTGCCTGGCCGGGCTGCTCATTTTACCCGGGTTGGGGCTGGCCGTTTTCAAACGCCGCAGCTAACCCCAAAGCAGAGAATCAAACAGCGGACGCTTAATTGAGCGTCCGCTGTTTTTTGTTGCCGGTTCAGATCGCCCCGGCCTCACTCAATTTTGATGCCGACTATTTTAGCCCGGATGGTGGTGTCGTCACCCGCAACCGGCTGGCCGATGACCAGCACTTTGCGGCCCGGCTGCACATCCGCCGCGGTCGCTTCCTGCTCAGCGCGGGCGCGGTACTCGGTTGAGTCATCGGTGAGGATGGTCAATTCGCCTCGCTGCAAAGATTGCAGGGTAAACCCGTTGTCGGTCAGGGCAATCACTTCGCCGGCAGCCCGACCGGCGGCATTGTCCGGCAGAACCACAATCAACCGGGCCAGGCCGACATTTTCACCATCGTCCACTTTCCTGCCGACAGCCGCAATGTTGGCGCCAACCGGAATATCGGCCAGGGTGGGGTCTTCGACATTACGGATGCGGATTCTGGTTTGCTCATTAGTTTGCACCGTCCAGATGCCTTCTTTTTGGCCCAGCCCCTGAACGGTCAAGGTGCCGGCGGCCTCATCCACGCTGAGAACCTCGCCGCGCAGGGTATGCCGGCGCAACTGCTCAGGAGTGACGGCAACGACCAGCCAGGCCTCAAGCGTAGCGTCATCTTGCTTCTCGCCCACAGCCAACACCAAATGGCCCGGTTCAATATCTGCCAATTCGGCCTGTTCTCGGCCCAGCCGAAAACGGGTTTCGGCGGTGGTGATGATCCGGGCCTCTTCGCTTTGCCGGTTCTGCACCAAAATTGTATCGCCTTCGATGGCGATAACCTGCCCGCGCAGGGTGTTTGCCGGATTTCGCGGCGGGGGTGTCTCCGTTTGGGCTGAAGCTGTCGCACTCATCATCCCGAAAAGTAAAATTGCTATGACAAATAAGCTGATCCGTTTCATTTTTTTCTCCTTAATGTAAAAAATAGGGTGTGTCATTGATATTTTTATCTTAACGGGATAATGTAAAGCCCTCATTACTCAACTGTAAAAATTCTGTAAAACAAAAACGCCTCCGGAGAAATTCCCGGAGGCGTTGGGTTGACCGCTAATTGACGAATAAAAATTAATAGGTTCGTTCAAAAATTACTTCAAAAGAAACGTGGTACAAAGAGTTGGCCACATCGTTATCTCCACAAGCTTCGCCGGTACCGTAATCGGGAGTGATACCGTCGGCCACTTCGCTGGTGCCGCCCTGAACCTGAACAGAATAGTTGCCTTTGAACATAGCAAAATCTATACGGCCGGCCTCAAGCTGGCCTTTCAGGTTTGTTTTGGTTTCGGTTTTGGTGGTGATGAAGCCATCGGCGGTAGGCGACCATTGTACTTTGATGGGAACACCGTTGATGCCCTGCCCGGAGGGGTCCTGTACCTTGATGAAAATATGGTGTTTGCCCTGATTTTCACAGGGAGTAAGCTGGCGCACGCTTACCAATCGAAAATCTACATCAGGGGTGGGCGTCAGGGTAGGAGTGGGGGTATTGGTGGGGGCGCGGGGTGTGTTGGTGTACGCCGGGGTAGCGGTGTCGGTCGGAGTCGGTGTAAATTCGGGCGTGGGGGTATTGGTGGGGGTAGGGGTATTGGTCGCGGTAGGAGTGCTGGTGGGGATGGGGGTTTCGGTGGGAGTCGCGGTTTGGGTGGGCGTAGTACTGGGGGTGGGCGTAGTCGTTGGGGTGGCGGTCGCGGTTTCTACAAACGGCAAAGCTGCGACCGCGCCAATGGCACCATCTTCCTGAACTTGCATGGCTACACTGCGGTTGTCGCCGGGCAATGCACCGTCGTCTTCAAAGGTGGCGGCCAGGGCCTGAATAATCCAGGAGGGGGCCATAATGCCGCACAACCAAATAAGAATCAATAAAATTGCCAATATACGGAGTTTGGCTCCGATAGTCCGCTCGGCGAACCAAACAGACAGGCCGCTTCTCCGTCGGTCAAGCTGCCGGTTCGACACGGCCCGCGGTTGGCGCGGCACTGGTTGAGACCGGGATTTTCGTCGTTTTCGGCCGCTGGGTTTAGCCGGTTTTGAGGCTGGGGGTGTTGGTTTGGCCGGAGTCGATTCAGCCGGTTCATGTTGAGCCGGCTCGGTCGCGGCCACAGGTTGGGGCGCGGCCTGGGGTTTGGCACGGGCAACCGGTTTTCGTCGTTTCTTACGCTTAGGCTTGGCTCGTTTTGGTTTGGCCGATGGCGCGGGCGCGGATGCAGCTGATGCGGGCGCCGGAGGCACAGACCTGGGAGCCGACGGCGGCACGGGTCTGGCGGGTGGCGGAGGGGGCGCGGCAAAAGCCGGCGGATTTGGCGGCGCAGGCGGCATCGGTGGGGGATATGGTTGGCGGGGCGGCTGCCGATATTGGGGCGTGGCCGGCGGCAAGGCCCGCGATTGGGTTGGGGCGACCGGTCTGAGCGGCACAGGCGGCATAGCCGGTGCCGGAGGCGGCCCCGGTTGGTAGGGGTGGACGGGTTGAGACGGCTGAGGTCGGGGCGAGGCCGGGGCGGCAGGCATGCCACCTGGCGGCGGTAGCCCTTGCTGTGGGGCACGACCGCGCAAACGAGCCAACGTTTGCTCCAACCTTTCGCTGAGAATTCGGCTCAGGGTCAGGCCCAAATTGGGATAGCGCTGCAGATAATCATCAAATTCAGGTTTGATTAACGTCCACACGCGGGTATCTACCACCGCATAAGCCGTGGTGGGATGCCCCTTGCCGGACAGCAGGGCGATTTCGCCCAGAAAGTCGCCTTGTTCCAATGTTTCCAGCAAAATAGGGCCGCGCATCGAAGTGGCCCACTGCTCTACCTGGCCACTTTCAATAAAAAACATCTCTTCGCCGGCACGGCCTTCTTGATAAACGGTGCTGCCGGCCTGGTAATTCCGGGGCTGCAAAACCGCGGATAACTCGTCAAGCTGGAGGCGGGACAGACCGCCTAATCGGGCAAATTTTTTCAGATGTGGTTCCGCGGAATGGCTGCCAAAGGAGCCTAGCTGGTCGCGCAGGGCACGGCTGAGGGCCGCGCTGAGTTGCGGATATTGGACCAGCAGGTGGTCGAAGTCTGTGCGATACAGGCCCCACAGGTTGGTGTTGCGGGTGGCATAGGCGGTAAAGGCGCGGGGTTTGCCCACCAGCAAGGCAGATTCGCCAAAGTAATCGCCTTCGACAAAGTTGGCTACCACCTGATTGGCCTGGCGGGCGGTTTCAGAGACAGCTTCGACCGCGCCGGTGTCTATGATGTAAATCGCGTCGCCGGGATCACCCTGGTTAAAGACAATTTCACCGGCTGGCACGTGCCGCAGTAAAAGAAGCCGGCCGATGTGTTCCAGGGCTTCCGGCGGCAAATCGGCAAACAGCGCGATACGCTTGAAAATACTGACCGCGTGCGCCCGGTCGGCTGCGGTCAGGCCGGCCCGCAAATTTCGGCTAAAATTGGTTTTGATGGTCGGGTTGGCTTCGGTCAAACTGATGAAGTCAGCCGGGGTTAACTGCCAGAGAATGGCTTCGGTGGCGGCCTGGGCGGTGTTGGAGTGCGGTTTGTTGGCGATGATGGCCATTTCGCCAAAGGCGTCGCCGGGGCCAAGTTCAGAGAAATCTTCGTCATCACCATCACCCAGCAGCCGCACGGTTCCTTCTGAAATAAAGAAAATACCAACCGGGGAATCGCCGCTGTGATAAATGGTGTTGTTGATAAAGAATCGCTGGGGAGACAGCCGCTGAATTATGAGGTTCTGTTCTCGTTTGGAGAGGTTTTTCAGCAACGGCGAATTGCCCAACACATCAACCAGTACCGGCCAGTATTGAGCCACACCAACCCCCAACGACAACCCTAACCCCAAACCGATACGGGGTTGTTCGTTTAAAAGGTCGGTCAGGGCGGAATTATCCAAAGCCCAAACCGTCACATGACCGGAGGCGTAAGCCGACATGCGGTGAGCTTGGGCCTGGAAGAAATCACCTTCCCCCAGGATACTGCCGGGGCCGAGGTTGGCTACAAGGCCGGTCTGGTCATCGGACGAGAGCTTGACCCAGCCCTCTTTAATAAGATAGAGGGTATCAGCTTCGCCACCTTTTAAAAACAGAGCCTCACCCGGTTTGTAGGCTTCCGGGCGCATCCTTTTACCAATGGCCCGCTGTTCATCAACAGACAGTTCGGCAAATAGCGGAGCGTTCTGTATAAATTCGTCTTTCAAATCTTTCCTTCCTTACATACGTATGACGCGGCCAGTCTGGTGAAAAAAACGTATGTGAAAAAACACAGGCAAACGCCCTTTGCAGCGGTTGATGTCAACCGAAAAAGGCCGGTTCCCTTTGCCTGGGTTTGACCGCTAGCGAGTAATGCCTTGCTCAAAAACTAATTGCCACGATGGCGTCAGAGTATTCGACAGGTCGGGGCACAGGGTGGCGGGTTCGATAAGAATTTCCGGAGGCGGTTGAACCATGTCCACGTTAAGTAATTCGAGCCGATAGATTGTATCCGATTCAAGTTGAAAATCGGCA
>Ga0180429_10004939_pt1 | contig 10639 bp, 8 predicted proteins | sample SS_ome_FD_132428 | JGI IMG/M metagenome (GOLD analysis project Ga0180429, IMG submission 132428) | Hypersaline lake sediment archaeal communities from the Salton Sea, California, USA - SS_1_S_1 metaG | ecosystem: Environmental > Aquatic > Non-marine Saline and Alkaline > Hypersaline > Sediment ...
CAGGCCCTGTGGACGGACAAACTCGCCGGGCTGCCGGCCGTGGCCCCCCCAGGCCAAGAGGAACTCTCCGTCGGACGAGAACTTCTGGATCCGATCGAACTCGCCCATCTCCGATATATAGTAGTTGCCGTGCGAGTCCTGCACTGCGTCAAGCACCAGGTTGAATTCGCCGTCCTGCTGGCCCGGGGTGTCGCCGATGATCTTCAGCTTCCCTCCTTCGGGCGAGTAGATCAACAGCCGATAGTAGTGTGTATCGGCGACCAGCACGCTGCCATCGATACCGACGGAGAGTCCGGTAGGTTTGCCGTTCTGGCAGTCGGGCGTTTGCCACTTGCGAATGAAGTTGCCATCGGTGTCGAAGACCTGGATTCGGGCGGTCATGTCGACAATGTAGATGTGGTCGTCGGCGTCGATGGCCATTGCCCGAGGTTTCTGCAGCCGGCCGTCCGAAATACCACGTCTTCCCCAGATCGCATCGAGCCGGCCGACATCGGTCGGATCGCTATCGCACCCGGCGGTGGCCAGCGTAAATAGCAGGCAGGAAACGGCCGCACCACTGACCTTGAACATCGTGAACCTTCTTAGGTTACTCGGGAACGGCCCATATTTGTTGTTTGCTCCTCGAACAAAACGCTGGTTCGCGGAGCGAACCCCGACTTTCCGGTATTATACGGGCAAATGCGGTCCGGTTGAATCAGGTCTCCGCGGTTGACGATCCACCGTAACGCTTGATATAGTATAGTGTTTCGTCAAATGGGGGGATGCGGAGAATCTGGACCAGCCTATGCCACCGGTGACTATTGACGTCCGCAATGCGGAAGACAAACGCGATGTGGTGCATCGGGCGGTGCAGGCCATGGCCGAGGGGAAACTGGTCGCCTTTCCGACAGAGACGGTCTACGGACTGGCGGCCAGCGCGTTAGACGAACAGGCGGTCTGCCGGCTGTTGGAGGTGAAGCGTCGTCGCGAAGGCCTTCCGCTTGCCTTGGCGATCAAGAGTGCGGAAGAAGCCCGGGATTATGCCCCCGACATGAGCCGCCTGGCTCAAAGGCTTGCCCGACGATGCTGGCCGGGCCCTGTCACCATGGTGGTAGACAATACCCATCCTGAAAGCCTCGTCCGGCAACTCCCCCCCAAGGTTCAAGAGGTCGTGGCCCCAGAGGATGCAGTGGGTCTGCGTGTGCCGGGACATGATGTGATTCTCGACGTGCTGCGGATGCTGGCCGGCCCGTTGGCCCTCTCTAGCGCCAACCGGTCTGGTCAGCCCGAGGCCGTGACCGCCGAGAGTGTGCTGGAGAGTCTCGGCGACGATGTCGACCTGGTGCTGGACGATGGCCCCTGCCGGTTCGGACAACCATCCTCGGTGGTTCGCGTGCGGGGTGAACGGTACGATGTGCTCCGCGAGGGCGTGGTGCCTGAGAAGACGTTGCGGCGGCTTTCCAGCGTGATTGTGCTGCTGGTATGTACGGGCAATACTTGTCGAAGCCCGATGGCCGAGGTCCTTTGCCGCGAAATGCTGGCAAAACGACGAGGCTGCACGGCCGAGGAGTTGGAGGACGTTGCCTCATCCGATCGGGGGGTAATTGTAATATCTGCCGGCATTGCGGCCATGTCCGGAGGGAGAGCAAGCCACCAATCCGTGGAGGCAATGGCCCTGAGAGGACTGGATATCAGTCACCACGAGACCCAACCGCTGACTGAACCCCTGGTACGTCACGCCGACCTGATTTACACTATGACTAGGTCGCATCGAGAAGCGATCGTGGCACAATGGCCGAGCGCAGCCGAACGGACCGGCCAGTTGTGCCGGGACGGTTCGGACGTTTCGGACCCGATCGGTGGCCCCCTGGAGCTCTACCAGGGCTGCGCCGCCCAGATCGAAAGGGAACTGGAACGCCGACTGGACGAGTGGGATTCCTGGGGAAACACATGAAAATAGCGGTTGGTACCGATCATCGTGGCTTCGCGATCCGTTCCAAGGTGACCGAGTTGCTCGAGCGGCTAGGTCATGAGGTTGATGACGTGGGAACCTTTACCGGCGAAGCGGTGGATTACCCCGACATCGCCGAACTGGCGGCGATGAAGGTCAGCAGCGGTGAAGCGGAACGGGGTATCCTGGTATGCGGCACCGGGCTGGGTATGTGTATTGCGGCCAACAAGTTTCCCGGGATCCGGGCCGCCCCCTGCCACGACGATCTGACCGCCGAAATGAGCCGGCGGCACAACGACACGAACGTGTTGTGTCTCTCGGGCGATCTGCTGGGCGAGCGGCTGATCGACCGCATGATCGAACTCTGGCTTTCGACCCCCTTCGAGGGCGGTCGACACGCCCGACGCGTGGACAAGATCGTTGAATTGGAGCGTCGCGTAGCGGAGGGAAACAAGCCGGCGGAGTAAGGTTCTTTCAGTTCTTCCGGCCGCACGGTGGGCATGTTTCGATTGTAGCGGCTGAGTTCCGGAAAGATTTAGAAACGGGTCGTTTTCCGGTGGCGCAGGCACTAGGAATAAAGGGCGTTTTTTGTTAGAGTTAGTGTTAGGGGGCAGGTCTTCCGCTGCAACCTAGCGCATTCGATCGCGAGTTTCTGGCAAGGGTCACTCATCTATGTTTAGCTCGTCTCGCCCACAACCCGACGAAGTCGACCTGCTTCTGCGAAACGCCGAGTTGCGCGATGAACTGGAACGCTACTTCGACGAATCGATCAGCCGCGTAAACGTTCAGCAGCTTACGCTTGCGGCGGAAAACGAGTTTCTCGCCTGTATGCTGGCCTGGGAGCAGGCCCCCGTGCTGCCGATCTACCGGTGGTTCGATCCCGAGCTGCGCCCGCCGCGTACCGAAGCGCTCACTGATGAGGATCTGCGTCACATCCTCTCGGATGTGGTCCAGAAACTCTTCAGCAAGCGGATCGTTCTCGACTTCACCGATCACCTCTGCGACCGCGATCTGTACACGCTGATCTTTCGCGACATACTGCCGGCGCGGGAGAAGAAGATCGATTGGCCCAACAATTATCTGCACTGGGATTGCACCGGCGCCGACGGCGACCCGGAGGTCTGGCTCCGCTATTACGCCAGCGATGAAGCCCGGAAGGATTGGGCCGAGAGTTACCGTCAGCCGCTGCCGCCGACGTCCCCGCTACCGCACCCCAGAAATCTGCCCCGCGAGCCCGGCGCGTAGGGGGCGGACCAAGATAGTAATCACCCTGTCGATCGGCCGTTGGAATCGACATCTGTTTGGCCCGAGTGCTGTTCTTGCACAATGGCCACAGCATCCCCGCAGAAGGAAAGACTTCGATGACACCTCGGTACATCGCGCGGAAATCCGTGTTCGTTGCCGTTCTTGCGGCCTTGTTGGCCGGATGGCTGACAGCCCGGCCATCGGTCGCCGCGGACAAGCTCGATAAACTCGACACGTCGCTGAAGTTCATGCCCGAGGACGCGGCGTTCTACAGCAGCATGCTCCGCAATCGAGAGCAATGTGAGGCTATCGCCGGCAGCCGAGTTCGAGAGAAGATCGAGCAGATGCCGCTGGTTCAGGTGGGGCTGATGCTCTACAACATGCAGGCAGCCGATGCGGAGAGCGTGCCCGGCCGGATCAAGGCGGCTCTGAAAGACCCCGAAACCAAGGAGACGATCGACCTGCTGGTCGACATGCTCTCTGAGGAGGTCTTTTTCTACGGCGATGAGGGCTTCGTTGATTTGTTGAGAGTGCTTCAGGAGATGAACATTGCCCAAAACTTCGGCCCGCTGAAGATGCAACTCAGCGGCCAGGCGAAGGACGTCAACCCGAGTCTGACGCAAGCGATTGCCATGATCGGCTCACTGGCCGACAACGTCGATTCGCTCGCCGTGCCGAATATGGTTCTTGGTTTCAAGCTCGACGACACCGATCGGGCGGTCAAGCAATTAGAGAAGCTCGATAATCTGGCAACCGCCGCCCTGGAAGCCGACGAGCGAATGAAAGGCCGGCTGAAACGCACCAAGATCGACGGCAACGATTATCTGATCCTCACGCTCGACGGCCAGATGATACCCTGGGACGAACTGCCGGAAGACGCGCTCTCCAGGCTAGATCTCAATAAGGGTGACACCGAAAAAGTCGTCTCCCGCATCAAGCAACAGAAACTGCTGATCACCCTGGGAGTTCGAGACGACTACTTGCTGCTGTCGATCGGCCAGTCGACCGACGCCTTGACCCGGCTGGGTAAGGGAAAGCGGCTGATCGATCGGCCGGAACTGAAACCGCTGGAGAAGTTTGCCGACAAGCGCTTAACGGGAATCAGCTACATCAGTGCGGAAGCCAATCGGCAAGCATCGAACGGCCAGGCCCAGATTGATGGACTGGCCGACTTGGTGAACGAGGCGCTGTCGCGGGCGGAGTTGACCGAGCAGCAGCAGGCCAAAATCCGTAAAGACGCCGCTGCAATGGCCGCGGATTTCGAGCCGCTTACGCCCGTCCCGGGGGCGACAATGGGCCTCGGCTTCCTGACCAACGAGGGGATCGAGGGATACCAGTACAACTGGGGTAAGAACCTCGGTCTGGACGGCTCGAAACCGCTGAGCCTGCTCGATCACGTTGGCGGCGCACCGATCCTGGCCGTCGTGGCCCGGGGCCGGTACGCACCGCAACACTACGATCTGCTCGCCAAGTGGGTCAAGGTTGGTGTCGGCTACTTCAGCGAGTACGTCGTGCCGCGGTTGAGTGAGACGGGCATGAGCAAAAAGCAGCAGCAACAGGTGGAGAGATTCATCGAACTGGCGACCCCTTTGGCCCGGCGCATCGACAAAGCCAACCGGGATATGCTCATCCCGGCACTGGCCGACGGCCAGGCGGCGTTTGTGATCGACGGACAACTTCGAAGCAAGCGTTTCCACAAGGCCCTGCCGGCCACCAAGGAACCGATGCCGATGATCGAGCCGGCGCTGGTGTTGGGCGTCAGCGACGCGAAGCTGCTTCGCAAGGCGTGTGCCGAATATCAAGCGGTGGCCGACGGTCTGCTGGAAGTCATCCGCCAGATCGAGCCCGACGCGATCCCCGAGGACTATTCTATCCCGCGGCCAGAGATCACCGAGAGCAGGGCCGGCACGATCGGCAATTACAGGCTGCCGCCGGAGTGGGGTCTCGACAAGAGGATCTTACCCGGCTTCGGGCTCTCGGACACCGTGGCCGTGATCGCCGTTTCGCGGAAGCATGTCCAGCGGCTTCTCCAGGCGACCCCCTCGGAGGCCGGGGGAGTGTTGGCCGACACCGATCGACCGTTGGCCAGCGCCGGCGTGTTCGATTGGGCCGCAATGGTCGACGCGGCCGGACCCTGGGCAGACCTGATCGTCGAGCGAATCAACGAGCAGTCCGATGGCGACGACCCGTCCGTCGCTCGACAGGTGGAGACCGTTCTGGAAGTGCTGAAGGTGATCGGCAAGATCACCGGCGAAAGCTACTTTGAGGACGACGTGCTGGTCACCCACACGTTGATCGAGATCCGCGACGTCCCAGAATAGCCGCCAAGAGGGTTTACGGTGGAGTCTTGGCAGAGCAGGCCGAGGAGTAGATCCCCAGTTTTGGGCATCAACGGGCTGCTAGCGGCGACGGCGCTTGCTGAAGTTGTGATTGTGGCACGGGGGCAGCCATTGCGCACTGGCAATTCGGCAGCAGACCGGGTATTATGAAGCACACTCGTAAACGTTGCCTTTTGCGGCAACTACAAGCCATCCCACCTGTTTTCTTCCGACGAAGGAGCCTACCCATGAGTCATACCAAATCGAACCGCCGCGATTTCATGAAAACCTCCGCTGCAATCGCCGGCGCGACAGCGGTGCCCTACGTCTGGACCAGTTCCTACGCCAAGGCCCAATCGGCCAACGATAAGCTGGGCATCGCGTGCATCGGCGTCGGAGGACGCGGCAGCGGAATCGGGGGTGGTGCCTGCGGCAAGGGGATCAAGATGGCCGTGTGCGACGTCGACGAAAATCACGCCAAACGCTTCGCCGGCAACGACTCGAACGTCAACATCTATAAAGACTACCGCAAGCTGTTCGAGAAGGAGAAGGCCGTCGACGTGGTCACCATCGGCACGCCCGACCACTGGCACGTGCCGGTCGCCATCGCCGCGCTCAAGGCCGGCAAGGACGTGTATTGCGAGAAGCCGCTGACGCTGACCATCGACGAAGGCAAGCAGATCTGCAAAGTGGTCAAAGAGACCAAGCAGATCTTTCAGGTCGGCACGCAGCAGCGGAGCGATCGCCGGTTCCTCACCGCGATTGCCATGGCCCGAAGCGGTGTGCTGGGTAAGACGCTGACGGCCACCTGTTCGATCGGCGGCGGGCCGGGCGGCGGACCCTGGGAACCGACCGATCCGCCGGCACACCTCGATTGGGACTTCTGGCTCGGCCAGACGCCGAAGGTCCCCTACACCGCGCAACGCTGCCACGGCAGTTTCCGCTGGTGGCTGGAATACTCCGGCGGCAAGCTGACCGACTGGGGTGCCCATCACGTCGACATCGCCCAATGGGGACTGGGCTACGAGCACTCCGGCCCGATCGAAATCGAGGGCTCCGGCCAGTTCCCCAACATCCCCGACGACTTCAGACCCGTCGATTTCTTCGCCGGCAAGCAGCAGATCCCCAACGGATTCAACTCGGCCAGCACGTTCAGCGTGACGCTGAAGTTTGACAACGGCTCGAAGATGATCGTCCAGCACGGACCGGGTAACGGCATCCTGTTCGAAGGCGAAAAGGAGCATATCTTCGTCAACCGCGGCAGCCTCAAGGGCAACCTCGCGGAAAACATGCCCGCCGACCTCAAGGAAAAGATCGACGCCGAGTTGCCGAAGCTATACAAGGGCATGCCGTTCAGCGGTCACATGGGCAATTTCTTCGATTGCGTCCGAGAACGCAAGGAGCCGGTCTCCGACGTGTTCACGCATCACCGCGAACTGTCTTCCTGCCACATGTGCAACATCGCCATGCTGCTCAAACGCAAGCTGAAGTGGGACCCGGCCAAGGAGGTCTTCATCGGCGACGACGAGGCCAACGCGCTGTTGAGCCGGCCGCAACGCTCACCGTATCAATTCTCGGCGTGAGGATTCATGTCGCAGTGGGTTTCTGGCAAGACAAAGTCGTACTGGTCACCGGCGGTTCCAGCGGGCTGGGCCGGGTGATTGCGGAAGCCTACGGCAAGGCCGGCGCCAAGGTGGTAATCGCCGCCTTGGAGGCCGACGCCGTTGAGCGGACCGCCGGCGAAATGCAGGCCGACGGGATCGACGCGCTGGGCGTCCATGCCGACATCACGCGGCAGGAGGATGTCGATCGGCTGTTTCGTCAAGCCTTGGACCGGTTCGGGCGCCTCGACGTGCTGGTGAACAACGCCGGCCGCTCGATGCGCGGCAAGCTGCTCGACACCACGCCGGAGCAATTCCGCGAACTGATGGAGTTGAACCTGATCGCGACGGTCCGCTGTAGCCGCGCCGCGGTGCCGCATCTGCTGCCTCGGCGTGGTCACGTGGTGAACATCGGCTCGCTGGCGGCGAAGTCGGCCGCGCGATGGGTCGGGGCCTATCCGGCCACCAAGCACGCCGTGGCCGCCTTTTCGCAGCAGTTGCGGCTGGAGTTGGGTGGTGAAGGTCTGCACGTGCTGCTGGTTTGCCCTGGCCCGATCGAGCGGCAGGATGACCGGCTCTACCCACTGGAAGGCCTGGAAGGCCTCCCCGAGCGTGCCCGGCGTCCCGGCGGCGGTGTCAAAGTGGGTAAGATTCCGCCATCGAAGGTTGCGGCGTCCATCCTCCGGGCGTGCGAGCGCCGCCATCCGGAGATCGTCATGCCGGGCAAGGCGCGGCTGTTGTTCGCAATTTCGCAGCTTTGTCCCCGATTGGGTGATTGGATTGTGCTGCGGAAGACGTGAGCGTCCGAGGCTGGCGAGAATGGAACTGGAAGAGGATTCCGACATGACCGCGGGCAGAACACTGAACTCCCAGAGCGTCAACTGGTGCACGCCGCCGAAATATGTAGATGCCGTGCGCAGAGTGTGCGGCGGCAAGATTGCCCTCGATCCTTGCTCGAACAAATGGTCCATTGTGCATGCGGAAACGGAGTATCGACTTCCTGAACACGATGGTCTTCGAGAGTCGTGGGATTACCCCACAATTTACGTGAATCCTCCGTATGGGTCAGACAAGCAACGGCGCACGACTATCAAGCACTGGCTGCGCAAATGCGCTTACGCGCACGAACACCACGGATCAGAAGTCCTCGCATTGGTCCCGGTTGCGACAAATACCAGTCACTGGAAGGAGTACGTGTGGGGTCGGGCAACTGCAATCTGCTTTCTTTACGACACTCGACTTCGGTTTCTTGTTGAGGGAAAGGACGAGGGCAAGGGAGCCCCCATGTCATGTGCCGTGGTCTACTGGAACAAGAGGATCGATGTTTTTCTGGGTGTTTTCAATGAATTCGGAGCGGTTGTTGATTTACGGCCGTTAGCCGTCGCGTCCGAAACCTCGCGCGGAATCCAACGTGGCATCCAAATCCTCCGAAACAACGATTTGCGGGACAACGCGTAGCCTACTCGGGTGTGCGCCACCCAGAGCAATTGCGCTCGAAGAGAATTGCCTGGCCCCGCGACGAACAACGGCCCCGACGAGGTGTTCCGGCTGTGGCGTGGAGTACTGAAGGCGTTCATGCAGGAGGTGGAGCGTTTCTGTCGGGGAAGACGGGGCAAGGGCTGGGCGCGCGAACGGGACTACTTGCTGCGTAACGCCCGGGCAGGCCGCTTGGACTACGCCAAGGCGCGCCGAGCGAAGATGCCGATCGGCAGGGGCACGATGGAGAGCGCGATTCGCCGGGTGGTCAACCTGCGATTGAAGGGAGCGGGCATCTTCTGGCACGAGGACCACGCGGAGCAGATGTTGTTGTTGCGGACCTACTACAAATCGAAACACTGGCAAGTCCTGACACGCAGAGCCTTTGCAACCCCACTGACAAACGCCGCATAGTTCCTACGAAATCGTATTATCCCCAAGAATGGAGCAGAAGGCAAGCCGTAACGGCGTGGATACGGCTATCTCACCACAAAATTCACCATCCGCCCCGGCACGACGATCACCTTGACGACCGTCTTGTCCTCCAACAGTTCCTTGATCCGCTGATCGCCACGGGCGGCTTCTTCCAGGGCGGCCCGATCGATGTCCGGAGAGACCCGGACGCGGCCGCGGAGCTTGCCGAGGATCTGCACCGGCACTTCGATGGTGTCTTCCTTCAGCAGCGATTCGTCGAATTTCGGCCACGGCTCGTAGGCCAAAGTGTCGTTGTGTCCCAGCAACTGCCAAAGCTCCTCGGCCAGGTGCGGCGCCAGCGGCGAAAGCAACAGCACGAACGTCTCCATTGCCGTCTTCGGGCGCGACTTCTCTTTGAGAAAGAAGTTGGTGAACTCCATCATTCGAGCGATGGCCGTGTTGAACGCCATCTGGTCGAGGTCTTCGGTGACCGCCTTGATCGTCTTGTGCAACACGCGGTTCTGATCGGCGCTGGGCTCGATGTCCCGCACGGCGTCGGCCAGCGTGACCCGTTCGGCCCGTTCGTCGACGATCATCCGCCAGACGCGGTCGAGGAACCCGCGCACTCCGCTTACGCCGTCCATGCTCCACGGCTTGACGGCTTCCAGCGGGCCCATGAACATCTCGTACAGTCGGAGCGAATCGGCCCCGTACTCGGCGACGACCTGATCGGGGTTGACGACGTTGCCGCGGCTTTTCGACATCTTGTACGCCCGGCTGTCGATCTTGATCGACGGTTCGGCCTTCAGCACGAATGCGTCGCCCTGTTTTTCGGCCTCCTCGGCCCCGATCTTAACGGCCGACACCGCGGCGCCCGATTGCTTTACCATCGGCCGTCCTTCGGAGTCGGCGCCGACGTCCGCGGCGGTTACCCAATCGCCGCTCTCGCCGCGGTAGCCGGTGAACTCCATCTCGCCGAGGATCATCCCCTGGTTCACGAGTCGCTGGAACGGTTCCGCGGCGCTCACGTAGCCCCGATCGTGCAGCACCTTGTGCCAGAAGCGGGCATAAAGCAGATGCAGTACGGCGTGTTCGGCCCCGCCGACGTAGAGATCGACCGGCATCCAGGCCTTTTCCACTTCCGGATCGACCAGCGTCTTGTCGTTGCGGGGGTCGAGAAATCGGAGGTAATACCAGCACGAGCCGGCCCATTGCGGCATCGAGTTGGTCTCTCGCTTGTACCGTCGCCCGCCGATCGTCACGTAGAGCCACTCGTCCGGGGCCGCGTCGAGCGGCGGCTCGGGGCTGGCGTGTTCGGCGTCGAACTTCATATTCTCGGGCAGATCGACCGGCAACTCGTCGACCGGCACGGTGCGAAGCCTGCCGGTCGGCCGGCCGGCGGCGTCGAGTTCGTGCAGGATCGGGAACGGCTCGCCCCAGAAATGCTGCCGGCTGAAGAGCCAATCGCGGAGCTTGTAGTTGACCGCGCTGCGGCCTTGGCCCCTGGCGGAGAGATCGGCGGCGATCTTCTGCTTAAAATCGGGCGTACTCAGCCCGGTGTACGGGCCGGAGTTAGTGGCCGTACCGTCTCCCGTGAAGGGTGGCGAGAACTGCTCGATACGCAGCGAATACACCTTTCTGAACTGGGAAACGTC
>Ga0180429_10004942_pt1 | contig 10635 bp, 5 predicted proteins | sample SS_ome_FD_132428 | JGI IMG/M metagenome (GOLD analysis project Ga0180429, IMG submission 132428) | Hypersaline lake sediment archaeal communities from the Salton Sea, California, USA - SS_1_S_1 metaG | ecosystem: Environmental > Aquatic > Non-marine Saline and Alkaline > Hypersaline > Sediment ...
ATCCTCGGGGTGATTCAGAAACGTGATGACGAGCTTCATGGGAACCGCCCTCAAATCTTGTGCAGGCGCTCTTCCTCGCGGATGATCTCGAGCGCCTCGGCCGCCGATCGGCAGACCGCCAGGGACTTCCGGAAGGCTTCCCGATGCAGGAGCCGCGAGATCCGGGCCAACGCCCGGAGGTGATCCGCCTTTGCCGCTTCGTCCGCCACGAGGAGGAAGACCAGGCGCACCCCGCGGCCGTCCACGGCCTCGAATTCGACGGGGGCCGGCGCGATTCCCAGTGCGGCCAGGAGCCCGCCGGAGACGCGGCCGTACCCATGCGGAATGGCAATCTCGTTTCCGATGCCGGTCGTCATGAGGTGCTCCCGGTCCCAGATCGCCTCGATCAGCTCCTTCCGGCTGAAGGCCTCCGGCAGGGGAAGGGCCGTCACCAACTCATCGATGACGGCCCGCTTGCTGCGCGCCTTCATCGGCACGATGATCCGTGATTCGCTCAACAGATCCGTAAGCCTCAACGCTCCCTCCTCGCCGCCGCCGCGGCCTTCCGGGCCCTTCTCGACTCCCCGACACCGTCGAGGGCCCGCTGAAACAGGACGGGGCCGGCGATCTGGTTCAGCGCTATGCCGGCGATCAGAACGCTGCCCACGGCGCCTCCCCATACCGGAAACACCTCGCCGAGCTGGACGGCCAGGGCGATGCTCAGGCCCGCCTGGGTCACGAACCCCATCCAGCCGTACCGGCGGAAGGAGGGGGGATCGCCCGCGAAACGGTGTGCGATGCCTGCGCCGCCCCACATGGCCATGCCCCGGGCAACAGCGAGAAATCCCGCCACGAACAGGCTCTCACCCACCGCGCCCATGTCGAGAACGGCACCCGCCAGCGTGAAAAAGACAACATACACCGGCAGTCCCACGTTGTCCATGGAGTGGGAGAGACCCCGCCCGTGGGGCGAGAGATTCGCGCAGGCGAATCCCGCGGCCGCGCAGATGAGCAGCGGTTCCAGATGCAGGGCGATGCCGTGCGCTTCGTGGACGTAGGCCTCGGCCAGGACGGCGAGTTTGTATACGAAGAAGCAGAGGCCGAGAAGGACCAGCGGCAGTTTCGGTCCGCGGTACCGCAGGTAAAGGGATAAGAGCCACCCTACGAAGAGGCCCGCCAGGATCGATGCGAGCAGTTCCGCCATGAGAATCAGGAGGGGTCTCCAGCCGCTGCCCGCCCCCTCTCCGAAGGACATCTTCAGCATGGCCAGGGCGACGTAGAACAGCGGCAGGAGGAGCAGATCCACGGCCATCGTCACCCCCAGCAGGGTCTCGGTGAAGGGACCCCTGGATTGCGTCTCGCGGATGATGGCGATGGCGGAGGAGGGGGAGCGGGCGGTGGCGATGACCCCGAACAAGGTGCAGAGCCCCAGGACCTGGAAAAAGGACGGGTCGGACACGAAGGGGAGGCGGGAATGCACCGCCCAGGTGGCGCACGCCACCCCCACGAACACTAGGACCATGGTGCACAGAATGAGAGAGAAGACGCTCCGGGCCCTTTTCCGAAGCGCCTCGAGCCGAAGTTCGCTCCCCGCCGCCAATCCGATGAAGGCATAGGCCATCTGTTCGAAGATGTTCAGATCCTCCCTGATTTCGGAGCCGATCAGCCCCACCGCGTACGGCCCGAACAGAATGCCCGTGAGGATGTACCCCGTGATCCTCGGCAGCCCGAGCCGTTCGCCGATCCCCCCCACCAGGTGCGAAGACAGGAGGATAAACCCCAGCATGAAGGCGGCCCGCATACCCGCGCCCCCGGGATCGGAGGACGCATGGTCCCGAACCAGCCATGCCAGGAATCCCACGACGAAGAGGGCGAGGCACCGCCGGATCATTCGCCCACCTCCCGGGCCCGGCTTCGCCGCATGACCCACAGGGACAGCGACGGGCCGGCCAACTCGCTGAGGACGATGCCCAGCACCCCCACCGTCAGCACGGTGTCCCCCAGTCCGCCGTGCGCCATCTGCTGGTAATCCACGACGATGGCCAGGGCCATGCCCGCCTGAGCAGTCAAGCCCAGGCCAAACGCGGCCGGCACGGGAATATGCCCCGTGAACGGGCGGGTGGCGATGAAGCCGCCCACCAGCTTTCCGAGGAGGCGAACGGCGAAGAACCCCACGCCGAGGGCCAGCAGGCCCGCCGTGGGCATCGACCAGCGGGCGCCGACCAGGACGAGGAGGACGACGTAGAGGAAAGTCTCCCCTTCGGTCAGGAGCCGCACCAACCTGGCGCGGAGCGTGCAGACGTTGGCCGTCACGAACCCGCAGACGGCGGCCATGAACAGCGTCGAGCAGCCCATCTTCGCGGAGAGCCCTCCGCAGATCGCCGCGGTGCCCAGGATGAACAGGAGTATCTCGGAGGGAGTCGGACCGGCCTTGCACAGGCTGTAGAGGATCCACCCCATGAGGATACTCACGGCGGTGCAGAGAACCGCCGTCCGGATCCCCTGGACCGGGTTCCCCCCCCCGGCCGCCGGGAGCAGGCCGGCGGCGAGGCCGAACACCAGGAGGCCGGCCACGGGATCCATGCTTGCGACGGTGCGCAGCAGCATCGAGAGTCTGCGGCTTCCCGGCCGCGCCTCCTTCCGGACGAGTGCGAGGCCTGACTGGCCGGTGCAGCCCGCGGCGGCGGCAACGGTCAGGGCCGCGAGGAGCACCCCCGGGGCGAAGCCGCCGCCCTCCCGGGGAAGGAATGGAAGGCTGGCCGACCCCACGAAGACCATGGCCACGGCGGCTTGAATCATGGATACGCGGAAGAACCCGACGGGGAGGGTTCTCAGCTTCCGCACCTCGAACTGCAGGCCGAAGAGCAGGCCCACCCAGCCGAGGGCCACATGAACCAGCGGCTGGAGGGCCTCCAGAGATCCCCTGTCCAGGATGCCCAGATACCCGTCTCCGAGGAGCAACCCCACCAGGAGGTACTCCGTTCCGGTTACGAAGACAAGGCGCGCACCCAGCGGCACGTGGCGTCCGAAGAGGATCCGTCGCGATCCCAGGAGCGCGATGGCCGCGAGAACCAAAATGGCGACGACCGACCGCATGGCATCCTCCGTGCTGCCGCTCCCAGTGTACCCCAAGGCGTCCGTCCTGATCGGACCGGTTTGTCATCCCAGAGATGATGATGTACCTTCACACCAGGAGAGGACGATGCGCGAACGGTTCAACACGGCGATGCGGCGGCTTCGGCCGGCCCCGGTCCTCATCGCGGCGGCCGGCGCCTGTCTCCTCATGATCTCCTGCTTCGAGATGGATCCTCCCATCGGAGAGGCCCTGGAAATCCGATTCCATCCCGAAGGGGACGTCGAGGTCCGAGTGTCCGTGTACATCGCGAATCCACAGGTCCGGTTCCGCCAGAATCCGGCCGTGCGGAAACGGATCAAGGCCGCCCAGGGGGATTACCTGGCCCGGATCGACAGTTGGAGCCGACGTTTCGAGGGCGTCCCGTGGAAGGAAGAGCGCTACGCCTGGCGAAAGGACCAGGGCGAACTCGTCGGCGTCACCCGGAGCGGCGTGCTGGCGAACCGGGCGGATCTCGACGATTTCATCCGCACATTCCCCTTGGACGCCACCTACTCGGAAACGAGAACCCACACCGAATGGACGATCATCACGCTCTCCTCCAGCCGCACGACCCGTGCCCAGCGCGATGCCCTCGAGGCGTTTCGCGAGGAGTGGCTCGACGCGTACGCGGCGACACTCGCCTCCGTCGCCCGGTTCTACGGATATCTGGAAGACCATCCCGATCGCGCCCGCGACTGCCTGGGCAAGTTCTACGAGGACTTCCTCGACGAGGCGGTGGAGGCGTCCCTCTCGCCGCCCAGCAAAGAGGAAGAGGTCCTCCTAAACGCGGTCGGCCAATCCATGGGAAGCCTCCTTGAGGCCACCCAGGTGCCGAAGGAATCAGCCTATTCGCCTGACGAACTCTCCCGGATGGAGTACGACCCCTTCCCGGCGCCCCTGAGTGTGACCGTGCCGGGAACGATCGTCGAGTCGGAGGGATTCGAAATCCATGACACCCGCAGCGCGGCCTATCCCGGAACCAGCCTGTGGCAGGCGTTCAAGAAACTCGAGGAGGCCTGGTACGGCCCCGACCTCCTGATCCCCCTGCTCCCCAAACTGACCCTGGTCGACGGCAGCGACGACCCCATCGACCTCGACTCCTTCACGGCCCGGCCCCGATGGTTCGTCCCGCCCCCCTCGCGGGAGGAAATCGCCGAGGCCGTCGAGACGCTGCTCACTCCCGCCCCGGTCTACCGCATCCGCTGGGAGAAGCCCGAGCAACCCCAGAAAGAGCAAGACGCACCGCAGAGGCGCTGAGACGCAGAGGTTTGGAGGAGGATCAGACTAGAATCAAAGCCTGGAGAATCCCCAAGGCCGGAAGAACTTAACTCGGCGCAAAGGCCTTCCCAGAGAAAGGAACGTGTATAGACGCTGCGCCCCGGCGGCTCAAATCGCCCGTACGGCGCGGACCGGCGGGGAGGACTCGCCATTTTTGAAAAATGACCTATACTGGGAAGGTCGAAGAGATGGTTGGGCTCACGCAAATACGCACCGGTAAACCCGATTGCCCGCCCCGGCGGGCGAAGCCTTGCGAAGGGGGATTTCATGAAACCGCATCGACCGTTCCCGTTCCTGGCGCTGGCCGCCCTGGCCTTCTGCGCCCTGCCCGCCGCGGCGCACGTCACCGTGAGCGGCGTCATCGACGCACCGACCACCTGGGGCCGAACCTCTCCGGCCGCCGACGGCATCTACTGGGTAACCTCTACGGTGACCGTCCGGGACGGGGGATCCCTCACCATCGAGCCGGGCGTCATCGTGAAGTTCGACCCGGGCCAAAGCCTCCAGGTGGGCGCCAGCACGGCGGGAACCTTGGACGCCCAGGGGACCGCCTCCGAACCCATCGTTTTCACCTCCATCGCCCACGACCTCAGGGCCGACACCAACGGGGACGGCGCCGGCACCTCCCCCACGCCCGGCGACTGGAATCACCTCTACTTCTATACGGGGGGAACGGGCATCCTCGACTACTGCGAAATCCGATACTCCGGATCCACCTCCCTGGGCGGCCTGTACTGCTACGCCGCCGGCGCGGCGCCCACTCAGGTCACGAATTGCTCCTTCGCCGACAACGCCGACTGGCCGGTGCGCATCTACCCGGCCGACGTCCAGGCGCTCGGGACCGGCAACACCTTCGGCGGAAACGCATTCGGGGGCGTCCTCGTCCGGGCCGGCAGCCTCTCCGCCATCGTCCACACCTGGACGGCGCAACCCGTGGCCTACTACATCGACGGGGACCTGACGATACCCGTGGACGCCACGCTGAACCTCCCGGCGGGGTGCGTCCTCAAGATGGATGGGGCCACGCGGGTCTACCTGAACCAGGGCACCCTGAACGCCCAGGGCGCCTCGGGCAACCCCGTCATCTTCACCTCCCTGAGCGACGACACGGCCCTCGGCGACACGGGCGGCGACGGCGCAACCGTCGGCGCACCCGGCGACTGGGAACACTTCTATTTCTACAACGGGGCCGGCGGCATTCTCGACTGGACCGAGATTCGTTTCGCAGGGCGCACGAATCTCGTGCCCGTCTACTGTTATACGGGCAATCCCTCCCAGATCACGAACTGCACCATCTCCGACTGCGCCTCCCTTGGGCTCTCCTGCGCCCAGGGGTACGCCCCGGCGACGCTGAGCGCCAACACCTTCGCGAACAACGGGACCTTTCCCATCATGATGTACCCCGACGACGCCCACCTGGTGGCCGCCGACAACGTCTTCGCCGGCAACGGCAACCAGGCCGTCTATCTCAACGCCGGCGACGCCACCGGCGCGGGCGTCACGTGGAACGACCTCGGCATCCCCTGGTACCTCGCCGGGAGCCTCACCGTCACCTCCGGCGCCACCGTGAACATCGCCCAGGGCAACGTCCTTAAAATCAAAGACCCCTGGGAGATCGTCGTCAACGGGACGCTCAACGCCATCGGCACCGGCGCGGAGCCCATCGTCTTCACCTCCTTCTACGATGATGCCAACGGCGGCGATACCAACAACGACGGCTCCACCACCTCACCTGCGGCGGGGGACTGGGACTACATCCAGTTCCGCACGGGCTGCGACGGGATCTTCCGCCACTGCGACATCCTCTACGGCGGCGGCCACGCCTCCTATCCCCAGGCCGTGTACTTCAACACGGGAACCCTTTCCGAAATATCCGACTGCACGGTTTCCGATTCCCTCCACCGGGGCATCTCGACCAACAATTCGGGGCTGTTCCCCGCGACCTTCTCGGGCAACCACATCGCCAACTGTGCCACCTGGCCCCTCCGGCTCTACCCCGACGACGTCGCGAAGATCTCCGCCGACAACACCTTCGCCGGAAACGCCAACCAAGCCGTGCTGGTTCTCAGCGCCACCCTGGCGGCCGGCACCCACGACTGGAAGACCCTGCCCGTGCCCTTCTACATCTCGGGAGACCTCACCGTGGGAACCGGCGCCACGCTGAATCTGGGCCCCGGCTGCGTCCTCAAGTTCGACCCAAACGAGCCCCTCGCCGTCACGAACGGCACCCTGAACGCACAGGGGGCCTCGGGCGACCCCGTGATCTTCACCTCCTGGTACGACGACACGGTCCTCGGCGACTCCAACGGGGACGGGAGCGCCACGGTACCGTCTCCGGGCGACTGGTACTACGTCCGGTACTCGGGGACCGGAACGGGCATCCTCGACTGGTGCACGATGCGCTACGGCGGCGGCCATGCCACCTATCCACAGATCATCGACATCCGCGCGAGCACGCCCACGCAGATCACGAATTGCGTTCTGGAATACGCCCAAACCTATGGCATCCAATCCATCGCGGGGGGCCTCTTTCCCGCCACGTTCACCGGCAACACGATCCGCGAATGCGGCACCTGGCCCCTGAGCCTCTACGCCCGGGACGCCGGAGCCATCGATGCCTCCAACGCCTTCACGAACAACGGACGCACGGGCGTGCGCGTCGTGGGAGAGAATTTGCCCAGCCCCGGAAGTTACACCTGGCAGAAACTGGACGTTCCCTACTTCCTCACAACCGATCTCACCGTTCCCACGGGAGCCACCTTCACCCCCCAGCCGGGAACGATCCTGAAGTTCAACGGCGACTCCCTCTACATCAACGGCGGCACCCTGGATGCCCAGGGGACGGAGTTGGATCCCATCGTCTTCACCTCCTTCCTGGATGACGCACACGGCGGCGACACCAACGGCGATGGGTCGGCGACGTCCCCCGGCCCCGGCGGCTGGCGGTACGTGAGGTTCGCGGCCGGCGGGCCGAGCACCATGGATCACTGCGAGGTGCGATACGCCGGAAGCTACTCGACCTATCCTTTCTCCATCTGGGTCCAGACGGGAAACCTGGATCAACTGACGAACTGCCTCATCACCGACGGGACCACGCAGGGCATCAACTGCTGGTCGGGCTACGGGCCGAGCCTGATCTCCGGATGCGCCATCGAGAACCACGACGAATGGCCCATCGTCATGGACCCCAGCTTCGCCGCCGCCATCGCCTCCGACAACACCTTCACGAACAACGGCAACCAGGCGGTCTACCTAAGGGGGGAGACCCTCTCGGCCGGTACGCCCACGGCGATCACCTGGAACCCCATCTCCGTCCCCTTCTGGCTCTACGGCGGCCTCACGGTGGGGAGCAACGTCACCCTGAACCCGGGCGCCGGGAACATCCTCAAGATCAACGGGGGACAGAGCATCGCCGTGGACGGCGGCACGCTGAATCTGCCGGGCACCGCGGGCCAGCCCATCACGATCACGTCCTATCGGGACGACGGCGCGGGCGGCGACACCAACGGCGACGGCACCGCCACGACACCCACCCCGGGCGACTGGAACTACATCCGGTTCAACAACGGCGGCACGGGCACCTGGAGCTACGCGGATATACGTTACGGCGGCGGGTACTCGACCTATCCCTACATGATCTGGAGCTACAGCGGCGCCCCGGCCGCCCTCGACCACTGCACGCTGGAGTGGAGCGATAAGGTGGCCTTCCGCACCCAGTGGGCCTCCACGGCGACGGTCTTCACGAACTGCGTCCTCCGGGACAACGACAAGGCCTTCCGAATCCTCGACGGGAACCCCGTCATCGGCGGCACCAGCGGCCAGGGCAACGACATCTACTCGAACGCAACCTACGGCGTGGAGAACACGAGCGGGCTCTGCATCGACGCACGCTACAACTACTGGGGGGCCGACGACGGGCCGGACGATCCCTCCGCAGCGGCAGACGTCTGCCTCCTGGCCGACAACCTCGGCAGCGGCGACGCCGTCACCGACGACGTGGACTACACCGGCTACGTGGGATCGCCCACGGCGCCCCCCGAACCGCCCACACCGCTGACGCCGGCTTCGCCTTCCGAGGTGAACACGGCCACGCCGACCCTCACCGTGACGAACAGCATCTCGTCGGGGACCCTCCTCTACCGCTTCCAGGTGGCGCGTAACACCTCCTTCGACACGGGCCTGCAGGAAGAGTTGGTCTCCCCCGGCACCGGCACCACGGCCTGGACCGTCCCCTCGGCGCTGAACGAGAACACGATCCACTACTGGCGATGCCGCGCCGAAGACCAGGACTCGGGCCTCCCCTCGAGTTGGACCGACACCTGGCGCTTCTACGTCAACGCGGTGAACGACCAGCCCAACACGCCGAGCCTGAACAGCCCCGCGAACAACGCTCAGGTCTTCACGTACACACCCACCCTCGTCTGCAACAACACGACGGATCCAGACGACAACGAGTCCATGGACTACCCCTTGACCTACGAATTCGAGGTCTACGAGGATTCGGGACTGACCTTGCTCGTAGACTCTCAGGCCGGCGTGGCCGAGGGGGCGGGCACCACGGCCTGGACCACGGCTGTGTCGCTTTCCGAGAACACCCAGTACTGGTGGCACGCCCGGGCCCATGACGGCGTCCAGAGCGGCAACTGGTCCGGTACGCGATCCTTCTTCGTCACGGTGGTGAACGAGGCGCCCGGGGCGCCCTCTCTCTACAGCCCAGCCGAGGGTGCCACCGTAACCGGCCTCCAGCCGGTCCTCTACGTGAACAACGCCGACGATCCCGACCGCGATTCGCCGCTCACCTATGACTTCGAGGTCTACGACGATCTCGCCATGACCAACCTCGTGGCCTTCACCAACAGCCGATCGGGGAGCTGTTGCTCTGGCACGACGGGCTGGACGGTATCGCCGGCCCTCGAACGCTCCCTCTGGCACTGGTGGACGAGCCGCGCCTCCGACGCCGAGTTCACCGGACCCGACATGGCGGCGGCGAGTTTCTTCACGCCGGGCTTCCCCATGCCCGAGACGGGCGAATACGGCTACCTGCCTGCCGGCGACTCCCAGCGCGGCGACCGCGTCACCTGCACCTTCCCGGCCTCCGCCGGGGACGTCATCGTCGTCTACGAGGCCTACAACATCCAGACGAGCCTGGAGGCGAACTACCGCATCCTCATCAACGGCACCGACGTGGGCGACCAGGGCGCGGCCTGTGACGCTAGCTGGTCCGACGTGCGCCAGGTGCTGCTGCCCGACGCCGAGGTCAACAACGGCACCACCAACACCGTCACCTTCGAGTGCCAGCTCAACGCCCCCGGCGCACCCGTCGAGGACTGGGGCGTGCGGAGCGTGAGCGTGGACGTGCCGGCCCCCGACCCGGTCTGGGCCGTGGCCTATAACACGGCCGTGGACGTGAACTGGGCGCCCGTCGACGGCGTGGCCGGCTACAACGTCTACCGGTCCACCATCTCCGGTGGACCGTACTCCCAGATCAACGGCGCCCTCGTCACCGACCACGTCTACCGGGATCTGGGACTCACCAACGGCCAGCCTTACTACTACGTGATCCGTTCCGAAAGCGGTGCGGGCATCGAGGGCCTCGACTCGGACGAGGCCTCGGCCACACCCGAGGCCGCCAACGGCGTCACGCCCATCACCGACCTGAGGCTGACCAAGAGCGGGGACGATGCGCGGCTCGACTGGACCGAAGTCTCCACCGACCAGGGGGTGCAGTTCTACCGCGTCTACCGCGTCTACCCGCCCGACTTCCTCAGGGCCGGCGGCTCCGTCGAGGGTGAGCCCACGGCCCCGCCCTTCGACCATACGAATGTCCTCCTCGACAACGATCTCTACTACTACGACGTCGCCACCGTCGATACCCTCGACCAGGAGGCGGCCGAATAGGCCTTCGGCATATTGCAATATCAAGAGAGGGGCGCTCCGGCGCCCCTTTTTCTTGCTACACGATGACAAGCTTAGGGGTCAGGTCTTTAGATTTAGTGTTTCTTTTCTAAGGGTAACTGGTTGAGACCGTTCTCCATGGACCGCACGATGCAACTGATCGTCACGTAGTGCAGTCCAAGATATTCAGCGATCTCTCGCTGGCTGTAGCGCCCCTCCAAGTACGCGCGGTAAATCCCCTCGTTTCTCGCCAAGCGGTCCTTTCGAATCCCTGGGGGGAAGTATGAAGGTAAGTTTTGCCTCCCAGGAAGCCGCTCACTTCGAGGATTTTCGATAGGATCTCCCCTGCCCGCCGCTATCTTTTGGAG
>Ga0180429_10004944_pt1 | contig 10635 bp, 2 predicted proteins | sample SS_ome_FD_132428 | JGI IMG/M metagenome (GOLD analysis project Ga0180429, IMG submission 132428) | Hypersaline lake sediment archaeal communities from the Salton Sea, California, USA - SS_1_S_1 metaG | ecosystem: Environmental > Aquatic > Non-marine Saline and Alkaline > Hypersaline > Sediment ...
CCCGCTGAACAAATCGGGCCCCTGTTGGATGCGGTCGATCACTTCGCCCAGCACGCGGCCGTCCCATCGGCAGGGATTGCCGGTGCGGCCCACGCGATCGACGGTATGCCATCGCCGGCCGTCGATCTGCCAGGGCATTTTGGCCTCGCGGCCGACCTGGGTAATGGCCAGGTCTCCCGGGCGTGACGCCTCGGCCGCCGCGAAGTCGAACATCTCGCGCCTGGCGTGCGGCCCGGCAGCCAGGACCGGCGCGAGCACCTCGCCGGTGTACGATCGCAGCAGAAGTTCGCGGCGGGCGGTCGCGGTTTTATGTTTTTTGGGTGTGCGTTTATAGCGGCGGGCGTGGGCGACGATTTGCTCGGGCGTGCCGGCGGCCACTACGTATCCGCCGTGTTGACCCGCCTCGGGACCCAAATCGATCACCCAGTCGGCCGTCTTGATTACGTCGAGGTTGTGTTCGATCACCACCACGGTGTTGCCCAGATCGACCAGCCGGTTGAGCACGTCGAGCAGCTTGGCCAGGTCGTCGAAGTGCAGTCCGGTGGTCGGCTCGTCGAGCAGGTAGAGCGTGTTTCCGGTATCGGGACGTGCCAACTCGGCGGCGAGTTTAACGCGTTGGGCCTCGCCGCCGGAGAGCGTGGGAGCCGGCTGCCCCAGGGCCAGGTAATCGAGCCCCACGTCGCAGAGTGTTTGCAGGATGCGGCGGATTTTCGGTATGCTCTCGAAGAGCTTGGCCGCTTCGCCGCACGACATCTCCAGCACGTGGGCGATCGAGCGGCCATGGTAGCGCACGGCGAGAGTTTCGGGATTGTAGCGCCGGCCACGGCAGGTGTCGCACTCGACCCAAACATCGGGCAGAAAGTGCATCTCGATGCGCAACTGCCCGTTGCCTTCGCACTTTTCGCATCGCCCGCCCGCCACGTTGAAACTGAAACGCCGCGGCGTGTAGCCGCGGAGCTTCGCCTCGGGCAGTTGGGCGAAAAGGGAGCGGATCAACTCGAACGCCCCGGTGAAGGTGGCGGGGTTCGAGGTGGGTGTTTGTCCCAGCGGTTGCTGATCTACACGAATTACCTTGTTGACCAGTTCGACGCCCCGGATCGACCCATGCGCGCCGGGAAAGGTCTTTGCCCGATGAAGCGTCCGGGCGAGCGATTTGTAAAGCACGTCCTCGACCAGCGAACTCTTGCCGCTGCCGCTGGTTCCGGTCACCACCGTGAGCGTACCCAGCGGGAAACGGACATCGACGCCCTTGAGGTTGTTGTGCCTGGCGCCGACGATTTCGAGCCAATCACTCTTCCCCGCTGCCGAGTGTATTCGCCGATTGGCCGGCACGGGGATTGCCTTCTTGCCGGAGAGATACGGCCCGGTGACCGAGGCGCGGCGCGCGGCGATTTGTTTGGGTGTTCCGCGGGCGACGATTTTTCCGCCGCGGCGGCCGGCCTTGGGGCCGAAGTCCAGCAGCTTGTCGGCGCTGCGGATCACGTCGCGGTCGTGCTCGACGACCAGCAGCGTATTGCCCAGGTCGCGGAGTTTCTCCAGCGCGGCCAGCAGGCGCTTGTTGTCGCGGGGGTGCAGCCCGATGGTCGGCTCGTCCAGCACGTACAGCACGCCGCAGAGTCCGCTGCCGACCTGGGCGGCAAGCCGTATCCGCTGCATTTCGCCGCCGGAGAGCGTGGGGGTGGGTCGGGCCAACGTGAGATACTCCAACCCGACGTCCACCAGGAATTGCAGCCGGTCGCGGATCTCGCGGAGCAGCTCGCCGGCAATCTTCTGCTCGGCGCCGTCGAACTTCCACTGTTTGAACCGCCGCAACAGTCCGCCCAGCGATAGACGGCACAACTGGTCGATGGCCTGGCCGCGAAACCGCACCGCCGCCGCGTCATCGCGGAGCCGGCTGCCGCCGCACACCGTACACTCAACCTCGTCGATCAGGTGCTCGAGCTTGCTGCGCAAGCGGGCCGACAGCCGGCTGGCCTCGTCCATTGCCGGGTAGAGCCCCTTGTACTGGAAGCGGAACGCCGGCCGCCTTCCCATAGAGTCGCGACCGCCGGTCGCGTTGCGGTGAGTGCGACCCTCTCCCGCAGGCAGAGGCGGGCATACGCCGAACCACTGCTCTCCGCTGCCGTGCATGATCAGCCGGCGGTGCCTGGCGGCAAGCTGCTCGAAGGGCACATCGGCCGGGACGCCGGTGCCGCGGGCGAAGCTTTCGAGCATCAGGCCGAACATCCGGTTGTCGGCGCCCGGCCACAGCGTTACGGCCCCTTCGGCCAAGGTGAGTTCCGGGTCGCGCAGCAGCGCGGCCGGATTCGTCCCGGTTTGCGTTCCCAGGCCTTCGCACGCCGGGCACCAACCCAATGGACTGTTGAAGGAAAAATGATGTGCACTAAGCGGCTCGAAACTCCGCCCGCAACGCCCGCACACGAAGTGCTGGCTATGCACGTCTACGGGCCAATCGGGCTCCGGCACATCCTTGCGCGGATAGGCAACGTGCAGCACGCCGCGACCCAGCGACAAGGCGTTCTCCACGCTGTCGGCGATACGGCTTCTGGCGTCGGGGCGGATCGTCAGCCGGTCGACCAGCACCTCGACCGTGTGTTTGCGCCGCCGGTCTATCTTCGGCGCCTCGTCGATCGAATAGGTCTGGCCGTTCACCCGGACCCGCACGTACCCCGCGGCGCGAAGCTCGTTCCACAAAGTCTCGTAGTTCTCGCCGGCCTGGACTGCCAGCGGGGCCATCAGGTACAGCCGCGTGCCGGAGCGATGGGCCATGATCTTGCCGATCACCTCGTCGGCCGATTGGGTGCCGATGGGCAGATCGCAGTCCGGGCAGAAAGGCTCGCCCAGCCGGGCGTAGAGGATCCGCAGGTAGTCGTAAACCTCGGTGACCGTGCCGACCGTGCTCCGCGGCGTGCCGCCGGTGTGCTTCTGCTCGATGGCCACGGCCGGCGAGAGGCCCTCGATGTGATCGAATTTGGGCTTCTGCATCTGCCCGATGAACTGCCGGGCGTAGGCGCTGAGACTCTCGACGTAACGGCGCTGGCCCTCGGCGTAAATCGTATCCATGGCCAGCGAACTCTTGCCCGATCCGCTCGGCCCGCAACAGACGGTCAGCTTTTCGCGGAGTACGTCGACGTCGACGTCCTGGAGATTGTGTTCCCTGGCGCCGCGGACCTTGATGACCTTGGCCAACTCGGCCCGCGGGATGGCCTCGGCGCCGCCGCTTTGTTTCGTTCCCTTCTTCTCAGTTGCCGATAGCCGGGAAGCAACGCGTCGCGCGGATGCGTCGGTAGACTCCGCTTCCCCTGCGGCACGTTGTGCCGCGGCTGTTGGTTTTGCTTTCGTATCAACAGGGAACAGCACTCTGCGAAGCACTCGGCCGGTGTGCGATTCTTTGCTGCGAGCGACTTGCTCGGGTGCGCCGGCGGCGACGATCCGGCCACCCGCCTCTCCGCCTTCCGGCCCGAGGTCGATCAGCCAGTCGGCAGTCTTGATTACTTCCAGGTTATGCTCCACGACCAGCACGGTGTTGCCGGCTTCGACGAACCCGTGCAAAACCTTCAATAACATCTCGATATCGGCGAAGTGCAGCCCGGTGGTCGGCTCGTCGAGCAGGTATAGCGTTCGCCCGGTGCTCAATTTGACCAGTTCGCGGGCGAGCTTGATCCGCTGGGCCTCGCCGCCGGAGAGGGTGGGTGAAGGCTGCCCCAACTTCATGTAGTCGAGCCCCACGTCGTGGAGCGTCTGCAATTTGTGTGCGATCTTGGGAATGTTTTGGAAATGCTCCAGGGCTTCCTGCACGTCCATGTTCAGCACCTGGGCGATGGACTTGCCCTTATAGCGGACCTGCAAGGTCTCGCGATTGAAGCGGCGGCCTTCGCAGACCGGGCAGGTTACCCAGATGTCGGCCAAAAAGTCCATCTCCAGGCGGTTGCTGCCGTTGCCGTTGCATGCCTCGCATCGGCCGTCGGCCACGTTAAAACTGAATCGTCCCGGCTGGTATCCCCGCGCCTTGGATTCGGGCAATTGGGCGTACAGCTTGCGGATTTCATCGAAGACCTTGATGTAGGTGGCCGGGTTGCTCCGCGGCGTCCGCCCGATCGGCGACTGGTCGATGGCGATCATCTTGTCGAGGTGTTCGAGCCCCTCGATCGCCTGGTGCGCGCCGGGGTTGCCTATCCCCGCGCTCAGATCGCGCCGCAAGGCCTCTACCAGGATGTCAGCGACCAGAGAACTCTTTCCGGAGCCGGAAACCCCCGTCACGCAGACAAAGGTGCCCAGCGGAATCTCCGCGTCGATCTGCTTGAGATTGTTGTGCGTGGCGCCGCGGACCACCAGCCACTTGTCGTTGGTGGCGCGCCGGGTTTTGGGAACCTCGATCTGCTGCTCTCCGGAAAGATACCGTCCGGTGATACTCTTTGGCTCGGTAGCAATGTCTGCAGCCGGTCCGACGGCCACGACCTTGCCGCCGCGGACGCCGGGGCCGGGCCCGAAATCGACAATGTGATCGGCCGCCCGCATCGTGTCTTCATCGTGCTCGACCACGATTACCGTGTTTCCCTGGTCTCGGAGCCGGGCAAGGGTATCCAGCAGGCGGTGGTTGTCGCGGTTGTGCAGGCCGATCGACGGCTCGTCGAGGATGTACAGCACGCCGACCAGCCCGCAACCGATCTGCCCGGCCAAACGGATTCGCTGCATTTCGCCGCCGGAGAGCGTCGGGGCGGTGCGATCCAGCGTGAGGTACTCCAGCCCGACGTTGCCAAGGAACTGCAACCGGGCGCGAATTTCCTTGATCGCCTCGGCGGCAATCGTCCGGCCGGTGTCGTCCAGTTCCAACTCGCCGAAGAACTCTGCGGCATCGGAGATGGCCACCGCGCAGAGCTGCGGCAGCGAGAACTCAGGACGATCCTTGAACCTCGGCGAGGCAGTCGTGATCGTTACGGCCCGGGCCTGCGGGTTCAGCCGCTGGGCGTTGCAGCAGCCGCAGTCGAGCACGCACATGTGCTTTTCCAATTGGCGGCGTTGCGGTCGGCTTCGGGTATTGCGGTACTGGCTGAGGAGCTTGGGTATGATGCCCTCGAACTTGCCACCCCACTTGTACCCGGAAGGCCCGCTCCGCCATGTGAACGTGATGTGCTGATCTCCCGTTCCCCAGAGCAGTGCATTTTGGATTGCCGGATCGAGTTCCTCCCAGGCCGTCTCCAACACGGTCCCCGGCCCCAGGCCATGCTTGCGTTCGAGCGTTTCGGCCACGCCGCGGTAGATGTGCCTTCGCCAGCGCCCCATCTCCCGCCAGCCCCCGATCAACTCGATAGAGCCTTGCTGAAACGACCTGCTCGGATCGGGGATCAGCCGCTCGGGATCGAACGTGTAGATTTGCCCCAGCCCGCTGCACTCCGGACACATTCCCTGCGGGCTATTGAAGCTGAACAATTGCGGGCTGGGCGGTTCGAAGCTGAGGTTGCAGTGCGTGCAGGCGTAATGGGCCGAAAGGCGAATATCGGAAAGCGGAGAGCCGAAAGCGGAAAGCGATTGTTCGGCTTCCCGGTCCTCAGCTCCGCCTTCGGCCTTCGGTTTTGCGCTTTCGACGGCCAAGACCAGGTTCCCCTCGCCCAGTCGCAACGCCAACTCGACGGCTTCGGCCAGCCGGGGTCGGATCTTTGCCCCGGCGGTAATCCGATCCACCACCACTTCGATATCGTGCCGCATCTGGCGGTCCAGCCGCAGCCGGTCGTTCAGGCGGACCACGCTGCCATCGACCCGGGCGCGGACGAACCCCTGTTTCAGCAAGTCGTCGAACAACTCGCGGTACTCGCCCTTCTGGCCGCGGATCAGCGGCGCCATGACCAAGAACTTCGTCCCCGGCGGCAGGCACATAATCCGCTCGAGAATCTGCTCCCGGCTCTGCGCGGTGATCGGCCTGCCACAGTGAGGACAGTGTCCGCGTCCCACCCGCGCGTACAGCACCCTAAGGAAATCGTAAATCTCGGTAATCGTGCCGACGGTCGAACGAGGATTCTGGCCGCCGGTCTTCTGGGAGATCGAGATCGACGGACTGATGCCTGCAATCAGGTCCACATCCGGCTTGGGCAGCTTGCCGAGGAAATGCCGGGCGAAACTCGAAAGGCTCTCGACATATCGCCGCTGACCTTCGGCGTAGAGGGTATCGAACGCCAGCGAACTCTTGCCCGAACCGCTCACGCCCGTCATGCAGATCAACCGGTTGCGGGGCAACACCAAATCGACATCTTGCAGGTTATGCTCTCTGGCGCCCCGGATGAGAATATCGGAAGTTGGCATAGCAGTCTTGGCGGCGCGGCGCGTTCTGGGAGAAACCCTGCATTCTATGGCGGAGGCGGCCTGTCCGACAAGGAGAAATTCTGTGCGATGTGACCCGGCGTGCAGCAGTCTATTTGCCGGCGGCAACCACGTGTTGGACAGGGGCCGGCGAATCGCTGCCCGACATGTCTCCCCAGAATGCCCATCTTTCCTGGAATTGCTGCATGCAGCAATTCCAATGTTTAATGTGGGAAAACAAGGGTGGCTGGGGCAAAGGGGAGCAGTGCCCCAGGAAAACAGCGGTCTGGGGCTTCGCTGCGCTGAGCCACCAGCCACCGGGCACCGGGTACCAGCCCTGGGGCTTCGCACCCAGAAACGCAAGAGCCTGCGTGATCGGCCGCCTATCGGCTACGAAGCGTTGTGCGAGCGATGAGTGCGGGCGTGGCGCACGGTGGACGAGGCGGAAACCTCGCCGATCGGAAGTGCAACGACTTCGTCGCTCGAGGGCTCTGCCGGCTCGTTGCCTTGGGGCGGCCGCAGGCGGGAGCGGGCTTTCTTCGAGGTGCGGAAGAATCGGCCGGCCGGACCGCATAGCACCGCCGGAAGAAAGATCAAGTCGCCAATCAACGCCGCAAACAGCAGCATCAGCATCAACGTGCCGAATCGTTGGGTGGGCGTGAAGGTGCTGAAGGCGAACACCGCCAGCCCAAAACCGCCGATCAACGTGGTCTGCGTCAATGCCGTACCGCAGCGCTCATAGGCCAGCATGGCGGCCGCTTTGCGGCCCCGCCCCGCATCCAACCCCTTGCGGAACCACGTCAGGTAGTGAATCGTGTCGTCGACGGCCACGCCCAGGGCCACGCTGGCCGTCATCATCGTGCCGATATCGACGAGAATCCGCGTCCAGCCCAGGATACCGAAGATGACCACCACCGGAAACAGGTTCGGCAGCATGGAGAGCAGCCCGGCGGTGGGACTCCTCAGCACGATCATCATCACAAAGGCGATCAGCACGAAGGCCAGTGCGAGACTCTCGAACAGCCCGCGCATCAACTCGTGTTGGGTCTTGTAGACCAGGGGGACCATCCCGGTGTAGGTGGTCTCGATGCCTTCCACGCCCGTTTCACGATACGAGTCGATCACCGGCTCGACGACCTCCATGAGCCGGTCGACGAAGTAGCCGTAGTCCAGGTCGCTAAGGGCTTCTACCCGGGCGCTTACTCGCCAGAGTTCCTCGCCGCGGGCGGTTCGCCAGGCGTCTAAGTTGGCGGCGATTTCTCCGGCGTCGTCGGGCGAGATTCCGCGGATCGAAGCCAATCGCTGCTGGAGCGGTTTGACCGGACCCTTGGGCGAATCGCCTTGCCCGTAGCTCTCGATCGCCCGAAGCGTGACGAGTTTTCGGGCACGGAGCGTCTCGGTGACCGGTCCGGTGATCCCCAGTTCTTCGAGCGTCGGGTCAAGGGTTTCATCGGCCAGCGCCACGTCGGTGTCGACAGTGAGGTACTCGCGGAACTGCTTGCGGTACTTGGCCAGGCGCTTACTGAGGATCTTGTCGCGAAGCCTTCGGCGGTCGAAGCCGCCAATTCGCTCCAGTACGCCGCCTTGGCTTTCGTCGGGCTTAATGTCGGGTGCAAAGGTGGCCGCCGACAGCGCCCCGCCCACCTCGTCCAGGCTCTCCACCGCCTCCTCGACGGCCTGAGCCAGCCGCATCCGCTCGACGAAGTTCAACCGGCACTTGCGATTGTCGACTCGGATCACGACTTCCATGGGGACCAGCGGCCCGATATGGTGCTCCAGCCAGCCGTAGTGGGCGATAATCTCGGCGTCGGGTGAGAAGAGTTTCATCAACTTGATCGAGGTCTTGACCCTCGCCACGCCGACGGCGAAGAAGACCATCACCACCAGGCATCCCACCGCAACCAAGCCGTTGTGACGGATGACCAGGCCCCCGACTCTCCGCCAGAATTTCAGAATGCGGGTTTCCGAGGCGGTCGCGTCGTCCTGTGAGGCGTGTTGTTCGGCATAGCGCCGCGACGGCCAATAGTACAGCCAGGCAGGCAGAAACAGGAAAACCCAAAACAGTGTGGTCATCACCCCGACCGCCGAGTAGACGCCGAACTTGCTGATCGGCACCACGTGGCTGGCCAGCAGCGATCCCAGCCCCAGTGCGGTGGTCAGTGCGGCGATAGTGCACGGTCCCCAGCCGTGGGCCAGACCTCGCTGGCAGGCCCCGTCCAAGCCGTGCTCGCGGATCGCATCGTGATAATAGTTGACGATATGGATCGAGGCGGAGATTGCCAGCACGAAGACCAGCGAGGGCATCGACAGCAGCACGGCGTCGCAGGTTTGACCGCTGAGGAACACGGCGGCCATGCCCGTCCCGGTCGCCAGAATCGCCGTGAAGAAGACCATTACGGTCAGCCGCACGCTGCGGAAGCACAGCCACGAGATTCCCAGGCCGACAAACAGCGACAGCCCGGCCAGGCGAAACAACGTCCGTTCGCCCTCGATGTCGATGGCCACGTTGTCGACCGGCGGCCCGCCCAGCTTGATCCCTTCCTGCGGCACTTCGCGGCCGAAAACCAGTTCGCCGAAAAACGCCGCCACGTTGTCGATCACCCGCACAAACGGGTTTCCCGCCGCCTGCGGTTTCGGCGGCTCGATGTTGCAATCTCGGGCGAACTGGCGGATCTTTTCTAGCAGCGGGCGAAGGTTTTTGCCTTTCGCCGCCTGGGTCAAGGTCACCACCAGACATGTCTTACTGTGGTCCTTGCCGATCAGCGAGCCTTCCATCCGGGTGAGGATCTCTTCCTCGGTCATTTCCGGATACCGCGCCTGCAGATCGTTCATCAGGCTGCGGCCGGTGTAAACGCTCTTGAAGTACTGCGGTTCGGCGTCCTCGGCCTTGGTTCGCTCAACCGCTTCGGCCGGCCCGAGCGAAGCGTCCTGTTGCGGGGGGGCAAGTTTTCGGGCGAGCAGCTCCAATCGCGGATCGTCCAGCGTGCAGCCCTCCCAGCTTGCCAGCACAAACTGCTCATGGGGAAAGTGCTTCTGAAACCACCCGTGGACAGCCGTCTCTGGAAAATCATCCGGAAGCCAGTCCCGCACGTCGTTACGATTGCTGAGGATCGTCTGCTTCGTACCCATCCAAAGCAAGGGCATCAGGAAGCAAGCGAGCAGCATGATGGCGAAGCTTCGGCGGGCGAAAAAAGACTGGTTCATGCGTCGAAGCAACCGGACGAGAATAATGGGATTAGCCGACGATAGTCGTTATCGTGTCGGCAGCTTAGCGTCCGGATAGGCTGCCGTCCATGCCGAAATCGGCCGATATGGGGTTATTTGTCTTGCCCCGGGGCTCATGTTTACCCCATTTTCGCCAGTTTCCTCCGCTTGCGAAGTAAAAACGGACCCCGCCCGGCGACGCCGGTTTGCCGCCGGCTGCGGCGTTGCTTATGATACGCGGTGTGATTGCTTTTTTGCTCACAGCAGTTGTGATATCGCTCTCCGGGGTGATGGCCCCGGGGCCGATGACGGCCGCCACGCTGGCCGCGGGAACCCGCTGGCGCCACGCCGGGGCGCTGATCGCACTGGGCCATGCGGTCGTCGAATTCCCACTGATGCTGTTGATAATCACCGGTATTGGCAGTCTGTTGCAACTCGAAGGTGTGAAGACCGGAATTGGGCTGAGCGGGGGTGCGTTCCTGTTGTTGATGGGTGTAGAGTTACTCGCCGGCGCACGAAAGAATCGGGGACTATCCGATCCGGACGAGCGGCGGCACCCGGTCTTGATCGGCATCGTGTTGACTGCCGCAAACCCATATTTTCTCATCTGGTGGGCGACGGTCGGGTTGGCGCTGGCCACGCAAGCGGCGCAGTGGGGCGTGCTTGCGTTCGCGCTGTTCGCCGTGATTCATTGGCTGTGCGACTTGGTTTGGTTGGAGGCCCTTTCGCTGGCGAGTTTCAAGGGTTCGCAGTTGCTGGGCGGGTGGAGCCAACGAGTTGTCCTGGCCGTGTGCGGGATGATGCTTCTGTTGTTCGGCTGCAAGTTCATCGCCGACGCCGGCGGTCGATTGTTTGACCCGGAAAAGGGGATAAGTCCAATTTCAGTAGTTCCAAGTTCGGCCCCGACAAACGCCCCGGGACTGCGGCCCCGGGGGTATTTTTCCGGCCAAGCAGTATTCGTTCCCCCCGGCCCCCGCAGTCCGGGGGCGTTTTGCAGGATAGCTTCGCGACAAACTACAACCGAACTTGGAACTACTGAATTTGTCCGAAGAGAATATCCGAAAACCGGCTTGGGCAACTTGCAGGGAACAACCTACCCGTAGCCACGCTCGCCAGGGCGTGGGAGCGTCCGCGTTC
>Ga0180429_10004945_pt1 | contig 10634 bp, 8 predicted proteins | sample SS_ome_FD_132428 | JGI IMG/M metagenome (GOLD analysis project Ga0180429, IMG submission 132428) | Hypersaline lake sediment archaeal communities from the Salton Sea, California, USA - SS_1_S_1 metaG | ecosystem: Environmental > Aquatic > Non-marine Saline and Alkaline > Hypersaline > Sediment ...
GAGACATCGACCTGCCGCGCCCCGGTCAGCCGCACCGCCTCGGCCACGTTGTCCGGCGTCAGCCCGCCCGCCAGCATCCACGGCACCGGCCAGCGCCGCCCGGCGATCAGCCGCCAGTCGAAGGCCAGACCGTTGCCGCCCGGCAGCGCCGCGCCGGGCGCGGGCTTGGCATCGACCAGCAGCATGTCGGCGGCGCGGCCCTGGTCCTCCAGCGCCGGCAGATCGGCCTCGGTCGCGATGCCCACCGCCTTCATCACCGGCAGGCCGGAGCGCGCGCGCACCGCCGCCACCCGGTCGGGGCTTTCGCGGCCGTGAAGCTGGAGAATGTCGATCGGCAGATCGGCGATCAGCGCGTCAAGCTCGGCATCGGTCGCGTTCACCGTCAGCGCGACCTTGGCGATCCCCTCGGGCACCGCCAGCATCAGCGCCCGCGCCGCGGCCGGGTCCAGGTGACGGGGGGATTTCGGGAAGAAGACGAAGCCCGCATAGGCCGCGCCGGCGGCGGCCACCGCCGCCACGTCCTCGGCCCGGGTCAGCCCGCAGATCTTGACGCGCACGCTCACGCGCGCTTCCGGGCCCCGCCGTCGACCAGCGCCAGAACCTCGTCCTCGGGCGGCGCGCCGGCCTTGCCCTTGAGCGCGCTGACCTCGCGCTCCAGCCGCGCGACCTCGCCGCGCCGGCGGCTGGCCTCGGCCCGGTGCTTGGCCTCGCGCAGCCACTCCCACACGAAGCCGATCAGCAGCCCCGCGACGACCCCGCCGAAGATCACCAGAAACAGCGGCAGGTCCACCGTCCAGTCGATGCCGAAGAACACGCCGGTCTCCTCGGGCAGCAGCCGCAACTCCACCGGCGCGCGGTTGGCCAGCGCGACCGTCAGCAGCACGATGCCGATGGCGAAAAGGAACAGGAGGCGCAGGGTTCGGATCATGCCCCGGTTTAACTGCCGTTCAGCCGGTCGCGCAAGAGCTTGCCGGCCTTGAAGAACGGCACGTGCTTTTCATCGACCGCGACACTTTCGCCGGTGCGCGGGTTCCGGCCGGTTCTGGCGTCGCGCTTCTTGACCGAGAAGGCGCCGAAGCCGCGCAGTTCCACCCGGTCGCCGCGGGCCATCGCCTCGATGATCTCCTCGAAGATCGTGTTGACGATACGTTCGACATCGCGCTGGAAAAGGTGCGGGTTTTCCTCGGCGATCTTCTGGATCAACTCGGACCGAATCATCAATGCCCCCCTGGGTGCGGCCATGGACCGGCCGACTGTTTTTCGGAACGGACTATAGGGCGAAACCCGAAGGGCAGGAAACAGGAAAGCCCTTGGAAAGGCGTCTGATTCCCGCCCGCGCGACGTGAAGGCAACGGTTCGGACCATCGTGAAGCGTTGCCGCATCGCAGAATCGCGTCGCCCGCCGCGTGGCGCCCCCGCGCCGCGAATCACCCCATCGGCACGCGAAAGGGCCCCGCCGGTTCGGCGGGGCCCTCGTGTCTTGCGGCGGTCTGCCGGCGATCAGCTGTCGCCGGAGCCCTTGAGCGCGGCGCCCAGGATGTCGCCCAGCGAGGCGCCGGAATCGGAGGAGCCGTACTGTTCCACCGCTTCCTTCTCCTCGGCGATCTCGCGCGCCTTGATCGACAGGCCCAGCCGCCGCGTCTTCGGGTCGACATTGGTGACCCGCACGTCGACATGGTCGCCCGCCTGGAACCGTTCGGGGCGCTGCTCGGCCCGGTCGCGGCTGAGGTCGGAGCGGCGGATGAACGACTTCATGCCGTTGTATTCCACCTCGATCCCGCCGTCCTCGATCTTGGTCACCGTGACGGTGATGATCGAGCCGCGCTTCACGCCGTCGACGGCGCCGGAGAAGGTATCGTCCTCGAGTGCCTTGACCGAGAGCGAGATCCGCTCCTTGTCGACATCGACCTCGATGACGGCGGCCTTCACCACGTCGCCCTTGCGGTAGTTCTGGATCGCCTCCTCGCCGCGCTGGTCCCAGCTGAGATCGGAGAGGTGCACCATCCCGTCGATGTCGTTCTCCAGCCCGATGAACAGGCCGAACTCGGTGATGTTCTTGACCTCGCCCTCGATCTCGCTGCCGACCGGATGGTTTTCGGCGAAAACCTCCCAGGGGTTGCGCATGCACTGCTTGAGACCCAGCGACACGCGGCGCTTGGCGGTGTCGATCTCCAGCACCATGACATCGACTTCCTGGCTGGTCGAGACGATCTTGCCGGGATGGACGTTCTTCTTGGTCCAGGACATCTCCGAGACGTGGACAAGGCCCTCGACCCCGGCTTCCAGCTCCACGAAGGCGCCGTAATCGGTGATGTTGGTGACCCGGCCGCTATGCACCGACCCGATCGGGAACTTCTCTTCCACCGTGTCCCAGGGATCGGACTGCAGCTGCTTCATGCCGAGGCTGATGCGGTGGGTTTCCTTGTTGATCTTGATGACCTGGACCTTGACGGTCTCGCCGATCGACAGGATTTCCGACGGGTGGTTGACCCGGCGCCACGCCATGTCGGTGACGTGCAGCAGGCCGTCGACACCGCCGAGATCGACGAAGGCGCCGTATTCGGTGATGTTCTTGACCACGCCGTCGACCGTGTCGCCCTCGGACAGGCGGCTGATCACCTCGGCGCGCTGTTCGGCGCGGCTTTCTTCCAGGATCGCGCGGCGCGACACGACGATGTTGCCGCGGCGGCGGTCCATCTTGAGGATCTGGAACGGCTGCTTGAGGCCCATCAGCGGCCCGGCGTCGCGCACCGGCCGCACATCGACCTGGCTACCGGGCAGGAAGGCCACGGCGCCGCCGAGATCGACGGTGAAGCCGCCCTTGACGCGGCCGAAGATCGCGCCCTCGACCCGCTCTTCCTTCTCGTAGGCCTTTTCCAGCCGGTCCCATGCCTCTTCGCGGCGGGCCTTCTCGCGGCTGATCACGGCCTCGCCGCGGGCGTTCTCGACCCGGTCGAGATAGACCTCCACGGTGTCGCCGACCTCGATCTGCGGCGCCTCGCCGGGATTGGCGAATTCCTTGAGTTCGACGCGGCCTTCCATCTTGTAGCCGACGTCGATGATGGCCTGGCCCGCCTCGACGGCGATGACCTTGCCCTTGACGACAGAGCCCTCGGCGGGCGTGTCGATCTCGAAGCTTTCCTTGAGGAGGGCTTCGAATTCCTCCATCGATGTATTCTGAGCCATGTGGCGTTCGGTTCCTTTGCAGTTCGATTTTCCGGCCTGGCGGTTGGCTCCGCCGGTCTTTGATCACGTCCCGAGGCGCAGGCGCCGCGACCGGGCGATAAACGCAAAGGGCCGCGGCTTACGCCCGACCCTGCCCGATCCCCTGCTCGACGGCCTCGATCGCCTTCTGGACGGCCGTCTCTATAGTCAGATCGGTCGTGTCGAGCAAGAGCGCATCTTCGGCCGGCCGAAGGGGCGCATCCGCCCGGCCGGTATCGCGGGCGTCGCGTTCGCGCACCTCGGCCAGCACCGCGTCATAGCTCTTCGGCGCGGTGTCGCCGCCCAGTTCCAGCCAGCGCCGGCGCGCCCGCACCTCTGGCGAGGCGGTGACGTAAAGCTTCACCTCCGCCTCGGGGCAGATCACCGTGCCGATGTCGCGCCCGTCCAGCACCGCGCCGCCCTCGGCCCGCGCGAACCGGCGCTGGAAATCGACCAGCGCCGCGCGCACCTCGGGGATCGCCGCGACCCGGCTTGCCGCCTGCCCGGCCTCCAGCGTGCGCAGGTCGCCGCGGTCGAGATCCGCCGGCACCAGACCGCGCGCCGCGGCCACCGGATCGCCGCCCTTGGCGCCCACCGCGCGATAGAGAAGCCCGGTGTCGAGATGGGCGAAGCCGAACCGCGCCGCCACCGCGCGCGAGATCGTGCCCTTGCCCGCCGCCGCCGGCCCGTCGATCGCCACCGTGAAGATCATCGCGCGCGCCGCCCCGTTTGCCGGTTCGCCGGCAACCGCGCCGGAGCCCGCCGACGCCGCCACCGGCCTGCCGCGCCGGGCAGGCTCACAGCCCCAGGCACCAGCGCAGGATCGCCTTTTGCGCGTGCAGCCGGTTCTCCGCCTCGTCGAAGATCACCGAATGCGGCCCGTCCATCACCGCGCTCGTCGCCTCGTCGTCGCGATGCGCGGGCAGGCAGTGCATGAACAGCGCATCGGGCTTGGCCCGCGCCATCAGCGCCTCGTTGACCTGATAGGCGCGCAGCTGGTTGTGCCGCCGCTCGCGCGCCGATTGCGGATCGTGCATGCTGACCCAGGTGTCCGTCACCACCAGATCGGCGCCGGCCACCGCCGCCTCAGGGTCGCGCTCGATCGTGATCGGATGGCCCTTCGCGGCGCACCAGTCGAGCCAGGCGGGTTCGGGATCGAGCGTTTCGGGCCCGGTGAAGGTCAGGTCGAAGCCGAACTGCCCGGCGGCATGGGCGAAGGAGGCGAAGACGTTGTTGCCGTCGCCCGACCACACGACCTTGCGCCCCGCGATCGGGCCGCGATGCTCCTCGTAGGTCATAACGTCGGCCATGATCTGGCAGGGATGGGTGCGGTTGGTCAGCCCGTTGATCACCGGCACGTCGGCATGTTCGGCCATCTCCAGAAGCGTCGCCTCCTCGAAGGTGCGGATCATGATCAGATCGACATAGCGGCTGAGCACCCGCGCGGTGTCGGCGATCGTCTCGCCATGGCCCAGTTGCATGTCGGCGCCCGACAGGACCATCGTCTGCCCGCCCATCTGCCGTACGCCGACGTCGAAGGAGATCCGCGTCCGGGTCGAGGGTTTCTCGAAGATCAGGGCGACCATGCGGCCGGCGAGCGGCTGGTCGTCGTCGGGCGTGCCGCGCGGCTTGCCGTCGCGGGCGGTCTTCATCGCGCGCGCCGCGTCGATCATCGCGCGCAGCTCGGCGGCATCGGTCTTGTGGATGTCGAGGAAGTGCCGGGTCATGTCATGCCTGTGGTTGCGGGGGCAAGGGGGGCCGTCTGCCCCCCTCGCGGCCTGCCGGCCGCTTCACCCCCCGAGGATATTTCCCGACCAAAACTCCGCACCGGGTCAGGTGGCCGGCGCCGCTAGCCGGGCCGCGGCGCGGTCGAGCCGGTCGACGGCCTCGGCGATCTCGGCCTCGGTGATCGTCAGGGGCGGCAGCAGCCGGACGACATTGTCGGCCGCCGGCACCGTCAGCACCGCCTCGTCGCGCGCGGACGCGACGACATCGGCGGCCGCGGCGCGGCATTTCAGGCCCAGCATCAGGCCCTGGCCGCGCACCGACTCGAACACGTCGGGGTGGCCGGCCACCAGCCCTTCGAGGCGCTGGCGCAGGAGCGCGCCCTTGCGCGCCACCGCGCCCAGGAACGCCGGGTCGGAGACGATCTCCATCACCTTGAGCCCGACCGCGCAGCCCAGCGGGTTGCCGCCGTAGGTGGAGCCGTGGGTGCCCGCCGTCATCCCGGCGGCGGCGGCCTCGGTCGCCAGCACCGCGCCCAGCGGGAAGCCGCCGCCGATCCCCTTGGCGACCATCATGACATCGGGTGCGATCCCGGCCCATTCATGCGCGAAGAGCCGGCCGGTGCGGCCCATGCCGCATTGCACCTCGTCCAGCACCAGAAGCGCGCCGGTCGCGTCGCAGAGGTCGCGCAGGCCCCTGAGGCAGGCATCGGGCAGCGGCCGGATGCCGCCCTCGCCCTGGATCGGCTCGACGAGAACCGCGGCGGTCGTCGGGCCGACGGCGGCGCGCAGCGCCTCGTGATCGCCCCAGGGCAGGTGCCGAAAGCCCGGCATCAGGGGCCCGAAGCCGCCGGTCAGCTTCTCGCCCCCGGCCGCGGCGATGGCGCCGGTGGAGCGGCCGTGGAACGCGCCTTCGAAGGCCACGATCTCCACCCGCTCGGGGTCGCCCCGGTCGGCCCAGTGTTTGCGGACCATCTTGATCGCGAGTTCGGCGGCCTCGGTGCCGGAATTGGTGAAGAACACGGTGTCGGCGAAGGTGGCATCCACCAGCGCCTCGGCCAGCCGTTCCTGTTCGGGGATCCGGTAGAGGTTCGAGACATGCCACAGCTTCCCGGCCTGCCCGGCCAGCGCGGCGACCAGCGCGGGATGGGCATGGCCGAGCGCGTTGACCGCGATACCGGCGGTCATGTCGAGAAAGCGGCGGCCCTCGGTGTCGATCAGCCAGCTGCCCTCGCCGCGGTCGAAGGCGAGCGGCGCGCGGGAATAGGTCGGAAGGACGGCGGGGATCATGCGATGTCTCCGGAGCGGAAGGCCAATGGGTGCCAAAGCGGCGGGACCGTGTCAACGCGGACGGCTTCGGCGGCGATGGTCGGGTCATGGTCGGGCGGGATGTGCGGCCGGGTCGCGGCCACGGGCGATCGGGCGTCAGCCGCGGCGGCGGCGACGTCGCGGGCACGGGCGGAGGCGGGACCGGTCGATCATGCGGGGGCCTTAGCGCAACCCGGCGGCCCCTGTCCACCGCGTTTTCGCGGCGAGGCGGGGCGGCGGAACGCCGACCGCCGCGCGCCTTGCATCCGGGGCCGCCGCCTTGTATCTCGACCCGTCGCCATTACTATGGGGGCGAATGGTTTTCCGCGACCGGCGGGGCCCCGGCCCTGCCCCACCAGCCTGAGGGGCCGAGGATGTCCTGGACCGACGAACGCGTCGAGACGCTGAAGAAGATGTGGGCCGAGGGACAGTCGGCCAGCCAGATCGCCAAGGAGCTTGGCGGCGTGACCCGCAATGCCGTGATCGGCAAGGTTCACCGGCTCGGGCTGTCGAACCGGGCCGGCGGCCCGGCCCCGGCCCCGGCCGCCGCCAAGGCGGAGCCGGCGAAGGCGCCGAAGACGGTTGCGGCGGCCGAACCGGAGGCCGCGGGCAGCAGCGACGCGCCGGCCCCGCCGCCGCCGCCGCCCGAACCCGCGCCGGAACCGCGGGCCGTGGCGGCCGCCGCGCCGGCCGCCACCCCGGCGGTGCGCAAGCCGGTGCCGACGGCCGGGCAGCCGCTGCCGCCGCAGCCGTCGGCCGGCGAGATCAGCGCCGAGGCGATGGCGACGGTGCGGGAGGCCGAGAAGAAGGCGCGCAAGCTGTCGCTGATGGAACTGACCGAGCGGACATGCAAATGGCCGATCGGCGATCCGGCGACGCCGGATTTCTGGTTCTGCGGCCTGCCGACGCAACAGGGCAAGCCCTATTGCGACGCGCATGTCGGCGTGGCGTTCCAGCCGATGTCGTCGCGCCGCGACCGGCGCCGCTGATTGAGGGCCGGCCGGGCGGGTTCAGTTGCCGCCCAGCAGCCCGCGCAGCAGCTTGTCGCCCTCGCGTTTCAGCACCTCCTCGGCGCGTTCCTCCAGCTTGCGCTTCGCCGCGTCCTGCAGCGATTCGTCGGCTTCGGGCGTGATGCCGAGGTCTTCGGCCTGCCTTTGCAGTTCCGCCTCGGCGCGGGCGCGGATCTTTTCCTCCTCGATCTTCAGCCGCTGTTCGGCCAGCGACTCGAGATCGAGCGCGATCCGCGGATCGGCCCAGGGGCCCGCGATCGTCACCGGCACCATGACCCCGCCGGTGCCGTCGGCGCCGGGCAGGGCGCGCGGCGTCAGCCGGTAGTCCAGGCTTTGGCGGCCCAGGTCGACCGTTCCGCGCCCCGCCGCGGTCAGGAGCGGCGCGGTGAAGGCGAGGTCGTCGTTTCTCAGGACGCCGTCGGCGATCGTGACGCGCGCGGTCACGCTGTCGAAGATCGTCTTCTGCCCCTCGCCGACATAGCCCGGATCGAGGTTGCGGATCATCCCGGCGATGTCGAGGCCGCGCAATTCGCCCTCGCCCAGCGCGATCCGGCCCTCGCCCGACAGGCGGCGGACCAGCGCGTCCACGGAGGCGCCGGAGGACAGCAGCCGCACCCGGCCGTCGGCCGCGGCGAGCAGCCGGTCGGTGCCGGCGAAGGCCGACAGAAGCGGTTGCAGCGCGATGCCGCTCGCGTCGAGATCGGCCGAGGCCGAGAGCCCGCCGCGGCCGTTGACGACGGCCTCGCCGGTGATCCGGCCGCCATAGGCCCGCAGGTCCGCGATCTCGATCACCAGCCGCCGGTCGTCGAGCCGGGCAAGGAGCGCGGTGCGGCCGAGCGCGACCGGATCGGCATCGATCCCCTCGGCGGTCAGCGCGACGGTGGCGTCGAGCAGGCCCAGCGCCGAGACGTCGATCGGCGCGGTCGACCAGCCGCCCCCCGCCCCGCCGCCCGAGCCGCCGCCGCCCCCGGCGGCCGGGGATTCCGCCGCCGCCGGCAGGCTCAGCGCACCGGCGGCCAGATCCGCCGTCAGCCGGGGCCGGTTGCCGCCGGTGGCAAGGTCGACGGCGCCGGCGATCCGGTTGTCGTCGAGCGTGAGGACCATGTCGCGCAGATAGAGCGTGCCCGCGGCGTCCAGGGTCAGCCCGGCGTCGAGCGACAACCGGTCGCGCCCGGCGCCGCGGGGCAGGTCGGGCGCGGGCAGGCCCAGCGCGGCGAAGGGCGCCGCGAGCCCTTCGGCGGCCAGCGCGATCCGGCCCTCGACGGACGTCGGCGTCCCGCCGGCACGGCCCTCGAACCGGGCCGTGGCGCCGGCCAGCGCGACATCGGCGCCGATCCCGCTCACCCGTCCCGCCAGCACGTCCGACAGCCGCGCCAGATCGATCCGGGCGGTCAGCGGCGCGCCGTTCAGCCGGCCCGAAACGGTGGCGGACACCGGCCCGTCCAGCGCCGGGATCGCGGTCTCCAGCGCCAGATCGGTCAGGTCGAAGACCTGCCCGGCGGCGTCATCGCGGTAGATCACCCGGCCGCCGGCGACCGTCGCGCGATCAAGGCTGAACGGGCGCCGGGCCGCGGCCGGCGCATCGGCCGGCGCATCGGCCACGGGCGCGGCGGCATCGGCCACGGGCGCGGCGGCACCGGCGCCTCCCGGCGGCGCAACCTCCCAGTTGCCGCGGCCGTCCTCGGCCCGGGTGAGCCGCAGCACCGGGGCCACGGCCTCCACCCCGGTGATCCGCACCTCGCCGGAGACCAGCGCGGCAAGATCGACGCCGACGGCCAGCGCCTCGGCCTCGAACATCGGTGCGGGCCCGGCCCAGGGCGCATCGGCGACGGCCACCTCGCCCAGCCGGACGCCAAGCTCGGGCCAGACCGTCGGGCGCACCGGCCCGCCGATCGTCAGCGCCCGGCCGGTCGCCTTGCGGAACTCTCCCGCCGCCAGCGCCGCGATCCGTTCGGTGGGGATCAGGGCGACGGCGAGGCCGACAAGCACCACCAACCCGACCAGAACGCCGAGAATGCGCAGAACCCACCGCATGGTCACCTCCCAACGGACGCCACCGAGAGCCTAGGACGACGCCCGAGTCGGGGCAAGCGCGGGGCCTTTCCACCGGCCCCCGGCACGACTATATCCGGCCCCATGTCCGCCAATCCGCCCGAGCTTCGCCCCGATCTTGCGCCCGCGCCGGTGTTCGACGCCGCGCGCCGGACCGGCCAGCCCGCCATCGGCATGGTCAGCCTCGGCTGCCCCAAGGCGCTGGTCGACAGCGAGCGCATCCTGACCCGGTTGCGGGCCGAGGGCTATGCCGTCAGCCCCGACTATGCCGGGGCACAGGCGGTGATCGTGAACACCTGCGGCTTTCTCGACAGCGCCAAGGCCGAAAGCCTCGCGGCGATCGGCGAGGCGCTGGCCGAGAACGGCCGGGTGATCGTCACCGGCTGCCTCGGCGCGGAGCCCGACTACATCACCGGCGCGCATCCCTCGGTTCTGGCGGTCACCGGCCCGCAGCAATACGAGGCGGTGCTGGACGCGGTGCACGCCGCCGTGCCGCCCGCGCCCGACCCGTTCGTGGACCTGCTGCCGCCGGCGGGGGTGAAGCTGACGCCAAGGCACTACAGCTACCTCAAGATTTCCGAGGGCTGCAACCACGCCTGCAAGTTCTGCATCATCCCCGACATGCGCGGAAAACTCGTCAGCCGGCCGGCGCACGCGGTGCTGCGCGAGGCCGAGAAACTGGTCGAGGCCGGCGTGAAGGAGCTTCTGGTGATCAGCCAGGACACCTCGGCCTACGGCGTCGACCGAAGGCACGACCGGCACCCCTGGAAGGGCGGCGAGGTCCGCAGCCACATCACCGACCTTGCGCGCGAGCTGGGGCGGCTGGGGGCCTGGGTGCGGTTGCACTACGTCTATCCCTATCCGCATGTGCGCGACCTCGTGCCGCTGATGGCGGAGGGGCTGGTGCTGCCCTATCTCGACATCCCGTTCCAGCACGCCCATCCCGACACGCTGCGCCGGATGGCCCGGCCCGCCGCGGCGGCGAAGACGCTGGACGAGATCGCCGCCTGGCGCGCGGCCTGCCCCGACATCGCGCTCCGGTCCACTTTCATCGTCGGCTATCCCGGCGAGACGGAGGCGGAATTCGAAACCCTGCTGGACTGGCTGGACGCGGCGCAACTCGACCGTGTCGGCTGCTTTCGCTACGAGAATGTCGCCGGCGCGCGGTCGAACGCCCTGCCCGATCACGTTCCCGAAGAGGTCAAGGACGAGCGCTGGCACCGGTTCATGGAAAGGGCGCAGGCGATTTCCGAGGCCAGGCTGGCCGCGAAGGTCGGCCGGCGGCTGGAGGTGATCGTCGACACGGTGGACGACGAGGGCGCGACCTGCCGCACCA
>Ga0180429_10004948_pt1 | contig 10629 bp, 13 predicted proteins | sample SS_ome_FD_132428 | JGI IMG/M metagenome (GOLD analysis project Ga0180429, IMG submission 132428) | Hypersaline lake sediment archaeal communities from the Salton Sea, California, USA - SS_1_S_1 metaG | ecosystem: Environmental > Aquatic > Non-marine Saline and Alkaline > Hypersaline > Sediment ...
CTGCTGCAGATCGATGATGTAGATGCCATTGCGCTCGGTGAAGATGAAGCGCTTCATCTTGGGGTTCCAACGCCGGGTCTGGTGTCCGAAGTGGACACCGCTTTCCAGCAGCTGGCGCATCGTGACGACGGCCATGGTCGTTCTCCTTCTCGGGCGCGCGCGCCCGTTGGCGGTGCCGTGGCGGCACCGCGTGCGGTTGTCGGCTCACCCGGCGGGTGATCCCCTGGCGATCTCGACCTGCTCGCCCGCCGAAGCGGGACCGTCGAGCCGGTCGGCCGTACTGGGCACGGCGGTAGATCGCGCGAAATATGTCTTCCCGGAGGAAGCGGGCTAAGCATACGCAGGTTGTCCACAGGCGGGTGATTCGCCCTCCCCAGGTTCGGGCGTACATCTGGTTCAGCCCGGCCGTGGGGCGTGGACTGGGGCCATGTGGATGCCCGTCCTGCTTAGCACGCTGCTGGCCACCTCGGCTGCCGGGTCCGGCGCCGACTCGACCTGGGTCTACCCCGTGGAGGGGGGTCGTTCGGCGGTGATCCAACCCTTCGAGCGTCCCGTGGATCGGTTCGCCGCCGGGCATCGGGGGGTGGATCTAGCGGCAGCCAAGGGTGGATCGGTTCGGGCGATCGGTGCCGGTGTGGTGACGTTCGTCGGCGAGGTGGCCGGCACTTCGTCGGTCACCATCGATCACGGGGCAGTGCGATCGAGCTACCTGCCCGTGGACGCCGAGGTGACCCTCGGCGAAAGCGTGCGCGCCGGGGAGGTCATCGGAACTCTCACGGCAGGGCACTGCCCGAGCACCTGTCTGCATCTTGGCTTGCGTCGACCCATCTGGGATCGCCTCGATCACGAATCCGATCCGTACTTGGATCCGATCGCGTGGATCTCGCGCATCCCGGTGCTCAAGCCGGTCCGACCCACAGCGCGCTCAGTTCCCTGATCGCGGGTGAGCCTGCTGGAAAGTGGCGCGCAATCGCTCAACCGAGACGTGGGTGTAGCGCTGGGTGGTGGCGAGGTTGGCGTGTCCGAGCAGCTCTTGGACCGAACGAAGGTCCGCGCCGCCTTCGAGCACGTGCGTTGCGGCACTGTGTCGAATCGCATGCGGGGCGATAATCGGCACCCCGGCGGCATCGCTGATCCGGGTGACAACGCTGCGCGCCACTCGGGGATCGATGCGACGCCCCCGCTGCCCGACGAAAAGCGCACGTTCGGATTCCTCGGCTAGATCACCCCGCACGAGCAGCCACGCATCGATCGCCCGCTGCGCCGGAACCCCGTAGGGCACCATGCGTTCCTTGTTGCCCTTGCCCAGCACCCTGATGTTGCGAGCTCCGGAATCGACATCGTCGACGTCGACTCCGCATAGTTCGGCGACCCGCATCCCCGAGCCGTAGAGCACTTCCAAGATCGCATGATCGCGAATGGCCGTGGGCGAGCCGTCGTGCCTGCCGGCGAACTCGAGCAGCTGCCGCGCTTGCTCGGGATCTAGGACGGTCGGTAGTCGACCACCGACTCGCGGACTCACCAAGCGGTGTCCGGGATCGATCTCGACGCGGTGTGTGCGCGTGCACCAGGCGGTGAAGGCGCGGGCGGATGCCGCTCGACGGGCGATCGTGGCCCGCGAGAGCCCCGACCCGCTCGCCTGCGCCAACCAGGAGCGCAGCACGGTCAGATCGACAGCGGCGAGATCGTCGATACCGCGTTGCTGACAGAACTGCGAGAGATCTAGTACGTCGGCCAGGTAGGCCCGCTCGGTATTCGAACTTCGCCCTCGCTCGTTCCGCAGGTGGGCACGAAAGCCAGCGAGCGCCGCCGACCACTGGCTACCTGGCTCCATTTCCCTATGGTGACAAGGATCAGTGCGCGGTCGCGTCAGGCTCGCCCTCCGGGAGGTAGACCCAACGCGATCCCTCGAGCCGTTCGGCAAGACCGGCACCCTGCGCTCGCTCGAGGATCCGGCGAACTTCATCGAGACGCACACCGCTTCGGGTGGCGATCTCGGTATCTCGCAAGCCCCCAAACGCGTGTGTCTCGCGACCACCACCGCGAGGACCGCTTCCCGCATTCGAAGCGGGCAGCGCATCGAGCACCTCACGCATCGACCGCGAGACCGGATCCGGGGCGTCGGCCTCGTGCATTGCGATCCGCACCGGCGCAACCGCCGATCGAGCATCTTCGACATCCACCGCGATGGAAGCAATGCGATCACCGATCAAGCGGTTGGTGCCGACCGAGGTCGCCGACGTGACCGGGCCGGGAACGGCCAGCACAGCTCGCGCGAGTTCGGCCGCATGGTGGGCCGTGCTCGCCGCACCCGAGCGCTGCGCCGCTTCGACGACGCACGTAGCCGTCGCGAGCGCGGCGATGATCCGATTGCGCGAGAGGAACCGTCGCCTGCGCACGACCTCTCCGGGTGGAGCCTCACTGACCAGGACACCGCGCTCGAGGATCTGGGCGAACAGCCCGTCATGGCCGCGGGGGTAGATGTTGTCGACGCCTCCGGCTAGGACGCAGATGGTGGGGCGATCCACGGCGAGGGCTCCGCGATGGGCGGCCGCGTCGATGCCGTACGCGCCACCGGAAATGATGGCGATGCCCTCTTCGGCGAGTTCGGCCGACCATTCGCGGGCGACGAACTCCCCGTAGCGCGTGCAGGCGCGTGCTCCGACCATCGCGATGGAGGCCAATGCGTGCAAACGCAAGTCCGCATTGCCCCAGCACCACAGCGCGTGCGGGCGTCGCGCCCCGAGATCGTCGAGTTGCGTGGGCCATTCGCGATCCCCGGCCAAGACGATCCGCGCTCCGATGTCCTCGGTGCGCGCCAGGTAGGAGTCCACATCGAGTTCGGCGAGGCGATCGCCGATGGCTGCGCGGCGAGGTATGCGCAATGCCGCGTCCCCGCGCAGCAGCGCTCCCACGACCCAGCCGGCTCCGCGTTGCTCGATCGCATCGGCCAGGCCGGGCTCGCCAGGCTCGGCGACGCACGCCAATGCGATGCGTGCGCGTCGAAGGATGCTTTGGTCTTCGAGGTTCGGATCGGCTTCCGGATCGGTGGCGCGCATCAGACCTCCTGCCACAGCGGCTGATGCCATTCCAAGGCTTCGAGGACGTCCTCGCGGCTTGGTCGATCCCGACCGGCCAGATCGCTCAACGTCCACGCGACCTTGGTGATCCGGTGCGTGGATCGCAAGCCACCGGATCGACGCAAATGGGTATCGAGGAGTTCTTGGGCGGCGGAATCCAGCTGGTGCGCTGCCACGACCGCATTCGCCGCTCGAGCGTTCGCCGAATCCCAGCGTCGTAGTGCGCGCGCACGGGCCTCGGCGACGCGCTCGGCGACGGTGGCCGATGACTCACCGCGCGATCGCGCTCGGATCGGGTGCAATTGCACGCGTAGGTCGATGCGATCCAGCAACGGTCCGGAGATGCGCGCTGCGTAATTGCTTCGCACCGGGCGCGCGCAATTGCAGACGGGGGTGGCGCTGTCACGGGAAGCCTTCGCGCCGTAGTAGCCGCAGGGGCAGGGATTAGCCGCCACGATCAACTGGAAGTCCGCCGGCACCTCGCCGCTCCAACTGGCGCGGTGCAAACTGACCAGGCCGCTTTCCACGGGCTGTCGTAACGCCTCGAGGGTGTTGCGGGGGAACTCGGGGGCTTCGTCGAGGAAGAGCACGCCACGATGGGCGAGTGAGACCGAACCTGGACGCACCGAGCCGCCGTGCACCGAACCGAGCAACGCCGCCGGACTCGTCGAGTGATGCGGAGCCTGAAACGGAGGCCGAAGGTCCTCCCCCACCACGAAACTCTCACCCGCTACCAGGGCGTGGATCGCCATCACATCCACCGCGGCGCTTTCCGCAAGATCGGGCAGCAACCCCGTGATGCGCTCAGCGAGCAGGGTCTTGCCCACTCCGGGCGGCCCGACCATCGCGAGCGAATGCCGACCGGCCGCCGCGATCTCCAGGCAACGACGTCCCTCCGGCTGGCCGAGCACATCGGCGAGGTCCGGTTCGTGGCGCTTCGGGCGATCGACTCGCGGCGCGCTTACCCGTAGCCCGGTATCGGTGCCCAACAGCACCTGCACCGCCTGCTGCACCGACTCGACCCCGATGATCTGCACACCGGGCACCCGCGAGCATTCGGCCACGTGCTCGGCCGGCAGCATCAAGGTCCCGAAGCCGGCCTGTTGGATGGCGCAGGCGACAGTGATCGCTCCGGGGATCGGTCGGACGCGACCATCGAGTCCGAGTTCACCGACGATCACCCAGGATGGGAAGTCCGCGGGTAGCCTGCCGATCTGTCCTTGCGCGGCCAGCACGCCGATCGCGATCGGCAGATCCAAGCCGGTGCCGTGCTTGCGGACATGCGCCGGCGACAGCCCGATGGTCACCCGACCCATCGGCCATTTCAGCCCGGTGTTCTCCACGGCGCAGCGGGCCCGTTGCCGGGCTTCCCCGATCGCCGCGTCGGCGAGGCCGACCAGCCCCACCGCCGGTAGACCGGCGGCGACGTCGACCTCGACGGTGACCACCGTCCCGGTCATCCCCGCGATCACCGCGCCGTGCACCTGCGCCAGGGTCATGTCAGACCGCCCGGAGGTGCTCGATCACCGGCTGTCCCGCAGGTGGGATGACGATGGCCACGACGTCGAATCGGATCGCCGGCGCATGGATGCTGCGGTGCTCTAGCCAGGCCAGCGTCAACGAACGCAGCGCGCGCACCTTGCGGCGGGTGATCGCCTCGGCCGGTGATCCGTAGGCGATGGATCGACGTGTCTTCACCTCGACCACGACGAGTTCATCACCGTCACGGGCGACGATGTCCAACTCACCGCGCACCCCCGCCCCGCGCGGGCGCCAGTTGCGGTCGAGCACCAGCATCCCGGAGCGTCGTAGGTACTCGAAGGCCAAGTCCTCCCCGCGGCGGCCGAGTTCGCGGCGGTCATCGTGCGTCGTGGAATCGCTCATGCAGCGAGCATGCGCCCGATAACGGCCAGCGCGGCAGGGGTAGATCAGCGCTGTGGACGACGCGCACGCCCCCTGTGGACGACCTTTCTCCCGCTCAGATCACACCAGCCGCCAACTACGCCGGTGCAGATCACACGCCCCGAACTCGGCGATCGCCCGACGATGGCTCGCAGCGGCGTATCCCACATTGGTATCCCAGCCGTACTGCGGATGCACCCGGTGCCAGCGGCGCATCAGTTCGTCGCGCTCCTCCTTGGCCAGGATGGACGCCGCCGCGATGCTCGCGCAGCGGCCATCACCGCCGACTACGGTCCGCACTTCGAATCCCGGTCGCACCGGGGTCAGGAAATCGAAGGTGCCATCGAGCAGCACCACGCTGAATGTGCTGGCGTCGTCGTCGTCGTCGTTGTCGAAGTTGTCGTTATTGTCGTCGCCCGCCGGCAGCCCGTCGATCGCGGCGCTGGCCGCTTCACCGAGAGCGACCATGATGCCGACTTCGTCGATCCGCGTGGCTTCGGCGTGCCCGACGTGGTGCCCGCGAACCCACGAAACGATCGGCCCGCGCATCTCGCGCCGACGCTTGGCGGTGAGTCTCTTGGAATCGTCGATACCCGCCGGTGGATCGACGGCGATGACATCGACATCGATGACGACGGCTGCGACGGAGACGGGCCCAGCCAGCGCACCGCGGCCGACTTCGTCGATCGCGATCACCCGGCGATAGCCCCCATCGAGCAAGGTCCGCTCGAGGGCGAGGTCGGCGCTCACGTCAGCGGCGGGTGCTCAGCCGTCGAGCGCCGGGTTGCCGAAGATGGAGGGGATGCGTTCGAGCGCGAAGCGATCGAAGGGCCACACCACCAAGAACACCCGACCCACGGCGTTGTCGACCGGAACGGCACCGTCGTTGGCCTCGAGGTGGTAGCGCGAATCACGGGAATCACCGCGATTGTCACCGAGGACGAACAAACTGTCCTCGGGCACGGTCACATCGAAGCGCACCTGGTCGGTGGGTCCGATGATGTAGTCCTCATCGAGCGGAACACCGTTGACGACGATCCGCCCCTCGGCATCGCAGCAGGCAACCCGGTCCCCGCCGATACCGATGACCCGCTTGACGAGATCATCGCCCGAATCGCTGGGCAGGACCCCGATGAAGGTCAGGGCCCGACGGACCGTGGTCTGCCAGGTGTCCGGCGCAGGGAGCGGATCGGGCAGCCAATCGCCCGGGTCCTTGAACACCACGATCTCACCTCGGTCGACCCCGGAGACGTTCGTGGTGATCTTCGAGGCGATGATGCGATCACCCGGATGCAAGGTGTCGTCCATCGAAGCGCTCGGGACGTAGAAGGCCTGAATGAGGAACGCACGAATCAGCGCGGAAAGCACCAAGGCGATAACGACGATGACGACGAGCTCGCGCAGTCCCCGCCAGAACGGATGGGCCTTCTTCTTCGGGCGCGCGTGCTTACCGGGGGCGTCGCGGTAGTCCTCGGTCTTGCTCTCGGATCTACCCTCGAGCTCCGGTGTGTCATCCCCGCCGCGCGCGGAAACCGCCATCACGAACCCGCCGGCTGCGTGGCGCTGGGGATATCCCCGTACTCCGGAAGGGGAATGGACGACAGTCGCGACAGCGGCCACACGACGTTCATCGCCCGACCGACCACGGCGTCTTCGGGGATGAAACCGCCGCCCGGGCTGCCTAGGTGCGAGCGGGAGTCCGCCGAAGCCGACCGGTGATCACCCATGACCCACAGCATGCCCTCTGGAACTTCCACATCGAAGGTTTGCAGACTCGGCGCGTCACCGGGATACAAGTAGTCCTCCTGCAGCGGAACACCGTTGACCGTGATGCGTCCCTCGGCATCGCAGCAGGTCACTCGATCCCCACCTACACCGATCACGCGCTTGATGAAGTCGGTGGAATCGGGGGTGATGAGCCCGAAGGACTGCCCCACCCAGACGAGTGCACCGGTGATCGGATCGCGGTCGGGGATCACCTGGGCGGGAACGAAACGCCCGGAACCATCGAAGACGACGACGTCACCGCGCTCGATGTCGCGGACGCGATACACGGCGCGATTCACCAGGACCCGATCGCCGATCTGCAAGGTGTTCTCCATCGACCCGGAGGGAATGGAGAAAGGCTTGACCAAGAACGTCGTGATCAACAGCACGACGCCGAGAGCGATGGCGATCGTGACTGGGATGTCCCACCAGGACTGCCGACCCCGGTCGGCCAAGGTCAGTCTCCGGAGGTCGGGGAGTTGTCGCGGCGCTCGCGGATCTTCGCCGCCTTGCCGCGCAGACCGCGCAGGTAGTACAACTTCGCGCGCCGCACGTCACCCTTGGTGACGACCTCGATCTTCTCCACGACGGGAGAGTGCAACGGGAACGTGCGCTCGACTCCCACTCCGTAGGACACCTTGCGAACGGTGTAGGTCTCACTGGCCCCGGTACCCGATCGGGCGATCACGACGCCCTGGAAGATCTGGACACGGGTCTTGTTGCCCTCGACGACCTTCACGTGCACCTTGACGGTGTCGCCGGCGCGGAATTCGGGGATGTCGTCGCGCAATACGGCGGCGTCGACGGGATCGAGGGTCTGCATCGGAGCTTCTCTTCCTGTAAGCGCCACAAGTCGCCCACGGTCTCGTGGAGTGTTGCGCCCTCATGCGTCCCTTGTGGCAGACGTCGGGCGAATGGTGCCGAAGCAGGCGCAAGTGTGCCACACCCCAGCACCCGTCTCCTTCTTGGACCCGATCCTCGATCGGGAAGGCTCCGGTTGAGGCAGGTGCCGTCAGGTCAGGTCCGGACGCCGCTCGGCGGTGCGTCGTGCGCCCTGCTCGTCCCGCCATGCCTCGATCCGGCCATGATCCCCGGACAGCAGCACCTCGGGCACCTCGAGATCGCGCCACTTCGGCGGCTTGGTGAAGACCGGGCCCTCCAGCGCCGGACCGGCTTCCTTGCTGAAGGAATCATCGGCCACGCTCTCGGTATTGCCGAGCACTCCGGGGATCAACCGCACCGCGGCCTCGACCATCACCAGCACCGCTGCTTCTCCCCCGCCGAGGACGTAATCGCCGATCGAGTATTCCAGGACCCCAGCCCAGTCGGTCCGCGCCGCGTAATGCTCTTCCACTCGTGCGTCGATCCCCTCATAGCGACCGCACGCGAACACGAGGTGCTCGTGGCTTGCCAGCGTCGTCGCCGTCGGTTGGTCGAAGCGATAACCCGATGGAGTGGGAATGACCAACCATGGATCGACTTTCGCGTTCGCGCGGATGGCATCCAAGGCCGCGCCCCACGGCTCGGCCATCATCACCATTCCGGGACCGCCCCCGTAGGGAGTGTCATCGACACTGCGGTGCTTGTCCGTGGCGTAGTCACGCAGATCGTGGACTCGCACATCCAGTAGACCGGCATCGCGGGCCTTGCCCACCAGCGACAACTCCAGCGGCGCTAGATACTGCGGGAATATCGAGACGATGTCGATGCGCATCAATCCTCCGGATCCAGCAGCCCAGCGGGAGGATCGATGACGATGCGACGATTTGCGATATCGACGATCGGCACGATCGCCTCCACGAAAGGCACCAACACCTCACGCTCATCGGGCGTGGCGACGACGAGCACATCTTGCGAAGGAAGGTGCGCCACTTCGCGCACTATGCCGATGAGCGTGGAGTGTTCGTCGAAGACTTTACAGTCCACGAGCGCGGAGTCGTAGAACTCCTCGGGATCCGCGGGTTGCTCGTCGTCGTCGCGCTCGACGCTGAGCACCTGCCCGCGCAATTGCTCGATGGACGTGCGGTCGGGGTAGCCCTCGAAAGTCAGCAGCAACCGACCGCTGTGCCACGTGGAAGAGGCGACGGTGAGTTCGACTCCGGAATCCGCCACGAGGCTCGAGCCGACCGCGAATCTGCGCTCGGGCTCATCGGTGCGAAGTTCGATGCCGACCGCCCCGCGTACCCCGTGGGGGCGTCCGATGCGGCCGACCACGACCAGCATGGTGCCGGTGCTTACCGCTCGGCGACGTCGAGGAAGTCCACCCGCACTCCGCGTCCACCGTTTACCGCGGTCATCACCGTGCGCAGGGCCGTGGCGGTGCGTCCGCTGCGGCCGATCACCCGCCCCATGTCGGCAGGGTTGACCGCCACCTCGATGGTGGTTCCCCGGCGACCGGAGCGCGTGGTGACCGAGACGTCGTCGGGGTTGTCCACGATGCCGCGGACGAGGTGGCCGAGCGCCTCGTCGAGCATTATTCGGACTTGCTTTCGCTGTCGGAATCCTCGCCCTTGGCCGCTTCCTCGACCTTCTCGGCGGCAGCCTCGACGACTTCCTCGACCTTGTCGACGACCGTCTCCACGGCCTCCTCCACCTTCTCGGCGGCGGTTTCGACCACTTCCTCGACCTTCTCCGCAGCCTTCTCGACCGGCTTCTCGGCGGGCTTGTCAGCCGACTTCCTCGCCGGGGTCTTCGGTTCGGCGGAGGCCTCTTGCACCGCGGCCTCGTAGGCGAGTTTCTTGTCCGGCTTGGCCTCGGCGACCTTCAACGTGCCCTCGGCACCCGGCTCGCCGGTGAACTTCTGCCAATCGCCGGTGACCTTGAGGATCGCGGCGACGGCTTCGGTGGGCTGGGCGCCCACTCCCAGCCAGTACTGCACGCGATCGGAGTCGACCTCGATCAGGCTCGGCTCTTGCAGGGGCTGGTACACGCCGATCTCCTCGATCGCACGGCCGTTGCGGGCGGTGCGGGAATCGGCGACGACGATCCGGTACTGGGGCGCATGGACCTTGCCCAAGCGCTTCAACTTGATCTTGACTGCCACGGGTGGCTGCTCTCCTGACTGGTGGTGGCCCGTCGTCCGCTGGCGTGGGGTCGCCTGCGTCGAACCGGCTCATGGACCGCCGCGGGTGAGGTGAGAGGGCCACGCCCGAAGCGAGAACGCCGTGATTGTGCCAGAGGCTGCCCACCGCCTCGAACACCGGGGGGACGCGCACGCATCTCCCACACTCGGGGAAATTTGCGCTGCATTTCCCACCTAGTGGGAAATGTGCGCTGAATTTCCCGGAGTGTGGGAAAAGCGTCAGGACAGGAGCTTCTTGAGGTCGTCGGGCAGTTGCGACATGTCCGGTGGGGTCATCGTCTCCTCGGGAGTGCTGTCCCCGGCGCCGGATCCACCGGCCTCCTGGGCGGCCCGCTTCGCGGGGTTGCCGCTACGACCCTTCTTGGCCTTGCGTCCTGTCTGCTTGGCCATCTTGCCCTTGGACTTCTTGCCGCCGGCGCCCGGCATACCCGGCATGCCAGCAGCACCCGGCGCACCCGGCATGCCCGGCATGCCGCCGCCCTTGCCCATCTGGCGCATCATCTTCTGGGCGTCGGCGAAGCGTTCGATGAGTCCGTTGACGTCGCTGACCTGGGTACCCGAACCCCGGGCGATGCGGGCGCGGCGGGATGCGTTGAGGATCTTGGGATCGGCGCGCTCGCCGGGGGTCATCGATTGGATGATCGCCGAGACCCGATCCAGCTCGCGATCGTCGACCTGGTCGAGCTGGGCCTTCATGTCGCCCATACCCGGCAGCATCCCCAGGATCTTGCCCAGCGATCCCATCTTCTTGATCGATTGCATCTGCTCGAGGAAGTCCTCGAGGGTGAAGTCCTCGCC
>Ga0180429_10004950_pt1 | contig 10627 bp, 6 predicted proteins | sample SS_ome_FD_132428 | JGI IMG/M metagenome (GOLD analysis project Ga0180429, IMG submission 132428) | Hypersaline lake sediment archaeal communities from the Salton Sea, California, USA - SS_1_S_1 metaG | ecosystem: Environmental > Aquatic > Non-marine Saline and Alkaline > Hypersaline > Sediment ...
ACGGCAGCGCTCGCTCCCCCCGCCTGCATCCGATGGAACGCCAGGCCGTGCCTGCGGTTCGGACAAGGCCGAAAGCGTGGTTGCTCCGAAAGGAGAAGAGCCTCGCCGCTTGCGCCGGGGGCACGTCGGCGTAGAGACCCACCGGAGGATTGTGCGCATTGTCACGGCGAGGCATCGCCACGTTCCTGCTGGTTCTCGATTCTCTTGCCCGGAAGACCATCCAACCAATGGAGGCCTCATCGGAGAAGGCACAACGAAGCGGCGACCGGAGTGCACGCGGATTTCCTCCCTCGGCTCCGGCAAGGGATTTCTATGAAGTGCGTCCCTGGGGCGCCGGTGATGTCCATCAAGGTTACGCTGTGTGCCGGGACCTCGGCCCTGGCGGTATGTACCGGGGCACACGCTCCAGGTACATGTCGTAGGCGCTGCCGTAGATCTCAAGGCAGGACCGCTCCTCGGCCAGGATCCGGAAGTGATAGCAGACGGCGGCCAATACGAATACCCCGAGTGCAGCCCAGGAACCGACAGCGAGGCTTGCCCCTACAAACATCGTCAGCAGCATCACCCACTGAGGGTTCCGCGACACGCGGTAGAACCCGCGCGTAGCCGGCTGGCCCGGCTCCGCAGCCTTGAAGTCGAAGAGGGCGACCACCAAGCCCACGAGCCCCAGGAAGTAGAGAGCCGTGCCGACGAAGAAGGCCGGGCTGCCGACGCGGAGTGGGGAGAAGGCGACCAAGACGAAGACGATACTGGAGAGCACCTTTCCCAGACGGGTCAGACCCCGTTGGGCTCGAGTCCAATTCGATCTGTCGTAGAGTCGGGCGACGACCTTCCTTGGGAAGCTTCGCAGCGTGGCGCCGAATACGATCCCGTAGACGACCAGGAGAATCCAACCGTTCAGCCAATCCAGCCCAAGCTTCGGAAAGAAGACCATGGTTCACCTCGTTTTAGCCGCGCCACTGTCCCACAGACACTGGTCGACGCGCTTGCTTGATGCAAATGGTTCTCAATAACGATGCGCGCCATGATACATCTTGCCCTGCAGCTGTCAAGAGACAGCTCGGGTCCGCCGTCCGGTGGGGCGGAGCCGCATGGGTCCTACAGGGGTCAGCGGGAAAGGCCGGTGGAGTCTTGGCGCGCTCTCGCACGGGGACGCATGCCGGTGGGGGAGTCCGAGCGCCTAGGCAGCCCGAACCGCCCGCCGCCGGTCCTGCCGGGCTTCAGCAGATCCGCCATCGTCCCCGGATCTCCACCTTGCCTCTATGCGGGATTCACAGGGTATTCACACGGAAATGGTACAATGTTGAGGGATGTGCGTGTCCATCGACCTATGCCAGGGCACGTCGCGCGCAGCGTTAGGCACGACGAAGGATGATTCGTCCATAGCACGCAATCCTTATTGAGGGCATCCCGAAGCTTGGCGGGCCGATGTGGTGGACAAAGCGCCGGCGGCGCACTACAATCTAAGCCAGAGGGCAGGCCGATCCCCGGCCCATCGGCTCCAATGTCGCGCGGTGAATGGACCGATAAGCTGTGGTCGATTCCGGCTGAACGCTTGAGCCACGTGCGCTCAGCGCAGTCCCGGCCGTCCACAGGAGGGCAGACGCGAGACCATCAGAGCAGGACATCGTTATGGGACGCGGAACAAAGGAACGGGTCATCGTGGGTGACCAGTGCGATCTGAGGCTTGAATGGCGTCACGGGAAGCTGCTGCTCCTCCTGGTTGTCACCGTCCTGGCAGCCTTCTTTCGCCTCCACCGCATTGGGGGTCTTCCCCCGGGAGACCGGTATGACCCGGCCTTCTACGGTGTGGATGCGTTGCGCGTCCTGTCTGGAGAGCGTCCGGTCTTCTTCTACGACTATGCCGGACAGCATCGGGTGGAGCCGTTGTTCAGCTACCTGGTCGCCCTCTGTTTTGTGGTCGTCGGTCCATCGACGCTGGGTATTCACCTCGCGGCGGCCTTGGTGGGCATCGTGACGGTGCCGGCGGTCTATGTGGCAGCGGAGGGGCTGCTTGCCGCGCTCCCGCGCCAAGATCGTGCCTTGTTGAAGAGATGGGGGCCTCTCGTAGCGGCGCTCATGGTAGCCATCTCCTACTGGCACCTCACCTGGAGCCGCTATGGCGTAAGGGCGATCCTGGTGCCTCTGTTCGCCTCACTGGTTGTGGCTGCCCTCTGGTCAGGGTTGCGGCGCTCGACCGACGAGGGAGAGCGTGGGTGGGCTGGCAAATGGTCCTTCGTCCTCTGCGGGTTGATGCTCGGCGCCAGCTTGTACACCTATCAGGCGGCGCGGCTCTTGCCACTACTCGTGGTGGCTGGATTCGGCTGCGCCGCGTGGCAACGGGGACGCTTGCTTTGGAACGACCTGACGAACCTGTTGATCGTCGGACTGGTGGCTCTCCTGACCTTCGCGCCGCTGGGCATCTACTTCATCAGACACCCGGAAAGTTTCTCCGCCCGCGTGGACGAGGTTATCGTCATCGAGGAAGGAGAGGCCGTCGAGGAGAGTATCCGCACGCTGTGGCAGCAGACAAGACAGGCCTTGCTCTCCTTCCTGGTCGGTACCGACGACGCGCCATACCGGACGCTGCCGGGTCGGCCCTCCTTGAACCCCGTCTTCTCCGCGCTGCTGGTACTGGGCATCGTATGGGGCTGGAGCTGTCTGGACAGGCCTGTCTATGCCTTTCTTGTCGCGTGGCTGGTACTACTGAGCGTTCCGGCTGCCCTGGCCGGCCAGGGTTCCGCGGCGAAGCGCGCCATCGGAGCCCTCCCAGCTGTGGCCGTACTTGTCGCAGTTGGGGCACTGGGTCCTTTGGATCGGTTCCGGCGCTGGTTGAGCGACCGACGGGTAGGGCGGCTCGTTGGAGCTACCTGCGTGACCGCCCTGGCCGTGGGATTCGCGTACGCCGGGTGGGCGACGTATCGCGATTACTTCGTCAAGTGGGCCTCGCTTCCAGGGCTTCCCACGCATTTTGAGGTGGAGCGGGCGGCCATTGGAGACTATGTGCGTGAGCTCCCAGCCGATGAGAGCGTCTACATCTCCCCTGAGGTCCCGAGCCATCCGGTGATTCGTTTCCACATGGGCGGGCGGGACGACGTCCAGGGATACAACGGGCGCGTCTGCTTTGTCTTTCCCGAGCATACGGAGACGAGCACCACCTACATCATCGATCCCCGTCAGGACCAGCGAAGCCTGGACCTTCTGGAGAGCACCATGCCGGCGGGGTACCTCGTCGATACTCCGGAATCGTACGTAGAAAGGGGTTCGTTTGTTGCGTACAGGATACCGGCGGGCAGCCGCGCCGTTCTGTCAGCCGGGCGCACCGTCTCCGCCACTTGGGGAGATCAGATAGAGCTGTTCGGCTTCGACGCCGCCAGAGAGTCATTCGCTCCCGGCGAAAAGGTGACTCTGACGCTGTACTACCGCGCCCTCCAGGATGGGGATCAGCGGTACACTGCGTTTGTCCATCTTCTTGGGTCAGAGGACGTGTCCTCGCTCGGGCCTCTGCAGGCTCAGAACGACGGTGAGCCGTGCCACGGGTTCTTTGCTACGTCGTCCTGGGTACCTGGCGAGATCATTGCCGATCGGATCGAGGTCAACGTCCCCGATGACGCGCCCGTCGGCATGTATAGATTGGTCACCGGGTTCTATGAGACAGGGACGGGCCAGCGACTGGGAGCGAGCGGGCCATCCGCCGCTGGTCACGATCTCGTTCTCCTGGCAGAGATTGAGATCACGGATGGCCCTGGTTCCTGACGTGTGTACGGCCCTTGTCGGTGGTGAGTCCACCTCGTTGGCGTTCCGAGGCGGTTGCGACCACCTGGCAGGCCTGGGGAATTCGCATGGTTTGGTGGAGGAGTAGGTATACGTGGCCCATACGATTCTAGTTGTGGATGATGAACCGGAGATTGTTCGCCTCGTTCGTTCCTATCTCAAGCGGGACGGCTACCGCGTAGTGACTGCGTACAACGGCGAGGAGGCCCTATACGCTGCCCGCCACGAAAGGCCGGACCTGGTCGTGCTGGATGTCCTGATGCCAGGGATGGACGGCCTCGAGTTCACGCGCCGGATACGCCGGGAACAGGATGTGCCTATCATCATGCTCACGGCGCGTGCCGACGAAACCGACCGGATCGTCGGCCTGGAGATGGGTGCCGACGACTACGTCACCAAACCCTTCAGCCCCCGGGAGGTAGTTGCCAGGGTGCGCGCCGTCTTGCGGCGGGCGCAGCCTTCGGACGACAAGGAACCTCCTCCGCTGCTGCGGGTGGGACCGATAGAGTTGGACCGCTCGACCCACCAAGTGGCGATCGATGGGAAACGAGTTGACCTGACCCCAACGGAGTTCGACATCCTGGTCGTGTTGATGGGCAACCCGGGGCGCGTCTATTCCCGACCCGAGATTCTGGAGGCAGTTCAGGGGGTCGCCTTCGAGGCGTATGAGCGGACCGTCGACGCCCACATCAAGAACCTGCGGCAGAAGATCGAACCTGACCCCGGAAGCCCGCAGTACGTCCTGACGGTTCGCGGGGCCGGGTACCGCCTGAACCCCCAGATTGAGCATGGGTAGCTTATCGCGGCGTGTGACTGCAGAACTCAGGCTTCCCTCGCCTCATTGCCGGGCAGGGTTTGCCGCCCAGGTGCCGCCGGGAGGTCCCTGATGCGCAGCCTGTTTGGAAAGGGCATGCTGGCGTTCCTGGTCGTGATCCTGGTGGCGGTGGGGACGGTCGCTATCCTGACTGGACGCGTAACGGAGACGGCCTTTCGTCGTTATACACTCACCCGTAGTGGGATGTGGGATGGGTTGACGGGCCGGCTAGAAGCGTACTACGAGGAGCGCGGATCCTGGGAAGGAATCCAGGAGACTGTGTCGCAGCTCGATCATCTTTGGGCTCGGATGAGGGGCAGGGAGATGGGGCCGCCCGGGGGGCCGCCGATGATGATGGATTTCCGGGTGCTGGATCCGCAGGGCCGCGTGGTTGCGAACACGCAAGGGCCTCCGCGCGGGTCGGTCAGCCCGGCCGAACTGGAGACGGCTCTCCCTATAGAAGTCGATGGTAACGCCGTGGGCTATCTCTTGCCGGCGCTTAGGAATCCGCATGGCTGGCCCTTGGACGCGGCCCAGGCCGCTTTCCTTTCCCGCGTTCGCAGAACGCTCTGGATTGGCGCTGCTGCGGCCATGGCCGCGGCTCTGGTTATTGGAGGAGTTCTCTTTCGGTCCGTCACCGCACCCCTCCGTGAGCTGACGGCGGCAAGCGAATCCATCGCGGAGGGAGACCTGACAGCGCGAGCCGAGGTTCGCGGGCAGGATGAGGTGGCGCAGCTGGCGGCATCCTTCAACGAGATGGCCGAGAGCCTCACGCGCATAGAGGATGCGCGCCGGAGCCAGACGGCCGACATCGCGCACGAACTCCGAACGCCTCTTACCGTGCTCCAGGGCACGCTCGAGGCGATGCTCGACGGTGTCTACGCCAGCGATGAGGAGAATCTAGAGGCGGCTCTGAGGCAGACACGGACTCTGTCGCGCCTGATCGAGGACCTGAGGATCCTGGCCCTCGCGGATGCTGGGAAGCTCCATCTGGAGAGAGAATGCCTCGACCTGCGAACGTTCCTCGCCGAGGTCGTGGAGGCGCACCGTCCCAGGGCTGAGGCCGTGGGAATCACGCTTGCCATGAGGGTCCCGGAACTCGGAACTGAGGTCTGCGTGGACCGTGACCGTGTGGCGCAGGTCATGGGCAATCTCCTCACGAACGCCCTCCACTACGTGCCGCGAGGAGGGCGAGTACGCGTCGAGACCGATGTCGGAGCTGACCAGGTTGTCGTCTCCGTCATCGACGACGGTCCCGGCGTGGCTTCCGAGGATCTTCCCAACCTGTTCAAGCGCTTCTGGCGGGCAGACCGAGCGCGGAGGCGGGCCACCGGTGGGAGTGGTTTGGGCCTATCCATCGCCTCTCACATCGTGGAGGCCCACGGGGGGCGCATGTGGGCAGAGAAGACCCCCAGTGGCGGGCTCACGGTGCGGTTCTCCCTGCCGAGGCCGGACACCTCGCTCCCGCAAGGTGACGCGTGAGTCACCGAAGACATGTGAGAAAGATGCGATTGGTCATCCCGCGCCCCGGCGGCGACGGTTGCGTCCCTCTGGCGCTGCGTGAACGCCCGGCTCACTAGGGGACTTGCTTCCATCGGCGTGGGATGCTACGGCTCCGGGTTTGACGCCCGGAGCCTTCGGCCTATAGTTGGCATTGGGTCGCAGGAGCTGGGCGAGGAGTAGGAGGCCCTTTCTTGGAGCAGCACGTAGTCGTTATCGATGGCGATCGCGAATCCCGGGACGGACTGGTAGGGATCCTGTCCTCCGAATTTGGGTACACCTGCCTGGAGGCTCAGAGCGCGGAGGAGGGGCTTCGACTGCTGCGACGCCCTGCGCCCCTGCTGGCCTTCATCGGCGACGCCCTTCCCGACCGCGACGGCATGCAGTTTCTCGAGCAAGTGCTGGAACAGCACCCCCTCGTTTCGACCATCTACGTTTCTGAGGACGGATCCGGATCCACCATCATCCGAGCCTTTCGTCTCGGCGTGCTTGATGTGTTGTCGAAGCCTCTTGATCGAGGCGAGGTTACGGCTGCCGTGGGCCGGATGAGGTCGTCTGAGGTGCCTAACAACAGGCTCGCTGACCTCACCCGCGACCTCCGAGCTGCCAACGAGGAGCTCCGGCTCCGGCTTCAGGAGCTGAACACTGTCTACGCCATCGGACGCGCGGTCACCTCGCTGCTCGATCTGAGCCAGGTCCTCAACCGAGTCGTGGAGGGCGTAACGTACACGCTCCGGGCAGAGGAGGGGATGCTTATGCTTCTGGATCCTACGAGCGATGAGCTCTACCTCCGCGCGGCCAAGGACATGCGTGATAAGACGGCGCGCAATCTCCGTCTGGCGGTAGATGACAGCGCGGCAGGCAGAGCCCTGCGCTGGAATCGTCCGGTGAACCTCAGCGGGGACGAAGTCAAGCTCACTACCGGCTACCTGGTGAAGTCGCTTCTCTATGTCCCCGTGCGTGCTGCCGAACGAGGCGTGATCGGCGTGCTCGGGGTCGCCAATCGCTCCAGGAGTCAGCGTTTTACGCGTCGTGATATCGCAATCGCCTCGGCTCTGGCGGACTATGCCGGCATTGCCATTGAGAACGCTCGACTCTACAGGGAAGCCGAGACCGAACGGGCCAAGCTACACGCTATCCTCGGGCAGGCTGAGGAGGCCATCCTCGTGGTCGATGAGGAGAATCGTCTTCTCCTCTGCAATGCAGCTGCTCGGGAGGCGCTCCATCTAACCTCAGCTGATATGGACGGGGCCCAGGGGCCGCCGCCGGTTGAGGCGGTTGTGCAAGCCTCCGCTATTCTGGAACTCTTTGCGGATGAACAAGAGGGCGGCGGAGCTGTCCATTCCGAGGTGAGCCTGGATAGCGGACGTATCTACAACGCCCATCTCACGCCGGTGGGTGGGGTGGGCCGAGTCCTGATGTTGCAGGACGTCACGCATCTGAAGGAGTTGAGCCGACTTAAGTCCGAGTTTGTGGCCGCTGTCTCCCACGACATGCGGACCCCGCTGACCAGCGTGCAAGGCTACATCGACTTGCTGGCGAAGGTAGGCCCCGTCAATGAGAAGCAGGAACGCTTCCTGGCCCGGATGGAGACGAGCCTCAGGAGCATCACCGATCTGATCGATGATCTGCTCGACATCCGGCGCATTGAGGCGGAGCTGGATCTGGAGATGGGAATGTGCGACCTCAGAGGGGTCATTGACGGCGTCGTGCAGCGCATGCGTCCGTACGCCGAAGACGAGGGACAGGATCTGGTGTGGCAGGCGCCCCCGTCCGCATTGCAGGTCCGCTGCAATCCTCGCCGCATGGCACAAGCAGTTGAAAACCTCGTCTCCAACGCCATCAAGTACTCAAATGCAGGTGGGCAGGTAGCCGTCACTGCGTCCGAGGACGAGGGCCACGTCTTTGTCAGCGTGTCGGACGAGGGTATCGGCATCTCTCGAGAAGAGCAGCCCCGTGTGTTCGATAGATTCTACCGTGGTAAGTCGGAGGATGTCGCGGGGATCCGCGGGACTGGGCTTGGCCTCTCTATCGTCAAAGCGGTGATCGACAAGCACGGGGGCCGCGTCTGGGTGGAGAGCCAGCCCGGTGTGGGGAGTACCTTCAGCTTCATTCTCCCGGCACCCGACGCACAAACCTAGCGGGACCGGGCTGCCACGCAGGGATCGTAGTCCTGGCCCAGTCGTATCACGAAGTCGACCTCTTGTGCGTCCTTTGGCGTTGGGACAACATCCTCCGCGGAGAGACGGTACAGCCGCATCAGCCGGTATCGAGCTGATGAGGATCCCGCATCTGAGCTGGTCGTGAGATCGATAATCTGGGTCCGGGGCTGAGGCTCCTCGGCCGGCCGCACGCGTAAGACCTCGAACCCCTCCCATCGGAGCCTCTCGGCAGCCACCAATCCCCAGTCTTGGTAGGGCGCTCCGTTCACCACCTCGACCTGTCCCGCGATCTCGGGAGATCGAATCGGGGGTGGAGACAGGGCTTCCGCCACCAAGCCTACTAGTGACTCGTAGTCCGGCACCAGCACATAGAGCCCTTTCGGATCCTTCCAAGCTGTTACAGTGGATGGTCCCACGAAACGGCTCTTGACGTCAATGGGATCGAGCCGCGTGCCGATAGCGCCCAGGCGTACCAGGCCGGGCAGGTCCAGATCCGTGGAAACGCTCTCCCTCAGCGCCCCCCACAGCGATGGGATCTTCGGTATGATCCCCAGACTCTTGATCTGACCGTAGAGTCCCCGCAGAACTTGCTGTTGGCGGCGGTGACGGTCGAAGTCGCTTGTGTTCCAGCGAGACCGCGCGTACCACAGCGCCTGCTTGCCATCAAGGTGATGCATGCCTGGACTCAGGTCGACGTCGGTTTCGCCAGACGGTGACGAGGCATCCGGGAACGTGTCGTGCAGGGGGCACTCCACTGCTACCTCCACACCACCCAGCGCATCGACGATCTTGACGAAGCTGTCGAAGCTCACCCGCGCGTGGTAGTCGATGGTGACGCCAAAGTTGTGCCTGATCGTCGCCTCCATCAGGGCTGGCCCACCCTTGCTGAAAGCTGTGTTGATCTTGCCGAAACCCCGCCCCGGCATCCAGGCGTAGAAGTCGCGCGGAATGGAGAGGAGTGACACTGAGGGACGATCGGGGTGAACACTGACGATGACGATGGTGTCGGTGCGCCCAACACTCCCCATGCCAACCTGGTCCGATCCCAGTAGGAGGATGTTAATGACGTTCTGCGGCTGACTGAGGGCGGGCACCGGAGTTGGTGCCACGAGTGTCATGGTCGTGGTCGCCGAATTGGTGCGGGTCACGACGACGGGGGTCGGCGTCGGGGTCCCCGGCAGGAAGGTGATCGGCGTGGGAATCCCCCTGGGTAATGGGGTGGGAAGCGGGGTAGGCGTGTCGGTCGGCGTCGGTGTTAGGGTCGGAGGAAGGGGTGAAGGGGTCAGCGTTGGCGTCGGTGTCCTCGACGGCGTCGACGTCGCTGTTGGAGAGGGTGCCAAGCTCGGCGTCGAACTGGGAGTCGATGTCTCTGGGGGTTGTGTTGCTGCCGCAACGGCTGTGGACGGTGCGGCTGTCAAGGAAGATGGGTGGGCAGGACCCGCGTCAAACACGTTGACTGCGACGATAACGAGCACCAGTATGACGACCAGCGTCAGCGCCCCCAGCCATCGATTCTTAGACTCAAGCATAGTTGTTGGCTGCCCCCTCCCGGCGCCGGCAGCGTCGGATGCAACATTTTACCACGAATGGTCAGCGCGTCTAGAGGAACGACCCGAAGGTGAAGCTCCCGTGAGACACCCACGCCCGCGAAGGAACCGCCTGTGAACGGTGACACGGTGGCCAGCGCGGCTAGCCGGCCGCTGTCGCAGCGACTGTGCTTGTCGGTGTGTCAGTCGGGGTGGGAGACAGCGTCGGAGTTGGAGAGGGCTCCGGCGTTTCGGTGGGCGCGGGGGTATGGGTAACCGTCCAGGTGGCGCTGGGCGTTGCGCTGGCTGCCGTCGTCGATGTCGGGGAGGGCTCCGTTGTGATCGGCGTTCCCGTAGGCGTCGCTGACGGGCTGAGCGTGGCCGTCTCCTCGGCAGTGGCTGTTGGCGTGGGGCCGCCGCTCGTCGGCGTCGGGGTTGGCGACACTGACGCCGTCGGTGTCGCCGATGGCGACGGCAGCGGGGTGACTGGCGGAACCCAGAGCAGCTGCCCGAGATAGATGGCGTTCGACTCCAGGCAGTTTGCCCGGCGCAAGATGTCCAAGGAAACGTTGTAGCGCCGAGAGAGCGAGTAGAGCGTGTCTCCCGCTTGAACGTGATAGCTCACCCAGTCGATGGGAGGGCCGCAGGGGGTTGGCATAGGCGTGGGGGTGGGGTAGGGCACGCTCGGGAGATAGAGCCGCTGCCCGGCGTACAGGGCAGTCGTATTGAGACAGTTCGCGTTCATCAGCGCCCACGTGGTGGTCCTCGAAAGCCGCGCCAGCCTGGTCAGCGTATCCCCCCTGCGGACGATGTAGTGCACCCAACTGGCGGGAGGGCTGCAGACCTTTGTC
>Ga0180429_10004951_pt1 | contig 10620 bp, 6 predicted proteins | sample SS_ome_FD_132428 | JGI IMG/M metagenome (GOLD analysis project Ga0180429, IMG submission 132428) | Hypersaline lake sediment archaeal communities from the Salton Sea, California, USA - SS_1_S_1 metaG | ecosystem: Environmental > Aquatic > Non-marine Saline and Alkaline > Hypersaline > Sediment ...
ATCGACAAGCGGTGGATGTTCGAAGAATCGCTCCGCATGCCGTTCATCGCCCGCTATCCGGGCGAAATCCCCGCGCGATCGACCAACGACGACATCATCACCAATGTCGATTTCGCCGAAACGCTCCTCGACTATGCCGGGTTGGAACGGCCGCCTTCGATGCAGGGCCGGAGCTTCCGCGCCAATCTATCGGGCCGCACGCCGCCCGACTGGCCGCGGTCGATGTACTACCACTACTGGCAGCACTGCAATCGCCCCGCCCACTACGGGGTGCGCACGCAAAAACACAAACTCATCTTTTTCCACGGTGTCCCGCTCGAGGGCAAGGCGTCCAAGAACCAGCCGCCCACAAAACCGGGGTGGGAGCTCTACGATCTGGAAAAGGATCCCCTCGAACTCAAAAACGTGTACAACGATCCCGCCTACTCGGAGACGGTCAAACGCCTCAAGGAGGAACTCCTCCGGCTCAAAAACGAAGTCGGCGATCACGACGAGAAACATCCCGCGCTGATGAAGGTGAGGGAAAAATTCTGGAATCGTTGAAGGGCCGGCGAGTGACTCAACAGACCTCGAAGGCGTAGAGATGGACCTGGTCCCACCCCCACGACCGGCGCGGCACAAAGCGGATCGCCGCAGTTTCCACGTCGAGGGGAATCTTCACCAGCCTCTGATAGTTGTCCCTCACTTCGACGGCCTTGATCCACGTCCCTTCGCGGCTGAGCGCCAAAAGGTCGAAATCACGGCACATCCGCCTGGGAAAGGGAGCCTTGTTTCCCTTCTTCGGATAGCTGCTCGGCATGCGCTTGTTGAAGGGCAGGTGGCTGTCGAAGACCAAACGCGCGCGCGATAGTTTTTTTACCGCGCCGAAGCGGTACTCCGCCCAGCCGCCCGGCTTGGCCCACCAGCCGTTGTCGCTTTTTCCAAGCGTCCGATCGACGCCGTTTCGAAGCGGTTCGGGATCACCCTCCGACGCGCTCAATGCGGCCTCTCGCGAAAGGGGCGACAGGCTGCGGCGTTTTCCGGGAAGATAGCAATCATCATCCATGAGCGCCTCTTGCAGCGCGGCGATCTTCTTTTCGTACACGCCGCGCGGAGTCAGACCCTTTGCGGCCGCCATGGCCGCCGCCGTTCCCAAGGCCTGCCCGAGAATCGCACAGGTCGCCATGACGCGCGTCGAGCTCATCGCCATGTGGGTGGCCGAGATGTTGCGCCCGGCGAAGAAGAGGTTCTCCACGTTGCGCGAGTAGAGCACGCGATAGGGAATCCCATAGGGCGACGGGGCGGGGTGAAAGATCGTGGGCGCCCCCTTGTGCTCGATGGCGGCCGGATGGTGGTCGTCCATCGACCAGCCCCCGTAGGCGACGATGTCGTCGAATTTCCCACCCGCCTCGACGTCGTTCTGCGTGAGGATGTGATCGCCCACGTAGCGGATGTTCTCCCGCTTTCCGGGCAAGGCGCCGATCCACTCGAGCTCCCAGCCGGCGCCCCGTCCGTCGCGATGATTCTTGATATAGTCCCAGACCCCGAAGGCGATCTTGAGCAGTTCGTCGCGGATCGCCTCGGCGTCGGCGATGGTGTCCTCTTCGCCGCCGATTTCGAGCCACCAGAAATTGCCCGCCGGCCTGAGTGAGCGGTGCGGGAGGTCCCCGTCGGCGTACTTGTACGCCCACCGCGGCGGCACAAAGGGAAGATGCTCGTCGACGGCGCGGAGCTGGATGAGAATCGAATTCCCCATCGTCTTGGCATCGGCCACGGGGGGCGCGTGCGATTCGTCGAACTCGTCCCTCGCCTCCCGGCCGCGGCGGAACTCGGCGCCCGAGATCCTCAGGATCGAATCGCCCGAACAGTCGGCGAAGTAGCGCGCTCTCACGCGATGCCACGTCTGAGAAGTCATCTGCCAGGCGCCGACGCTCTCGATCCGGCCCTTGGCCGACTCCACGTCGTTGCAGGTGCAGTTGAGCAGGAGCTCGAGGTTTTCCTGAAAGCGGGCCTTCTCGTAGAGCACCGTATCCCAGATCGTGTACTTGAGACCGGGATTGCGATAACAGTTTTCCATGAAGATCTCTTCGAGGATGCCCGTTTCCCTGTTCTCCTCTCCGTGAGCGCCGCAGATGTGCATGCGGATCTCGGACGAGGCGTTTCCGCCGAGCACGGGCCGGTCCTGGATGAGCACGACGCGCGCACCGTGGCGCGCCGCGGCGATCGCCGCGCAGAGCCCCGCCATACCGCCGCCCACCACGCAGAGATCGGCCTCGTGGTCGATCGTTTCGAACGCTGTGCGGACGAGGGAGGCCGACGGCCGATCGGTTCGGGCGCCGCCGTGGGACGACGTTTCTCCAGACGAGCCGCCGAGCGCGCCGCCCCGAAGGGTTTCGCCGCTCTTTCCGCTGGGGGAGAGCAAATAGAAAGCCCCTGTCGAACCGAGGGTTTTGATGAAAAATCGCCTGTTCACGCTGTGGGTCTCAGTCATGGCGCCATCCCTTGTGTCAGGACCGTCTCGTGCGTCAGGCGGCGCGGGCCGCTGACTGTCTCATCCTGCTCGCCCCGCCCCGCCACTGTCAACCCTTTTCGATTGCGGCCGCCGCCCGAGGTCCCGTACAATCTCCCTGACACCGAACCGATAAACCCCGGAGTTGGGAGAACAGGATGTCTCGCGCCTTGATCACCGTTCTGCTCGCGGCAGCGACATTTGCGCCGGCGGCCCTCGCGCAGGATCCCGCCACGGCGGCCGAAATGAGCGCGCAGTGCGCCAAGAACTGGAAGGCACTGGAAAGCGTGCACTGCTCGGTCGAGGTCACAACCGAACTCCCCACGGGCCGGACCGTGGCCAAGGGCGAATGCCTTTTCGCCGGCGATCGAGCCCGTGTGAGCATGATCGACCGGGATTCGGCCTTCTCCATGCTCACCGTACGGGACGGGAGGATCTGCTGGACCGAGATGCGCGCGCCGGGCGATCCTCCCGCCGTCGACGTGGTGAAAAACTTCCGGGGTCATTTCGACTACGAACACGAAACTCTGATCGGCATGGTGGCCTCGACGCCGATCCTGCTCCATCCCGCCCGGATCTTCGCGATCATTGCGCGCAATTACGATCTCGAATTCGCCGGCAAGCGGGTCGATGGGAAGGACCTCCTCGTCACGCTCGAGGGCGACCTCCGCCCCGCGAGCCTCATCGAAGATCTCGGCCGGCGCCTGTCGGCCGACGAGCGGCGGATCATCGAAAGGCTCGGAACGTGCCGGCTCAGCGTGCGGGCCGAGGACTTCGTACCGGCCAAAGTCGAGTTCTATTCTCAAAAGAAGGGCAAGCTCTTCTATGCGCTCGCCTTCGCCGATTACAGGACGAACAGGCCCGTCGCGGAGGCGGACTTCGTTTATGCCCCGCCTGCGGGAGTGACGGTCAGAGACCTGACCGCCATGCACCAAGCCCAATTCCGCCTCGACGCCGAGGCGAAAAGAAGCGCTCTGCCTCTCGCCGACAAATCGAATTTTCATCCTTTCGACGACGAGACGCGCATCGATCTTGTCGTCATGGCTGACGGGACCTACGAGGTGGGCGGCAGAGGGCACGGCGATTTCGATAGCATCTACGCCGCTCTCTGGTGGGCGACCACCATCTTCGGCCGCGAGGGGGGCGAAGGGGCTCTCTCCCTGGCCGACGCCGACGTGGTGGTTTTTGCCGCGCCCGATGTGAAGCTCGCCGCTCTTTTCACCATGCTTCAAGCAGGTTCGACGAGCACCGTGTGCATCAACCGCTTTCACCTGGCCGTGGCCGACAGGGAAAGCGGCGAAGAGGGATCGCTTCCTTTTTTTCTCCCCACCGAAGTGGGTGTCCGGCCCGGGGACGCGGAAGCCGGGAGCGACGGGCCCGACCGATTCGAGATCACTCTTCGAAGCGAGGGGAATGGACCGGAGTACGGTGTCACGCGACTCGGCACCGATGAAAGGGCATCGTTTGACAGTCTCGACGAACTCGCCGGCGTCCTCGAGGCGATCGACGAGACCGAAGCGGGCGCCCAAATCGTCTTCGCCCTCCGCGTGACACCCGGCGCGGCCGGTGACCCGGAGAGCCGGCGCGCGACGGTGCAGCATCTTGCCGATCTGCTCGGACTTCTCACCTCGCACGGTGCGGATCTGACGCGCCGGCAAGCGGGGCGGGTCACCAGGAGGATGCTCATCGAGGAGACCGATTCGGAAGGGAACAAGTAGACACCACCCCCACACCGGCACCCCAAGGGCAGGATTTCACGAATCGCTTGCTCCCCCAACAATCAGGTCTATTAGAAGACAATTCACTGACGCATTGTCTCAAGGAGTGATTCCACGAAAGGAATACCGATGAAGGTCAAGATCTTGTTATTTGCCGTTCTCGTCGCCGCCCTTGGTCTCGGTGGCTACAAGCTTTACGCCCACTGCCAGATTCCGTGCGGAATCTACGACGATCCCGCCCGGTTCAAGACTCTCAACGAACACTGCACGACCATCGAAAAATCGATGAAGGAGATCGTCAAGCTCACCGAGAGCGACGATCCCAACTGGAACCAGGTCGTGCGCTGGACCAAGAACAAGGAACATCACGCCGACGACCTGACCCACATCGTGACTTATTACTTCATGGCCCAGCGGGTCAAGCCGACCGATCAGCGCAATGGTGAGGCCTGGGAAAAGTACGTGAAAAAGGTCACCCTGCTCCACGAAATGGTGGTCCTGTCGATGAAGGCCAAGCAGACGACCGACCTCGAACATGTGCGCAATCTGCGCGAGGCGATCGCCCAGTTTCATGCCCTCTACTTCGGACAGAAAGCGGGCAAGAAGTAGGAACTCCGCTGGCGGCCAGGCGAGCCAGGAGAGGTCTCAACCGTCTTTGAACAGGAAGACCTGGCCCGACGAGTCGACTCCCCCCTCGGCGCGAACCCAGGCGCGGATCTCGTAGGATCTTCCCGCGGTGTGGCGATCGACCACGAGAGAGTAGCGGTTGTTTTCGTGGCGCGCACCGGTCACGCGCCGGTGAATATCGATGGCGGCGATCTCGCCATCGATGAGGAGCGCCACCTTCTCGATACCGAGCCGGTGGGCGCCGTGGGTGTACTCGAAAAGGACGCAATAACCGCCCGCCGCGCCGATCGCGGCGGAAACGTCCCACGTGAGCGGCGCATAGATCTCGCTCATCTGCCGGGGCGTCCAGGTACCGATCGGCATCGGTTTCGCGCGCACACCCATCCTGTCGAGATGCTCCCCGTGAACCTTGACGCGCCGGCAAAAGGCGTCCCAATCGCGCACCTCCCTCGGCGACCAGCCCCGTTCGGCGATGGAGAGGAGGCGCGGAAAGAGTTGGGAATCGACCTTCTCCGGCTCGCGATCGATGTGGGACCAGAAATTGGCCTGCAACCCCAGAACGTGTTTCGCCTCGTCCCCATCGAGTTCCTCGGGGATCGGTTCGAAAAGGTAGGCGCGCCGCGTGTCGATCCGCCCGTAGGTGTAGTCGAAATAACAATGGCTCGTGGGCGACATGACCACGTCCTGTCCGGCGCGGGCGGCCGCGATGCCGCCGCCCACGCCGCGCCAGCTCATGACCGCCGCATTGGGCGCCAGGCCGCCCTCGAGGATCTCGTCCCAGCCGATGATGAGCCGCCCCTTGGAATTGACGAACTTCTCGATCCGTTTGATGAAGTAGCTCTGCAGCGCCCGTTCGTCTTCGAGCCCCTCCCGATCGATCCGCTCCTGGCAGCGGTCGCAGGCGATCCACCGCGCCTTGGGCGCCTCGTCGCCGCCGATGTGAATGTAGAGAGATGGAAAAAGCTCGAAGATCTCGAGGAGTACGGCCTCGAGAAAGTGGAAAGTTTCCTCGCGGCCGGCGCAATAGATATCCTCGTTGATGCCCGGCCCTTTGAAAAAGGGGAAGATTTCGAAGGGCCCTCCCGTGCAGGAGAGATCGGGATAGCAGGCGAGAGCCGCGAGGCAATGGCCGGGCAGCTCGATCTCGGGCACGATCGTGATGTTGCGCTCCGCCGCGTAGCGCACGAGAGCGGTGATCTCCTTTTGGGAGTAATAACCCTGGTGCGAGGCGGGCTCGTTCCACTCCTCGGGAAATCGAGCCCCCTTGCGGGTCAGCTCGGGGTACCGGGAGATCTCGATCCGCCAGCCCTGGTCGTCGGTGAGATGGAGGTGGAGGACGTTCATCTTGTAGAACGCCATGCGGTCGATGGTTTTCTTGATGTAGTCGATCGACTGGAAGGTGCGCGAGCAATCGAGCATCAGCCCGCGCCATGAAAATCGCGGAAAATCTCTGATCGCCACAGAGGGGACGGCTCCGATGGGCGATCTCCCCCCGCCTTCGGCCTTCGGCTGGAGAAGCAGTTGGCGCAGAGTCTGACAGCCGTAGAAGAGCCCCTCACGGCCGGCGGCGCAAATTTCGATTCCCGCAGGTGTCACATCGAGCTGATAGCCCCCCACTTTTTCCCGCTGCGCGCCGACACGCAGCGCGATCGTGTTGTCCCCGTGGGAATCGGCCGAGTCGACACGCAGCGCGAGCTCGATCTCCCCGTCATCGGCCAGGTAGCGCTGAAGAAGGGCGCCCACCTCGTGCGACGCGCTGTCGACGGTGATGACCGTGCCGCCATCGATCTGAAAAAATCCCTTTCCCAGTTCGACCGAGACCGGCTGCGGTATCAGATCGACGCCCGCCCCGCCGGCGGGGCCGGCAAGAAAACAGATCGTAACGAACAAGAGTGCATTCATGGGACAGGACTCGCTCCCCTTGCGCTCAGTGGCGATGAAAACCATCACACTTCAGTCTCTTGGGAATCAACGGCCGAAAAGCTGGAACTCCGCGATCGTCGGCCCCTCGGTGGCGCTGGTGATATTCAACCTGAATCGCCGGGCGTTCACCGCATCGAAGACGACCTCGAAGTCGTCGCCCAGCGTCGTGCCCTTGCAGCATGGAAGCCATTGGTCGCCGCTGAGATAGTCGATGGTGAAGGCCTGCACGCGGCCGGCGTAGGACTCGCTGATCCACGCCGCGCTCACGCGCTGCGCAGAACCGAGATCGAGTTCGATCCAGGCGCTCTTCGTTCCCGAATCGGTCGCCCATCGGGTCTGTTCGTTGTCGTCAGCCGCCCTCGATGGATCGTATTCCTTGCGCCCCTGAAAGACGTTCGATGCGCTCGTCTTTTTGACGGCGATCGGCTTTCCCCGGCGGTGTACGGGCACCGGTTCGATGGCAAAGGCCTCTCGATCGACGGTCAGCTCGATCACCGTGGCGATCGCGTCCCGGTTTTGGGCCGGAATGTCTAGGAGGATCCCGTCGTCCCTCTGTTCGACGCGCACCGTCTCGGCGGTGAGTGCCTTTGTGGCGACGATCTTCGCATCGATGGCGGGCAAGAGGAGAGGCGCGTCGTGGGGCGCGCGAAAAACGAAAAGGTTGATCTTCTCCTCCTTGCACGTCGACGCCCCCCACTTTCCGGGCATGAAGGGGCCGCCGCGCGTACCGTAAACGCAATCGCCGAAAGTGTCGAGCCACCGGCCCATTTCGCGCAGCCTTTCGACCTGGCGCGGTTCGATGCGGCCGTCGGGCATGGGGCCCACGTTGAAGAGAAAGTTCCCGTCTCCGCCCACCACGTGGATCAGCGTGCGAAGACATTCCTCGAGCGACTTCATGCGATCCTCGGGTTTCCACGCCCACTGCTTGCAGATCGTCATGCACGTTTCCCAGGGGCGCTCGCGGCTGAATCCGCCGATGCGCTGCTCGGGCGTGTCATAGTCGCCGGCATTGAGGTTGCTCTGCTTGCTCGTGCCCGCCATACCGTGGCGCGCCTTGCCCACGCGATTGTTGATCACCAGCGAGGGCTGGATCTCTTTCAGGAATAGGTAGAGCGCGTCGCCATGTTCCTTGGTCCAGGGTTTTTCCCATTCGCCGTCGAACCAGTAGAGGCCGAGGGGACCATACTTTTCGATGATCTCGCTCGTCTGGTTCTTCACGTACTCGAAGTAGCGGGCCATATTGTGGGCGGCCTTCTTGCCCCTGCCGCCCGGGCTGTCGAGGGGATAATCGGGATGGTACCAGTCGAGGATCGAGTAGTAGACGCTGAACTCCACGCCCCCCGAGCGGCAGGCGGCGCTCAGTTCCGCGAGAATATCCCGTTTGAAGGGAGAGCCCATGATGTCATAGTCGCTGTAGGCCGTGTCGAAGAGGCAGAAACCATCGTGGTGTTTCGAGGTGATGACGAGGTATTTCATCCCCGCCTCGCGCGCCACCGCCACCCACTCGTCGGCGTCGAAGCGGACGGGATCGAAGGTTTTGTAAAGCTGATCATACTCGGAAGCGGGCACCTGGGCGCCGCGCGACCAGCCGATCTCCGTCCCCTTGGCGCTCACCGGCCCCCAGTGGATAAACATGCCAAATCGTTTTGCCTGCCAGTCGGCCAGGGCGCTTTCGGTCTCGGAAGCGCCAAGGGGAATGGACAGGGTGAACACAAAAAGAAGGGCGGCCGCGACCGCCCTTCGCAAACTCATCAGTTGAATGAATTTTTGCATCAAAAGAACTCCAACCTCTGGGACTCCGTCACACTCCCGGGCACTCCCGGCCTCTCCGCGCGAGAGAGCGATCTATTGTCTCCGCAAGAGGGGTTCTCATCAAGTGAGTAGGTCAGATAACAAAAAGCGCCATCGCCTCCTCGGGAATCTCCATCTCGACCGTGCCGAGATCGCCCACGACGATCGTTGTCTTTTGCGAGCTCTCGTAGGTGCGGTCCATCATCTCGCCCGACATGGTGGTGGTGATCACGATCGTCTCGATCGCGCCCTCTGCGGTGACCACGAGTTCCACCTCGCCCGAATAATCGAAGGCAGGCTCCTCCCCGCCGCGACCGCCCCGCCGTCCGAATGGAGAGGTCCGGCTCCCGAGCGCCTTTGCTCCCTCGGCGGTCAGCTTGCCCTTGAGCACCACTTTCTCCTCGGCAGTGGTTTTGGTGATCTCCGTGACCTGGCCGACCAATTTCTTCACCGTCTCATGAGGGAGGCTTACACGGCTGAGAGTCATGAGAGTGCGCATGCCGCCAAACCGACTGCGGCTCCGATCGCGCTGTGCACGTTCGCCTTCGCCCGCCTCGGCGCGCTCCTTGTCGAGGGTTTCACGAGCCGCGGCCCTCTCCTCATCGCTCAAAACGCCGTCGCCGTCGGTATCGAAGCGCTCGATCATATCCTGCTCGCTCGGCCGGCCGCCGCGCGGCTCGCCCCGGCCTTCTCCTCGGCCTTCTTCCCGGCCCTCGCCCCGGTCGCGGCGGTTGCGGAAACTGTTCATCAATTCCTCGGGATCGTAGAAGGTCCACTCGCCTTCGGCCTCCCGGTAGACCATCATGTCGTCGAGACGATAGGCTTCGATCTCGCCGCTCTTCATGAGAGAGGGATTTTCTTTCTCGTATTTCCCCACTGTCCGCGTCGGCTCCCGCGTCCCGCCCCGACCGCCGCGGTCACCACGGCCGCCGCGGCCCATCGAGCCGCCCGTGCTCTCCACGACGACCTCAAAAGAGTAGCTCTCGGCATTGAGAAGCTCCTCACAGAGCTTGGCATAGTCCAGGGTGGGATCTTCATCCTGCGCTGCCACGGCGAGGACGATTCCCGCGAGAAGGGTCAGCATGGGGGCCTCCTATTCTTGTAGAAGAGGGAGAGGGAATCATCGTTGATTCCCGGTGACTGCTTCGGTAACAGAGAATTCGATTATGAAGAATTGGCGGGGCCGGTCCCTATAAAAGATGTAACGGTATGTAAAAGATTGTAACCGGAGGATTTGATCTCTATTCGAACCGGTGCGTTCAAAGATTTGTTCGATCTGAATCGAAGACGATCAGCGGTTTCCACCCCGGTCAGGAGTAGACGCACCCTCGTGCGGCTTCGGCGAACCACTCGATCTTCTCCGCCGGTGTCTCGAAGAAGTGGTCGCTCATGGAGCAGATATAGCCCCCATCGGCGCCGACGGTTTTGAAGAGCTTTTGCACCGTCTCGGCGATCAGCTCTCTCGAACCGCTGGTGACCACGTTGAACTGATCGACACCGCCGATGAGCGCAATGCGGCCGGCGACCTTCTCGGCGAATTCCCACGGTTCCTGGTTGCCGCCCACGCTGGGCGGTGCGAGCGTCTCCGACGCGTCGCAACCGTTGGCCACGATCAGATCTTCGATCCCTTTCGTGCCGCCGCAGGTGTGATAGGAGACCTTGAAATCGAGATCGTGCAGGGCGTCGTGCATGGCGCGGTCGTAGGGAGTGCAGAACTCCTCGTGAATCTTGGGTGAGATCAGCGTCGACGACGACGCCCCGCCGCCGGTCTCGACGAGGTCGAAACGCGCCCCCTTCATCGTCTCGATGAAGCGGAGCTTCTTCTCGAGGAGAATCTTCAGGAAACGATGCACCCAGCCGGGCTGGTCGAAGCACTTGAGGATGAGTTCGCTCACATCGATGAGGCAGCAGGCGTGCTGCCAGCAGCCGGCCTGGTCGCCCCAGACGAATCCGCGCAGGATGCCCCGATCGCCGATCTCTTCCCAGAGCGCGTTCACCGGGGCGGGATCGAGAGACGGCACGGGCATGTACTTGTCGACGAGGTCGATATCGTCGTCCCTCTTGATCAGGTAC
>Ga0180429_10004952_pt1 | contig 10619 bp, 11 predicted proteins | sample SS_ome_FD_132428 | JGI IMG/M metagenome (GOLD analysis project Ga0180429, IMG submission 132428) | Hypersaline lake sediment archaeal communities from the Salton Sea, California, USA - SS_1_S_1 metaG | ecosystem: Environmental > Aquatic > Non-marine Saline and Alkaline > Hypersaline > Sediment ...
CCGCTGTTCCCGGATCGTTCGGAAGTGGAGTTGTCCTGGTCGATCATCGACCCCATGTTGGAGCGCTGGGCCGAGCAGGGCCGGCCGGAGGAGTACGCCTCCGGTGGCTGGGGTCCGCAGTCGGCCTATCGGATGATCGAACGCGACGGTCGAATGTGGCGGCGGCCATGATCCGACTCGAGGACACCAGCGGCGCGGAGGTCGCCGCAGCCATCGCCGCCGAACGTCACCGGCAAGGATCGCCCACCACCGGGATGGTCATGACCTTGCTGATCATGGCCGACGAGGAGCACCAGGAAGAGGCCACCTCGGCAGCCGTGCGGGCGGCCCGTCAGCATCCGATGCGCATCATCACGGTCATCCCCCGTCCGTCGAGTGCGCCCGCCCCGGCGCGACTGGACGCCTTGGTCTCGGTCGGGGGCGACGACGGTCCCGGTGAGTTGGCGATCTTGCGATTGCGCGGCTCACTGGCCGAGCACGCCGGTTCGGTCGTGATCCCGCTTCTGCTCGCCGACACCCCGATCGTCGCCTACTGGCCCGGCACCCCACCACCGGATCCCAGCGTTGATCACATCGGTCGGCACGCAACGCGCAGGATCACCGATGCCACCATGGCTCTTGATCCGAACGCGGCGTTGCAGGCCCGAGCGTCGACCTACGCCCCGGGGGACAGCGATCTCGCGTGGACCAGGCTCACCGCCTGGCGCACCGTCCTGGCCGGCTCGCTGGATACGCACCCGACACCGCATATCGAGGAGGTGGTGATCGAGGCCGGTTCCGGGCTACCTACGGCGGGCTTGCTCGGTGCCTGGTTGGGGCTCCGGCTCGAGGTGCCGGTGCAAATCGTCGACGTGGACAGCACGCATATCGAAGCGGTCACCTTGGCTACCCCCGATGGACCCATCGACGTGCGACGACGAGCAGCGTCGAGTTCGGCGCGTGATCACGTGCACGACGACGGGCGTTGGCAGAACGCCACCTTGTCCCGACCGGGCGCACCCGCGACCGGCATCATGCTCCCTATCCGCGGGCTCGATGAGTTGCTGGCGGAGGAACTACGGCACCTCGCGCCGGACAGCGAATACGGCGCGGTGGTGCAATCCATGGCTGCGTCGGGATCTAGCTGAGCCGGTCGAGCGCCTCTTGCAAGATCGCGGCGCCGTCCTTATCCGAACGGCGTTCCTTCACGTAGGCCAGATGGGTCTTGTAGGGCTCGATCTTGGGGGCGTCGGGCGGGTTGTCCTTGTCGGTACCGGCCGGTAGTCCGCACCGCGGGCAATCCCACTCATCGGGGATCTCGGCGTCGGAGGCGAAACTCGGGCGCGACTCGTGCTGGTTGGCGCACCAGAAGGACATGTGAATGCGCGGTGCCGCCTCGCCCCGCTCGGCCTCCCCCATCGGTCCGGCGCCTACTCGACTGCCCCGGATCGCGCTGCCACCTGCCATGGAATTCTCCTGTCGCCTGTGTTCTTCCGTAATTGCGTTGTCGCTTCGTTGCGTACATCCGTCCGCGTGGAGCGGATGGCTCTTGCTAGGTACTGATGATCAGGCCGACCGCCACGATGCTCGCGGCCCAGATCAATCCGATGCCCACGGTGAGCCGGTCGAGGTTCTTCTCCGCGACCGACGAGCCGCCGATCGAGGAAGATACGCCGCCGCCGAACAGGTCGGACAATCCGCCGCCCTTGCCGCGGTGCAACAAGATCAACACGATCAACAAGCCGCTGGTGATGACCAGGAGCACGGCGAGGACGATGGTCAGGACGGTGATCATGAGGCGGCCAACGATACCCCGGGGTACTAGGCAACCGGCGCAGGGTGCAGCCGGTAGCGCACGATGCCGATGAACTCGTCGGCGTCCAGCGAGGCGCCACCGACCAGGGCTCCGTCCACATCCGGCTGGGCCATGATCTGTGCGACATTGCTCGCTTTGACCGATCCGCCGTACAAGATCCGCACGGACTCACCCACCGAGACGTCCCGTTCGGCGATGTCGGCGCGGATAGCAGCGCACACTTCCTGGGCATCCTCCCCGGTAGCCACTTCACCGGTGCCGATCGCCCACACCGGCTCGTAGGCGATCACCAGATCCGCGATCTGGGTATCGCTCAGGCCAGCCAGGGAACCACGCACCTGTTCGAGCACATACTCGACGTGCTGCCCGGACTGGCGAATCTCCAGACCCTCCCCCACGCACACGATCGGGACGATCTCGTTCGCGATCGCCGCGGCCGCCTTAGCGGCGACGAGCCCATCGTCCTCACCGTGGTACTGCCGACGTTCGCTATGGCCGACCGCCACGAACGTGCACCCGAGCTTAGCCAGCATCGCTCCGGAGACCTCACCGGTGTACGCCCCCGAGCCGTGCACCGAGATGTCCTGTGCTCCGTAGGCGATGTCGTAGTGATCACCCTCCACGAGCGTTTGCACACTGCGGATATCGGTGAACGGCGGCAAGACGGCGACCTCCACCGCTTCGAGGTCCTCATCGTCGAGGCCGAACGCGAGCTTTTGCACCAGTGCTATCGCCTCGAAGTGGTTGAGGTTCATCTTCCAGTTACCAGCCATCAGGGGTTTGCGGCTGCTCATGCACTGTCCTCCAAGACGGTGAGCCCGGGGAGCTCCTTGCCCTCCAGGAATTCCAAACTCGCTCCCCCGCCGGTACTGATGTGATCGATGGCCGATTCCTCGATGCCGAGGGTGCGGATCGCGGCAGCGGAGTCACCGCCACCGACCACCGTCATGCCCGGCGCGGCGGCCATCGCTTCGGCGACCGTGCGCGTGCCCGACGCGAACGGCGTCATCTCGAAGACCCCCATCGGTCCATTCCATACGACGGTTCCGGCCGCTGCGATCCGCTCGGCGTAGCGCTTGGCCGTCGCCGGTCCGATGTCCAAGCCCATCCAGCCGTCGGGGATCGCCACGGCCGGCACGACACGCACCTGCGCATCCGCCGCGAACCGATCGGCCACCACTACGTCCACGGGCAAGGCCACCTCGATCCCACGGCGCTCCGCTTGTTCGAGGAAGCCTTCGACCACCGGGATCTGGTCGGACTCCAGCAGCGAGGCACCCACCGAATAGCCCTGCGCCGCCAGGAACGTGAAGGCCATACCGCCGCCGATCAACAACCGGTCGACGCGAGGGATCAAGTTGCCGATGACCGAGAGCTTGTCGCTCACCTTGGAGCCACCGAGCACGACGACGTACGGCCGCACCGGGTCTCCCAGCAACGCTTCGAAGACCTCCGATTCCCGTTGCACGAGCCGACCAGCGGCGCTCGGCAGCAAGCGGGCGATTTCGGTGACCGACGCCTGCTCACGGTGCACCACCCCGAAGCCGTCGGAGACGTAGAAGTCACCGAGGTCGGCGAGTTCCCCGGCCAGGGCGGCGCGCTCTTGTGGGTCCTTGCTGGTTTCGCGCGGGTCGAAGCGGATGTTCTCCAGCAGCACCATCTCCCCCGGGCTCACCCGCTCGAGCAGCGTGCGTGCCTGTTCGATGTCGGCCGCGAGGTCGACCACCGTGCCGAGATACTGCGAGAGTGCCTCCGCGACGGGGGCCAGGCTCAACGACGGGTCGGCGCTGCCCTTGGGTCGGCCGAGGTGGGCGATGAGCAACACTCGGGCGCCTTGCTCGCGCAGGTAGTCCAGGGTCGGCAGGGCCGCCTCGATGCGCCCGGGGTCGGTGATGATCCGGTTGCCGGATTCGTCTTCGTCGAGCGGGACGTTGAAGTCGACCCGGACGATGACGACCTTCCCGCCGACATCGAGGTCCTCGAGTGCGTGCATGCTCAGAGCTTGGAGCCCACGAGGCCGACGAGGTCCACCAGGCGGTTGCTGTAACCCCACTCGTTGTCGTACCAGCCGAGCACCTTGACCATGTTGCCGTTCGCGTTGGTCATCCCCGCATCGAAGACGCACGATGCCGGATCGGTCACGATGTCGGTGGAGACGATCGGGTCCTCGGTGTACTGCAAGATCCCCTTCATCGGCCCCTCGGCCGCCTTCCTCACCACCTCGTTGATCTCCTCCTTGGTGGCTGCGGTCTTCAGTTCGACGGTCAGGTCGGTGGCCGAACCGGTGGGAACCGGAACGCGCATCGCATAGCCATCCAACTTGCCCTTCATGTGCGGCATAACCAACGCGATGGCCTTGGCTGCACCGGTGCTCGTGGGGATCATGTTGATGGCGGCGGCCCGTGCCCGACGCAGGTCGCTGTGCGGGAAATCCAGGATCCGTTGATCGTTGGTGTAGGCGTGGATGGTCGTCATCAGGCCACGCTCGATACCGAAGGCGTCGTCGATGGCCTTGGCCATCGGTGCCAGGCAGTTCGTCGTGCACGAGGCGTTGGAGATGATGACGTCGGTCGCGGGGTCGTAGTCGGCGTCGTTCACACCCATCACGATGGTGATGTCCTCGCCCTTGGCGGGTGCGGAGATGATCACCTTCTTCGCACCGGCGGTGACGTGCTTGCGGGCATCGTCGGCGTTGGTGAAGATGCCAGTCGACTCGACCACCACATCGGCTCCGACCTCACCCCACGGCAGGGCCGCCGGATCCTTCTCGGCGAAGACCGGGATGCTGTGGCCATCGACGACGATCGCGCCCTCCGCCGCCTCCACGGGGATGCCGATGCGACCGAGGACGGAGTCGTACTTCAGCAGGTGGGCGAGGGTTCCGGTATCGGTGAGGTCGTTGATGCCGACCACTTCGACGTCCGCTCCACTGACGAGCAGCGCCCGGAAGAAGTTGCGTCCGATACGTCCGAATCCGTTGATGCCGACCTTGGTGGTCACAAGTACTCCTTGGGATAGAGCCGTTCAGGGCTGGTGCGTCGGTGCGTCGGTGCGCCCGAGTGCGGGTCCGTCCGGCGTCCGGCAGTGCCTACTGGACTTACATTCTAGTGACGAAGGTAACGGCCATGTGAAGTCGACGCGTCAATCGTCGGTCATCTCCGCATCCTCGAGCGCGGCCTCGGTATCGGCGATGCCCAATTCGCCGGCGCGTTTGTCGGCGAGGGCCAGTAACCGCCGGATGCGGCCGGCGATGGCGTCCTTCGTCATCGGTGGGTCGGCGAGCGCACCCAACTCCTCCAGGCTCGCTTGCTGGTTGTCCATCCGCAGCCGACCCGCCACCACCAGGTGCTCGGGAGCGTCGTCACCCAGGATCTCCAGTGCGCGCCCCACGCGGGCGCCGGCAGCCACCGCGGCCCGCGCCGATCGGCGCAAGTTGGCGTCGTCGAAGTTCGCGAGTCGGTTGGCCGTGGCGCGCACCTCCCGGCGCATCCGGCGCTCTTCCCAGGCCAGGACGGACTCGTGGGCACCCATCCGGGTCAGCAGCGCTCCGATCGCATCGCCGTCCCGGATGACGACCCGATCCACTCCGCGCACCTCGCGTGACTTGGCGGCGATTCCCAGGCGGCGGGCCGCGCCCACCAACGCCAGGCCCGCTTCGGGCCCGGGTGCGGTCACCTCGAGCGAGGACGACCTGCCCGGCTCGGTGAGCGATCCATGCGCCAAGAACGCCCCGCGCCACGCCGCTTCGCAATCGCACAGCCCGCCGGCCACGATCGCCGGCGGCAGACCGCGCACCGGGCGCCCACCCGCATCGACGATGCCGGTCTGCTTGGCCAGCGCCTCGCCACCGGTGCTGACCCGTACCAGATAGCGGGTGCCCTTCTTGATGCCCGAGCCCTGGACCATCGCGATCTCGCTGTCGTGGCCGTAGACGTCGAAGATGTCCTTGCGGAGTCGACGGGCGGTGGCGCCGGCGTCGACATCGGCCTCGATCACGATCGAGCCGCCGACGATGTGCAGCGCACCCGCGAAGCGCAACAAGGTGGCGACCTCGGCCTTGCGGCAGCACGTCTTGGTGACCTCTACCCGGCTGAGTTCATCCTTCACCGCAGCCGTCATCGCCATAGTGCACGCGCCCTTTCCATCAGGCCAGAACCGTATCGAAGACGCGGGAGAGCTTGTGCGGGTCATGGCGATCCCCGAACCCGGCCACATCCGCGAGGATCAATTCCGCGCCCCAGTCCCGACAGGCATCCATCAACTCCGTGCGCGTACTAGCAGTGCCGACGTGACGCTGATCGGCCAGCACGAGATCGCACCGCAGTTCGGGCGCGTGCGCGCGAAGCGCCTCGATGTGCTCGGCGGGTGAGAAGTCACCCGTCTCGCCTTCCTGCGGGTCGAGGTTCAACACGATGATCCTGCGGCCCGGCGCCGAGGCCACCGCAGCGCCGAGTTCGGGAAGCACCAGATGCGGCATCACGGAGGTGAACCACGAACCCGGACCCAGGACGATGGCGTCCGCGGCTGCCACGGCTCGCAGGGCGGCGGCGCATGGACGGGCATCCGCGGGCTCCAGCCAAACCCGCTCCACTCGGCCCGGTGTGGTGGCGATCTCGACTTGACCGGCCACGTCCGTGATCGCATCCGGCGCGGCCGGATCATGACCACGGATCCGCGCCCGGATACCCAACGGCTCCAGGCTGCACGGCAGCACGCGCCCGACCGCCCCGACGAGCGAACCGAGTTCCGCCAGCCCCGCCACCGGATCGCCGGTGCGCTCCCACAGCGCGGCCATCAGGACGTTGCCGACCGCATGACCGCCGAGTTCACCGGTTCCGGGGAAACGGAATTGCAGCACCTCGGCCCAGTCGCGGGCGCTGGGTTCATCGGCGCACAGCGCCGCCACGGCCATGCGCAGGTCGCCTGGCGGCAGGATCCCGAATTCCCGGCGCAGTCGACCACTGGAGCCGCCGTCGTCGGCTACCCCGACGATCGCGGTGAGACGATCGGTGACGCGACGCAATGCCCGCAGACTGGCCGCGAGCCCGTGCCCACCACCCAAGGCGACGACGGACGGCGCAGTTCGGGCGGATGGGGCGGGCGTGGCATCGTTGCCGACTCCCACCACTATTCGCTACTCCTTGCCTAGGTCCCGGTGCTCGATGCCTATGAGCACGTCGGGGGTTTCCAACATCGAAGCCAGCGCCTCGGTCAATGCCACGCTGCGGTGCTTTCCACCGGTGCAGCCGACCGCGACCGTGACGAAGCGTTTGCCCTCGCGCAGGTAGCCGTCTCGGGTCGTTCGCACGAGCGCGGCGAGGTGGTCGAGGAATTGCCGCGCCCCGTCACCGGCGAATACGGCATCGGACACCGCGGGATCCAAACCCGTGCGATCACGCAGCGCTTCGTCCCAGTACGGGTTCGGCAGGAAGCGGGCATCGGCCACCATGTCGGCATCGACCGGGATCCCGTGCTTGAAGCCGAAGGACATCACGGTGATCCGTAGTCGCTCATCGGGATGGGCGAACGCCGCATCCATCTCGCGGCGCAGTTCGTGCACGTTCAGGTTCGTGGTGTCGATGACCAGGTCGGCCTGCGAACGCAGGTCACCGAGGACGAGTCGTTCCCGGCGGAGCCCATCAAGGATCCGCGCCCCTTCCTGCAGCGGGTGCGGACGACGCGATGACTCGAAGCGGCGAACCAGTGACTCCTCGGATGCCTCGAGGAACACCACGCCCACTCGCACGCCGTCGGCTCGAAGGCCCTCCATCGCCTCGGCCAACTGCGGGAAGAACGATCCTCCTCGGGCATCCACCACCACCGCGACACGATCGACATCGGGGTTCTGGGCGGCCACGTCGATGACGGAACCGAGCAGCATCGGGGGGATGTTGTCGATGACGAACCAGCCGGCGTCCTCCAGGGCCCGGGCGGCGGTCGAACGGCCTGCGCCGGACATACCGGTCACCAGGAGGACGTCGAAATCCGACTCCCGATCACCCATGGTCGACTCCCGCCTCGACGACCGGCCCTTGCTCCGGACCGCCCGAGGGGCCCGACGCTAGCGCCTCCACGATCGTGCCGGCCAGCGCGGGACCGATTCCGGGCACCGCCTGCAACTCCTCCTGCGAGGCCGCCTTGATCGCTTTCACCGAACCGAAGTGCCTTAACAGGGCCTTGGCCTTGACCTTCCCGAGCCCGGGAACCGAATCCAAAGCACTGCCGCGGGAGCGGGCCGCCCGTCGCTTGCGGTGGAAGGCGATCGCGGTTCGGTGCGCTTCGTCGCGGACGCGCTGCAGCAGGTACAACGCCTCACTGGTTCGGGGCAAGATGATCGGATCGGCGCCATCCGGGGCCCACACCTCCTCGAGTCGTTTCGCTAGTCCGACGACCGGGATGTCCCCCGCCCCGACCTCGGTCAGCGCGAGCCTGGCCGCCGCGACCTGGGGTGCGCCGCCGTCGATCACCAGGAGCCCCGGTGGGTAGGCGAATGTGGAACGAGCGGGTGCGATCTCCTCCTGGGTTTCCGGCTGCGTTGAAAGCGTGGCTTCCTGACGTGGGGCGAATCGCCGCTCGACCACTTCGCGCACCGATGCGAGGTCATCGGCACCGGGAGTGCGGATGGCGAACGTCCGGTAGTCGCTCTTGCGCGGTAAGCCGTCCTCGAACACCACGAGGGACGCGACGGTGTCGGTGCCCTGCAGCGTGGAGATATCGATGCACTCGATACGCAGCGGCGCTTCGGCCAGGTCGAGGTATTCCTGCAATTCTGACAACGCCTCGCTGCGGGCGGTCAGATCGTTGGATCGCTTCAGTCGATGCCGGGCCAGGGCGTCGGCGGCGTTGGTGAGCGCGGTATCCATCAAGGCGCGTTTGTCCCCCCTGCGGGGTATCCGCAATTCCACCGGGCCACCGCGCCGGTCGCTGAGCCATTGTTCGAGCGCCGGAGCATCGGCCACCTCCCCCGACACCAGCACCTCACGGGCTGGGCGGGAACTGTCGATCTCCACTCCGCTGCGATCCCGGCCCGCGTACACCTGCTGCACGATCCGCTCCAGGTAGCCACCGAACGGAAGGTCCTCGGCCTTCTCGACGATCAAACTGCGTTCGCCGGTGAGCCGGCCGTCTCGCACATGGAATATCTGCACACCGAGTTCGAGGGGATCGTCGTGGACAGCGATCAGATCGGCATCGGTACCGTCGGACAGGACGACGGCGTTTCGTTCCATCGCCCGACGCAACGCGCCGAGTCGATCCCGCAGCCGTGCCGCCTCCTCGTAGTCCTGCCGCTCCGCGGCGGCACGCATGGATTCCTCGAGGGCCCGCACGAACGGGCGAGTATTGCCGCTGAGGAATCGGCACATGTCATCCACCCGCTCGCGGTAGTCCTGTTCGTCGATGCGTCCCACGCACGGTGCGGAGCATTTGTCGATGTAGCCCAGCAGGCATGGGCGGCCCATCTGCGCGGCCCTGCGGTAGACGCCGTCCCGACAGGTACGCACCCCGAATACCTTGGACAGTTCATCGAGCGTCTCGCGAATCGCCCAGGCGTGTGCGTACGGCCCGAAGTACCGGGTTCCCTTGCGCTTCGGCTCGCGTACCACCGATGCCCGCGGGAACTTCTCCCCGACCGTCACCGCGAGGTACGGGTAGGACTTGTCGTCCCGGTACTTGACGTTGAAACGCGGATCGAACTCCTTGATCCAGGTGAACTCCAGCGCGAGCGCCTCGACTTCATTGGCGACCACTACCCAATCCACCGAAGCCGCGGCCTGCAGCATGGATTGCGTGCGCGGATGGAGCGAGGCGAAGTCCGCGAAGTACGAGTTCAGCCGGGACCGCAAGGAGCGGGCCTTGCCTACGTAGACGACACGACCATGCTCGTCACGGAACCGGTAGACGCCCGGTTCGGTCGGGATGGTTCCCGGCGCCGGACGATACGTCGAAGGGTCGGCCATGGGCGCCTCAGCCCAAGATGACCGAGTCCCCCTCGACCGCGATGTCGACGGGTGGCAGCCCTTGACGGGCCGGGCCCTGGATGACCGAGCCGTCCTGGGCGCTGAAAAGCGAACCATGGCAGGGGCACAGGATCTCGTTGGCCTCCACCGATGCCACCAGGCATCCCTGGTGCGGACACACGGCGCTGAAGCACTTGATGTCCCCGGCAGCAGGTTGCGTGACGACGACGGCCGGATCCGGGAACACGACGCCGCCCTCGACTGGGACCTCCGAAACGGCTACCAGAGCATCGCCCTGATCCTGCTGGACCTCCTCCTCGGCGATGTCCTCGGCAACCTCGGCCTCCTCGGCGGTCTCGGCGGTCTCGTTGGCGGTCTCCGCCTCGCTGGGAGACGGTGCTGCGGTCTCCTCGGTGGCCGAACCACCTCCACCGCATGCAACCAAGATCCCGCCTACGGCCACCAGGCCGCCGCCGGCGATGACTTCCCTACGCCCCACTGTTCTCGACATGCCGCCAGCGTACGTCAGGTCAGCGGCGTCGGCTCGCTCGGCGTTTCGTCGTGGCAGCGGACTTGCTAGCCGGCTTGTCGGCGGACCGCTCGAGCAACGGTGCCAGGAAACGGCCGGTGTGCGAGGCCTCGACCCGGGCGACTTCCTCCGGGGTTCCGGCGGCCACCACCGTGCCGCCTCCCGATCCACCCTCGGGTCCGAGATCGATCAGGTAGTCGGCCGACTTCACGACATCGAGGTTGTGTTCGATCACGATGACCGTGTTGCCCTTGTCCACCAGCGATTGGAGCACCCCGAGCAACTTGCGGATGTCCTCGAAGTGCAGACCGGTGGTCGGCTCGTCCAGGACGTAGAC
>Ga0180429_10004953_pt1 | contig 10617 bp, 8 predicted proteins | sample SS_ome_FD_132428 | JGI IMG/M metagenome (GOLD analysis project Ga0180429, IMG submission 132428) | Hypersaline lake sediment archaeal communities from the Salton Sea, California, USA - SS_1_S_1 metaG | ecosystem: Environmental > Aquatic > Non-marine Saline and Alkaline > Hypersaline > Sediment ...
CGGTGTTGCCCGGCACCGGCACCCGGTGGTAGTGGTGGAGGAGGATGATGTTAGAGAAGCCGTCCAGATCGCGCAGGCCCTCGACCAACGCGGGCTTGACCACCACCCGCCCCACTGCGTCACCGGCTCGCGACGGCTGGATGGGCATACCCTTCGTCTCATGCCAGGGCGAGTGGATGACGCCGATGGGCACCATCACCACGCTGTCGTTGCCGTGCGCCTCCGTCATCCCCGCCTCGTCTCGCCCGCCGTGGCCGCGAAGCCGGGCGGCCGGCGCGCCTGCACGGTCTGCTCGAAGGCGTAGGCCAGGCGGATGAGGGTGGGCTCCGACCAGGCGGCGCCGAAGAAGGACAGCCCCACGGGCAGGCCGGAGACGAAACCGGCGGGCACGGTGAGGTGGGGGTAGCCGGCGGCGGCGGCCGGCCCGGAGCAGCCGCCCTTGCCGCTGTCGCCGTTGATCCAGTCGGTGAGCCACGCCAGGCCCCCGGTAGGGGCGACGAGGGCGTCGAGGCGGTGTTCGCCCAGGGCAGCGTCGATGCCCTCTTCGCCGGCCAGGCGCTGCGAGGCTTCCACTGCGTCGACGTACTCCTCTTCGGTGAGGGGGCCCTTCTCCTGAGACAGCTCGAAGATCTCCTGGCCGAAGTGGGGCATCTCGCGGGCGGCGTGGGCGCGATTGAAGTCGATGAGCTCGGCCAGGGTGCGGTACTGCACGCCGGGGCGAGCCGCCAGGTAGGCGTTGAGGTCGGCTTTGAACTCGTAGAGCAGGACCTGCCACTCGAACTCGCCGAACTGCTCGCGCGTGGCCAGCTCCACCGGATCGACGAGCTCGGCTCCGGCTTCGCGCAGGGCGGCCAGGCTATCCTCCATCAGCGCGTCGACGCCGTCGTGGAAGCCGAAGTACCCGCGCACCACACCCAGGCGAGCACCACGCAGGCCGTCCGTCTGTAGAAACTGGCGGTAGTCGCCGGAAAAGCGACCGGTGCTGGCGCACGTGGCCGGGTCGCTGTCATCCACGCCGGCCAGGGCGCCCAGGAGGGTGGCGGCGTCGGCCACGGTGCGGCACATGGGGCCGGCCGTGTCCTGGGTGTGGGAGATGGGCACGATGCCGGCGCGGCTCACCAGTCCCACGGTGGGTTTGAGACCGACGATGCCGTTGACGGTGGAGGGGCAGACCACGGAGCCGTCGGTTTCGGTGCCGATGGCGCCGGCGCAGAGATCGGCCGAGGCGGCCACACCCGAGCCGGAGCTGGAGCCGCAGGGGTTGCGGTCTAGGGCGTAGGGATTGCGCGTCTGGCCGCCGCGGGCGCTCCAGCCGCTGGAGGAGCGCGTGGAGCGGAAGTTGGCCCATTCGCTCAGATTGGTCTTGGCCAGCAGCACGGCGCCGGCCTCCCGCAGGCGCCTGACGACGGTGCTGTCGCGTACCGGTGGCGCTCCCACCAGGGACAGGGAGCCGGCCGTGGTCTCCATTCGGTCGGCCGTGTCGATGTTGTCTTTGACGACGACGGGGATGCCGTGGAGGGGGCCGCGCAGGTGTCCCTGGCGTCGCTCCTCGTCGAGGTGGTCGGCGATGGCGAGGGCGTCGGGGTTGGTCTCGATAAGGGCGTTGACGGCGGGGCCCCCCGCATCGACCCGCGCCGCGCGCTCCAGATAGGCCTCGGCGAGGGAGCGGGCCGTGTGCTCGCCCGATTCGAGAGCAGCCTGGAGCTGGGCGATCGAGTGCTCAGCGAGGGGGAAGTCGGGGTCGGGATTCGGGCTCGAGCCGGCACCGGGAACATCGCGATTCGGCATGGTGGAGGCCTCCCGCGCCTGGTCCGGGGAGCAGCCCAGGCCGGTGGCGGCTGCCGCGCCGGCGAGGGCGCCCAGCTCGAGGAAGCGCCGTCGGGTGCAAGTGGACGAGGCAGGGGGGCGTGCCTCGCGCGGACGCGCGCCCCCCTCGTGGCTGTGCCGCGACGCCCCGGTCCCGCCGTCGCTCACAGAGCCTCGAGCTCGCGCGCGGCGCGGTGCCGCACCAGGGCGTAGTTGAGGAAGTTGAGGGCGTTGAAGCCGGCGGCCCGCTCGAGCCAGTCGCGTTCGCGCTCGGTGTCGCCGAGCAGGCGGTACGCGCCGGCCATCCGGTACAGATTGTACGGGTCCTGCAGGTTGGACAGCCGCAGGGCCGCCACCGCGCCCTCGCCGTCTCCGGCCGCCAGGGCGATGGTGCCCTTGAGCTCCTGGCCGAGGCGCATGAGGAAGCCGTTCTGCATCTGGCGGGCCTGGGCGGCGTACCGGCCAGCCTTGGCGCGGGCCCCCTCCAAGTCGCCGTTGGCGATGTCGACCCGGGCGGCGTCGTACAGGTAGTTGCGCCGGTTGTTGGTCTTGATCTGCTCAGAGAGATCCGACATCTCCACCAGGTCGCGGGCCTTCTCAAAGGCGGCCCGGGCCGCGGCCGTGGCGCCGGCGTCCAGCAGCAGGTCGCCCATGAAGCCCAGGTCGGCGGCCATGGCGGCCGGATCGGCATTGGCCTCGGCGATGGCGTGCTGGGCGTTGAGCGCCTCCAGGGCCGCGCCCAGGTCGCCCTCGTCGGCGAAGGACACGGCCTTGGCCTGCAGGGCGGCGCGGCGCTCGCCGTCGGTGCGCGCGCCCTTGTACATCAGGCGTAGCTGCCGCCGGGCCTCGTCGTGCCGGCCCAGGTAGTTGAGGTTGCAGGCGATGCCCATGTGCGAGGCGATGAAGTGTGGATCGACGCCCAGGGCCCGGCGGTACGAGGCGATGGACTCCTCGTACCGGCCCACCTTCAGCAGCAGCTCGGCGTACGAGTCGTACGGATTCGGGTCGTCGGGAATGAGCTCGATATACTTCTCGAAGGTCTTCTCGGCCTCGTCGTACTGAGCCAGGAAGCGATAGGCATACCCCAGCTGGTTGTAGGGCTGCGAGAAGGCCGGCTCGATGCGAATGGCCTCCTCAAAGGACTCGACGGCCAGTTCGTACTCCTGCTGTGCGAAGAAGTGGTTGCCCAGCAAGGTGTGGGCGCGCTCATCACCGGGGAAGGTGGCCACCAGCTCGCGGTACGCGGCGCGCTGCTCCATGGCGCGGCCGTCGACGCCGGCTTTGACGCCGCGGATCCACAGTTGCTCGCCCTCGGAGACCCCGTCGGCAAGGCCCGCCGCGCGCTCTACCTGGTCGAAGAAGCCGCGGAAGGTCGGTTCGGTGAAGGCCAGCTGCAGGTGGGCGACGGCGAAGGTAGAGTCTTCGGCCACGGCGCGCTGGAAGTGGGGGCGAGCGTCCTGGCCTCGCAGCTTATCCAGCAGGTCGCGCCCGTCCAGGTAGGCCTGGCGGGCCATTTCTGAAGAGGTGGTGATGGGGATCTTGCCGGCTTGCGCAAGGGCGCCGGATGGCACCACTGCGGCCAGAGCCACTGCGGTCAGGAGCAGGGCCAAAGCAAGGGGTCGTACAAGGGGTCGTACTAGGCGTGGCAGCATGACGTCCTCCCTGGGGGCGCGGCCGGCAACTCCCATTGCCGATCTGGCCCGCAGCTGCCCTCCCGGAATCGCCGCGTCAGGACTGGGCAACGTAGTGATATGGGGGGAAGCGCACAAGCGTTCCTTCGGCGGGCGGCGACGCGGCGCGGCGGCGCGGACGCCGACGGTTTGGGGAGATCAGGAGTTTGCCCGCGCCACCGGCCGGCCCGCTTCGGCCACTCGCTCACGGGCTCGCCGCAGCGGGGGCCTGGCGACGCCACATCCTGTGGCGCGCTCGGGACGCGGCTTCCTGCCGCGTCCCCCTTCGGGGCCTGAGTCCCGCCGCGGCAAGCCCTACCGCTGGGCCTGCGCGGGCCGACCGGCGGCGCGGACAGGATCTGCACTTCCGGAGAGAACCGGGGTAGCCGGCGGAAGGCGCGGTGGTGCGCCTGTGCGGTGTACCCTTCACACGGCGGATCCCGCTAGTCGGCGATCACCAACGGGGCCTCGACCGGCAACGGCACGGAAGCCGATGGACACGTACATTCCCCAGCCTCTCATTGCCCAACGGCCTCGATGAACCCATCGCGCAGTCGCCGCACCTTTGCGGCGTTTCTCATCGACTTCGTCAACTACGGCATCGCCACGTCGGCGATCTCGATGGCGACGTACTTGCCGCTGTATCTGAAGACCAACGGCGCTTCGGATCTGGTCATCGGTCTGGTGCCGGCGGCCTTTGCGGCCGGGCGTATGACGGGGTTGCTGGCGGCGCCGAGGCTCGAGGCGCGGTCGCTGGTCCGTGGCTGGATGGTGCGGATCATGGTGATCGAGCGTCTGCCGCTGGCCCTGTGCGGGCTGTGGATCCTGCTGGGGCCGGGCCAGCGTTCCGGGTTGATGGTGACGGGGGTGCTGGTGCTGTGGGTCATCTACACGGTGATCAACGGCTGGGCCACCACGGGCTGGGGGACCTTCAACTCCCGGGCTTTGGATCGACGGCAGCGCGGCTTGCTTTCCGGCCTGGGCTTCACCGGGTCGGCCCTCACCGGCCTGGCCGTCGTGCCCCTGGTGGGTCTGGCCATCACGCACTTCGGTCTGACGCGGGGGTAGGGCGGGGCCTTTCTCGCCGCCGGCCTCATGCTGATGTGCAGCTGTCTGGTCTTCCTGGTGGCCGACGAGACGCCCTGCGCGCACGTGAAGGAGCGGGTGGATCTGTCTCGGTACCTGCGCCAGATGGGGCCGGTGCTGCGGGCAGACCGGCGCTACCGCTGGTTTCTGACGGTGATGGCCCTGTGGCTGGTGGGCTCCACCGGGGGCGCCTACTTCACGGTGTACGCGATGGAGCGCTTCGGCGCCGACGCGGGCACGGTGATGGGCTACACCCTGGCCATGTCGGCCGGCGCCGGTCTGGCCGGCCTGATCGGCGGCCGGGCGGCCAACCGGGTCGGCTTCGTGCGCGTCTTCCTGGTGGGCATCGCCCTGACCGCGGCGTCGATGGGCGTGGCCGGCCTGACCCCGGTTCCGTCGATGATGTACCTGGCTTTCGCCCTGACCGGCGCGGGGGGGTCGGCCAGCTGGATGGCCATCATCAACCTGTCGCTCGAGCTGGCTGCTCCAGCCGACGTGCCCACCTACTACTCGGTAGCGTCCGTGGTGCGCGGCCCGGCCGGCGCCCTGGCGCCGATCGCCGCGGGCCTGTATCTGGGGCACTTTCCGCACCCGCCGCTGTATCTGTTCTGCGCCGCGGTCTGCGTCGTCTCCGGCGCGTTGCTGAGGCGGCACGTGCGCGAACCCGCCTCGGGGCTTGCCGAGACCGCCCCCCCCGAGGCGCCGGAGCCAGCCTGAAGGTCGCAGGCCCGCCCGGGTTCGATGGTCGTTGCAGCCGCTTTTCCCGAGGCGCACCAGCCGACGCCGGAGCGCGCTGCTGCCCTGGGCCGGTCGGACACCGCCCCGCTGTCACCGCCACTCGTGCTTGGGGTACCGCCGCTTGAGTTCCTTCTTGAGCTCGGGGTAGGTGTTCTTCCAGAAGCCCGCCAGGTCGTCGGTGACCTGGGCGGGGCGGAAATTGGGGGCCAGGATCTCCAGCAGCACGGGCTGGCGCCCGCCGGCCACGGTGGGCGTGCGCTTCAGGCCGTAGAGGTCCTGGATGCGGGCCCGGCCGCGGGGGGGCTCGCCGGGCCGGTAGGTGATGGGCATGCCGTACCCGCCGGGCAGGCGCAGCTTGACCGGCGCCATCTCCTCGACGAACTGCTGGTCTGTCCACGACAGGGCGTGGCGCACGGCGTTCATGCAGGGGCGGCCGCGAATCTGACCATAGCGCGTGGCGCCGGCCACGATCTCGTGCCGGATCACGGCCAGGTCGTCATCGTCGTACGCGACCAGGCCGCGCTCCGGGAACCAGGCGGCCACGCAGCGGGCCCGCGTCATCCACTCCTCCACCTCATCGTTCCAGCGCTCCAGCACCAGCTCGCCCGCGCTCAGGCGCTCGACGAAGATCACCGCCGCCGCTTCGGCATCCACCTCGCCGGCCCGCAGACGGCGCAGCTCCAGGCCCCTGTACGAGTGGATCTCCACCTGCTCGACGGCGCGCTCGGCCGCGTTCCACGCCACCTCCTCGGACAGGTCGAGGCGGTCGCCCACCGTCTCCTCGAGCTGAGCCCTCTGGATGGCGGTAGCCAAAGACAGGACCGTGTGCACGCCGCCGCCGTCCCGGCGGGGCGCCTCGGTCTCCCGCGCCTCCACGGCGATGAGCAGGTCGGCCTCGCGCGCGGCGCTGTCGCGGCTCAGGGTGACGCGCCGGCGGCCGGGCATCTGGCAGGTGAGGCCGCCGCCGCGCCGCCGCGCCACGTGGTCGTAGTACGCCACCAGCAGACAGCGCACCATCGCGTCGGTTCGATCGGAGTTCCCACGGCGTGATCCCCGGCCGTCGCGGCGGGACCCCGACTCCGCGCCGTCGCCCTTCCCGTCTCGACTCAGGCGCCGGAACTGGGCCGCCGTGCGATCCACCTCCCGGCAGGCGCGGTAGTCGAGGCCCAGCTCGTCGCAGCGCCGCGGGTCGAAGCGGGCCTGGCGCGCCCGCTCGAGAGCGCGCTCGCGCACGACCAGGTCGGAGGCTACCTCGGCGGCGGGGGGATCGGTGTACGCGGCGCGCACCGGGCGCCGGACGATGTCGCGTTCCGCGATCAGGGCGGCCCAGGTCGCGGCGCGCTCGGCGCACCCGCGGCGGGTGGCCTCGACCAGCAGGCGCGACAGGCGCGGGTGGGCGGGAAAGGCCGCCATGGTGCGTCCCGTATCGGTCAGCTGGCCATCGCGATCGAGCGCCCCCAGGCCGCCGAGCAGATCAACCGCCCCCTCAAGGGCGCGCGGCTCGGGGGCGTCGAGCCAGGGGAAGGCGTCGATGTCCGCGGCGCCGAGCGCGGCCAGGGTGAGTATGGCCTGGGACAGGTCGACGCGCTGCACTTCGGGGGTGTCGCGCTCGGGGCGGGCGTACGCCTCGGAGCGCGGCCACAGGCGCACACAGGTGCCCGGCGCCTGCCGCCCGGCCCGCCCGGCCCGCTGGTCGGCCGAGGCCTGGCTGATGTTCTCCACCAGCAGGGCGTTGAGCCCGCGGCTCGGGTCGAAGCGCAGCACGCGGGCCAGCCCCGCGTCCACCACGTGGCGCACGCCGTCGATGGTGATGGAGGTCTCGGCCACATTCGTGGCGACGATGATCTTGCGGCGTTCCGAGGAGCTGACCGCCGCGTCCTGCTGCGCCGGGGACAGGGACCCGTGCAGGGGGAGTACATCGGCGCCCGCACCAGCTGCGGCGCCGGCCAGCCCCTGCTGACAGGCTTCGACGGTGCGCCGGATCTCGTAGGCGCCGGGCATGAAGACCAGCACGTGCCCCTCGTCGCTGGCCTCGAGCAGGCGGATGGCCGCCGCGGCGGCCCGCTCCCAGACGGGCGGGGCCGCGCCGTGACCCGGCCCGGCAGGCGGCGCCAGGTAGTCGACGTCCACCGGCCAGGTGCGGCCCCCGGTCTGCAGGGCCGGGCACTGGAGCTGCGCGGCCACGGCTTCGGCGTCGAGGGTGGCGGACATCACCAGCAGACGCAGGTCGGGGCGCGACCCGGCCTGGAGGCGCCGCACAAAGCCCAGGGCCAGGTCGGCGTCGAGGCTGCGCTCGTGGAACTCGTCGAGGAGGACGGCGCCCACCCCGGTCAGCTGGGGATCGGTCAGCAGCTGCCGCAGGAAGAGGCCCTCGGTGAGAAAGCGGATGCGGGTGTGGCGGCCGACATGCCGCTCGTGCCGCGTCTGGTACCCCACCAGTTCGCCGAGGTTGCAGGACATCTCGGCGGCGACGCGGGTGGCCACCAGCCGCGTCGCCAGGCGGCGGGGCTGCAACACCACGACGTCGCCCTCCACGGCCTGACCCCGATGCAGGATCTGCGGCACCTGCGTGGTTTTGCCCGAGCCGGTGGGCGCGGTCAGGACGAGCCGGTTGCCGGCGCGCAGGCGGGCTACCAGGTCGTCGGCGATGTCGTAGATGGGCAGCACGGGGCGCTAGGTGCGGCGTGAATCCGGAGTCGAGAGGGGCGGAACGCGGCCCGGGGCCCCGGTCTCGTGAGGCTCCCCGCTTCGGGGGACGACCGGGCGCCTGGAGCCTCGGGAATCGGGCGCGACTACCCTAAGATAGCCGGATCCAACTCGGCCACCCCGATGCCGGGATCGGTCGAGGGGTCGCCCGGGTAGCGCGGCTGGCCGTCGTGCACGGTGGCGCGGCCGTTGTACAGCAGCAGGACCTTGCCCTGCCAGCGCACCGGGGCGGCCCAGGCGTTGACCAGGCCACAGTCCCAGGCGCCGCGCTCGCCGGTGGGCAGCAGCGGCTGGCGGTCGAGCTCCCGCCTCCAGGCCCAGCCATCGGGACTGGTCACCAGCTGCACGTCCATGTGTTGCTCGGTGGTGTGGTGGCAGAACAGCAGGCCGCCGTACCCGGTGTCGGTGTGGAAGGGGGACAACCAGTAGAACTGGATATCGGCCGGGTCGTCGGTGTCGGGCTCCAGCACGGTGATGGGTCCGGTCCAGTGCGCGAAGTCCGATCCGGTCCAGACCGAGACGCGGCGGTGCATGCCCTTGAGGTTGTCGCGCTCGCGGGGCAGGGATGGGTTGTACTTCCAGGTCTGCTGATACAGCAGGTAGCGCCCCTCGCGAAGAGGCTGGTCCAACCCGGGCTTGGTCGGCATGACCGACATGGCGTCGTTGGCGTTGGTGATGGCGGGCCGACCCACCCGGGGCGTCCAGCGCAGGCCGTCCAGGCTGGTCGCCGTGCAGATGCCGGGGCGCACCTCGGCGGACAGGCGCTCCCAGTACACCATCTTCCAGCGTTTTCCGGCGTCGTCCTCGAGGGCGTCGCGGAACACGCGGGTGGCCATGAAGACCCCCCAGTCGCAGGTCAGACCGGTGGCGCGCATCACCACATTGGTGCCGTCGCCCAGATCGGGCTTGTCCCACTGGTACCCGTCGCGGGAGCGGGCCAGGCACAGCAGGTTGCGCCCCGGGTCGTCGCCGAACAGGACCATGTAGTACAGCCGCAGCTGATCGGTAGCTGACTCGGCTGGGTTGGGCTCGCCCTCCTCGGATTCGGGCAGGACGGCGACGGCGGCGGGGCGGCCGCCGGCTTCCCACGGCTTGTCCAAAGGCAGAATCGGGTGGGTGGTGCGCGATAGCAGCATGGCTCCCCTCAGGTCACGTCGGTGCGCAGGAAGGAGAGGAAGGCGGCCATGAAGAAGAGGACGGCGAAGATCACCAGCAAGAGGACGTCGACGGAGCGCTGGGCCAGGCGCATGCCCACGTCCTCGGAGCGGTACTCGTACTCCGGCATGTCGTCGATGGTGTACTCCTCGTCCTCGCTGCCCCAGCCGCCTCCACCGCCACTGGTTTCCTGCTGCTCCCGGACCCACTGTCCCAGCTGGTGCTGGTACTGGCGCAGGGAGTTGATCAGGCGCTCCTCGTGGCGCACGCCGGTCTCGCCAATGTCGGTGTTGGCGTACACATAGGCGGCCACCGGCGACAGGCGGGTCAGGGTGCGGGCCACGTCCGTCTGCCAGCGCAGGCGCTTCTCGAAGCCCTCGACAATCTCGGAGTTGGCCTCGTTTACGCGCGTCTGAAGTTCCTCGCGGGCCTCCATCATCTGGCGCCGAAACTCGGTGCGCTGGGCCGGCGTCATGTTGCGCATGCGACCGCGGCCGCCGCGCCACAGGTTGGCGTACTCGTCGCTGATCGCCTTGGTGCGCGAGGCGATCTCCCGCTCCACCTCGCCAATGCTGGGCACCGGCGCCACCACTTCGGCCACGTAGGGTCCGGCGTTGGGGATGATGAGAGCCAGGATCACCCAGGTGGCCAGCAAGGTGAGAATGGCGGTGGTGGAGGATCTGGAGCGCACCGACACGAACAGGCCGATGGAGAACATGACGGCCAGCAGCAGCAGGGAGACGGCGCCGGAGATCACAAAGGCCTGCCAGTCGCTGCCGGTGAAGGGGATGTCGGAGGAGAGGCTGATCAGCAGCGCGCCGAGAGCCAGGGCCACGAGGAAGGGCAGGGCCAGGCTGAAGTACCCGCCCAGCCATTTGGCCAGAATGATGAGGTCGCGCGGCACCGGGTAAGACATGACCTGCTTGAGGGTGCCCGACTCCCGCTCGCCGGACACGGCGTCATAGGAGATGAAGAAGGCCAGCAGGCTCAACACCACGGCTACGACAAAGAGCAGGTCGGCCACCGGGAAGAGCAGGACCGTGGGGTTGCCGGACAGGTCGCCCTCGAAACCGGGCAGGAACTCGGTGGAGACCACGGCGGTGCGGTCGAGGGTCTTCTCGACGCCGTAGAACAGGACCTGAAAGCTCTGGGGCGGGCGGTCGACGCGGACGCCCTGGCGCTCGAGCTGCCGGTAGCTGCCGTACTCCTCGGCCTGCTGTCGATAGGTACTGCGGTTGTTGCCGAAGTCGGCGCGCTTGACGGACAGGTCCTCGCGCAGGACCCAAACGCTGACGGCGGCCAGGAACACACACAGGGCCGCGCACACGACAAAGCGCAGCTCCATGAGATTGTGGATCCATTCCTTGCGTATCAGAGCTCGTAGCATGGCGTGCCTCAGCCTATCCCTTCATCAGGTCGTAGCGCAGGAAGCCGACATAGGCGCCGAGGAAGCAGA
>Ga0180429_10004954_pt1 | contig 10613 bp, 9 predicted proteins | sample SS_ome_FD_132428 | JGI IMG/M metagenome (GOLD analysis project Ga0180429, IMG submission 132428) | Hypersaline lake sediment archaeal communities from the Salton Sea, California, USA - SS_1_S_1 metaG | ecosystem: Environmental > Aquatic > Non-marine Saline and Alkaline > Hypersaline > Sediment ...
GATCAAGCGCAAGCTGCTGGAGCTGGAAGGGGCAATCGCGTCCCGGCTGTTCGGGTGAGAAGCGTGTGACGCGAACGAAGGTCGGCTGGTCCTTTGGGTGCACTTCGCATCCAATCGGATGCAAATCGCATCCAACATGCAAGTGAACGAGTGCCGACGGTCCCTCAGAACTCCCATGTCGCCTGCACGCCGGTCGCGCCGGTATCCGGATCGATGAACGGCGCCAGCAGGAGGCCGCGGGGCTGATTCAGCTCCAGCTGAGCGAGGCCATAGCCCAGGGCGGCGCCGGCCAGCACGTCTTCCAGCCGGTGGCGGTCCTTGCGCACTCTGGACCAGCCGATCAGCGCGGCGGCGCCGTACCAGTATGGAGCCTGGTCGGGGTGGCGGTCGGCGGCCATCGTCGCGGCGGCGAAGGCGACGCTGGCATGGGCACTGGGAAAGCTGTCGTCGCCGCTGCCGTCGGGGCGCGGCTGGCCCGTCAGTTCCTTCAGCCCCAGCGTTACTGCGTAGGTGCAGACCAGCGCATCCCCGGTTCGCAGCGAGTGGTCCAGCCCATCCTCATCGCCGGCCAGCAGCGGCAGCGCGACCGCTCCCGCCAGCAGCGCCGCAATGCCCGGGCCGGACATCTCGCTGGCCAACCTGACCTCCGTCGAGTCGCCGGCCATCACGGGCCGTACAAAGCCAAGCTGGCCCAGCGCCAGCGCGATGCAGATTGCGAGCGGGATCGCGCGCACGGGGCGATTCTAGCAGCCTTACAGCGCTAGCCGCCGCCCCGGGGATGGCTGACCGGGCCGCGCCGCTCGCGGATGGCGATCTCCTCGGCCGAGGGCTCCTCGCGCAGGAACACGTCGTGGCCGATCAGCGTCGAGTGCCAGTCCGCCGGATCGGCGGTCACCTGGGTCAGCAGCCAGCTGGTGATGATCTCCTCGCGGCCGTTGACCTTCTGATACTGGCCGCTCCAGCTGGTGACGCACTGGCGGTCGGTGTAGACGTTGTGCCAGACCACCACGAAGCCGACGGCGATGCCCCCGGTCGCCGGGTTGTTGTTCAGGCGGCCTGCCACCTTAAACTCGCCGGCGGTGCCCAGCCCCTTGATGGTATAGGTGCCGTAGATCATGTCACCGTCGGTGTTGATGCTGAGCTCGCTGCCCATGCCGTTGTACCAAACGCCCTGCAATGCCATAGCTGTCCTCACGGTGGGATAGGGTGAAGTGCGGCGCTTTCCGCCGCCGTGGATACGCCATATTATCCCATCGGACGGGCCTCAGCGCAAGACGACGATGGTCGCCGGCGCGTCCTCGCTCCACTCCGACTTGTCGAAGCCGCCGTACCAGGCGCGATCGGCGGCGCGCGGCAGGCAGTAGCGCAGCCGCTCCCAGGTCAGGATCAGCAGTGGCGTGTAGGCCTCCCGTCGCTCCTCGCCGACGGAAAGGCAGGTGCGGAAGATCAGCTTGTCCGGGGCGTGCGAGACGTCGGAAACGTCGCCCATCCGCCGCATCAGGTACTGGCGCTCCAGTCGCAGCTCCGTGCCGTCGGGGCGCGTCGCAGTGAGATCCGGCAGGTCGTAGACGAAGCCGGGCCGCGGCCGGCGGCCGCTGACCCGCTGCTCGCCGGGCGTCGGGGCCCGGCGGCCGCCCTTCAGCGCGCGCTCGAAGTTGCCGAGCTGGAGTATTACCGTACCGTCGGGGCGTGTCAGGCCCCAGAGCGCCTCGATGGTGCTGGCCACCTCGGCCTCGCTGCTGAGGTGCGCCAGGCTGTTGCCGATGCAGGCCGCCAGCCTGAACGGCCCCCTGAGCAGCTTGTCGGCCTGGACCATGTCGCCGCGGATCAGGTGCGGGTCGGCTTTCTTCGCCAGCCGCGGGTGCCGCCGCTCGGCCTGGGCGTGCATCACTGCGTCCAGCTCCAGCCCGTAGGCGTCGTAGCCGCGTGCGCTCAGCGCCGCCACGTACTCGCCGCTGCCGCTGGCCGCGTCCAGCACCCGCGCCGGCGGCGCCCCCGCCAGTTCGGTCAGCAGACTCAGTTGCTCATCGCGCGCCGGGAACAGCAGGTGATAGTCCGCCGCCAGCTGATCGTAGAGCCCGCCCACCCGCCGATTATACGCAAGGGGGCGCAGTCGACTCAGTGGAACCCACCCGCATCGCGCCGGGTCTAACCAACCAGCCGTAGTGAACGATTGCTGGTGATCACGGAAAGGAGGTGGTTGCCGGCGACATACAAGCCTCGCCCGCGATGAATCGACGCGGGAGCAGGCGCGCTCCACAGACCGGAAGCTGGTGCGGGACTACCGGCGCACTGATTATCGTTATTCACTATTCGCGCAAGCAGTAGCTCACCGGCCTGAAAGGCGTCTCCCGCAAGCCGAACATCCCGTGCCCTGCGCACGGCGACATGAGCGCGCCACGGCGCGCAGGCAAAGGAGCAGCATATGCTTGCCATGCTTAAGAGGCGGCGCGGCTTCACGCTGATCGAGCTGCTGGTGGTGATCGTAATCATCGGCATCCTCGCGGCGATCGCGCTGCCCAACTACATCAAGGTCAAGGAGAAGGCCAAGGAGGCCGAGGTCAAGGCCAACCTGCACAACATCCAGCTCAGCACGGAGCGCTTCGCCGTCGATACGGGCGGCACCTATCCGGCCTACCTGATCGGCGGGGAGCCGAAGTACGCCGCCGACGTCTATTCGGGCAGCGCGGCCAACGCCTTCACCCGCATCACCGAGTGCGACCCGATCGAGGGCGTCAGCGACCCGCTGCTGCGCAAGGGCTATATCGATGCCTACCCGCGCAACCCGTTCGTCCGCTCAGGCATCGCGATCCACCAGGTGCAGGCGAACCTGCCCAGCACCACCCAGGGCGAGGACCCGCTGCGCAACGACTACCCCGACAGCGAGCAGCTGGGCACCCGCTTCGGCGCCTACTGCACGGCGATGGGCAGCGTGCTGGCCGACCCGCGCTACACCGAGTGGTACTTCATCGATCCAGACAGCGGCCTCGGCTCGCCGGCCTTCACCTGGGCCAACATCGAGTACGAATTCTGGGATATGTGGATCGGCAACAAGCCGCTGCCCTACCTGCCCGGGCAGTTCTTCTACAAGGGCGTCGGCCCGATCATGTCCAACGGGCAGGACAGCCGCGGCGTCGCGGCCAACACCACCGTGTTCGGAATCGGGCAGACGATCCCCGGCGGCAGCAGCGGGCAGCCCGTGCAGCCGATCGAGGTCGATCAGTACGCGCTGGGCGGCTACGGCGGCATCCGCACCAAAGGGCACGACGTGCTGGGCGCCGAGCGGCCGATCGTCTACATGATGCGCGGCCGCGGCGGTGGTGGCGGTCCGGGACCTGAGCCGCAGCCTGGCGATGGCCCAACGCCATACCAAGGCAACGGACAGGACCTCGCGGAGATCTACATCTGGCCGTGGACGCGCAGCGAGGTCAGCAGCAGCGGCAACGACCTCAACGGCAGCCCGTTCCTGCCGGCGGCCCCGGGCGACGGCAACGAGCAGCTGCAGTACGGCAATCGCAACGGCTTCCGTGACGGGATCATCCTGGTGCTGACCAGCGGCGCCGACAACCGCAACGATCTGTAATCCCACCGGGGGCTAGGTTCTGCGCCCATGCCGGCTGAAACGCGGGGGCGGTGCGTGCCTGGTCAGCGCCGCCCCCGTGACTCACTGGTCGGCACCGCCGTGCGCAGCTGTATTTGTCAGGTCGCGGTAGTGGATGATCTTGCCCGACGGCGCCCGGGGCAGATCCTCCGTCCTGACGAATCTCACTTCCGCACCATCCATCCTGCGGCTGGCCTCCTGCGCCGCGGCTTCAACCTCGCTTGGATGCACTTCAGTGCCGCCGTAGTGAACCTCGAACCTGAGCGGCCCGGTTCTCAGCACCGAGAAGCGTTGAATCCAGGGCTGCCGTCGCAGGTGGCGATAGAAAAAATGCGTGCTGATCCGGCGTCCGCTCGGCAGCACAATGACCACGGCCTTCCTGCCGCTGATCCTGGTCAGGCAGGGTCCGTGGCATCCGCACCTGCAATCCCGCCATTCAACGGCGGCCAGATCGCCGATCTCGTAGCGGATGAACGGCGTGGCATCATTGAACAGGTCGGTAATCAACAGCGAGCCAACCTGTCCTTCGGGGGTCGGTGAAAGGTCCTCGGAGTCGACGACCTCCACCACGTATCGCGGGTTGATATGCCGCTCGCCATGCGCGCACTCCACGGCGATCGTCGAGCACTCCCGGCTCCCGTAGTGCTCACGGAGCCTCACTCCCAGCGCGCGCTCGATCAGTTGTCGCTGGTTCTCGTCGAGCTGCTCCGCCATGCTCCAGGCTGTCGCCAGATGGCCGGCCGGCAGCGTCAACTGCTCCGCGATCATCACCCGCGCGCAATCCTCGAGTAGCGAAGTGTACCCGTAGACCGCGCAGCCGGGGGTGGCCCGCGCGATCGCGGCGAACCGGCGATAGTCATCGTCGCTGGGGAAGATCGAGACCAGCGTCCGCGAGTGCTCCAGCCAGCCGCGCAGTGCTCCCCGCCAGCCACGCCTGGCCCGCCGGCCCGCGGCCACATCAGGATCGCTGGCCCACAACCTCAGCCGCGGCATCCCCGGCCGCCAACCCAGCATCAGGTACAACTCGAAGGCGCAGCCGCTGGCGCGCCGGTGATGCAGCCGGCTGTGCATGAAGCGTATCGGTTCCGCCGTGGCACCACCTGTCACGTAGGAGTAGACGTCGCTACGGTCCGCGTACAGCCGCTCAAACACCGGCAGCAGGGCTCGCAGCCTGTCGCGTCGCAGGATGGGCAGGGCTATCAGGTCTGTGAGACTGGCCAGATCAGCGGGCCTGCCGAATTCCGGCTCAGGGCACAGACCGCTGTGCTGAAACCCGGCCAGGCGCTGCCGGAGCAGGGGCAGCTGCAGCTTCTCAAGCTCCGGCCGGGTTGCGCGCAGGCAGCGGGCCCGCCAGCGCGCCGCCCTCGCGTACTCCGCGTCCGTCGCGAACTGCAGCCGTGCGCGTGCTCGCTGCAGCGCACGCTTCAGTCGGGACATCCTGGCTGCCTCCCGTCATACTACTCGTTCTGCAGGCAGGGAATCTAAAGCTGAATTCTAGCAGCGCGGCGCTACCGGTGGTTATCAGGTGGTCTCAGGGGCGAACCTGGCATCTCTTCACGGTAGGGGATCAGTTTTCCCGTCGGACTCAGCCCCAGCTCCTCGACCGGCACGGCGCGCACCTGCGCCCCCTCCAGCAGCCGGCTGGTCATCGTCTCCAATTCACGCGCGGTTTCCGGTGCCAGGGGCCCGCCCGTGTATCGCATCTCGAACCTGGTTGCGCCTGTGCGAACCGCCTGGCACTGGTGAATCTGCGGGAAGTAGTCGAGCACGCCGACGACAAACAACGCGGTGACCTGGGTACCGGACTCCAGTGTAAACAACCCGGCCGTGCGGCCGGTCAGCTCCGCCAGGCAGAAGCCGCGGAGACCACAGGCGCAGTCGCGCCATTCCACGGCCCCGAAGTCGCCAAGTTCGTAACGGATGAACGGTGTGGCGTCATTGAACAGGTCGGTCACCAGCAGGCTGCCGGTCTGGCCGGCCGGCAGCGGAGCGCGCGTCTCGAGGTCGATGGCCTGCACGATGTAGCGGGGGCTGATGTGCAGGCTGCCCGCGGCGCAGTCGACCGCGAGCGTCGTACACTCCCGGCTGCCGTAGTGGCGCCGCAGCTGCACCCCGAAGGCCTCTTCGATACGCTCCTTTTGGTGCCGGTGCAGCATCTCGCTGCAGGCCCAGGCGGTACTCAGGAAGCCCGGCGGCAGTGTCCGATCGCGTTCCAGCATCAGCAGCGCGCAGCGCTCCAGCAGCGACGTAAAGCCCAGCACCGCACAGCCGGGCTGGGCGCGGACCGCGTCGAGAAAGCGCCAGTATTCGTCTTCCAGCGGCGCATAGCCGCCAAATACCTGAGTATGCTTCAGCCAGCTCCCCATTCGGCCCCGCACCCCGCGCGGTGGTCTGATCGTGGAACGTCCAGGTTCCCGGCCCCAGAGGCTGAAGCGCGGCATGCCCGGGCGCCAGCCCAGGATCGAGTACATCCCCAGCGCGCAGCCTCCGGCCAGCCGCCGCTGCCGACGGCTGTAGTAGAACTGCACGGGTTCGCCGGTGGCGCCGCCCGAGACGTGATGATCCGCGGCGGGATCGGTTCCATAGAGCCTCGCCAGCGCGGGATAGAGCTCGCGCAGCCCTTCCCTGGTCAGGACCGGCATCTCCGCCAGCGCCGAGAAGCGGTCGGCGCCGCCGAGCTGCCGCCAGACGGGCTCGCGCAGCAGCCCACGGCTCTCAAACGAGCGGGTCAGGCCGGACAGCCGAGACATCAGCAGCTGCTCATGCTGCTCCTGGTGCAGCGAGGTTCCCAGCCGGAACCAGCGCCGCCCCGCGGCGTAGAGCGGGTCGCAGGCCGTCAGCAGCGGGACCTGCAGGCGCTGCAGCAGCTGTTTTGGTCCGGACATGGTCAGTTTCAGAGGATAGCAGCACGCTGTGGCGGCTAGGGTCCCACGGCGCCCGCCCCCTCGTGGTAGGAGATCAGCTTGCCGGTCGGACTGAGCAGCAGCTGCTCGACCGGCCTGATCCGCACTGTCGCACCCTCCAGCAGGTCGCTGGTCAGTTCCTCCATGCGCCGGCGCGCGGCGGTATCCAGCTCGGTCCCCATGTAGCGCAGCTCGAACTCCGTCGGTCCCAGGCGCAGAGTCTGGTACTGGCGGACGGCGGGAAACAGGTACATGATCGCGGCGAAGCAGTGCGCGCTGACCCTGGTGCCGGAAGGCAGCGTGATCAGGCCGGCGGTGCGGCCCGCGAGTTCGGTCAGGCAAGGCCCGCGCAGGCCGCAGTCGCAGTCCCGCCATTCGACGGCGCCGAGGTCGCCGATCTCGTAGCGGATGAAGGGCGTGACGTCGTTGTGGAGGTCCGTGACCAGCAGGCTGCCGGTCTGGCCGGCCGGCAGCGGGGCGTAGCTGTCCGGGTCGACGGCCTCGATGATGTAGCGCGGACTGATGTGTAGTGCGCCGTGCGCGCAGTCGGCCGCCATCATCGTGCATTCGCGGCTGCCGTACTGCCGCCGCGGCCGGCAGCCGAAGGCATCCTCGATCAGCCTGCTCTGCCGCTCAAACATCATCTCGGAACACGTCCACAGCGCGCCCAGGAACCCTCGCGGCAGCTGTTGATCGTGCTCCCGCATCATCAAGGCGCAGTTCTCGATCAGCGACGTGAGGCCGAAGATCGCGCAGCCTGGTTGCGCCTGCACCTCCGCGATGAAGCGCCGGTACTCCCGCTCCGACGGCGAGTAGCCGCCGTAGACCGTCGTGTGCTGCAGCCGGCGGCGCAGGTATGCCCTGAATCCACGTGGCTTGGCCGGCCGGACGCCCGGCTCGCGGCCCCACAGGCAGAAGCGCGGCATGCCCGGGTGCCAGCCCAGGATCGAGTACATCCCCAGCACGCACCCGCCGGCCAGCCGCCGCTGCCGGCGGCTGAACACAAACTGCACCGGCTCGCCCGTAGCGCCGCCCGTGCAGTACACGGAGATACCGCGTCGCCTCCGGTACCGGTCGACCAGCCGGGGGAACAGGGCGCGCAGCCCGTCCCTGGTCAGGACCGGCATCTCCGCCAGCGTCGCGAAGCGGTCGGCGCCGGTGAGTTTTCGCCCGACCGGTTCGCGCAGCAGGCCGCGACCCTCAAACGAGCGGACCAGGCGTGACAGGCGCGACATCAGCAGCTGCTCGTGCTGCTCCTGGGGCAGCGAAGTGCCCAGCCGGAACCAGCGCCGCCCCGCGGCATAGAGCGGGTCGCAGGCCGTCAGCAGTGGGATCTGCAGGCGCTGCAGCAGCTGTTTCGGGGTGGGCATCCTGCGTCCCAGAGAATAGCAGAATCCCTCGGGTGCCGGGTTGCGAGAAACTGCGGGGCTCACCTCGGATGGGGATCGCCGGTCGGTGGTTCAGGGCGCAGGGAAAAAAAGACCACCCGGTTTCCCGGGTGGTTATGGGAGGTAGGGGTTTCGTAATTGTAGTATCGCACGTGAGTCTGGGTTATTTTGTTTTTAACAAGGAAATTCCACCTAATTCGGGGTATAGCATGGTGCCCGGCGGCCGGGTTGCACCCGCCGGAGCGCTGTGTATAATAGACGGCTAACTTCCAGGGAGAAGGTGTATGGCCAAGAGCACTTCAAGCAAGAGCTCAAGATCGAAGAAGTCGGTCACCCCGATGACCGAAGACGGCAAGCATCCGTTGTATGACCCCTCAGCTCCGCGCGACGCCTACAAGAAAGGCGACGTGATCTACTTCCCCAAGGTACGCAACTGGCTGGACAAGGGCGCGCTGGTCGAGGCGTTCGGCCGCGTGGTTAACGTCGAACTGCTCGACGGCGACGTGCCTTACATGGAGATCAGCTTCGACGACACCAGCGTCAAGAAGCTGAACAAGACCGACCTGGGCAAGGACATCCGGCGATTCCTGCTGGAAGTCAAGTAGACCGGCCGGCGGGCCGAAGGGCGCCCGTCTAGGGTGCCGAGATGGGGGACTCACCATGGTCCGTCGCGCCCGATAGCGTGAACACCTCAAGGCGCTGAGCGCGCGCCATGTCCCAGACGTCCACCTGATCGTTGCGCTGGCGGAAGCTGGCCGCGCTGGCGATGTCGCTCCGGCCGCTCAGCGCCACCTTCATCGCCATGTTGACCGCCTGATGGGCGACGACCAGCACGTCGCCGTCGATCGCCGGCGGTTTGAGTGCCAGCAGCCGCTCGCGGACCCGCTCGGCGCCGCTGATGATGTTCTCGCCACCGCCGGGCGAGGTCAACGTATACTCACTGGCGCGCCAGCGGTCGTACTCCTCGCCGTACTGGGCGCGCAGCTCGCTTTCCAGTTGCCCCTCGAAGGTGCCGAACTCCAGTTCGATGAACGCCGGCTCGATAACCGCCTGCAGCCCGCTGCCCTCCAGGATGATCCGCGCGGTCTCCACGGCGCGGCCCAGTGGCGAACAACGGGCCGCGATGAAACCGGCGCCACGTCGGCGCAGCTCGTCCCGCATCATCCGCGCCTGGGCCAGACCGGTCTCGTTGAGCGGCACGTCCGTCCGCGACTGGAAGCGTTTCTCGCGGTTCCAGTCCGTTTCGCCATGTCTGACCAGGTAGAGTGCCATGCTGCCGCCACCACGCCCGCGGGCGGCGTGAATTATAAGGGCTGCCGCCGCGTCCGTCCGCCGTGGGGCATCCATGAGACTGGCTGGCTCTACAATAGGCGCGGTGCTGATCCGACTGCTTTGCGCGGTGTGTGCGGCCATGCTGCTGGCGGCGTCGTTTCCGCTGACGCTGCCCGATTTTCCGCTGCCGGAGCCCTGGGGACCGCTGCCGATCGAGACGCCGGGCTGGATCGCGGCCGCGGGCTATGGCCAGGTGCCGTGGCTGGCGCTGCTGGCGCTGATCCCGCTGCTGGAAGTGGCCCGCGCAAGCATGAGCGATCTGGAGGCCTGCCTGTGGGGCTATCTGGCCGGCGTGCTGTGGCTGGTACCGCACTGGCTGTGGCTGCTCACTTTCGGCTGGCCGCCCGTGCTGCTGATGGCCCTGTTCTACGCGCTGCCGGTCGGGCTGTATGCCCTGCTGGCGCGCCGGGTGATCGCTACCGGCAGACTGGGGCTGATCGCCTGGGGACTGCCCGCGCTGTGGGTGGCGCTCGAGTATCTGCGCAGCTTCGGTTTCTGGGCCTATCCCTGGAGCCTGCTGGGCTATACACAGGCGCGCAGCCTGGGGCTGATCCAGATTGCTGATCTGGGCGGGGTCTTCGCCGTCAGCTTCGTGCTCGTGCTGGTCAACGTCGCGTTGTGGCTGGTGCTGACGCCGCTGGCCGGCTTCCGTCCGCGGCTGGGCCACGCCTTGCTGGCCGCCGGCCTGCTGCTGCTGACGCTGGCCTACGGTGAGCTGCGGCAGTCGATGAGCTACGCGCGTCCGTACGCGCAGCCGCTGAGGCTGGCGCTGGTCCAGGGGGGAATCGGCACCTTCGAACGCTGGAGCGAGGACCGCATGACGGACACGCTGGCGGCCTATGTGGCGCCGTCGGACCGCGCGCTGGTGGAGTGGGAGGGGGAGCTTGAGAGCCGCCGGGCCGGTGCCGCGGAGTTCGTCGGTCCCCGTCGCGACGGCGAGCTGCTGGTGGTCTGGCCCGAGTCCGTGCTGCCGCGCAGCATGGACCCGCGCCGCGAGGAGCGGGTGCCCTACCAGCTGCCCAACCTGCTCGGTGGCCACGACGATGCCGCGCTGCTGCTGGGGGCGATCGGCCGGCCGCTGGACGACGACCACGCCCAGAACGGCTGCCTGCTGGTTCAGCCCGACGGCGAGGTCAGCTGGCCCTACGGCAAGGTGCGGATCGTGCCCTACGGCGAGGCGGTGCCGCTCAGGGAGGTGGCGCGGTTCCTCGACTACCCCTGGGGCAGCTACGACCTCAGCGCCGGCCGCAGCGCCGCGCCGCTCCGGTGGCGGGGCCACAGCCTGGGCTTAGGCGTCTGTTTCGACAACGTCTTCAGCTTCTTAAGCCGCCGGCAGGTCCGCGACGGCGCCGAGGGCTTCATCCTGATGACCAACAACAGCTGGTACGA
>Ga0180429_10004956_pt1 | contig 10612 bp, 9 predicted proteins | sample SS_ome_FD_132428 | JGI IMG/M metagenome (GOLD analysis project Ga0180429, IMG submission 132428) | Hypersaline lake sediment archaeal communities from the Salton Sea, California, USA - SS_1_S_1 metaG | ecosystem: Environmental > Aquatic > Non-marine Saline and Alkaline > Hypersaline > Sediment ...
TTCAGCTGTAGCCGAAACCAACCGTGCACCGTTTGACGTGGCCGAGGGTGAATCCGAGATTGTCGCCGGTTTCCACGTTGAATATTCCGGTATGACTTTTGCCGTTTTCTTCCTGGCTGAATATGCCAACATGATCCTGGTTTCTGCACTGGCAGCGCTGATGTTCCTGGGCGGCTGGTTATCACCTTTCCAGGGCACTCCGCTGGAATCGCTTTTTGAGTGGGTACCGGGTATTGTCTGGCTGTTTATCAAAACGGCATTATTCGGCTTCCTGTTCCTGTGGTTCAGGGCCACTTTCCCGCGTTATCGTTATGACCAGATCATGCGCCTGGGCTGGAAAGTGTTTATTCCCATCACGATAGTCTGGATCATGGTTGTTGGTCTGGCCGTCGTTTATGAATTGCCATGGTGGTTTGACTAATGATTACGACATTTAAAAACTACTTCAAAAGCCTGTTCCTGCTGGAACTGCTCAAGGGTATGAGCGTGACAGGGCGTTACCTGTTTGCCAAGAAGTTCACCCTCATGTATCCGGAACAGAAAGCACCGGTATCACCGCGCTTCCGTGGCCTGCATGCACTGCGCCGCTATCCCAATGGGGAAGAACGCTGCATCGCCTGTAAGTTGTGTGAAGCGGTTTGCCCGGCACTGGCCATTACCATTGAAGCCGAGCCCCGTGATGATGGTTCACGTCGTACCACGCGCTACGACATCGACCTTTTCAAATGTATTTATTGCGGATTCTGTGAAGAGTCCTGCCCGGTTGATTCCATTGTTGAGACCTCGCATTACGAGTATCACTTTGAAAACCGTGGCGAAAACATTATGACCAAAGAGCAGTTGCTGAAAATCGGCGACAGCTTTGAACCCCAGCTGGCGGCTGACCTTAAAGCCCAGGCACCGTACAGATAAGCGGAGTTTAACGAATGTCGTCTGAACAACTTGTATTCTATGGATTCTCGGCAATATTGATTTTTGCCGCTACCATGGTGATCACGCGCAGAAACCCGGTGCACTCGGCACTGTTTCTGGTGCTGGCGTTTTTCTCAAGTGCCGGTATCTGGATTCTGGCAGAAGCCGAATTCCTGGCGATCGCCCTGGTGCTGGTTTATGTGGGTGCCGTGATGGTGCTGTTCCTGTTCGTGGTGATGATGCTGGATATTGATCTTGCCACTATTCGTGCAGGCATGATCCGCTATCTGCCGATTGGCATTATTACCGCCGTGGTGATGCTGGTTTCGCTGTGGATGGTGGTTGGTCCTGAACATTTCGGCCTCGACAAATACGCCGCGCCGGCGCGTCATGCCGCTGACTACAACAATACAGCTGAGCTCGGCAGAGTGCTGTATACCGTTTACGTTTACCCGTTTGAGATAGCGGCGGTCATACTGCTGGTTGCCATTATTGCTGCCATCAGCCTGACCATGCGTCGTCGTACCGATACCAAGTTCCAGGATCCATCACAGCAGGTTACTGTTAAAAAGGCAGACCGTCTGCGCGTGGTGAAGATGGAATCCGAAGAAAAAATGGAGTTGAAATGATTGCCTTATCCGACTACCTGATTCTGGGAGCCATCCTGTTTTCTTTAAGTGTGGCAGGTATCTTCATCAATCGTAAAAACGTCATCATTCTGCTGATGTGTGTGGAACTGATGCTGCTGGCGGTGAACATCAACTTCATTGCCTTCTCACATTTTCTGGGTGATACCGCAGGGCAGGTATTCGTATTCTTTATTTTGACGGTTGCGGCGGCTGAAGCAGCAATCGGTCTGGCGATTCTGGTCGTACTGTTCAGAAAACGCCGCGATATTAATGTTGACAGCCTTGATGTACTCAAGGGCTAACTGACACGAGACAGGATTAATGGAAAACATTTATCTTACAATTGTACTGGCCCCGTTAATCGGTGCCATTATCGCCGGATTGTGGCGTAACCAGGTTGGCCGTGCCGGTGCACACTGGATTACGATCCTCGGTGTCGGTATTTCCTCGGTTCTGTCTTTGTATGTTCTCAAGGCACACGCCTTTGACGGACTGCCGGTCTACAACGAAGCGCTATACACCTGGATGATCAGTGACGGTATCCGCTTTGAAGTCGGTTTCCTCGTCGATAACCTGACCGCCATGATGATGGCCGTGGTGACCTTCGTGTCCTTCATGGTGCATATCTACACCGTTGGCTACATGGCCCACGAAGATGGCTACCAGCGTTTCTTCAGCTACATCTCGCTGTTTACCTTCTCCATGCTGATGCTGGTGATGTCCAACAACTTCATGCAGCTGTTCTTCGGCTGGGAAGCGGTGGGCCTGGTGTCCTACCTGCTGATCGGTTTCTACTTCAAGAAAGAAACTGCAATCTTTGCCAACATGAAAGCCTTCCTGGTCAACAGGGTAGGTGACTTTGGCTTCCTGCTGGGTATTGCAGCGATTGCCATGTACTTTGACTCGCTGGATTACCACGAGGTTTTCGCCAAGGCGCCAGAGCTGGCCAACATGCAGATTCAGATCTGGGGTGATGAAAGCTGGTCTTTGATGACAGTCATCGGCGTGTTGCTGTTTATCGGTGCCATGGGTAAATCGGCACAGGTGCCATTGCATGTCTGGCTGCCGGACTCGATGGAAGGCCCGACGCCGATCTCGGCCCTGATCCACGCGGCAACCATGGTAACTGCCGGTGTCTTCATGGTCGCTCGTATGTCGCCATTGTACGAGTTCTCTGAAACAGCCTTGAGCTTTGTTCTCATCATTGGTGCAACCACCGCGTTCTTTACCGGCCTTATCGGTATTGTGCAGAACGATATCAAGCGTGTTGTGGCTTACTCAACACTGTCACAGCTGGGTTACATGGTCGTCGCCCTCGGTGTATCAGCCTACGCCGCAGGCCTGTTCCACCTGATGACTCATGCCTTCTTTAAAGCCCTGTTATTCCTGGCGGCTGGTTCTGTCATCATTGGTATGCACCATGACCAGGATATCCGTCACATGGGCGGCATGCGCAAGTACATGCCGATTACCTACTGGACCTCATTACTGGGTTCACTGGCGCTGATCGGCTTCCCGGGCTTTGCCGGTTTCTTCTCCAAGGATGCCATTATCGAGGCGGTACATTTCTCTACCATCCCGGGTGCCAGTTATGCCTATTTCATGGTGGTGGCCGGCGTATTCGTAACGGCCTTATATAGCTTCCGTATGTTCTTCCTGGTATTCCATGGTGACGGTCCGAAGCTGTTCCATACGCATCATGATGAACCTAACGTTCACGGTGATGCAGAAGAACAGGAGCACCATGAAGTGCATGATGAGCCCAAGCCACATGAGTCTCCATGGGTAGTAACCCTGCCATTGGTAATGCTGGCGATACCTTCTGTTGTTATTGGTTACCTGACTGTGGGCGACGTCTTGTTTGGCGACTTCTTCAAAGGAGTTCTTTACGTGGCGCCTGAACATGACGTGCTGGCCAAGCTGGGTGAAGGCTATACCGATGAAATCGGCTTTATTCTCCACGGCATGATGGCACCGCCATTCTATCTGGCCATGGCAGGCCTGTTCGTCGCCTGGTTTATCTACATGAAGAAGCCTTCCATTGCGACCTGGATCAAACAGAAGTTCGACATGGTCTACATGGTACTGGACAACAAGTATGGTTTTGATGGTTTTAACCAGTTCTTCTTCGCCGGAGGCAGTAAAGGAATCGGCCAAATTTTATGGAAAGCGGGCGACAAGGTTTTGATTGATGGCCTGATCGTAAACGGTTCAGCAAAAGCCGTTGGCTGGTTCTCGGGCCTGATTCGAAATGTACAAACCGGTTTCCTCTATCACTATGCCTTTGTAATGATCATCGGCATGATCGGGCTGCTGGCCTGGTTTGTGATTGTGTAACTAATTTTATTAGGTAGATGTAAAACATGAGTGCAGATTTGCCAATTATTAGCATGACCGTCTGGTTACCGATTATCGGTGGCCTGCTGGTACTCGGAAGTGGAGACAAGGCGCCCAACGTATCCCGCTGGCTGGCCCTGTTTGTGGCTGTTGCAACATTCCTGGTGAGTCTGCCGCTTTATACCGGTTTTGATGCGGGCACGGCGCAAATGCAGTTCGTGGAAAAGGTTGCCTGGATTCCTGCCTTTGATGTGCATTATTACCTGGGTGTTGATGGCATCTCCATGCCGCTGATTCTACTGACCACCTTTATCTCTATTCTGGTAATAATTGCCGGCTGGGAAGTGATTCAGTATAAACCTTCGCAATACATGGCCGCTTTCCTCATCATGGAAGGTGTCATGGTCGGTGTCTTCGCGGCACTGGATGCCATGCTGTTTTACGTGTTCTGGGAAGCGATGCTGATTCCGATGTTCCTGATTATTGGTGTCTGGGGTGGTCCGAATCGCGTTTACGCCACCATCAAGTTCTTCCTGTATACCTTCCTGGGCTCGGTGTTCATGCTGGTGGCGCTGATCTACATGTACTTCAAGGCAGGCAGCATGGATATCCTGGCATTCCATGCGCTGCAGCTGAACCTGTTTGAGCAGATCCTTATCTTTATTGCCTTCCTGTTGGCCTTCGCGGTCAAGGTGCCCATGTGGCCGGTACATACCTGGCTGCCGGATGCGCACGTGGAAGCACCAACCGGCGGTTCGGTGATCCTGGCGGCTATCATGCTGAAAATCGGTGGCTACGGCTTCCTGCGTTTCAGTCTTCCCATTACGCCTGATGCCAGTAATGAACTCGACTGGTTAATCATTACCATGTCGCTGGTCGCGGTTGTCTACATCGGTTTTGTTGCCCTGGTTCAGCAGGACATGAAAAAACTGGTGGCCTATTCATCCATCGCGCACATGGGTTTTGTCACACTCGGCTTTTTCATCATCTTCCAGATCATGAACCAGTCTCCTACAGCTGCCGGTGCAGCAATGGGCATGCAGGGCGGTATGGTGCAGATGGTGTCACACGGCTTTATCTCGGCCGCCATGTTCCTGTGTATCGGTGTGCTCTATGACCGCATGCATTCACGCCAGATCAATGATTACGGCGGCGTGGTTAACCACATGCCATGGTTTGCTGCCTTCATGGTATTTTTCGCCATGGCGAATGCCGGCCTGCCTGGTACTTCCGGCTTTGTTGGTGAGTTCATGGTTATCATCGCCAGCTTCCGTGCTGATTTCTGGTATGCCTTCCTGGCCGCTACCACGCTGATTATTGGTGCAGCCTATACCCTGTGGATGGTCAAGCGAGTGGTCTTCGGTGAAACCGGCAATGCCCAGGTCGCCGCGTTGGAAGATATTAACAAACGTGAATTTCTCGTGCTCGGCTCACTGGCCGTGGCCGTACTGGTACTGGGCCTGTGGCCAGCGCCGTTAATCGACGTGATGAGCGTATCGATTGAAAACCTGTTGCAGCATGTTTCTGCATCCAAACTGTAAAAGCAGAAACTTGAATAACGGATACGATTATGAGTTTTGATTACAACAGCCTGATTCCTGTGATGCCCGAAATCGTGTTGCTCTGTGCAGCCTCGATTGTTCTGGTACTGGATCTGTTTTTGAAAGACCACCAGCGCATTCTAAGCTACAGCTTTGCGCAGCTGGGTTTACTTGCAACACTGCTGGCAGTTGGCATGACCGGCAACAGTGAAACGCAGGTTGTATTTGACGGCAGCTATATCCGCGATCCCATGTCGGACCTGCTCAAGATTTCATTGCTGATCATTTCCATTGGTATGTTTGTCTATGCCAAGGAATTTCTCAAACGCCGCGACCTGTTCAAAGGCGAGTTTCTGACACTGGGCATGTTTGCCATTCTCGGCATGATGATCATGGTGTCATCTGCCAGCTTCCTCACGCTGTATCTCGGGCTCGAACTGCTGGCGCTGTGCATGTATGCACTGGTGGCATTTGACCAGGAGTCAAACGATGGTCCTGAAGCGGCAATGAAATACTTTGTACTGGGCGCACTGGCCTCGGGTATTCTGCTGTACGGTATTTCGATGATTTACGGTGCCACCGGTGCTTTGGATTTTGCCACGGTTAACCAGGCAATTTCAGCCGGTGGTCTGGATCAGATCGTACTGGTGTTTGGGCTGGTATTCCTGGTCATCGGTATTGCTTTCAAATTCGGTGCCGTGCCATTTCATATGTGGGTACCTGATGTTTACCATGGCGCCCCGACAGCGGTAACCATGTTCGTCGGTTCAGTGCCCAAGATCGCTGCATTTGCACTTGCCATGCGTATCCTGGTTGATGGCCTGGGAGCTTTACATACTGACTGGCAGGGCATGCTGACCATTCTGGCGGTACTGTCGATGGCCATTGGTAACGTCATCGCCATTGCCCAGAGCAACATCAAACGTATGCTGGCTTACTCGACGATTTCCCACGTCGGTTTCATTTTCCTGGGTATTCTTGCCGGCACCCATGAAGGCTACACAGCCGCAATGTTTTACACCATTGTCTACGCCATCATGGCGCTGGGCGCTTTCGGTATGATTGCTATCATGAGTAACAAGGGCTTTGAAGCCGATCAGCTTGATGACCTCAAGGGTCTCAACCAGCGCAACCCCTGGTTTGCGGGCATGATGATGTTGCTGATGTTCTCCATGGCCGGTGTACCACCAACCGTTGGTTTCTTCGCCAAGCTGTTCGTGCTTGATGCCGTCATTAGCATCAACATGGTCTGGTTGGCAATCGTCGCCGTGGCATTCTCTGTGATCGGTGCTTTCTACTACATCCGTGTCGTAAAAATCATGTACTTCGACAAACCTGAAGACGAAGCCCCATTTGTTGCCGGTACCGACACCAAGATCATCTTCTCAATCAATGGCCTGACAGTACTGGCCCTGGGCCTGTTCCCAACAGCCCTGATGTCAGTCTGCACTACAGCGATAGGCTAATGCTCGAAACTGCCACTCTCCTTTGAGGAGAGGGCAGGCATAGATTGCTCCAGCAGTTTTAATGCATTTCCATCAGCCCCGGTGGTTGATAAAGTGGAGCAGAATCAGCCCGATGTACGTAAAATCCATAGCCCTTAACCCTGCGGCATTTCCTTTCAGCAGCTTCTTCAGCCTTCAGGCGTGAATCATATAAACCTGCATAAAGCTTGCGTGTAATCGCTTTGCCCAGTTCCTCTTCAGATTTCGTATAGACTTCTGCACGCCAGTAAGTTTGATTCATCATGATTTACCTCCGTTGGTTACCTTTACAAGCATAATGACCAAAGGGCTCATTCCATGAGCCTGTGAACATTTCAATTCCCCAATAGTCAAAAATCTGAAATTAAATCTTGAAGAAAACCGTCTCCGCGGTTATAGTACGCGCCTCTGATGCGGGGTGGAGCAGTCTGGCAGCTCGTCGGGCTCATAACCCGAAGGTCGTAGGTTCAAATCCTGCCCCCGCTACCAAATTTAAAACATCACTTAACTGCTCCTAAGTGATTGATAAATCAAGGCTTTCTGATTTTAGTCAGAAAGCCTTTTTTATTGCCTTGAAACCACCCTTAACAAAGTCGGTGCGTGAGTTTTGCGTGAGTTATTGTTCGCAATCTTTGCCACGGCATCGATGAGTTCCTGAAGTTCGGCCTGTGAGTAGTGCGTTGTGATATCTCCTGTCTTGTGGCCCAACAGCGCAGAGCGTGTTTCCTTGTACACTCCTGCTGACCTGAGACGTCGACCGAAGGTATGTCGTAAATCATGTACACGAAGATTGCGAAAGCCCCAAGGGACTTTATCTCGCATTTCTTCCACGTAGTTATCTGCGGCACGTTCTCGTGCACCTTTCCAGGCTGAGTTGTAGATTTTATTCAGCGGCTCCAATCTCTTGGTACCCTTCTTTTTACTGCCTTGTGGGCAGGTAAATACCCTAGAGAGGTGTTTTCCTCGCTGAGCTTCAATAACAGAAGCAGCAACCGAATTTAAAACTACAACTCGTTCCTCTTCATTTTTCGTTACCCAATCTGGTAAAACAAAAACTGATGTATCCAACTCAGGAATCCAAACTTCCCATTCCCATCGGAGTTGGCAGATTTCACCTTCTCGACAGCCCGTATGTAAAGCAAATAGAACGGGTTCTTGAAGATGGTCGGCTAGCTCAGCTAACAGGTATTTCTGCTCAACCCATGAAATGGGGTAAGCTTTGCGAGCATCCTTCCAGTTGACTTTCTCAATGATTGGAACACCTGCAATCCAGGTTTTTCCAGTTAAGTTATCCCTCCATTTTCCAGCCGATTTTTTTAAAATACGGCTAACTAGTTCAAGATAATTATTAATCGTTTTAGATTTGCGTCCTAAATCACGCTTATCTTCTATAAACGGTTGCATAGTTCCATCATGAATAGAAGCTAAAGGCATTTCGCCAAGATAGGGCAAAAGTCCTTTTATACGGCTGGCATCATCACCAATCGATTTCTTATTCATGTTTTCTCTTAAATACCTTTCACAGCCTTCAGCAAAAGTATGATCAGGCCTTTGGCCATATATGGCTGCATTCCTCACTTGCTGAATACGCATGTTCAAGTATCTTTCCGCTTCGTCGAGGCTGCTTGTTCCAGTAGACTCGACAATTCTGACGCCTTTGACTCTTTTGTCGATGTGCCAGATTTTACTTTTGCCCTTCTGTTGAAGTCCGGGCGTTTTCTTGCGTCCCATGATTGATCTCCCATAGGTTGACCAGGACGCCCGTTGCGGGACTTATATTGCTCCGCCCAGGCATCCAATTCAAGTCTGTCAAAAGCAACACCCTGAATACCCATCTTGATTTCAGTCACATAGGGTCTAACTTCAGCTTTGAACCTGTTACGGTCCATTCCGAGGTAATGAGGTGCATTGCGAAGCCGGATAAAGCGCGGAAGTATGGGTGTTGGTGTGATATTTAGTGTCATGTTTTTAGGAAATCCTAAAAAATGAATTCAAAGTAAATTGAGAAGTTTCCCTAGACGGAGGGAAGTTGAAATATAAAGACATTTTGAGCCTCCAAAGATTGAGGCCCGATACGGTTATTTCAAAAAAATTACCTATTTAAACTAAAACATTAACCTGCCGCATGGGCGTTTTTAACGAAAGATTCCTGAAGTATAGCGACTAGCATGTACGCTTTTTAAAAATTATTTACGATTATTTTCTAGATGGTGTTTTATCTGAAGTAAATCCCATGCACTGTACCTTGATATTTCTCCGCTCCAACGTAATCCGGTGCTAATGGCTACTCGAACAAGGCCGATATTAATTAGTTCATCATGAGAAAGTCTGGAGTCACTAATAGCGCGCAAAGTTGACTTAAATGTATGAATATTCGGGAATATAAATTCCATGCCCTGAAAGGAAACATCATTGCCAAAATATTTGCTTTTCGCTGGGTTATCAATATTCAGTAACTGTTCTGCTACAGAATTTAATTGAGCAAGGCGACTCTTGTTTTTCCAGGCATTTTCGACCTCAACCCAGTAAAGAAAACCATCCTTTGCGAGTACTGCATCAGGTAGCTTTCGCCGAAGTGACTTTTTTGTTTTTGCAGTCGTTGTCTCTACATAAATCTCAGGAATTGGAGAAAGGCCACGTTTGATCTCGAGTTCGGTCCAAACATCGAATCCTTGTAGATATTTGTCGATCACATATTCATTCGAAATCATCCTGTGACGCGGATTTTCAAATTTGAGGTCTCGATGTCCTCTCGCACTTACATCCTGTATGCCACAATTAGTGAGATATCTCGCGCCTTTTTCACCGATGACATAAATACAGCCACCTGTAAAAATTCGTCTAGATAGAATCATTCCTTTTTTTTTAAACGACTTACTGTTCTTTGGGCCATCCTTAGCCCAGAGCGTTTATTTTCCCAGTGTAGTCGAGCCAGCTGTCGAGTTGAAAGACCACCAAACCGATGTATCCATTTCAAGACTGCCAAGTCATTTTCTGTGGCAATAATTTGTCTGTTTGAAAGTTTTGTATGTTTCATACTTACGTATAGCTAATGAAATGACATGGAAGACAATTTCATCGTTTAATTCACTCCTGATTAGAGTCAGGGATGTATGGCTTTACAAACAGCAGAGAACTACTTTCCATCATTGAAAAACCATATTGCGCTGAACGAGCAAGGTTTTTCTGTTTTTGCTGGATGCAAAAACTGCTGGTTTATTGGGTGCTGCGCGGCTAATACAGCCCCTGGCAACCTGCGAGAAGTACAGGTCGCGCTAAACCCAGCCTTAATAGGCTAGCTAAGTGCGATCATTCATTCTCGATTCATTCCAAGTACTTCTCGCAGGTTGCCAGCGCCTGACAGCTCGGCAGCACGGACTTCGCCCCCGATGTACCTGTCTCCACTTGGGTGGAGAGCTGTCGGTACTCGGCTCCCCCAGCGCCAGATTTTGCATCTGGCGGGCTCTGTAGGTTGAACACCTTCCGCCCCACACAGTGGCACCCCAATTCGAAGATTCTTCCCCTTTTTTAATTGGGCGATTAGTCGCACCCAGTCGTTTTAGTCAATTTTTTACCTATACGCATTGTTTTTTTATTAATTTTTGGAGAAATAAAGATGCAATGCCGACCAGATCAAAGTCTCAGCCCGAGTCTTGATAGCTCAAAATCGAAACAAAAAATAATTCCTAAATCTATCACTGAAACTCAA
>Ga0180429_10004957_pt1 | contig 10611 bp, 9 predicted proteins | sample SS_ome_FD_132428 | JGI IMG/M metagenome (GOLD analysis project Ga0180429, IMG submission 132428) | Hypersaline lake sediment archaeal communities from the Salton Sea, California, USA - SS_1_S_1 metaG | ecosystem: Environmental > Aquatic > Non-marine Saline and Alkaline > Hypersaline > Sediment ...
CCCAGAGAAATTCTCACAGTATCGTTCAACGATTATAATCGTTATTATATTTGGTATTCCGCATCTTTTCAAGCCTCCTTCCCCTATACATGTCGCCGAAACATGTCGTCCGGAAATAGAACGACCTACCCGATTCCAGCCGGAGTTGAGTGCCTGTCCCCAATCTCGCAATCTCCGATTCCAGCCGGAGTTGAGTGCCTGTCCCCAATCTCGAGATAAGTGCCTGTCCCCGATCTGGGGGGGGTAAATTGTAATGAAATCAGTGCTTGACAGGGAGTCACAATTCTGTTTTAATAAATAATATATATTTTCATGAGATAGTCGAAAATGAATCGAATCTTGCCCACGTTGATCCTGGTCCTTGCCCTGTGTGGCTGTGCGGGCAGCCACTACGACAGGGGACAGACCTGCCTGGACCAAAGACAATATTATCAAGCCGTTCAGCACTTCACCGACGCGATCGCCAGCCACCCGGAAGATGCCTCCAACTACGTGAACCGGGGACGCACATTTCGCGCCAAGGGCGATCCGGATCGAGCGATCCAGGACTTCTCCAGGGCGATCGAACTCGATCCGAAGGATGCCACGCCCTACCTCCTGCGGGCGGGCGTGTACTCGCACCGTGGGGACTACGATCTGGCCATTCTGGACTACAACAAGGTCATTGCAGCCGACCCGGAGCATGCCGAGGCTTACAGCAGCCGCGGGTTGACCTACTTCAGGAAGACATCATACGGTCAGGCGATCCGCGATTGTACGCGGGCCATCGAGCTCGACCCGGAGCTTGCCGTCCCTTTCAACAACCGGGGAATGGTCCACGCTGCTCTGGGACAGTACGAGATCGCCATCCGCGACTTCACTGAGGCGATCCGGCGAGACCCGACCCTCTCCTCCTTCTACCGCAACCGCGCGGCCACACTCATGGAGCAGAAGGCCTACGATTCCGCGATCCGAGACTGCACCGAAGCGATCACCCTCGCGCCGCGGGATGCCTCGGGCTACAGCGCCCGGGGAACCGCCTATGCCGCAAAGGGAGATATCACCTCCGCTTCCTCGGACTTCAAGAAGGCTGTCAACCTCGACCCGAAGCTCTCCCTTGCCTACAGCGATTGGGGGTACACCTCCTTCCAGGCCGGTGACTATCGGCTGGCTTGCGCACTCGGCTTCTCGATCGCCTGTGACCGGCTCGAGGAACCGGTGGTCAGGAAGCCTGCAGTGAAACCGGCTAGAGAGAAGGCGGCCGCACCGAAGAAGGTCGTCCCTGTCCGTCCCCCCGAACCGCCCCCCCAGCATACCTCCTCCCGGGAGCGCACCCACGTCATCCAGCAGGGCGACAACCTCTTCAGGATCGGGATCAAGTACAACGTCTCGTGGAAGATCCTGATGAAGTGCAACGCCCTTTCCGATCCGAATTCGCTCCGAGTAGGACAGACGCTGAAGATTCCACTGGTCGAGCCTATAGACACAGAGGCGGAAACTCCGCCGCCGAAGACCGAGAAGCGCACCGAATTCCAAACCGGCCACATCCTTCACAGATAGCATTGCGTGCATTCGCAGAGATTCGTTGGATTTCGCGAGACAACGTTGCGCTTCCTCGCGAAATACTGTGGGGGCCGGACCGGGGCTAAACGCCCCGCAGGAATCGCCGATACTTCTTCAGCCGGTAACGGAAGGTGCTCTCGGGAAGCCCGAGCAGCTTTGCGGCGTGCGACTTGTTGCCCCTGGCCTCCAACAGCGCCGATCTGTACTCCGAGGCAAGCTGCTCTTCCACCCCATCCAGAAGGTCCTCGTCTTCTTCTCCTCCAAAGGGGTGCATCCTTGCTCCGTCCCGGGCAAGAGAACGAAGCGAGATGGTCAAGTCGTCCGAAGACAGGGCCTTGTCCGTGGTGGAGATCACGGCCCGGGCCAGGACGTTCTCCAACTCCCTGACGTTTCCCGGCCAGTCGTGTTCCTCGAGTCTGGCAAGCGCGGACGGCAGAAGCGATACAGGCGGCTTGCCGTGTTTGCGGCAATACTTCTCCATGAAGTAGGAAACCAGCACCGGGATGTCATCTTTCCGTTCCCGCAGCGGCGGAACCCGTATGGGAAGAATGTTGAGTCGATAGAACAGGTCCTTGCGAAACGATCCGTCTGCAACCGCCTCGGAGATATCCCGGTTCGCTGCCGCGATGACGCGGGACGCCAGCGCGATGTCCGTATTGCCGCCCACCCTCTGCACGGTCTTCTCCTCCACGGCGTGAAGCAGCTTGATCTGCAGGTCCACCGGGATCTCGGCGACCTCGTCGAGAAAGATGGTCCCGTCACCCGCGTACTCGAATTTCCCGAGCTTGAAATCCTTCGCACCCGTGAACGCGCCCTTCTCATGACCGAACAACTCGCTTTCAATGACCGTTCTGGACAGGGCCGCGCAGTTCACGTGGACAAAGGGCGAGTCTCTCCGGTCGCTCCGCTGGTGAATCGCCCTGGCGACAACGCCCTTCCCGACCCCGGTCTCTCCGGTGACCAGGACGTTCTCGTCGATGCTCGCGGCGTACAGGATCCCCTTGAACACCTTCTTCATGACCTTCGATGTCCCGACGATACCCTCGAGCCCGAACGACTCTGTGGCGTCCGCCTCCAGCTCACTCACCTTCCTTTCGAGAAGGTGCTTGTAGAGCGCCCGCTCGACCACGATGGAAAGGACGTCCGGGTTGACCGGCTTGAGCAGGAAATCCTCCGCCCCGAAGCGTATGCATTCGATCGCGTCATCGACCTTGCCCTGCCCTGTCATCACGATGATCTTGCACACCTCCTTCGAAGCAAGGCACTCTTTAAAGAACTCGATCCCGTCGCCTACCGCATAGGAGGGCGGCAGCGCCAGATCCAGCAGCAGGAGATCCGGCTTCATCTGCTCGAGCTTCTCTCTCCCCTCCTCCCGGTCCGGTGCGATGTGAATCTCGTAGCCGGAAGGTTCGAGAAGGTCCCGGATGGACCGGGCGAGGTACTCCTCGTCCTCGATGATCAAGATGGTCTCGTTTGCCATGTTCGTTCCCTCGATCAGGTGTACATCGGGATTTTGATGCGGAAGGTCGTTCCCTTCCCCTCCTGACTCACCACATCGATACTGCCCTTGTGATCCTCGATGACCCGCCGCGTGATCGGCAGCCCCAGCCCTGTTCCGCGCCCCCGTCGCTTGGTCGTGAAGAAAGGCTCGAAAACCCGGGCGCGCACCTCCCTGGGGATTCCGGCCCCCGTGTCCGAAATCTCCACAAGCGCCCAGAACACGTTGTAGATCCCCACGCTTATGGTGAGCCTCCCGGAATAGTCCATGGCCTCGATGGCGTTCTTGATGACGTTGATGAACCCCTGCTGAAGCTGCACGTCGTCTCCGAGAACATCCACCGGGTCGGCAGAGTATTCCTTGGCCACCTCGAGACCGCTTCCCTGGTCGTCTTCCAGGCTCTTTATGACGTAACTTGCCGCCTTGTCCACCGTGGCCCGCAGGTCCAGGGGCACGAGATCCAGCCGCTGTTCCTCGATGTAGGAAAGGGTCTGGTCGAACAGGTTCGACACGCGTTCGGCCTGGCCCCGGATGATGTCCAGCTGCTCGCTCGGCCCGCGCTTCCGGAGCAGCGCAACCTCGTTCAAGATGATGGCCAGGGGCGTCCTCAGCTCATGGGTAAGCCCAGCAAAAAACGTACCAAGATGTACGAGCATCCTTTTTTCGCTCAGGACGTTGACGACCTGAATCGCGATGAACCCGCCTACCCAGAGAACGCCCAGGGCCTGCGACAGGCGTATAAGGTAGTGAGCCGGCCGCAGCTCGCTCCGGCTCCCGATGGCCCCCGGCACCAGCTCGAAGAATTCGAACCAGAAGAGCGCCAGGTAGGCGACCGAGCAAGCCACCAGAACCCACACGATCTCCCCCCTCGAGAAGATTCCGCTCCCGTACAGGATCAACAGAAGATAGAGGCTGGGCAGGAAGGAGGACTGGATGCCCCCCAGGAAGTGGATGAACCCGGTGAGAACGAGCACATCCGTGAGCACGGCCAGGAAATTGATCCGATTCTCCCGGATCCGGGTCCCCCGAACCAGTCCATAATAGGGAACCCAGAGGAAGATTTCCACGAGGCACAGGAAACGGATCGCCCATATGTTGATCTCCACATGGGTGATCTTCGTGCCCAGTGGGAACCCGATGTCGGAATAGTGCACGGCCTCGATCACGACCCACACCATCGTCACCAGGACGGAGCGAAACTCGAAGGAGCGGCGTACGAACCTCTCCTTCAGCATCCCCTCAACTTCATGCACGTTCCTCATGGTTCCTCGGTCCGCTCCTTGCCGAAAGGCTTGAAGATCATCACCAGCACGGGCAGGAGCAACAGATCGGCGATCAGCGCCCCAAAGACGGTGAACCCGACCAGGGCTCCAAAGTTCCGGGTGACCTGAAACCCGGAGATCAGGAAGATCATGAACCCGGCGATGAAGATGATGGACGTATAGATCAGTGCCTTCCCCACGCTCTCCATGGTGTTCAGGATCGCCTTCCGGTATTCCCCTTCTCTTTGAAACTCGATCCGCAGCCGTGCAAGAAAGTGCATCGTGTCATCCACGGCCACCCCGAGGGCGATACAGGCAAAAGGCGTCGTGAACAGGTTGAGGGGCAGGCCCACCAGGCCCATGACGCCGAAGGTGAAAGCCACGGGCACAAAGTTCGGCACCATGCTCAACAGGCCGATCTTGACCGACCGGAAGGCCACGGTCACCATCAGGAAGATCAGCAGAGCGGCCAGCAGGAGGCTTCTGCTCAACCCGGCGATGAGCGGTCCGTGCAGATTCGTCAGCAGGATGGACCGGCCCGTCACATAGACCTCCCTCGCCGCTGGAAAGCCCCTCTTGATGTAGTCCCTGGCCTCTTCGACGATGGGGGAGAGGAAGGCGAGGTTGCTCGAGTCAAAGATGGCGGTCAACACGGTGCTCCGGTGGTCCGGATCCACGAACTCCTCCAGAAACCCCTCTTCATCCGAAAGCGATGCCAGGAGCAGAAGCTGCGCCACGGCATCCTTCTCCTCGGGAATCGCGAAGGCCCCCTCCTCCTCGTTGTTGAACTGGAAGTTCAAGTGCTTGATCACGTCCGCGATGGTGAGCACCCTTCCCAGGTGCGGCATGGCCTCCAGGGACGCCTCCAGGGCCTCTATGCTTCTCAACACGGACGGCTCCGTGACCGTATGGCCATCGCCCATCTCGATCGATATGTAGAACACTCCGGACCCCACAATGTTCCGGTTCACCCAATTCAAGGACTTCTTCAAGGCGCTCTCTTTTCCGAACCAGTTCGCCGGGTCCGTGTCCACATAGAGCTGGCGAACGCCCGCATACGTCACAAGGAGCAGGACGGCAGAGGCCACCAGGACGGTTCTCGACCTCGTCATGCCGATCTCTGCAACCCTCCGCAGAAGAGGCTTCAGCCTGCCGGGAATCGGGTTCTCCTTGGTCCTGAACTCCATGAGATGCAGATGCCGCAGATAGGAGAGCAGGATCGGGATCAAGGTGATGCCGAACAGGTATGCGAAAGCGATCCCAAGGGCCGAAAAGACGCCGAGCTGCTTGATCGGGATGATGTCGTTGATCACCATGGAGCCGAAGCCCACCATGGTCGTGAGGCTCGTCAAGAGGCAGGGAATTGCGGAGAGTCTCACGGTGCGCACGATCGCCTCCCGCTTGCTCTCTGCCTTGTACACGCTGTCCTGGTAATTGGCCAGGATGTGCACGCAGTCCGAGGTGCCGATCACGAAGATCGTGGTCGGGATGAGGATGGTGACAAGGTTGATCTCTCCGGTCCACAACGTGAGCAAGGCCATTGTCCAGATCACGCTGAACAGGACGGCGACAAAGGGGATGACCGTCAAGTAGTAGTTCCGGAAGACCAGGAACATGGAGCCCACCACGAGAATGAACGTGAACGGCAGGTAGGTCAGCACATCGCGGAAGGTCTGTTTCGTCACGTAGGCAGCGACCGGTGGGCTGCCGGCCATGTAGAGTCTCCTGCCCGTCGTTTCGGATTCCCTCCGCAGGATCTCCTCCAGCTCGTCGATCAGCTCCTCCCGGGCCTTTCGGTTCGATATGGATTCGTCGATCTTCAGGTGAATGGCCCCCACGCGAAAATCCTCGGAGGCAAGGATCCCGAAGTAGAGAGGATTCGTCCGGATCCTCTGCTCCAGGACGTCCCTCTCCTGCCGCGTATCCGGAAACCTGTCGATCAGCTTCACGATCTCGATGGTGTCGCCGTCACTCCTCACGTCCTGCGCGCTGGCCAGGGACATGGCCTTCGCGACATGGGGCACTTCCGCGAGTACGGACTCGAGACTCTGGAGAAACGCCAGGCTCTCCCTGGACAGGATGTCTTCGGTCTCAAAAGCCACGACAAGGATCTCGTCGTAACCGAATTGATCGAGGAACCGCTCGAAGAACCGGAAATCCGTGTCGTTCCTCAGGGCCAGCTCGTCGAAATCGTCGTTGATTCTCAGGGACGGCAGCAGAGCGAGGCAGCCCAGGGTGAGGCAACCCACGAGGACAAGAATCAGCGTGCGGTTGCGAATCAGGAACTCGGTATACCGGTTCATCCAATCCCCCACGCCTGTTACTTGCTCAGAAGGATACTCGCATCTCGCATGCTCGGAATATTGTTGAAGATGATGTTGAGGGCGGCCGTGATGGGCACGGCAAGGAACATGCCGGGAATGCCCCAGATCAGCCCCCACAGGAGCAGAGACAGAAGGATGGCGATGATGTTCAGGTTCAGGCGACCCCCCATGACCAGGGGCTCCACAAAGTTGCCCGACACCAGCTGAACCGCTGCGAGACAGGCGGACGCGACAATCGCGTACCCGAAGGACTCGAATTGAAGGAAGGCGAGGATGATGGGCGGAATCGACGCGAGGACCGGGCCGATGGTGGGGATGAAGTTCAGCAGGATGGCAAAGACCGCCCAGATCAAGGCGAAATCCAGACCGAAGAGCACCGCAACGATCCCGAACACAAGCCCGGTGACCAGGCTGATGATCGTCTTCATGAACAAGTAGGTCTGGATCTGCCGGGTGATCGACTCGAGCACCTCCGTGGTCCCGCCCGACTCCCCGCTCTTGGCGTGCAGGAACTGCAGGACCTTGTCGATGAACGCCCTTCTGCCCCCCAGGAGGAACAAGAGGAAGAGCATCATCAGAAAAAGCTGGGAGATGAAGCCGATTGCAGTGCCGATGCTGGTGTTCACGGTTTTCATGACCGCAGAGGGAGAAATCAGGGAGAGCAGGCCCTCCACGCCCAGGGTCTCGTATTCCTCAATCAGGTCGATGTCCAACCAGGACTGGATGAAGTTGGAGAAGGTATTCAGGTATTCACTGTACCGAGCCATGTAGCCGGGCAGGCTCGATGCGGCCGAGGCGAGGGCACCGTAGATCAGAAACAGCAACCCTACGAGCAGGATGGAGAAGGCCACGTAGACGAAGACACTGGCCAGAAATCGCGGGATGCGGATCTTCACCAGGAACTCGGCGATCGGGATCAGCAGATAGGCGAACAGAACCGCGAGGACAAAGGGCACCATGAACGACTTGGTCATGTGCAGGAGCACCCCGAGCCCGAGCAGCGCGAGGAAAGCCAGAGAGGTCGTCTGAAGCCTGTTGCCGTCGAATCTGCTCATGAGCCAAATCACCGTGGTACAAAGGGAAACGGTCGCTTCATACGCGAGCCATAGAATAGGAATCAATCTCGGAGGTTGTCAAGTGTCGCAAGAGGCGCCCGGTTGTTATACCTGCCGGGTGCGCACGGAAGGGGACCCAAACACAACAATTCTCTTGACAAGACTACCTTTCTGAACTACAGAACATTTAAGTAGATCCAGCCAGAAGCGCATCCCCCAGTGTCCCTGAGTCCCATCCAGGAAATAGCGCAATCACATCGCCTTCCGGGGTGAGTCATGAAATGGGACCGCCAGAAGGTGCCGATGCCCGGCCTCCGGAGAGGGAACACTCCCCTCCGGGGGCTCACCGCACGATAAGCCGTCACTCCAGCCCAACCTACTTCGGGCGTTGACCCGGAAAGGAGAACGAAGATGCTTTTCATGATTGTGTCCTCCTGGAGTTCGGATATGAGAGATGATGTCATCAGAAGACGACTGGAAAAGGGACTGGGATATCCGAAAGAAGTGAAGGTGCTGGGCGAGTGGACCGCCATGGGTCAGAACATGGATTTCCTGCTTGCCGAGGCAGACGATCCGAAAGCCGTCGCTCAGGCTCTCCTCGCCTGGAGTGACATCTTGGACATAGAAGTCCACCTCGTACTCGACACAGAGAAGGATCTACTCGGCTTGCTCAAGTGAACCATCCAGGGGGGATCCCACGATCTACCCGGAGAAAGGAGCCATGAAATGCTATTCCTGGGCATATGGACTTATGAACCCTCACAAAGAGACAAGGCCATCCAGCGACGCGCAGAAAAAGGCACGGGCTTTGGAGCCGGCGCGAAGGTGATGTCGGAATGGTCGGACCTGGCCGGGGGCCGGGGCTTTGTTGTCGTCGAGGCAGACGACGCAACTCCCATTCTGGAGGGAATCCTCGCCTGGAGCGACATTCTCGAAACCGAGATCATCCCGATCGTCGATACGAATGAAGTCCTCAAAATGGCGAAATAGGACCTGCACGGGATGTGAACATGTCCTGACTAGGGGTTACGGACAGGGATCCGTAACCCCTTCGCTCTTTCTGCCGGCCGTTCTTCTGAGGCAAACAGCCACGACGCAGCATCTTGTGATAAAATGATCGCTGGGGATACCCCAGGGTGAAGCCATGAGAACGGGTGTAATCGGGGTATTGATTCTCTCGGTCCTGATTGCCGGCGCCGGGTGCGGTGGAGACGAAGGGTGCCGTGCGGCGATTTGCGACCCCTGTTCAAGGCATGAGGACTGTTGCCGCGGCCGATGCGCACCGTGGTACCAGAACGACATCATCTCAACCGCAACCTACCTCGGGGACTTCTGCACGGACGACAACCCGGAAACCGATTGTACCGCACCCCTCCGGACAAGCGATCCCATCGTCCGGTTCGCCTGGGACCCGAACTCGGAACCTGACCTCGCCGGCTACCGCCTCTACCAGAGCGAGCGGTCGGGGCAATACGAGAAATCCGGCCGTGTCCTGGAAATCCCGGCCGGCATCGAAACCGGCCAGGTGGGCCCCCTGGATCCGGGGACCTATTTCTGGGTCTTGACCGCTTTCAACCTGTCCCGGCAAGAAAGCGGCTACTCCAACGAGGTTTCGGCCACAATCGTCAGTGACCCATTTACTCGATGAGGGGATATCCATGTTAACCCACGAAACGGTTAAAGAGCGTTTACGAAGGCATCTCATCCTGCCACTGCTCATGGGAATCTGTTGCGGCATGGGGACGTCCTGCAGCAGGCCACCTGCACCTTCCTACGATGGGTATGGCTATCTCATCATCGCCCCCCAGACAGCAATGACGGCAGTGCAGAATTTCGCCGATTACAAGGAATCCAAAGGCTTGCTCGTCGATCTCGTTTCCCTGGGAGAGATCCTGACAGGCAGCCCTGGAGACGACGACCCGGAGAGGATCCGCAATTACATACGTGAGTACTCTGCGCTGACCCCAGAGAGGGAGTTTGTTCTCCTCGTTGGTTCAATCGATACCATACCCATGCGAATGGCACACACGGACCCAGACAATCATGATGAATCGGATGTTCCCACGGATTTCTACTATGAGAATCTGACCGGCAACTGGGACGCTGACGGGGACGGATACTTTGGGGAATACGGGGAGGACATGGACCAGGCAACGGAGGACTACAGAGCAGAGGTGCTCGTAGGCAGGATCCCATGGGACGAATATGAAGAGATACAATCCATTTGTGACACGATCATTCAGTATGAGGAAGACACCTCCCCCAGAATGAAGCACGCCTTGGTCGCTGGGGCAACCATCGAAGTTGATTGTGACTTCCCCCTTCCGTTGAGCCTGGGTGAAGAGCTGTATAACAAACCATCCGGTTATGAGACCACATCACTATACGAGGACTGTCCCATTGCAGATCCCGATTATGAACTAACCATGGAAAACTTCCTGGGGCAATGGACAGCAATCGACCCAGGATATGTCTTCATGGGCTCTCACGGAAACGCCTATGGTGCATACTACGATTCACCCGGCGGGGTCCCTTTCATCAGCACCTACAATCTTCCCCAAGGGGCGCAGCCAGCTGTTGTGGCGACGGCGGGTTGCACCATCGGCTCGCCTGATTCGTATTCTCCAAGCCTTGGCCGCGTCCTCGTCAGAGAGGGGATCGGTGCTTCGTACCTCGGAGCCAGCCGGCTCACGGGCTTCGGTGACAATCCGTTACCGGTCCTGTTCGGTGGCTCGGTTCTGACCGAAAGCCTGCTGTGGAAACGCGAATCGCTGGCAGAGGCAAAGGTCGGCTTCATAGAGTATTACGCCACGACGGAGAGGGCTCCACACAACATGCCTGGCCCGGACTTCCATCGGAACCTGTTTCTTCACATGCTTTACGGTGACCCCTCCATCCAGCTCCGCTAGCACGCCGCTTACCGCCATAGG
>Ga0180429_10004958_pt1 | contig 10609 bp, 8 predicted proteins | sample SS_ome_FD_132428 | JGI IMG/M metagenome (GOLD analysis project Ga0180429, IMG submission 132428) | Hypersaline lake sediment archaeal communities from the Salton Sea, California, USA - SS_1_S_1 metaG | ecosystem: Environmental > Aquatic > Non-marine Saline and Alkaline > Hypersaline > Sediment ...
AAAACGACCTCATCCTGCGCAACCCGCTCCGGTTGATGGGAAACGGCGCCGACCGCCTGTTCCCGGACGGCGGCTTCGGAGCCGTACTGGCCCGGGCGGGTGTCGGCAAAACCGCTCTGATGGTGCAGCTCGCACTCGAATCACTGCTGAACGAACGCAATGTGCTCCACATCGGGCTGGATGATCCGGTTGAAAAAGTCAAACTGTGGTACAAGGAAGTTTTTTTCAATCTCAGCCCCGGGAATCCGCCCTCCCAAATGCAGCAATTGTGGGAAAACATTCTGCCGCATCGTTTTATCATGACTTTCCGGGTTGAAGGCTTCAGCGTACCCAAACTCGAGGAACGTCTTAGAGATTTGAGCGAACAGCATATTTTTGTGCCGGAGGTCATCATTTTCGACGGCTTTCCATTCGAGGAAGACAAGGAAGCATCGCTGGCGCAGCTCAAGGCGTTTTCAAAACATCACCGTCTGTGCGTCTGGTTTTCCGTGAGAACGCACCGCCACGAAAACACAGCGCCGAACGGCTTGCCGCCACAGCTGGCCGGCGTCGAACATCTGTTCGAAGCCGTTATCGCCCTGCAGCCCGATGGCGAAAAAATCCACATCAAGGCCCTGCGCGGACCGGGCGCTTCCGCCGCCGGTCCCGCCCTGCGGCTCGACCCCGCCACGATGCTGATCGTCGACGATTAGCGCGTTGAAAAAAATACGCCCGACACGGTGCGGCGGCCCGTTCCCCGGATTCAGGGACAGGCTTGCCGGGCATAAGCTGCAAACGCTCTGATTCATTGACACATGAAAAATGGCTGATCCCGGGAGTGCGGGATCAGCCATTTTTAAATGTTTCGACAAAGCTACCGATGACCCGGTGAACCTGCTGCGAACCCTCCCCCAGTAAAATCCCGTGGCGCCGCCGCGCAAAAAGAACGTAGGTCTTGTCATTTGCGCCGAGGCGGTCGAATATGCGCCGGGAGCCTCGGGCATTCACCACCGGGTCTTCATCCGCCTGCACGACCAGGGCCGGCACCTTGATGCCCGGCAGCAGCGGATCCAGATCCTCCATCAGCGCTTCGAGTTCCTTGACGCCGGCGATCGGGTTGCGGATATAATTGATGTGTGGATGTTCCGGTGTGTTTTCAACAAAGTCTTTGCTGACGGCGTTGGCACCGACACTGGATACCAAACGGTTCCAGGCGTCTATTGTCGCGGCAAAACGAGCGCCGATATCCTGCAGCTGCATGGGTGCGGAAACGGCGAAGACACCGGCGATGTCCGCACTTACGGCGGCCAGGTAAAGCGCCAGACCGGCACCGGTGGAAAATCCGCCGACAAGGACCCGGCGGCAAATGTTGCGCATCACTGCGTACCCGGTTTCCGCGGATCGAATCCAGTCCTTGTAGGTGCACTGCGCCAGATCTTCGGGAGCGGTCCCGTGCCCTTTGAGCCGCGGTGCATACACCCACACCCCCATCTTTTTCAAGTATCGCGCCAGCTGCACCACTTCGAGCGGCGCCGCCATATAGCCATGCAGCAGCACGACACCAAGCTGCCGCGAGACGCCGCGGAACAAAAGCGGCATGCCCACGCGCCGGTCCTTGGTTTCGCCTTCGACAAAAAAGCGGCGGTAATCTTCCTTGTATTCCTGGACGGCCGACCGCAGCAGCCGCCGCACGATTTTGCGGCGGGTGAAAAACGACGGCTGCCAGGCGATGCGCCGGATGTGCCGCTGAAAAGATTTCAGGGGTTCCACCTCGTTGGCCATCACCCACACCGGGTTGTGGATGCGCACGCCGTGAAAATCCAGGGCGCCGCTAAGATGGGTGGACTTTGCCAGTTTTCCGTCTTTTTCGGCCACACAGCCCCTGTCGCATGCGACTCTCATGAAATCGTGATATTTTTCAGCAGCGCTTCGGGTCAAAAGAGGCAGGGGGTCCTCTGTCAGACTCGGGTGGCGGAAAACGCCCATTTTCTCGAAATCCGCGGTGGCCGCCAAAAAGGCCTTGGCGCGCAGGTTTTCCGGCGTGGTGCGGCTGAGGGGCATGGCCCGCAGCAGAGACGCCATCAGATGGTCGAAGTTGACGGTCGTCATGTCGTAAATGCGGTGCATGTAGCGCTGCATGAGTTGTGCGGCGCTGCGCCGCATCAGCCGCCGGGAGGACAGGGTCTCGTCCGGACCGATGCTCCGGTCGTCTTCAATGGCCTTTTTGACAGCCGGCCGGTTTAACCCGCCGTCGACGGACAGGGGTTCGCCGAAGCGGATATCCATGTCCACGCCGGAAATGAGCATGGAGCCCTCGGTCATGATCTCTTCCACCACCCGTTCGGGGAGATCCGCCACCAGGCGGGTGCTCAATTCACTCAAAAGGTTCTCTCTGGCCCGCAGGGGGTAGTAGGTGATGTTGACCGGTACAATGTATGTCGGCTTTGCGGATATGCGTTGGATGGATTCGATGCCGAACATGTCCAGCAGCTGTGACACCGTTTGGGGGGCTGTTTGCGCCAGGGCCACAAAACGCCGCCTGTAAAATTCGGTCCGTATGGCGATTGCGGCGGCGCCGGTGTGCGGCGGCCGCTTGACCCCGGCATATGTCAACATCAAACGGCCTTTTTCAACGATCTGTTTGGTTTTGACCATCCGGCCTTCCGGAAAAATGATCCACATGGCTTCACCGGTCAGCAGCGTACGGACAACCAGTCGATCGCGGTCCGGATCCCGGGTTGACACTGCACCCACTTTGTCCAGATATGCCCCCAGCGCGCCCTTGAACAACTCGGGTGCCGCCAGCGACCAGACGGGTGCCCGCGTCAGCCGGTTCAGATAGTAGGGCATGACAAAGGTTTCGAGACGGGTGAAATGATTGATCACAAAGATGTTGTTGCCGTCGGGAATGTTTTCCGTCCGGTGAAGGGTGATTCTGGCTTTGGAAAGATTTTCAAGCGCCTTAATCACTAGCCCGGTAGTGCGGTAAGCAAAACGATTCATCACGCCTTCTGAAAATCATTTGTTGTCTCTCGACTTGCGTGATATAGAGTATAGCCGAATTCAGCCGCTAAATCAAACCGCCGTTGCGATTCGATGCCGGCGGCCTATGCGGGGAGGTATTGTGTATTCCAAAATCCTGGTGCTGCGGTTTCCCAAGGCCGCGGCGGAAAAACCGATTGTCTGCTACCTGGTCAAGGACTACAATCTGCGCTTCAACATTTTGAACGCCGCCATTCTGCCCCGGAAAGAAGGGGTCATGGTGCTTGAATTGAGCGGAGCGCGCAAGGACTTCAAGGACGGTGTCGCCTATTTGAAGAATGCCGGCGTTCAGGTTCAGAACGCCTCCCAGGAAATAAAGCGCATTACCCACAAGTGCACCCACTGCGGCGCCTGCACGGCGGTCTGCCCCACCGGGGCTCTCCGCATTGACCGCTCGGATATGAAAGTCCTTTTCGACCAGAAAAAGTGCAGTGTCTGCGAACTCTGTGTACCGGCGTGCCCCACCCGGGCCATGGAAACCCGCCCGCTCGACATTGCCTTTTTCGAATGAAAAAAATCGCAGTCGCCCTCAGCGGCGGTGTGGATTCGCTGGTTGCCGCCGCCCTTCTCAAAGACCAGGGATATGAAGTGATCGGCATCCATTTTTTGACCGGCTTCGGTCCGCTGGACAAGGCGGAACCCTTCAATGAAGACACCGCCGTCCGCTTTGCCGCCCGGTTGAAGTCCCAACTGGCCATACCGGTTGCAATCGTCGACTGCCGCAGGGCCTTCAAGCGGCATGTGATCGATTATTTTACCGCAACCTATTGCCGCGGCCGAACGCCCAATCCCTGTCTCGTCTGCAATCCCGCCATCAAGTTCGGCGTCGTCAAGGCCAGGGCCCATGCCCTGGGCGCCGACGGCTTCGCCACCGGCCATTACGCGCGGGTTCAAAGAACAGCCGACGGGTACACCCGGCTTCTGCGCGGCGTCGACCCGTTCAAGGATCAGTCGTATTTTCTGGCCCGCCTTTCCGGCGAGACCCTGTCGGACACCCTGTTCCCCATGGGCGGGATCCGCAAGCGGCAAACCCTGCGCCTGGCGGCCGAAAAGGAACTGGCACCCGTGTTTGCCGATGAAAGCCAGGATATCTGTTTTGTCGGCAAGGGACCTTACGACCGCTTTATCAGCCGCCAGTCCGGCTTTCGTTCTCAGCCGGGCCCCATCACCGATCGGTCCGGTCGTGAGATCGGCCGCCACGAGGGCCTGCACCGCTTTACGGTCGGCCAGCGCAGAGGCATCAACATTCCCGCACCGGTGCCCTTCTATGTGCTGGCGCTGGATGTCGCCAACAACCGGCTGATCGTCGGTTTCAAGCAGGACACCTATGCATCGGCCTGCACCGTGACCGACCTGCACTGGGTGAATGCACCGCCGGATCCGTCCGCAACCCTTCAAACCCGTATCCGCTGCCGCCACAGAGCGGCGCCCTCCCGTCTTAAGCTGATCGGCGCCGACCGGGCCGTCGTGCGCTTTCAGCAGCCGCAGTCCGCCGTCACCCCCGGCCAGGGGGCGGTTTTCTACCAGGGCGAAGAAGTGCTGGGATGCGGCATGATCCGCGGCTGATGGCAGCGAACCCCAAGAGATCCCTGCGCCGTTTCACCATTCTGACCCTGGGCTGCAAAGTCAACCAGTATGAATCGGAAAGCATCGCCCAGGCCCTGTGCAACAGGGGTTTGATGGATGTCACGCCGCTTTTGGGAAAGCAGGAAGCGCAACCGGATCTGTGCATCGTCAACACCTGCTGCGTCACCGGCAAAGCGGCGATGCAGTCGCGGCAGACGATTCGCAGGATGATCCGGCGCCATCCCCAGGCGCTCATTCTCGTCACCGGCTGCTATGCGCAAACCGCGCCGGCCGATATCAGCGCCATCCCCGGGGTTCACGGGGTCATCGGCCACGCCGAAAAGCACCGCCTTCCGGAAATTGTTCTCAACGGCGCTAACGACAAAGAACTTTTCCGCCCGGGGCCGGTCTGGAAAAAGCCGGGGCCGCATCCGCCGTTTGTCGAAGCATCACCGCCGCTGAATACACGCACCCGTCCCTTTTTAAAAATTCAGGATGGCTGCGATGCCTTCTGCACCTACTGCATCGTCCCCTACGCCCGCGGCCCGGTACGCAGCATGCCCTTTGAAACCGTGCGCACGCATGTGGCCTGCATCGCGCAAGCCGGCTTCCACGAAGTCGTTCTGACCGGCATTCACCTGGGACGCTACGGCAGCGATTTGACGCCGACAACCGGCCTGGCCTCTCTGCTCAAAACGCTGATCAACGACAAGGCCATCGACCGCATCCGTCTGAGCTCCATCGAACCCCTGGAATTCACCGCGGACCTGCTGCAGACGGCATTAACGGCGGCTGAACCGCCCGGCCATGTCTGCCGCCATTTTCACGTGCCGCTGCAGAGCGGCGCCGACCGAATTTTACAGCGCATGAAACGCCCCTACCGGCGGCGGGAATTTACCGATCTTGTACAGCGTCTGCACCACGCCATGCCCGATGCCGCCATCGGCGCGGACGTGCTCATCGGATTTCCCGGGGAAACCGATCAGGATTTTGCGGAAACCTTTACCTTGATTCAGTCGCTCCCACTTGCCTACCTGCATGTGTTTCCCTTTTCACCCCGCGGGGGAACCGCCGCCGCAACCTTGGACGGCCGTGTGAATCCGGCGGTCATTCGGGAACGCTGCCGCCGCATCCGCCGCCTCGGTCGCGAAAAACGCCGCCTGTTTCTCAACCGCCTGGTCGATCGGCGGGTGGAGATCCTGGTGGAACAGCAGCGGGACACCCGCACCGGACAGCTCAAAGGAATGACATCCAACTATGCAACCATATTGACCAAGGGCTCTGACGCGCTGCAAAACACGCTGCAGACCGTTCGCATCACCGGCCTTGTCGATGGGCGGACGTTGGCGGGAGAGCGGCTGTAGATTTCCGGAGGTCGGCGGGCGGGGGTCGGAGGGCGGAAGTCAGAGCTGTTAGCTGTTAGCGATTAGCCGTCAGCTATACCCCGTTAACGTATACGGACACGTGCTCGTGCACGGCCGTTTGGTCTTGTTTCGTCATTCCGGCGCACGCCGGAATCCAGAAAAAGCGATTGTTATTTTGTTGTTTGGTGATCGAGATTGGTTATTTTGTTTTTTCCGGTTTGGCTTTTTTGGGCTGCTGGACCACCAGCACCGGGATCGGGGAATGCCGCACCACCCACTTGGCGGTGCTGCCGATGAGAACATCGGCGATCACGCCCATGCCGTGAGTGCCCATGACGATCAGGTCGCAGTCCTGTTTTTTGGCGGTTTCCACGATGACATCCGCCGGGGTGCCGCTTTCGATCAGAATGTCGTCGGTGGCAAAGGCCCGATCCTGCACCTTGTTTTTGGCCTCGTCGGAAAAGGCCTGCAGCACTTCCTGGATGACGGCCGGACCCCGCCGCTTGCCGATCAGCTGCTCACGGGCCTCGGAATAATGCCGCGCCTTGATGTCCCGCCAGGTATCGCTGCCGACCAGGTTGGAAACAAATTCTTCACCGGGAAGATCGGCCAGGACGTACAGGATGGTGATGGATGCGCCGTAAAGCGTCGCCAGGCTGACGGCGTAGGAAAAGGCATGCACGGCGTTTTCCGACAGATCCGTGGCATACAGTATTTTCTTGATCTGAACATTGGCGATTTTCATGTTTGCCTCCATAAATTTTTATGCCTTTTATCACCATTCTGCCTAAAATGGCACGTCACCGGTTTTTGCAGTGACGCGCCATTTTAGTTAGTGTCCAAAATAAATATTGGGCAGCCACAGGGCGATCTGGGGAAACAGGATCACCAGGGCCAGACCGAACATCATGACCAGCACAAAGGGAATAATGGAGCGGTAGATGTCGGCCAGGGACACCTCTTTGGGGGCCATGGCCTTCATCAGGAACAGGTTGTACCCGAAGGGCGGCGTCATGTAGGCGATCTGGCAGGTGATTGTATAGAGAACGCCGTACCAGACCGGATTGAACCCCAGGCTGATGACCAGGGGTACGTAGAGCGGCGCCACGATGATCAGCATGGCCGTGTCGTCCAGAAACATGCCCATCAAAATGTAGGACAATTGCATCATGACCAACACGCCCCAGGGACCGAGCCCCCACTTTTCGATGAACAGGGATTCGATCGCATGCACCGCACCCAGACCGTCGAAAACAGAACCGAAGCACAGCGCGGCCAGGATGACCCACATGAACATACAGCTCACGCTCAGGGTTTTGTGCAGCGTGTCCTGCATGACATTCCAGGTCAACCGCCGCTTCACAAAGGCCGCCACGGTGGTGGCCACCGCGCCGACGGCGGAACACTCCACCAGGCTGGTGATCCCCAGAAGAAACAGGCCGGTCATGGAGAAAATGATCACCAGCGGAATCACACCGGCCCGCAGCAGCCGCAGTTTTTCGCTCCAGTTGACATTGCGCTCCTCCTTGGGGAGTATCGGACCCAGATGCGGTTGCAGGGCGCAGCGAACGGCGATGTAAAGAATAAAGAGGCCCGCCAGCAGGAATCCGGGCAGAACGCCGGCCAACCACAACTGGCCCACCGGCTGCCGGGCGATCATGCCGTAAAGCACCAGCACCACGCTGGGCGGCACCATGATGCCCAGCGAGCTGCCGGCCTGAATGACACCGGTGATCATGACCTTGTCATACTTGCGCTTGAGCATTTCCGGCAGCGCCAGGCTGGCGCCGATGGCCATGCCGGCCACGCTCAGCCCGTTCATGGCCGACACGGCGGTCATCAGACCGATGGTGCCGATGGCCAGGCCGCCCGGAATCGGCCCCATCCAGACATGAAACATGCGGTAAAGGTCGCTGGCAATGCCCGACTCGGAAAACATGTAGCCCATGTAGATAAACAGCGGCAGGGTCAGCAGCGGGTACCAGTTAAGCAGCACGAAGCTGGCGTTGAACGGCATCTCCGCGGCGCCTTCACCCCACAGCAGCAGGGCGAAAAGCGTGGCCACCCCGCCGATGGCGCCGAAGACCCGCTGCCCGGTGAGAAGCATGAGCATCATGGAGAGGAATATCAACAGTGCGATCATTTCATAACTCATGTTATCTTCTCCCCCTTAATCTTGGCCAGATCCTTGAAAAACGTGGCAACGATCTGGAGCAGCATCAGCAGTATGCCCAGGGCCATGATAATTTTGATGGGCGCCAGCGGCGGTGCCCAGGAGGTGTAGTTGCGCTGACCGTAGACCACGGCGTAATGGATGCTGGAAATGGCGCCGACCAGCAGAAAAATCATGTAAAACAGCAGGAACAGGCCGGTGAAGGCATCCATGATCGCCTGGCGTTTGGCCGACCAGCGGCCGTAGAGAAGATCCATGCGCACATGCCCCTTGAGAATCATGGAGTAGCCGCCGCCGAGAAGATAATAGGCGGCCATGGTGAACTGGGCCATTTCCACGACCCATATGTGGGGCCGGTTGAAGATGGTGCGGGCGATGGACTCGTACAGCAGGATGCCCATCATTAAAAATACCAGGTACATGGAAAATTTTCCGACAATGCGGTTTATTTTCTCGATGTACCGTACATAAAGTATAACCGCTTTCGGCATACGCGTTCCTTTCCCGGAAAATATCGCCCCGGCCCTGCATGCCGGGGGAGGGTTATGGTCCACACGAAATCAGCGACACCCGCAGCCTGCCTGAATCCTGTTTACTGCGGAAAGTCGCTGATCAGCACCGGAAACCGGCCGTCGTCTCAGCGCTTTGCCGGCGCCGCCGGCGCCGGCAAAGCGGATAAGCCGTCATCCAGTGAAGTGGAACCGGTTGTTAGTCTGCATAGCGGTAGGGAGGACCGGCCGCTTTCATGGTCTGTGCATAGTCTTTCAGGATTTTCACCACCTTGGCATTCCGGTCGCTCTTTTTGGCGATGTCGTCCCAGAACTTGAGCGCCGCGTCTTCCACCACCTGCCACTCTTTTTCGGGAATGGAGGTCAGTTCGAGTTTGCCGCCCTTGGTGCGGTAGTGGGCCTCGCCCCACCAGTACCAGTGCTGACGGTAGTAGTGGGAGCTGTCCATACTGAGACGGAACAGTTCCTTGAGGTGATCCGGCACCGCCGCCCAGGAGTCGCTGTTGGCAAAATACGAACCGGCCCAGGCCCCGGAAATGGGATTGGTCAGATAGTACTTGGTGACATCCGCCCAGCCGACCGTGTAGTCTTCGGTGATGCCCGACCAGGCCACCCCGTCCAGTTCGCCGGTCTGAATGGCCATCTCGACATCTTCGTAGGGCAGCGCCATGGGGACGACGCCGAACTGGGTCATAAAGCGCCCCCCGGTGGGGAACATATACATACGCAGCCCCTTTAAATCCTCCACGTGCCGAATGGGCCGGGTGGTGGCGAAGTTGCATGGATCCCAGGCCCCCGCGCTCAGCCAGGTGACGCCCTTGACTTCCGAATAGGCCTCTTCCCAGATCTCTTTCAGGCCGTACCAGTGGAACAGCGCAGGCACATCCAGCGAATACCGGGAAGCAAAGGGAAAGTACGCGGCGAAGACCGATACATCCACCGGGGCGGCGATGGAATCGTCATCGCTTTGCACCGCATCGATCGTGCCTTTCTGCATCCCCCGAAACAGTTCACCATGCGGCACCAGTTGATCGGCATTGTACAGTTCAATCACCATCTCACCGTTGGCCGCCTTGTTAAAGGCGTCAATCGCCGGTTTACAGACATGCGCGGACAGGGCCGGGCCGGCATACGTCTGCATGCGCCACTTGATGGTGGTCTTCTTGGACGCGTGAACAAAGGGTGCATTCACGGTCGTGGCCGCCACGGCCGCGGCGCCCACTCCAGCCTTTTTGAGAAAATCGCGTCTCTTCATTTTACCGGTCTCCTTTCGTGGTGTTGGGTTAACATCCTATTGGCCCGAAAACCCGGTGAGCCATGTTTCGCCCGGATTTCGACCCGCTGAATGCTGAAAAATTGAGCGGTTTCGTCAAATTCAATAACCTCCGGCAAAGCTGAAAGTTTACGGGTGTTTATTAGGGATAATCATTATAGATGTTTATACAGATGCGCTGCCGGAAGCTGTCCGGCCGGATTGCGGAAACCACCCCTGACCGCGGCACTACGACATGGGCGGCCCGGCTGAATAGTTGTCCGCCTGCGCGCAATCTTTGGAATGCCGACTTCAGAGACGCCCCCTTTGAATTTCCAGAATGCTGTTTGTGAAGCTACCGATTAGCTACAATGCCGCTGCATGGCTGTCAAGTCTTTTTCAAAAAATCCTTGCCCGGACGGGCCATGGACAGCGCCCATTCGGGCATGAAAAAGGGATTGACTCCACCTGTCCGCCCGCTATAATGCAGTGCTGAACTGCCGGCGAATGCATCTCACAAACCGTTTCAATACCGAGGAAAAAGGAAGTGACCATGAGCACGCCAACACGTTTACTGGATCAGGAATTCACCTCTGAGATCTGCTACGAACTGCTGCCGGAGTGGCGGGGCATCGATGTGCGCATCACCCAGCTCAAGGGCGGCATCACCAACAAACTGTATCGGATTCAGTCCACCAAGGGAGACTATACGGTACGGATTTAC
>Ga0180429_10004960_pt1 | contig 10603 bp, 10 predicted proteins | sample SS_ome_FD_132428 | JGI IMG/M metagenome (GOLD analysis project Ga0180429, IMG submission 132428) | Hypersaline lake sediment archaeal communities from the Salton Sea, California, USA - SS_1_S_1 metaG | ecosystem: Environmental > Aquatic > Non-marine Saline and Alkaline > Hypersaline > Sediment ...
CAAGAGCTGCCTGTTTTGACTGTTGTTCTGCAATCTGTTTCTGTTCAACAGAAGCAGCATATTCGGGGGTGAAAGTAATATTCCTTAAGACGAAATCCACAAATGAAAGGCCATTTTCTCCCAGCTTTATATTCAGTTCCCGCTCAATATAATCGACAAGGTCAAATCGTTTTGCGATGATAACCTGGTCTACCGTGAATTGGGACACAGCATCCCGTATGATTCCACGCGATTGCGCACGGACAAGATCGGATGAATAACGGTCCTGCCATAGAATATGAACATCAACCACCTTTGCCGGGTTGATCTGGTAGATTACGGAAGCGTCCACATATATTTCCTGGCCATCTGATGTGCGGGCCGTGATCGAATCATCGCCCTGGATCTGCCCTTCAAATGAAGCAATGGACATGGTGTATGTCTCGCGGGCAACAGGGTAGATCTCAACCCGCTCGACAAACGGGACAATCCATCGCAGACCTGGCGGTAGTGGTTCAGAACGATAGCCATTGGGGGCGATAGCGGAAATGACCACACCACGCTCCTGGGGTTCAATAAAAACCAACCCTGCACTGGCAGTCGTAACGATTACTGCAGTAAGGGCCAGGACAAGAATGATCGTTCTCGAGCCCTTCAGAGGTTTATTCCGTGCGGCACTGACAGTACTGAAAATCAAAGTGCCTACTGTTGCAAGCCAAAGAAATCCTGCAATACCGCTGATAATATCTGTAATTCGCATTTTTCCTCCATTATATGTACATTTATTTTTACAAATAATTCTAAGAGATTATTCTTAGTGTTCTATTAGATATACGAGAAATTGATTAAATTGTTGCGGGTCTAATGATTGAAAAGGATGGTTACCGGACCATCATTTTGGATATTCACGACCATATGCGCTGCGAATTCCCCTGTCTGTGTATCAATTCCGAAATTTGATAGTGCTGTTGTGAAATATGCAACTAAATCCGCCGCTAATGCGGGTGGTGCTGCATTAATAAATGACGGCCTATTTCCTTTACGTGTGTCAGCCATAAGCGTGAATTGGGAAACAACGATTGCGCTGCCGTCGATATCACGCAGCGACAGATTCATCTTTCCATCATCGTCGGAAAATACCCTTAAAAAGGCGATTTTCTTTGCGAGGTGATCCGCTTTTTCCCGCGTATCCCCCTCTTCAATTCCCAGTAGAATTACGAATCCATGGTTAATTGAGGCAATTGTTTTACCATCGACTGATACACTACCGTGGGTTACACGCTGTACCACTGCACGCATGTTCTTGATAAAATCCTATGGAAGCCCGACTGCTTCTCGTACTTCCTGCATCGTAACGCTGGCAATTTCTCTCGCGCGTTTTCCACCTTCCACCAGAATGTCGTACACTTTGTCAGTATTTTTAGCTATCTCAGCCCTTTTAGCGCGAAAATCTGCCAGGCCTTCATTAAGGTTCTTAGCAAACAGTTTTTTACATTCAACGCAACCAATACCGGCTGTTCTGCATTCCCTGTTAACCATTTCGATCTCTTCGGGTTTGGAGTAGATCTTATGCATAGTAAAGACATTACACACATCAGGATTTCCGGGGTCAGAACGTCGTTTCCGCGCAGGATCGGTCATCATCTGCATGACGCGCATTTTTGTTTCTTCTGGCGTGGATGCTAATTCGATGTGGTTATTTTCGCTTTTGCTCATTTTTTTCACGCCATCAATTCCCAGCACCTTCGGTACTTTCGTGACTTTCATCTGGGGTTCGATCAACACATCAGTATCATACCGATAATTAAAAGAACGCACGATCTCACGCGCATATTCAAGATGAGGCGCCTGATCCACACCTACCGGTACAAAATCTGATTTGTAAAGCACAATATCTGCGGTCATCAGAACGGGATACCCCACCAATCCATAATTGATATTGTGCGGTTGTGTGCGAATTTTTTCTTTGAATGTAGGCAGATCAGTTAATTTACCCAGCATTGCAACCATCGACAGGATGGTATGCAACTCGGTCAATTCTGGCACATGAGATTGTATGAAAATAATGGAATCCTCCGGATCGATTCCAGCAGCAAGCCAATCAAGAGCCATTTCCATGGTGTTCTGTTTGAGGTTGTGGGTTGTTTCCATTGTGGTTAATGCATGCAGATCGACAATGCAATACACGCAATTAAAATCTTTTTGCAGTGCTACGTAATTTTGAATCGCACCTAAATAATTGCCCAGATGCTGCCTTCCAGTTGGGCGTGCGCCAGAAAATACTCGGCCTGTTTTTGCCATATTATCCTATCCTTGTTGTAATTAATTGTTCAACTTCGCCGGGGTGTGGAAGCCGCCCGGTCATCTTCTTGGAGTAAACCAGGTCTTCATCTATAAAAACATCAAATGAGCCTGTTAGCTTCGCTGCTTTTGTTTCAATTTTTTCAAGCTTGCCTGCAAGCATTGATTTTAGGTTGTCTGCTAACTGCAGTGCGTGCGGTTCAAATCTTCAAGGTACGCAATAGTGTATGGTGATGATTGGTTTGTTCATTTTTTTCTCCATGTTCAACGGTATTATATCTTACGCACCAAAAACTTTGATGAGGTTGTTTCTGATAAAATCGAAATATAATGCAAGTGATGCTAAATAAAACGCCTACCATAAAGAGAATTTTGGATTTTGTTCTATCCATAATTATCATGCTGGTATGTTTACCGGTGATGTTGATTGTGGGTTTGATAATATTTCTTACTGAGGGCAGGCCGATATTTTTCTTTCATGAAAGGCCGGGAAAAGACGGTCAACCATTTAAGTTAATCAAATTTAGATCAATGCGTAATGCAAGGGATGCAGAGGGAAACCTGTTGCCTGATGGTGAGCGGATTACAAACTTTGGCAACTTCATCAGGAAGACAAGCATTGATGAGCTTCCGGAGTTTATTAATGTGCTGCGGGGTGAAATGAGTCTTGTTGGCCCGCGGCCGCTATTGATGCAGTACGTAGACCGTTATTCCCAACAACAATTTCGCAGGCATGAGGTATTACCAGGAATTACCGGTTGGGCGCAGGTCAATGGCCGAAATGCAATCTCCTGGAATGAGAAATTCATGCTTGATATCTGGTATATAGACCATTGGAGTGTATGGCTGGATATCAAGATCCTGCTTCTTACAGTCTGGAAAGTTATCTCTGGTGAAGGGATATCGCAACCGGGGCGGGCGACAATGGATGAATTTATGGGGAATGAAGATTAATACTACTGGATGACATCATAGGGGTAGATTTGATCGTCACGAATAAGTTGGACCAATTCATCTAATTGCTGTAACTTTCCCTGGCTTAACCACACAAGGCCATCAGTAACTGAAACATAGTTGATATCCGAAAATTTTATGTTGGCATTGATGGTTTTCCCGCCAATACCGCCTACCAAGTCTGTCCAGATCTCCTGAAGTGCCCCCATCCCATCTGATTTCACCGTTGCCACCCATTTTTCGCTTAATTCTACTGGCGGTGGACCATTACCAATAATTGCGACATCCTGGGTGGCAAGAAATGCCCCCAGCTCTGCGGACACTATTTCGCGTGGGAGAAAAAGCACATTGACTTTATTTTGATTGATCTCATTGAAAGCTGCCTGCCAATTTGCTGGCGGACTGGCTGCAGGTTGCAGGGTTACAACAGGGTAGGTGTTCAGTGGGAACACAAGAGCTGCACAAATGCCGCAATAGTAGCTTACTCCATTGGTGTAAGCTTGATTAAAAGATGTTTGTTCAGATACCAGCAGCGCTCCAGCCCGAAAATTTGGCGCAATCATTGCGCTCAGATAACCAGATAAGAATGCAACATAATCATTTTTTAAACGGATGATACTGCCATTAGCAGGAGGATTCCAGTCCTGATCACTGATAGCGACAAATTGTGTACCAGGCGCACTGGCCGCTAAACTGCCAAGGTTATCAGGTTGTTCGAGAAAAATGGCGATCTTTACATCGGGAGTTATTTCATTAGTGGAAATGGACTCTCTGGTTTCAAAAACAAGATTTGACCCTGCTGCAAGTTGAGAGATAAAACTTTGTGCTTCTGCTAATTCTTCAGGGGTGATATCCCCAGGAGAAACCAGGATGACGCGGTTGGGTGCCTGTGTTGGAATGTTCGTGGGTTGCACTGTTGCATCAGGCACAGGGGCATCGTCTACGGAAGATGCGTTGCAACTGACACCAGTGACCAAAATCGTCAAAAAGAGTAATGAGCTGAAAACGGCCTTGTTCAAAGAGCACTTCTTAATCATAGGCGCTATTGTACCCGATGATTATCAATGGGTTATAATTGCCGTCATGAATTTGCCGCGCTTTCAGGGCATGTTTTATGATTCATATAGAAGGCACAATCGAAATCCCAGGTTATCCTGTGGGTTTTCAGTTTTAAATTTATACTATCAACTTTCATAGGAGAAGATAATGCCGATAAACTTTGGTACAGACGGATGGAGGGCAGTAATTTCAGAAACGTTCACTTTTCATAATCTGAGGATGGTCACCCAGGCGATCGCAGATGCGGTTGCATCTGAAGGTTGGCTAAATGGGATCAAGATTGATCCAGAACCAGATCCAAAAAAGATGGTAGTTGGTTTTGATACACGCTTTTTATCTGACCGCTATGCCAAAGAAGCAGCTCGCGTACTCGCAGCGAATGGTTTTACCGTTTATCTGTGCCAGGCAGATGCACCCACCCCATTTATTTCATATGCAGTAAAAAATATGCATGCCATTGCGGGGATTATGATCACTGCCTCCCATAATGCTCCACGCTATAATGGTGTCAAACTTAAAGCGGCATATGGCGGTTCTGCATTACCTGAATTATGCCGAAAAGTGGAGGTATATCTTAATGATAACGAGTCCCAGGGTCGCGGGCCGAACCTGATTGATTATGAAAAGGCACGTGAAAAAGGATTAATAATCCGCTTCAATCCCATGACCGAATACCAGAAACACATTCGGGAATTAATTGATTTTGATGTTATTGCAGAAAACCCACAATACATTGTAGTGGATTCTATGTACGGTGCCGGGAGAGGGGTCATTAAGAACTTACTGGAAGGTACAGGTTGTGAAGTTCACGAGATCCGGCACGAGATGAATCCGGGTTTTGGCGGCGTGCACCCGGAACCGATCGGGCAATATCTGCAACCACTATCTGGCGCGATCTGCATGGGAAAAGGGGCACTGGGTTTGGCAACGGATGGCGATGCGGACCGCATCGGCGCGATGGATGATCGTGGTGTGTTTGTGGATCCGCATAAGATCATGGCGTTAGCCTTGAAATACCTGGCAGAAAACCGCAAGTTGAAAGGTTCAATCGTCCGAACGGTTTCAACAACCCGCATGATCGATTTGCTTGCAGAACGTTATGGATTGACTGTTCATGAAACTCCAGTGGGATTCAATCATATTGCTGACTATATGTTAACAGAGGATGTGTTGATCGGCGGTGAGGAATCCGGAGGCATATCTTTCCTTGGCCATATTCCTGAGGGAGATGGCATCATTATGGGATTATTATTGGTCGAAATCGTTGCTGCAGCTGGTAAGCCGTTATCAGTTTTAGTTGCTGAATTACTGGATGATGTTGGTCCAGCACATTACACACGAAAAGATCAACGCCTAAAGCGTCCTGTTGCTAAAGAGAAAATGGTAGATAAATTGATTGCTGGTGCACCAGCTGAAATCGGCGGTGTAAAAGTTGTTGAAACCAGCACGAGAGATGGTGTCAAGTATATTCTTTCAGATAATTCCTGGTTGTTGATCAGGCCTTCAGGGACTGAGCCGGTGTTGCGTGTGTATGCGGAAGGGAGTAGTGCTGAAATGGTGCAGGCATTGCTTGCTTATGGCGAATCTGTTGCCGAAAATGTGAAATAGTTTTATTCTTTGATGGAATTGGTTTCGATTTTAAATTTCTATTGAAGCATAAAATGCATCGATTACGGATCTGAATTGGGCAGGAATTCTTTTTCTGACTTCTCGAACAATATTTTCCGGCATATACCCATAATACGCTTCTGCGATACCGCCAGCGATACATGCCATTGTGTCCGCGTCTCCCCCCAGTGATACTGCAAGGCGAATTGCATTCTCTACCCCTGTTGATTCAAGAAAGGCGATAATTGATTGGGGAACGGAACCCTGACAGGACACATCAAACCCATAGTCAGGTCTAATGCTATCAATAGAATGGCTAAGATCGTAATTAAACCGATGGCTGATCTGCTCGCGGATTTCATTTTTTGTCGCACCTTGATTTGCCATAAAAATACACAAAGAAACTGCCTGGGCGCCGCGGATGCCGTGAGGGTGGTTGTGTGTTACTGATGCATAACTTTTTGCAGCATCTAATACATCTTTTTCGTTCTTAAAAAAGAGACCGATCGGAATGGTACGCATTGCAGACCCATTTCCCCATGAATGATAGGGTTCTCTACTTTCAGAGGCTGCCCAGCGGGTAAAGGATCTTCCATATCCTTGCTTCGGGAAATTCCGCCAGTATTTCTTTAATGTATCAATAATATCTCCACCGTGAAGAAGAAGGTCCGCAATAGCAACCGTAAGGACAGTATCATCGGTGAAATGGGATTGATTACTAAATAGAGGAAAAGCCGTGTGTTTTATTGGTGCGAACTCATAAACAGAGCCAATAATATCACCAGCGATCGCACCAATCATCTTGTATTCGAATAATTTAGGGTTCTACTGTTGCTGTAAGCTGAAAAGCAGCGACATCTGTCAGCTGAACAGCTATGGTCGCAGTTCGTTTATAGGCTGGATCTTCAGTTGACGTTGGCGATGGTGAAGCTGTTTCAACTGGTGCCTCTTCTGTATTTTCAACAGAAATGGATTCTGATTCTATTTCTTTTTTCAGGCTTACCTCTGCGGTCGCAGTGCGAGCAGCACTGACTATTGCCTGTGCTTCTAAATCCAGCAGGTATTGTTGGATAAATATGAATCCAAGGAATGCAACTAATATAATAATCAAAATTACCATAATACGGGCCAGACATCCTTTTTTCTTTTTCTTTGATTTTAATAATTCCTTTTCATCTTCCAAAAGGATTTCTTCAAGCGTCTCGTCAGTAATCTCTTTTTCCATTATCCCTCGAAAATATTCTTATACTTATAATTTCATGAAACCATCGGGAAGATCATTGGATAGATCCTCGAATTCGGTCTCATCGTCACTTTTTTTAATCGGATTTTGTAAATCCTTACCCTTTGTTTTTTTTATTGGTTTGTTTTTTGCTTTTGCTGATCTATGGATGCGTTTTTCTTTTTGGGATTTTTTTTCTAGCTTTTTTTCTCCACCGAATATATCTTTTTGTTTCCAGTAAGGAAGCTCTTCTTCTGGTTCCCTTTCATTTTCGATTTTTTTGCGAATTCTTGCAAGCCATTCAGGAATATCCTCTTCTTTTTCTGGCATGGTTTGTTCTGGTTCAGTTTGAGTAGCTGTGGAGGAACCATCATCCGGCTCTATGCCTTCCTTCCCTGCAATGGGTTTCTGAGTACGCACTAATTCTGCCTGGCAATACCAGCACTTCTTTGCTTCTCCCAGATTAGGGCGACCGCACTGAGGGCATATAATGTCATCCATTTAATTCACTGTGTATCCTAAACATCTATTTTGCTCAGTATAGCATAATTGACAGATGCTAACTTTGATCAATAATTCGCTGAAAAAAAGCCAACCGATTGTGCTCTTTCTCAGCGATATTGATCGCGTCAGCTATCTCTTCTCGTGCGATCCGTTTTCCGCGCATGTCAAAAATAAAATCATGGACTATTTGCGAATAGGAGGTGAGATTGTCGGGCACATTTGGTATTTGCAGGATTGCTTCACATTGAATGCTGGAAAGGTCCGTATCGGTATATGGCAATATGCAAGGAATCCCACGGCCTGCGCAATCTCTGATCTTCAAGGGAGAGGCCTCTTCCATTTCATTAAGATGCAGGGAAATTGATCCGATGGCAGCATCTGCCTGGGAAAGCATATTTTCAAATACGCTGCCCTCCAGGTATCCGTGCAATATTAAATTAGAGGGAATTGGATTGGTGATATCACTTTGATCTGACCCGACGATATCAACGATAATATCTGGATTTTCCTTAGTAAACCTGATTAATTCGTTAAGTCCGTGCCAGGCCATACCTGGTGTACCGAGGAAAACCAGGTGTGGTTTTTCGTTTTCTGGAGCTGGGTAATGGGGAAGGCTATTCAAGTCAATTCCATTCGCGATCACTTTAAAATTTTTACCAAAGGCTTTAAAAGCCGGGTCATTTGCTAGTTCCCTGGATGTGAAAATTATCCCTTTTGTTGATTGTAAGAAAATTGATCGGGTGAGGCGATTATAGAGATCTAAAGCGATTCCCAAATGACGGTGTTCCTTCTTATCATTTGTATTGATCTCGAGGACAACAGGGGCAATCGAAGAAATACGACGCATTGGGGCTGTATACATTCCCCATCGTAGATAAATAATATCGGGAGCGAAATTCTTGACACTTTGTAACAATTTTTTTGCGGCAATGATGCGCCCCAGTTCCCGTTGAATGATTCCTTTCCCTTCATGGAAATAAAACCGTTCTCCTTCAACCAATTTTTCTTCATCATTTGTTGAATGGAGATGGGAAAAGTAGATCACTTCATGCCCATTCCTGCGCCATTCTTCTGTCTGTTGGATGATCTTTTTACCTACACCGCTTGCTGCAGTCCGAGGCCAATGTAAGGTGATATAAGCGATTTTCATTCTATGATTTTAAGACATCCTGATAGGCCGAGCGATAGTTTTCTAAAACTGTCTGTATGTCAAATTTTTTGGAAAGGGTTTTACTATACTCCTTAAACCCGGATAGTGTATTCGGGGATGCAAGTAAATGTTTCACTGCCCGTGTAAATCCCTCAATATTTCCCGGCTCAATTAAAAAACCATTCTTTTCAACCTCAACCATTTCCGGGCAAGCTCCAACATCGCTCATAACAAGCGCGTTTCCGGCTGCCAGAGCCTGCAATCCAACCATCGGCATACTTTCCCGCAGCGAAGGTAGGATGAGAATATCTCCTTTACATAAAATCTGATTGACTTCCTCCTGTTGTAACCACCCCTCAAGATGGATTCTCTGGTTGAGATTGTACTTCTGGATGCGTTCCTTTAGTTGCCCGAGCTGGGGTCCATCACCGATCATGGTGCACACCCACTCATATGCAAGTAAATCTTTTAGGATCTCTGGTATTGCCGTAGCGTTTTTCTCAGGAGAGAATCTGCCAACAAAGAGAATATGAGGCGGTTTGTGTGGATTGGAATTATTCTGATCAAACGGTTTTCTGTCTATGCCGTTGGGAATGACGGCGATTTCTACGTGGTAATGAGATAGTGCCAATTGGCGGGAATCCTCACTGACGGCAATGATCTTTGTTGCATGCTTCCATATAAAACCGCTAAATGGTTTGATGAATTGAAACCAGCGATCTGTTTTCTGCGGGGCCCCACCAGGAACATCACCTCCATGAATGGTCAATATGAGGGGTGTTCTGGTCAGGATGGATGCAAGAGCTGCTGATGCGCCACCTGGCACAGCAAAGTGTGCGTGAATAAGATCTGGCTGCCAGGTCCGAATGAGGCGCAATGCGCGCCAAAAACTTTTCCAAACAAAGCAGAACATCGCTGGCAGGCTTGCCCGATAAGCTTCCCGGCGAAGCGTGTGGAGCCTTTCAATAACCAGAAATTCTTTTTTCTCTATTCCTGGCAGATCATCGTAATGTGCAGTCAATATATAGAAAAAATAATTATCGGATGATATACCATCACATAAATCCTGAATGACCTTGCCGCCACCACCGCCGATCGGCGGGTATTCATGGGTAACAACAAGTATCTTTTTAGCCAAGACGTGCACCATTTGCCTTATTTGATCAATTCGCGAACAGTGTATATAGGTTTATTCTGTGATTCGTGGTACGTCCTGGCTAATAGTTCAGCGATCAGTCCCATCAAAATGGACTGGAATCCCAGAATGGCGATCATAACCGAAATTGTGAATAATGGTGATGAGAATGGAGAGATCTTTGTTGTTAATCTACGGATTGCCAAAATGATTAGCGAGAAAAAACTGAAAGTGATAAGACCCAATCCTGTTCCGCCAAAAAGGTATATTGGTTTACTGGAATAAGCGGTAAGGAATTTGACAGTGAAAAGGTCCAGAATAACTTTGAAAGTGCGTTCAAGGCCATATTTGGCTGTTCCGAATTTCCGTTCATGATGATGGACTTTGACTTCGATGATCCTGGCGCCAACGGAATTGGCATATACAGGAATGAAACGATGCATCTCACCGTACAGGCGAAAACCGGTCAACACCTCGCGCCGGTATGCTTTTAGAGAGCAGCCATAGTCATGCAATTTAACGCCTGTAACGGTTGATATGATCCAATTGGCAATGCGGGATGGGAGAGTCCGTGTCAGGAAAGTATCCTTGCGATTATAACGCCATCCGCTGACCAGGTCATACCCTTCGTCTAATTTTGAAATCATCAGGGGTATGTCTGCCGGGTCATTTTGAAGATCTGCGTCTAAAA
>Ga0180429_10004966_pt1 | contig 10594 bp, 6 predicted proteins | sample SS_ome_FD_132428 | JGI IMG/M metagenome (GOLD analysis project Ga0180429, IMG submission 132428) | Hypersaline lake sediment archaeal communities from the Salton Sea, California, USA - SS_1_S_1 metaG | ecosystem: Environmental > Aquatic > Non-marine Saline and Alkaline > Hypersaline > Sediment ...
TCCACGCCGCCCGAATCAAAGCAGAGCAACGGAAACTGTACCCCTACAAGAGATGCCTGCAAGCTACCCTAAACTGCGCCACCTAACGCGATCCGGAGGTTGCAACCAATTGAAATACCAGGGCAAGCTGGTTCCTTTTCCAGAATCGATGTCGTCCTGCCTGGCCTGGAAGGGACGATTTCCGACCATCTGATGGAGCGGGTCCTCGTCCGAGGGCGTGACCGGCAGGCGCAGTTCCACCGACCAGTAATCGTCGGCGACATGGGTGGCCACTTCGGCCTGGGAAGACCAATCATACGCTTTGGACAGCGCCGCAGCCCGGTCCAGGTCGATGACGGCGCCGGCGGGATTGACGACAATCTGGTAGTGGGAATGCTTGTCGGTCTCAATGAGTAGCTCCAGGTGTTCCCCCTGCCAGATCGCAGGATCGTTGTCTTGCGTGGAGCCGATGACCGGTAATTCGCCCTCTGCGAGTTTGCAACGAATGCCGAAGTAGAGGCTGTCGTTCCACCAGCGCACGAGAAAATGTGTCTGGAACGTCGGTTTCTTGCCGGTGCGAAGATCCCTCAAGTTGCGCGGATGGTTGTAGACGGTCCAGAATGGTTCGTCCAGCTTGCCGTCCATCTCCAAGGTATCGCGGGCGTCGCGCCAGTTATCCTTGGCCATGTCGATGACGCGATACTCCGGCAGTCCCTCCGGTCGCTTCACGGCGATTTGGGAGGCGCGGTTACGCAGGGTGGGCAGAAACTCGTCTACCAGAGCAATGCGGCGGCCGTAGACCGAATCCGGCGGGGCCGTCGCCTTTGCTTTGTCGAAAAGACCGAGAGCTTTCCGTGTGACCTCCGGGTCGGAACTCAGGCGGGCGAATTCCACTTCGCAGAACTCGATGAACGCCGCCATTTCGTCGGCGGCAGGTCCGTAGAAGCGGCGGTAGTATTCGTCGAGCAGCATGTCGACGTCCTGGTCTGCATTCCACCAGAACCGGGAGATGACGTAGGGATTGAGATGGCTCATGCCCGGAAAGTGCAGGCCGCCCTTGCCGCTCGATAGCCAGACATCCTCACGCCAGACCTCGTCCCGGCAGGCCTGGATACCCCGGGCAATCACGTGCGGCCAGTATTGCGGCCGGTATCCTCCGCGGTTGGTGAACGGCGTGTAGTTCAGAGTTAGCGACAGAGGATTATTCGTTTTCGCCCTCCACTGGCGGCGAAGTTCGGCCGTTGATTCGTGAATGTCGTCGTCCAACTCGCGAATCGGCCGGCCGTTGGTGATCTGCACGAGAACGTTGTCGGGCAGTTTGTCGATCATGAGCGGCGGCAGTCGATAGGAGTTGTAGGCGCCGCAAAAGACTCTCTTGTCGGGATGGGTCTTGGCGAGTTCGTTGGCCACGCGGACCACGAAATTCCAGACGTAGTCGGAAGACAGCCCCGCGGGTCCGCGATCGAGCGTGACCTGATCCCGGCAGTCGTCGCATTGGCAGTGGGTAAATCCGTCGTGGGGCATTACCGAAACGACCGGGAGATCATAGTGATCGAACATGAGGCGGGCGAACGCGACCGTCTCGTTGAAGAACCCTTCCGAGGAGAGGCAGGCATTCGCGGTTTCGCTCTCGGTGTCGCGCTGCCCGTTGGCCAACTGCACGTAGTATTCGGGATGCGCGGCGCGCTGCTGCGGGTGCTCGGTAAGATTTCGCTGCCCGTGATGGAGGATACCGTACTCGTGGTTCGCACCGAGCCGGAGATACCACAGGGCATCGTCGATTTCGGGCGAACTCAAGCGTGGCCGGCTCACGGATCGCACTTCAAACGTCGGGCACACGGTGCGATTCACTTCAGGCAAGGCGATGTCTTGCGTTTCCGGCAGGATTTCTCCCAGTTCGCCCGGCATGTACCAGCGCACGCCGAGGTCGTAGAGAAACGCATAGACCGCATTCAGCGAACCGCGATGGTCGTAGGTCCAGATGTCCAAATGCTTGTTGTAACTGCGGTAGAGCCGAGAGCCGATCGGGTTGCCCCACGGGTGGCCGGCCAGTCCTTCCCACTGCCGCTGTTTTTCGTTCAGCCACTGGCTATGATGCCGCGCCCAGGGTTCCTTCGGCGTGAATTCCAGGTCGCTGCCCACCAGCGCCAACCAGGCAGGGCCGGCGACCATGCGGAAGGCATCCCTCTCCAGGCCGTCTGCGCTGACGCCGACCTGACGAGCGGCTTCGCTCTCGCCGACGTAGATCCTGACGGGAACTTCTCCGGTCGGTTTCGAGACGATCGCCAGCGTGGCACCGGTGATTTTCTCGACGTACGTCTGCAGCTCGGAAGCGCCAAGCCGGGCGGCCCGGGCGGGCTTTTCGGCAATAATGATCTCCGCTCGCGGTTGGCCGTTTTCGACGAGAAAGGACTCAGCACGGAGCGAGCTTGTCAGCATCACGGCGATGAACGGAACGGAGACCGAGACCCATTTGTGAGCGCGGCCCGGCGTGTCTTGAGGCATCACGAAGTCTCCTGTTCTAGGCCCGAATTCGCCACAATTATCACATGACCAACGGACTCGGTTCAAGGGGCAAAGTCAACTGGCCGAGATTGATAGGCCGCAGAGAGGGCATTTTTCGCGTCAAGCCCACCCGCCAGCAGGGAGACGGCAACTGCATCAGGTGGCGGACACACGCATCTTGGCAGCGCGCGATTCGTGCCCGCGGTGGGGGCGATCCGAGCAAGTTGCGGCTGTGATTCGGCGCCGGCGGTTCGCCCCGACCAATGGGGCCGTTTCATCGGTCGCCCCCCACGAGTCTTGCAGGCGTTCGGAGCTCTATTGGCGAAAGCCGCCCGGACCGCCTCCGGCACCAGGGTGACCGCGCCCGAATCGCTCGGCCATCTTTTCCGCCTCTTGTTTGTCGATGGCGCCGTCACCGTTTGTATCGGCGCGCGGGAGCATCTGCTCTTTCATCCGCTCGGGCATCTCGTCCTTGCTGACTTTCCCGTCGCCGTTCCTGTCGAAGCCCATCACGAACTCGACGAAGTCGCCGCTGCCGAGCCCACCCGGACCGCCGCGACCTTGGCCAAACGGACCACCGAATCCCGGTGGCCTCCACCAGACAGGCAGCTTGACGTTACTGGGGCTGTCGACGTTGGGGATGTGGGGCTTGACGTCGAGAATCGGTGTGCCATCAAAGGCGTCAATGCTCCGGACACGCACCGTGTTGCCGTCAACTGATAAGATCGAACAGACACTCAGGCCGATCAGGTTGGGGCGTACTGGCGCTCTCGAAGCGAACACGCCGGCCAACGGCTTGTTGGGAAAACGCTGCAAACGTGTCTGGAGAATACTCCTCTTCTCTGGCGTATCGTTCTCGTGGAGCCAGTAGAGCACAATGACGTGCGAGAAACCATCCAGGCCTTTCAATGCTTCACCGTACTCGTGCGCGATCTTCAGGTACGTCGCGCCCTCCTTCTTCTCCACGGTCCCTACTGGAAAGACCTTGAAGAACTGCTCGGCCTTTCCTTCGTCTTCCCGAGCTCGGGCCACGCCCGTGGCGAACGCAACCAACACTCCGCCAACCATCATGAGCACAAATCGCTTCCACGCTATTGTTCGAGTCTTCACAGAGCACCTCCAATCACCTGGGGAATGCACCTCTTCCCGCAGCATCGCTGCACGGCACCTAATTCGGTTCTGGCACCCGGCCAAACGTCCTTTCCAGGGCCAACCCGGCGGATCGACGCACGGTCTCGTCGGCGTCGTGGTAGTGTGCCGCGACCAACGGCTGTACCAGAGGCCACAATGCCACCTTGTCTCTCACCTTATGGGCAAAGAGCATCACCGCATGCGCGGCATACCTGCGACGTTTGACTTCTTCGGCTTTCAGGGCCTCGGCCATGGGGCGGACGATCGATTTCAATGCCGCCTGATCGTCGACTATGTCCAGCACCTGCTTCAGTGCTGAGTAGGCCAAGTCTCCCGCGCTGAGGCCGCTGTTGCCGGAGTCCGTGACCTGCAGCGAGGCAGTCGTGAGCGGGCCTACCGCCCGTGTCAGCACGGTCTTGTCTTTGACCTTGCTCACGTTCTCATGCAACGTGTGGGCATAGAAGGTGCGCATGGTCGAATCCTCGTGCTTCAACCCGGCCAGAGAGGTTTGTATGACCGGAAGGACCGCCATCTCATCGGAGGTTTTTCGGAGCACACTCCTCAGGGCAAACCCGGCAAAGTCGCGCGCGTCCATACTCTTGGCCTTAAGCGTTGCGGCGTTCAAGGGCCCGATCGTGCTCTTGAGCACTTCCTCATCCTCGATCTTAGCCACAATCCCTGACAACTCGTGAATGCAGAAGCCACGCATGGTCTCATCCTTGTGTTTCAAACCACCAATCAGAGAACTCATGGAGTGCGCGAGCGCCTTCGGATCGTCAATCCTGCTCAGCATGTCCCTCAGCGCGAAACCAGGAAAATCAACTGCTTCCATGCTTTCCGACCGCAGCGTGGCGACCGTGAGAGGTCGCAACATGCGTAACAACGCGGCTTCGTCCTTGATCTTACTCACAACCCCCGGCAGGTCGTGAGCACAGTGCGCGCGCACCTGCGGATCCCTGTGATTCAATCCGGTAAGGAAGGACTGCGCGACGGGAATCAGTGCCGCTTCATCTTCGACCTTGCTCAGCAGACCTCTCAACGCAAAGCGAGCGTGCTTGTGGACTTCCGCGCTAGGGTCATTCAGCGTCGCAGCGACCAGTGGCTGAATGAGTTGCTTCAGTTCCGCATCGTTCGTCATGTCCTGAACGACTTGCTGCAACGCAAACGCCGCTTGCCGGCGTACTGCCGGGCTTTGGTCTTTCAGCCTGGCGGCCAATTCCCGCCAGTTGCCCGGCTTCTTCGACGTTGCCACGTCTGCTTTGATCGCGTGCTGGGCCGCGTCAACTGAGTTGCTGGCCTCCACGCCGGGGTTGCCCTTTTCGGGGGCCGCTGGTTTCTTCTTTTCTTTCAGCACGTGTTGGATGTGGTGCATCGCGCGGCCAGCGTAGTCGCGGACTCCCGGGTCGGGGTCTTTGGTGGCGGCGGGGGTAATGCGGCCGAGTAGTGATTTGAGCGTGTCGCGATCTTTGATTTTGCGGACCACCACGGACGGCATGACCGCCGAATAGCTGCGGAAGTGCAGGTCTTTACTGTCCAACTGGGCCGCCGGCGGATGGGCGGCGATGGTCAGCGTCGGTTCGTGGTCGAACTTCAGTAGCGTGTGCTGGAACGCCCGTTCGGCGTATTTGCGCACTACCGCCCGATGGTCTCCCACCTTTGCAACCAACCCACGGAAATCCCCGGCCTTTTTCAACTCTTCGACCGATTTGCCTTCCGCGTTGATGCCTGTGACAATCACAGCAGAGCAAAGAAGGGCCGCCGAAAGGAACACATTGCGTTGCATGATCAACCTCCCGTCAGTGAACAACCCGAGTTTCAGTTACGATCCACCGGAACCGGTTCCCGGCTGAACCTACATTCAATCAGTGTAATGCACCTGGAGGGGTTGTCCAGATAGCGACCGCGGCCCGCTCTGTTTCGAAGGCGGCGATCTCACTCGTCCGCCCCGAAGCGGATGCTTGCCGGATTGTACGTGATGCCGTACACTGAAGCCATCCTTTCAGAGAACAGATCGATAGGACAGACAGCATGCCTGTGCCGCTGGAACAAAGCTAGGTGGCCGGCGCCTAACCAGGAACACCGCCATGAATCACCTCGTCGATCGCCGTGAAGTCCTTCGCCAGATGTCGGTTGCCGGACTGAGTTGTCTGGGCGGTGTCCTGCCGACAGGCATCACCCGGGCCACCGAAACGGCCGGTCGGAAGACGCTTCGCGCGGGTACCGCGATTGTCGATATTACGCCGCAGAAGTTCCCCGTGCTGGTCTGCGGCAGCTTCCTGAACCGGTCAGCCACTCGCGTCAGCGATCCACTTTTCGCCCGTTGTCTCGTACTCGATGATGGCACGAAGAAGCTGGTCCTCATGGTCGTCGACACGATTGGCATCCCCAATGCGATGGATGAGAAGGTGAAAGCGGCGGCATCGAAGGCCACCGGGATCCCCACCGAGAACATGCTGATCTCGGCGACGCACACACACTCGGGCGGGTCGGTCCTCAGTGGGTTGGGCACCAAGGTCGATCCCGAGTACAGCGAGTTCCTGCCGGACAAGCTGGTCGAGTGCATCGAGAAGGCGGCGGCGAACCTTCGGCCCGCCAAGATCGGATGGTCCGGTGAGGACTATCCGGCGGGCACGCACTGCCGCATCTTCATCCGGCGTCCCGATTGCATCGGCACCGATCCGACCGGCCGGCGGAACGTCCGCGCGATGAAGCTCCAGGCTATCCGGATCGGCGACCTGGGCATCGCGGCCCTTCCGGCCGAAGTTTACGCCATCACCGGCCTGAAGCTCAAACTGCAATGCCCGCTGAGTGACATGTTCAACATCGAGCTGGCCAACGGCTTTCTCGGATACATACCACCGCCGGAGGTCCGCCCGTTGGGTGGCTACAACATCTGGCCCGCCCGGCACACCGTGACCCAGAATGACACTGAAACCATCTTCGTCGAGACGCTGCTGGAGATGTTCGAGGACCTTACCGGTCGGCAGCGCCGGAAGGTCGCCCTTTCGCAGGGACCCTTCGCACAGCGGATTCTCGCCCGGAAGCAAATCGCGTATTGGCGTCTAGGCGAAATCGAAGCCAACCGAGCGTTGGACGCCTCGGGAAATGGTAACCACGGCGTTTATGAGACGGGTTACGCCTTCTACATCAATGGGCCCGACCGCGACGACCTGCGCGCCGGCGGCGAGAAGCCCCGGGCCGTGCAGTTCGTCGGCGGGCGAATGAAGACGCAGGTCGACCTGGACAGCGACTACACGGTTGAGCTGTTCTTCCGGAACGGGTTGCCCAACGACAACCGCGCGGTCACGGGCTACCTGTTCTCGTTGGGACCCGACGGTGGAAAGCGCTGCCCCGGCGATCACCTCGGAATTGGCGGAACCGCAGGGGAACCGGATGCCGCCGGATGGCTGTTCTTCTATAACGGTGCGACAACTTCGCCAATCTCGAAGGCCGTATGGCCGAGGTCGCGGTCTACGGCGGATAGATTCGTTCGTAGCGCGAGTGCCCCGCTTGTGGCGAAGCGAGCGGCGTGCTTGCTGCCCGGTCTCTCCAACCTGTCCACGAAACATGGGCGGCCGGAGCCCGCGCCGCCTTGGGTGAGGACGAAGCCATGAGAACTCCCTTCTTCACCGACCCGGCGGCTGCATTCGCTCTCGGGAGTGTCCTCCTTCTGTTCAGCCCTGCCGCCGCGGCTGCGCAGAACAAACCAGCATCGAAGGATTTCTTCCCATTGACGCGGGACCGGTTCGGAACGCTGGGCGCACCGGCAAGCAAAGAACACTGGGACGTGCTGGGAGCCCGGTGGTTCAAGTCGGGCGACTGCTATTGGCAAGGGGGCGACTGGGTGCCCAAGAGCGACGTGCAGCCCTGGCTGTTGGTCAGGCCGAGAATGTACTTCACCGGCAATAACCGGGTCTGGAACCCACCGCCGAAGCCACCTGACTGGGATTACCGCGACAAGACCCGCAAGTTCATCGAACAGAACAAGGACCGAATCGGGATCATCGCGCTGGGGAACAGCATTTGCTTTGCAGATATCGAGAGCGGGTACTATGACGTCGACGAGTACGTTACGTGGTACCACGACTTCCACGAGTTCGTCCACCGGCTCAATCCGCGGATCAAGATCGCGCCCGGCGATCTCCAGTCGGCCTGGGGCGGTCTGCAGGGGACCGAACAGATCGAGTTCTACCTCGCGGCCTACAAGAAGAGATACGGCGAGAAGATGCCGATCGATGCCATTGGGCTGCACTGCTACATCACCGGCAACAAGCCGCCCGAGTGGGCGAAACCCGAGGTTATCAGTGTGGATACGTTCAAGCAGAAGATCCGCGCGATGCGGGCATTCATGAAGCGAGCGAACCTGCAAGACACGGCATTCGTGATCACGGAGATGGGAGTCTTCAACCATCATTGTGAACCCCGGCTCACGGAGCCCCGATTGATTGAAATCATGGAAGGCGCCATACGGTTCATCGAGAGTCCGGAAGGAATAGACAAGGAGTTGGGTATGCCTTCCGACGGCTATCGCTTGGTGCAGAAGTGGAGTTACTCGGCCTTTCCCCACCTGGTTCGTGAGGGCAAACCTACGCCAATGGGCAAGGTCTACCGGATGCTGGTCGATGCGTACATCAACGACCGCAAACAGGAGTGACCGGGGCACAACGGGCCGAGGACAGGCCGGCACGGGTTGTTGTACTCCAGCCGTGTTTCACCACAACCGAACCGGATGACGTGCCGCTGCGGGGGGCTTGCCGCAGTCCGCAGCCCACTGCCGCTGACGCGTCGTCTTGCTTGGGCAGTCTGGAGGCGATGTCGCCACCGCGCGCTGAGGCTGAGCAGAAAATGCCTGGGGGCGACCTAGCTCACGAAGACGCGGTTGACGAATGATGCGGAGGTAGTCAAGTTGACCACGTACTCCCCAAGAGGCCAGCGACCTAGCGAATCAGAACGACTCGCGCGACAGGTGTGTCGGATCGACGCGTGCAAGGGAAGCGGCGGACAAAGCACCAACTCCAGCCCAGTGTCGGGGCCGCAAAGAGTTCGTTTGATATGAGCAGTATGGCGAATTGTCTGGGAACTACCAGAGGAAAGCGGCGCAGGGCTTGCTCCCTGGCGTCGCCCGCGAGCCCCCTCTGTCAGGTGGCGCTCTACCGTCCCGCAATCAACTGCCGATCCACCTTCGCTAGTGCGGCATCGGTCGCATCTTGACTTCACAAATGACATAATGGAGTTCGCTTCCCCAGTTTTTTTTCTCTCCTGTAGCTGTAGCTGAAGGGAATTGTCATGGTGCGACAATATCTTGCCCGCGGTCTACGGCAAGGGATCCTTCGATGGAGGTCGCATCCATGGAGAATCTGCAACCGACGCGCCGTAATTTCCTGGGAACCGTGGCCGCGGCGTCTTCGAGCATCGTCGTGTCGGTCTTCCTGCCCTCCACTGCATCAAGCAAGGAAGGCAGGGACGGTTGGGACCTGGGGCCCTTTGTGAAACGCAAGGAGCCGGTCCTGCGGCCGACGCCGGATTCCGTCTTCCGGTGTCCCGTTCGAGGAAAGGAAGTCCGGTGGGAAGAGCGGAACGTGTACAACCCGGCCGCCGTGGTGCACCGCGGCAAAGTCTATCTGCTCTATCGGGCCGATGACATTAGCCGGGATCTCGGATGGGGGCGAACTTGTCGCATCGGGCTGGCCTATAGTGAGGACGGCATCCAGTTCACGCGGCACTCGGAGCCGGTCCTGTACCCTGACAACGATCAGTGGAAGCAATACGAGTGGGAAGGCGGGTGCGAGGACCTTCACATCGTCGAGGGCGAGGATGGCGTCTACGTCATGAACTACACCACTTGGCGTGCTACGGGAAGCGGCAGGAAGGATACCATGTCCATCGCTACGTCGCGTGACTTGTTTCACTGGACCAAGCACGGACCGGCTTTTCGGAAGCACGCACCGGATAAGGTGATGGGGTCACGGACCGGCGTGGTCGTTTCCCGGCGGGAGGGCGACCGCATGATTGCCGCGAAGATCGACGGCAAGTACTGGATGTACTACACGCACCCGTGCGGCATCGCCTGGAGTGAGAACCTCATTGACTGGGTGCCCACGGGAAAGGCGGTCTGGCCGGGCGGAGGGCGCGAGGCCGGCGCAGTTGCCTTACTGCGCGACGATGGCATCCTCCTGATGACGCAGGGGGGACACCACGCGCTCGGCGCCTGGGTGCTGCGCCAGGCACTGATCGACCGCAACGATCGGAAGACCGTGCTGAAAGAGCGGAAGGAACCGTTTCTTTGGCCGGAATACGAGTGGGAGAAGAAGGGCTTTGTTGGAAACACGACGGTGGCCAACACGCTCGTTCCGTTCAAGGGTAAATGGATGCTCTACTATGGCGCAGCCGATCGGGTGATCGGGCTGGCGACGTGCGAGATGGAATAACGAAAGGCGCACATCATCATGAGAAATAGAAATCTGCGCGGATTGGTTGCGCTGTTGTGTCTAGCCGTGTTGGGTCTTGGTCCGGCGATGGCCGCGGCAAGTAAGCCGAACGTCATTCTCTGCATGACCGACGACCAGGGCTGGGGGGATACGAGCTACAACGGGCATCCGGAACTGAAGACGCCCAACCTTGATGCGATGGCGGCGGCGGGCATCCGTTTTGACCGGTTCTATTCGGCCCACCCGATGTGTTCGCCGACGCGGGCGAGTTGTCTGAGCGGGCGTAGTCCGACGCGTTACAAGTGCATGACATGGGGGCACGATCTGCCGCTTCGGGAGGTCACCATCGCCGAGGCCGTCAAGACGGCCGGATACGCCACCGGCCATTTCGGCAAGTGGCACGTCGGCGGGATCCCCCACGCCGCGGGCGGCACCGGGCGCGGGTTGCCCGAGAGCTTCTGCCCGAAACCGCGCCACCCCGGCAACCAGGGCTTCGACGAATGGTGGTCCTGCGGCAACCACTATGAAATCGGCCACGAGTACATCTACCA
>Ga0180429_10004969_pt1 | contig 10593 bp, 8 predicted proteins | sample SS_ome_FD_132428 | JGI IMG/M metagenome (GOLD analysis project Ga0180429, IMG submission 132428) | Hypersaline lake sediment archaeal communities from the Salton Sea, California, USA - SS_1_S_1 metaG | ecosystem: Environmental > Aquatic > Non-marine Saline and Alkaline > Hypersaline > Sediment ...
ACCAGTGCCACCACGACTACAAGTAACAGGGGGTGGCTGCCTTGCAGGAACTCCATCTGCTCACCGATCCAGCCGGTCAGTCCCGACTCTACGAAGCCCTGTGCGAGGGCAAAGCCGCCGCCGAACAGGATCAGGATGTCCCAGGGTATCTTTGCTGCGGTGGGCCAGTCGAGCAGACGCTGTGGCTCGGCTCGTCCGTCAGGCAGGACGAACAGCAGCAGGGCACCGGCGATCGCGATGGTGGAATCCTCCAGCTGCCGGAACAGCTCGAACGGTAAAAGTCCCTTGAATATCCAGAGGAACGCCACCAGCGCGAACACCGCCAGGACGCGTGTTTCCGCCGGGTCCATGCCACCGAGTTTATGCAGTTCGCGACCGACCACCTCGCGGCTGCCGGCGCTCTCGATGCGCGCCAGGCGTACGCCGATTCGTGTCAGGTAGAGCCAGCACAGCGGCAGCATCAGCAAGGTCAGTGGCAGGCCGAAAAGCAGCCAGTCTGCAAAGCCGATCGTGATCCCGAGGTTCTTCTGCGCCACGCCGGCCAGCACCGCGTTCGGCGGCGATCCGATCAGGGTGGCGACGCCACCGATAGAGGCGGAGTAGGCCAGGCCAAGCATCAATACACGACTGAATCCCTCTGGCGCGCTTTCGCCAAGGCGGGCGGCAACTGCCAAGGCAATGGGCAACATCATCATGGTAGTGGCGGTGTTGCTCAGCCACATTGACAGGAAGGCGGTGGCAAGCATGAAACCGAGCACAATGCGGTCCAGGCGTGAGCCCACCAGGCGCAGCACCTGCAGCGCGATCCTTCGGTGCAGGCCGCTACGTTCCACCGCCGCGGCAATCCAGAATCCGCCAAGAAACAGGAACACCAGGTGGTGTGCGTAGTTGCCTGTGACATCGCCGATTGGCATCACCCCGCTCAGGGGAAACAGCACCAGCGGCAGCAGGGCAGTTACCGGGATGGGGATCGCCTCGGTCACCCATAGTGCCGCCATCAGTACCGCTACCGCAGCCACGCGCTCGGCGCCCTCCGGCATTGCGCCCTCTGGTATCAACAAGGCTACAGCGCCAGCCAGGAGCAGACTCAGCATCAGCCAGCGGTATTGGTGGCGGTTGTCGGTCATGGGTAGGCTTTGTCGTGGTGCATGGCAGTTATTCTCGCGCATTCGAGGCGAGGCTTCATTGGGATGTTTCAGTCGGCCATCAGCAGCTTGAGCGAAACGGCGATCGAAACCACGACCAGCACGGGTCGGATCAGTGCGGCGCCATGCCGGATCACCAGGTGCGAACCAACCCAGGCACCTACTATCTGTCCTGCTGCCATGCTCAGCCCGATCGCCCACAACACGTGTCCCCCCCAGGCGAAAAACAGCAATGAGGCGATATTGCTGGTGAAGTTGAGCAACTTGGTGCCGGCAGTGGCGCGGCGCAGGTTGTAGCCAAGCAGCATTACAAAGCCGGCGGCAAAAAAGGTGCCTGTGCCCGGGCCGAAAAATCCGTCGTAAAAGCCCACCCCGAAACCGATCAGCACGGCGAAAGCATTGAGGTGAAGCCGTTGCTGGGCGTCCTCATCAGCCATGCGTGGTGAGAGCAGAAAGTAAATGGCGAACCCGATCAGCAAAATTGGCACTATCTGCTCAAGCCAGTCGCTGGCCACGTATTGCACGACCAAAGTGCCGCCGGCGGAGCCCGCAAAGGTCAGCACTATCGGCAGTAACAAGGTTTTTGGATCGATCTCGCCCTTACGGATAAAGTGAAACGAGGCGGTCGCCGTTCCGAAGGTACCTTGCAGCTTGTTGGTCGCCAATGCCTGTAGCGGTGGGATACCGGCCCATAACAGCGCGGGCAGGGCGATCAGGCCGCCACCACCGGCAATGGCGTCGACCAGCCCGGCCAGCGTCGCGGCAAAGATCAGCAGTGCCAGGATTTCCGGTGAGACAAATTCCATCAGGACCAAAATCGCGGTTATCAGGCGGGCAAGCATACCAGCATGGCATCAGCCGGCCTTTTTAGTATGGTTCAGCCAGTCAGCCCAGTTCCCCGCATTGGCAGGCAGAGACTGCGCAATTCGCAACAAGCGCAAACTCTTCCAGCGAGGGTGGGTTGGGGAAGCAATAAAGGTGCGCCAAGCAAGTGCAATCGGTACAGCCAAATCCCTCTACAGCTTGCGCCTTTGACAGTCGACTCAGCGCATCAGCCCAATGATGTTCATGGCGGATCGTGGCATGCGTGAACCATACTGCTACGGGTGTGGCGACTTCCCTGAGAAAGTCGATGTGCCAGTGTTTGCGTTTGGAAATATTGCAATGCCGTCGAACCCGGGATAGGACGCCACCCGGGCCAAGCGCGCTGCCCACGTAGCAATAGTAGCCGGGGGGAAACAGGAAAGTGCCTTTGCGACCGATCGTAATGCGTCGGCTGGCGGTGTTTTTCAACGTGATCAGATAGGTGCCTGGCTGCGGACTGGGTGCGGGCATGGTGAATGCCTGAAATAGACGGTTTCACGCATGATAACCGAGCCGGGCGATGGCTTGCTGCCAGCAACGCCGGCGCTATGGGGAATGCAATCCTGGATTCCCGGGCGTTTCCAGGGAGCTTGGTTTTCGGGACAGGCTTCAACGAAACCTGTAGGATTTGGGCTGATAGTTGTTCAATTCTTCTCTATCTCCCGGGCCCGAATCGGGCGTTGTGGGCAGCAGTCGTTATCGAGTGCGAACCCCAGTACCCCGGATGCGTGGAGCCAGCGGTGGAGTGCTCTTAAAAACGTTGTGATATTTCGGTTCTGGCTCGCCCCCGCGAGGTGCTCGCCACCCGCCTTTTCGACACTGGCTTGTCCCTGTCCCATTGCATCTGCACGATTCCGCCGGTTGCCATGGTCCGGATGATTCCACGCGAGATTTCCGGGTGATAATTCCGACTCAAAGCCTTATCGTTGCGCCCTGTCACTGGAACGGCTGCGATGAAAGCGTTAAGCATAAGCAATCTTCAGAAAACCTATAAAAACGGCCCCCAGGCCCTGTGTGGGATCGACCTGGAAGTGGACGAGGGGGATTTCTTCGCTTTGTTGGGGCCAAACGGTGCCGGCAAGTCCACGGCGATAGGAATTATCAGTTCCCTGGTGAATAAGTCGGCCGGCAAGGTCGAGGTGTTTGGATACGACCTGGACCGATCAGCGGAAGCGGTCAAAGCCTGCATTGGGCTTGTGCCGCAGGAATTCAACTTCAACCAGTTTGAGCCAGTAGTGGAGATCGTGGTCAACCAGGCTGGTTACTATGGGATACCACGCCGCGAGGCATACCGGCGAGCCGAGGTCTTTCTGAAGCAGCTCGACCTTTGGGGTAAGCGCAACGTGGAGGCGCGCTCACTCTCTGGCGGCATGAAGCGTCGGCTGATGATTGCGCGCGCACTGGTGCACGAGCCGCGTCTGCTGATTCTCGACGAGCCAACCGCCGGTGTGGATATTGAAATCCGTTACTCGATGTGGGAGTTCCTGAAGAAGATTAATGCACAGGGCACCACCATCATTCTGACCACGCACTACCTGGAGGAGGCTGAGTCGCTGTGCCGTAACATCGCCATTATCAACCAGGGACGCATTGCCGAGCGTGCCGCCATGGGAGAGATGCTGCGCCGCCTGCACCAGCAGAGCTTTGTATTGGACACGGCCGAGCCTGTGACCCAGGTGCCGACGATCGACGGGTTTGTCTTACAGCTTACCGATTCGTGTGTGCTGGAAGCCTGCGTGACGCGGGACAAGAGCCTGAGCGAGTTGTTTGCTGGGTTGCATCTTGCAGGTATCGAGGTGGTGAGTCTACGCAATAAACAGAATCGCCTTGAGCAGCTGTTCATGGACATGGTTGCCAATGGGCGCGCCCGTAATGAAGCGCAGCAGGAGGCGGACTAGTGAATCACTATAGTGACTACTGGACTGCCTTCCAGACCATTCTGACCAAGGAGGTTCTGCGTTTTGCCCGCATATGGGTGCAGACAGTGCTACCCCCGGCAATTACCATGGCGCTGTACTTCATTATCTTCGGTAAGCTGATCGGTGAGCAGATCGGTGATATGGAGGGTTTCCGCTACATCGACTTTATCGTACCCGGTCTCATACTGATGTCGGTCATCTCAAACAGTTATGCCAACGTTGTTTCGAGTTTCTATAGCAGCAAGTTCCAACGCCATGTCGAGGAACTGCTGATCGCGCCTTTGCCGAACTGGGTCATCCTCGCAGGTTACGTGGCGGGAGGTGTTGCGCGTGGCTTGGTCGTGGGTGTGGTCGTGACAATCGTGTCGCTCTTCTTCTCGGATCTGACGATTCACAGCTACGGTGTGACCCTGCTGGTTTTCATCCTGACCTCGATCCTTTTTGCCCTGGCGGGTTTCATCAATGCCGTTTACGCCAACAGTTTCGATGACATATCCATCGTTCCTACTTTTATCCTTACCCCTTTGACCTATCTGGGCGGCGTATTCTACTCAATCACGCTGTTGCCGGATTTCTGGCAAAACATATCGCTGGCCAATCCGGTGCTATACATGGTCAATGCATTCCGCTTTGGCCTGTTGGGTGTGAGTGACATTCCGTTGTGGATGGCCTTTCTGATCATTATCGGTTTTATCGTCGCCTTGTTCGCATTCGCGATTTACCTGCTGAACAAGGGTGTGGGAATCAAAAGCTGATGAAAAGGCAGCAGATGAGCTGGGCATTGTACGACTGGGCCAACTCCGCGTTCGCCACGACCGTGATGGCTGGCTTTTTCCCGGTCTTTTTCAAACAGTACTGGGCCAGTGATCTCGGCGTGACCGACAGCACTTTCTGGTTGGGTGCGGCCAACTCCTTTGCCGCCGTGCTGGTGGTACTGTTTGCACCGCTAATCGGTGTCTGGTCTGACCGTGTGGGCATGAAAAAACGCCTGCTCTTTCTGTTTGCGATGCTTGGGATATTTATGACGGGTGGATTGTTCCTGGTCCAACAGGGTTTCTGGCAGATTGCCTTGATGCTCTATGTGCTGGCAGTGATCGGCTTTTCCTCAGCCAACGTGGCCTACGACGCGTTATTGCCCCATGTCGTGGGCAAGGATTCGCCGGAGCGTTTGTCCGCGCTTGGCTTTGCGCTTGGCTATCTGGGAGGCGGGGTGCTGTTTGCACTGAACGTCTGGATGGTGTTGCAGCCCGGATGGTTTGGCCTGGCAGACAGTTCGGAGGCGGTGCGCTGGTCATTTCTGATGGTAGCCTTGTGGTGGGCACTATTCAGTCTGCCGGTACTCCTGTTCGTACATGATCATCCAGATATGCACCCTCGACGCAGCATTTTGTCTGTGTGGCGTGAACTGGCAGCGACGTGGCGCGAATTGCGTGCATTGCCTATGGCTTTCACTTTTCTGATTGCGTATTGGCTTTACATTGATGGCGTTGACACCATCGTCCGCATGGCAGTGGATTACGGCTTGTCGCTCGGGTTTGAGAGCAATGACTTGTTAACGGCACTGTTGATAACCCAGTTCGTTGGTTTTCCGGCGGCGTTGGCCTTTGGATACCTGGGTACTCGCATAGGCGCGAAGCGGGGCATCTGGTTGGCTATTGTTGTCTATATCCTGGTGGTGTTCTGGGCTTGGCGGATGCAGTCGAGCAGTGAGTTCTATGCCCTGGCGGTGGTGATCGGACTGGTGCAGGGTGGTATCCAGGCCCTGAGCCGGGCCCTGTTTTCACGCCTGATCCCAGCGCAGCGTGCGGGGCGTTATTTCGGCCTCTACAACATGATGGGAAAGTTTGCGGCGGTGATCGGGCCGGTGATGGTTGGGTGGACGGCGGTGCTGTTTGACAGCCCGCGTGCCGGCATTCTTAGCGTACTCTTGTTGTTTCTGATGGCGGCAGCCTTTTTGTCCCGGGTTGACGTGCAATTGGGGGAACGACAGGCGGCTAAACTTGGGAGCGGCTGATGCCTTACCTCTTGGCAGTGCTGGTGTTGCTCGCATTGATCTATGCACCACAGTGGTGGGTGCAACGCGTGTTGGCGCGTTACAACCGGACAGATGAAGAGAACTTCCCAGGTACCGGTGGCGAGTTGGCGCGTCATTTGCTGGATCGATTTGACCTTAACGTAGTGAAAGTCGAGATTACTGAACATGGTGATCACTACGATCCACTGAGCAGGGCTGTGCGCCTGACGGAGGACAAGTTCAATGGTAAGACGCTGACGGCGATAACCGTTGCGGCGCATGAATGTGGCCATGCACTGCAACATGCTGTCGAACAGCCTTCGTTTATGTGGCGGACCCGCTTGGCAAAGCTCGGTGCCTGGGCCGGCAGGCTCGGATCCTTTTTGTTGTTCATGGCTCCATTCTTGGCATTGGCAACACGCGCGCCATCGCCTGGCCTGATCAGTGCCTTGGGCGCGTTTCTGATCATGGGCTTTGGTGTGATGGTGCAGTTGATTACCTTGCCAGTGGAACTGGATGCCAGCTTTAAAAAGGCAATGCCGTTACTGCGTGATGGTTACCTCGAAGAACACCAGGTGCCGGCAGCCGAAAAAATACTGCGCGCCGCGGCATGGACTTATGTTGCTGCATCCCTGGCCAGCCTGTTGAACTTCTGGCGTTGGTTGGCGGTGCTTAGACGTTAGCAATCATCCATTCGGAAGAAGTATGTTTCGCAACTTCTCCAATGGGCTGATGGCTGCAGGCGCGGCCCGTGGGAAGCCGGCGTCTGTTTAAAAGTGGATGTTGCTGCAGAGTTCGCGTTTGTCCGAGAGGGCAAGTGGCCCGTCGTTTTGCAGGTAACGGGTTGCCTCCATCGCAGGCAGAGGCCTGCTGAAATAGTAGCCCTGCAAATAATCACATTGATGTGCAATCAGGAATTGGACTTGTGCTTCAGTTTCCACGCCTTCGGCAACGACTTTCAAACCCAGGTTGTGCGCAAGACTGATCGTGGCCGCGCTGATCTCAAGGTCATTCTGATCATGCTCGATATCATGAACAAAGGTCCGGTCCAGCTTTAGCACCTGGATAGGCAGGCGCTTCAGATACGAGAGTGACGAGTAACCGGTACCAAAGTCATCGATGGCCAGACCTACCCCGAGTTCCCGGAGTGAGGTCAGTTGTTGTACAGCCACCTCCGGGTCGACCATGGCCGCCGTTTCGGTGATTTCGAGTTCCAGGTCCTGGCCGCGCAGTTGGTGTTTCTTGAGCGTGGCCTCGACGATTTCACTCAAATCACTCGAGTGAAGTTGCTTGGCAGACAGGTTGATCGACATTTTCAGGTTCTGAATACCAAGCTTCATCCATGCGGATAGTTGCCGGCAGGCCTCATCGAAAATCCATTCGCTTAGCTCGTGAATCAACCCTGTTTCTTCAGCGAGTGGTATGAAGTCTTTTGGTGCTATGGATCCCCGTTCGGGATGCCTCCAGCGGATAAGAGCTTCCACGGATGATACGCAGCCCTCGGATGTGTGAATTTGCGGCTGATAATGAAGTTCCAGATTTCCCTGTTCCATTGCGGAGCGCAGCTCACCTTGAAACTGCAGTCGTTCCTGTGCCGCAAGCAGCATGGAGTTGGTGAAATAGTGATAGTTATTGCGGCCGTTTTCCTTGGCGTGATACATGGCAATATCGGCATTGCGAATTAATTCGTCACCATCTGAACTGTCATCCGGGTATATGCTGATACCGATGCTGGGAGTGGTTGTCAGGGAGTGGGTGTCGATCTTATAGGGCTTTGAAACTTCTTTTAATAGGGTTTCAGCAATCACCGCAGCCTGAGTGTTGTCACTAATCTGCGTGAGGACGACGACGAACTCATCGCCACCGATTCGCGCGACAATGTCGCTGGCCCGTATCCCTTTCTTCAAGCGTTCCGCTACTTCGATAAGTAGCTTGTCACCTACTTGATGTCCGAGTGAATCGTTTATGTTCTTGAAGCGGTCGAGATCAATGAAAAAGACGGCCACTCGACTTTGGTCGCGATTGGCGATTGACAACGCCTGTGCAAGCCTGTCTTCCAGGCTGAATCGATTTGGCAGCCCAGTCAGGATGTCGTGGTGGGCCAGATGTGCAATGCGTTCCTCGGCTTCTTTGCGCTCTGTTATGTCGTTGAAGCTCGCGATATAGAAAAGGTCTTCGTTATTTTCATTTTTGATGGCCGATATCGATGTCAATTTAGGAAAGACGCGGCCGGTTTTTGTCTTGTCCCAGAATTCTCCCTGCCAGAAACCATCCCGGTTTAACGCCTGCCACATTTCATCATAGGTGGAAGCAGGAGTTTTCCCGCTGGCAAGAACGCTCGGGTTTTTGCCTTTGACGTCGTCTAAAGAGTAGCCGGTCTGTGCGGTAAACGCCGAGTTGACGTTGATAATTCGATTGTGTTTATCGGTGATAAGAATCGGCTCACCACTTTTTTCAAAAGCGTTGGCATATATTTTTAGCGCTTCGGCCGTCTGTTCGGCTTCAACTTTGGAGGCGGCCAATTGTTCATGCGCATTTGAGATATTGTGGCGCATGTCTTCCATGGCCAGGGTCAGCTTGCCGACTTCGTCGTTGGAGTCCGCGGATAGTCGGTTCGACCAATCGCCGTGTGAGGCGGATTTGGACCAATCAAGCAAGGTGGACAGGCGCCGGGTCACCCGGCGCATCACGATGAATGCGATCCCCAGCAACAATAGGCCGCCCAGTGTGCCAATGATGATGGTGATCAATAGGTTTTGACGAACTGTTGATGCGAGGCTGATACGCGAAACGGAAATGTTTTTGACCTCAGCTTTGATCAAAGAGGTAATCGCGTTGTCTATTGCCGGTTGAAGTTCTGATTCGATGGATGTCAGCAGCGAAAAAGCAGGTTCTTTTTCGAAATCGGCGCTGAGGTTTCTTACCTCATCGGTTTTTTCGAAATAAGCCAGGAGTAACTTGGCTAATTGTCCAGTCGCATTTTCGATTTGTTCATTAACGTCAAGATAGTCGGTATTTATGTACTGTAGTGTGAGTTCCGCGGTAACGCGGATCTGTTCAAGCTGACCTTCCACTGCTGACATGTCGGTAGCACTTTCGCTTGCTACATGTTTAAGAATGAGCGCGCGATAAAGGGTTACGGAATCATCGATGGACTCAAGGGAGTTGACCTTGTTGTTGCCCTCAATATGCATGCGATCCAGAGCAGATATTGAATCCTCCAGGATGAATGTTGCATAGAGAGTGGCTGCAACAGCCAATAGGCCGATGATCAGCATCGGCAGCGTGAACTGCTTGTAGAGAGAAAGATTCTTGAGCCATTTCGCCACGGTCGAGTTCACTTTACGGCGTGGCTAACTTAAAGCCTTCGTCGAGAAATACAGCCTGGCCTGAATCGCTCTGGATAAAACTAATTAGAGAAGTGACATTCTCCTTTTGGTGCTCCTTCACTAAAGGCGCGAGGTAGTATCGGATGGGGTCATGCAATCCAGCATCGATACGATCTAGCACGCGTACTGACTGATCGACGTTACTCAGAAAGAGCAGGCCAACGGTTGCAGGTGAGGCCTCTGCAAGCGTCTCCACCAGCAGGGTCATGTGTTTTTTTGTCTGAATCTTGTGTCTGACTTCCTTCCAGAGGTTGGTGGACTTCATGGCTTGCTTCGCATGGCGGCCAAAGGGGGCAGTGCTGGGGTCGCCAATCAGGATTGACTCAACCTTGTTCGATTTCAAATCGCCCCATTTGAAGTTGCTGATGTTGCTTCTGAGGGGAGTTGCGACCACCAACTCGTTTCCCCACAGAGGCGAGACGTGAGCTGGTGCAACCAGTTCTGCATCGATCATGTAGTCCATCCATTGACGGCTGGCAGACAAATATATGTCGGCTTCAATGGCATTGCCATTCAGTCCCTTGGCGAGCCTGCCAGAGGACTTGCAAATGTAATTGAGTCGGATGTCGTCATGTTGCTGCACATACAGGTGGCCGACTCTTTGCATGGCTTTACAGGTTGAGTTTGCAACCGCGAGTGTGAGTTCTTGCGCCTGGATATTGCTGACTGGCAGTAGCGAAAGTGCAAGCGTCGCCAGAAAAGTCAGCAGCGGGCGGATCGGAATTATGGTCATGTTGTTCCCACAGGGATGTCTTGCACAAGGCATCGGCCAACAATGCGAATTCTAAACCAATTCCGTTCGGCTGCATGAGCGACGTGCGATGAGGGCGGGAAATCGTGATGGCGGAGACTTTGCAGCTCCGAGTCAAAGAAAACCGGGAGTTTTTAAAGGGTTTTGGATTCCTGTACGGCTCCATTTGCGCCGGTGAGCCAGCGGTATGTCCTGGAACGGCTGGTGCGAACGGCCAGCGCTGCGCCCGCGTAGGCCCTCGCTCTGGGCCTCCGAACGGTGTTCAGTCTGTTCTGGCTGATGCCGCGCCGGGTTTGGCGGGTAAGGGGAAGCACTGACATGAACGTATTAGAAAGTACGAATTGAGGGTTTCACCTATCTATTCAGTTCGCCTGCTACTGCTACATTCCAGGTAAGCAGAGATCGGAGCTAACTCCGACAGCACTTTGGAGAGAGAGATGAGACAGCAGCAACTCAAGGGGCCGCAGCAGCCCGAGCTACTGGAGCGTATCCAGTCGATGCCACGTGGCAA
>Ga0180429_10004970_pt1 | contig 10589 bp, 7 predicted proteins | sample SS_ome_FD_132428 | JGI IMG/M metagenome (GOLD analysis project Ga0180429, IMG submission 132428) | Hypersaline lake sediment archaeal communities from the Salton Sea, California, USA - SS_1_S_1 metaG | ecosystem: Environmental > Aquatic > Non-marine Saline and Alkaline > Hypersaline > Sediment ...
GGGCCGTCGGGAAGATCACCTGGCAAGGCTGCTACAATCGCACGGATATCGCCAACAAGGCGTTGTAGCCGCACAGACCAACTACTCATAAAAACGTTGTAATTCCGGCCTCAGGCGGTTTTAATCAGGCCGTCGAGAACGGACCAATCGCAGAATCGCATCTTACTTTTGAAGATTAAGGAGAATGCCATGAAGCAGACAAGAAGTTACCGCACGTTGATCGCCCTTACCGCCGTGATGCTGTCGGCGGCTATGCTTACCGGCTGCGGCGTGACGATCGGCGATCCGAAGATCGCGGTCAACCTGCCGGCCGACCAGAACTCACCCGACGGCATGGCGCTGGGCAAGGACGGCAACATGTACCTGTCGCTGTGGAACTTCGGCGACAAGACCGTCCCGGGCTGCATCATGTACATCGACAAGAACGACAAGCTGCACAAGTTCGTCGAACTGCCCGATCACCCCGACACCGAGCGGACCTGCCCCCTGGGGATCGACTTCGGCTCCGACGGCAACCTCTACATCGCCGACGCACAGGCGATCGTGGGGGCCGAGGGCGCCATCTCGCGTCTGCTTAAGGTCACGATCGTAGACGGCAAGCCGGTTTCGGTCGAGACAGTCGTCGACGGATTCAACTTCTCCAACGCCGTGGCCTGCAACGGCGACGCGGTCTACGTGACCGAGACGTCGCTGGGCATCAAGGACGAGAAGGTCCACCACAGCGGCGTGTACCGCTTCGAACTGTCGGAGCTGGACGGGTCCAAGCCGATCATGCTCAAGCCCAACGCCGAGGACCCCCACCTGATCGCACGGCTCGAGACCCGCAACCCGGCCTGGACCGTCGGCGCAAACGGCATGGACTTCGATCCCGAAGGCAACATGTACGTCTGCAACTTCGGCGAGGCCTCGATCGTCAAGTTCGCGATGAACAAGGAAGGGACCAAGCCGCTGAGCAGCAAAGTGCTCGTCAAAGGCCAGGGAATGCTCTGCACCGACGGCATGGACTACGCCGCCGACGGTATGATCTACGTAGCCGACTTCCTGGGCAACGCCGTTCACCAGGTCTGCCCGAAGACCGGAACGGTCAACACGCTGGCCAAGAACCCCGTGAGCGACGGGACCGGCGGACGCCTCGACAAGCCCTCCGAATCGCGCCTGCGCGGCAAGAGGGTCTATGTCGCCAACATCGACATCCCCTACGACAACAACGTAGTCGACGCCCCGGCGACGATCTCGGTAATCGAGCTGCCCGCCTGCTGCGGAAGCTGCAAGAAGTCCAAATAGAACGCTATATCCTGACCAGGAGCGTTTGAACGCGGGTCCCGATTTCCACGGAAGTCGGGGTCCGTTTCGTTATGAAGCTTGCCTGCGACGCCCGATAGGCTACAATCGTCGTCATGCGGCGCCCCCGCCGGCGGGCGGGACAACGCCTGTCGAACAACGAGATTCTCTTTACGCCGCGATAAGAGCGGCTGGAAGAAGAGCGAAAAATGAGCAACGATGCGAATAACGGATACATGGGAAAGATCCTGGAGGCGGATCTGTCCGCACAGACGGTCAGCTCAACGCCTCTGGCCGATAACTTGAGACAGTTGTTCGTGGGCGGACGTTCTCTGGCCGTCGCCCTCCTGTTTCAGCACATGAACCGAAATCGAGACGCGAATGCAGCCGAGCCGATCGGGGCGATCGACCCTCTCTCGGCGGACAATGTGCTGGCGTTTTGCGCATCTCCGGCGATGGGCACGAGCGTGCCGACCGCCAGCCGGATTCACGTGGCGTTCAAGTCCCCCCTCACCGGCGGGATCGGATCGTGCAACAGCGGCGGGAAATGGGGAGTCGAGTTCAAGAAGACCGGCTTCGACGCCCTGGTGGTCAAGGGACGCGCCGAAAAGCTCTCAGTCCTCATAATCGACGCCGAGGGTCCCCGCCTCGCGCCGGCCCCGGAAGTCAACGCCGGCGACGTGGACGAGGTCACTGACGCCGTCCAGGCCATGACCAGCGATAAGCACAAGATCATGACCGTAGGGGCCGGCGGCAGGAACCTGTCGCTGATATCCTGCATTATCAACGATCGCGGGCGAGCACTGGGACGCGGCGGCTCGGGGGCTGTGTTCGGCTCGAAGAATCTCCTGGCGATCGCGGTTCGAGGCCTGCAGTCGGTCACGCCCCGCAATCCGGACGGAATGGACCCGAAGAACACCTCCGGTTCGGTCTACAAGGCCAGGGCCAAGCTGCGGGTCGGGAAGATCACCAAGACCAGGAAGCAGTACGGGATCCTCTCGTCGATGGGCACCAACGGGCTGATGGGAATGCTCGACCAATACGACGAACTGCTGCACAAGAACTTCCAGGACAACCGTCACGACGAATCGGATCTGGCCAGGATCCAGGGAGAAGCCTTCCTGCATCACGACACTGTCAAAGCCAGAGGCGGCGCGTGCACCCAATGCCCCATCGCCTGCACGCGGGTGACCCGCATCGTCGACAAGGAGGGAAAAACCGTCTCCAGCGGAGAAGGCCCGGAATTCGAGACAGTCTCCATGCTCGGCGCCAACCTCCACATCTACGATCTCCAGGTCGTCACGGAGGCCAACTACCTCTGCAACACCTACGGGTTCGACACGATTTCCATGGGCGGCGCCGTCGCAGCCCTGATGGAGATCTACGAGAAGATCGAAGCGACCGACCCGACCCGGCGAACCGAGGCCCAGGCGGCGCTGATGACCGAAGCCGAGCCGTTTGTCTCCCGGTACGGACCGCCGGTGTTCGGAAACGCCGATTGCCTGTGTCCGCTGGTGGAGGCCGCCGCGGCTGACACCGGGCTGGGAAGGATCATCGCCCAGGGCGCCCGGCGATTGGCGGATCAGTTGGATCACCCCGAAGCGTCGATGACGGTCAAGAGCCTGGAGCTGCCGGCCTACGATCCGCGGGCGACCTGGACCCAGGCGCTTTCGTACATAATGAGCCCCAGGGGAGGATGCCACCTTCAGGGAGGATACTCCGCTCCGCTGGCGTTCTGCGCCGGCTACGGCGAGTTCCCCGGCAACAAGGCCGAGGGAGCCGCGCTGGTGGCCAGGAACGTCTGCTACCAGAACATCGCCTACGACACCCTGGGCGTCTGCGCGTTTGCGGGCTTCTCGGTCAGCCTCGACGAGATGACCAACATGCTCAACGACGTTGTCGGCGGGCATCGCAAATCCAGCGACGTCGAGCAGATATCCAGAAGATGCCTGATGTTGAGCGGATCTTCAACCACCGCTGCGGCTTGACTTCGAAGGATGACTGGCTGCCCGATCGTTTCTTCGACGAGGCGATCGACGTCGACGGCGTGGAAACGAAATGCTCGCGCGACGATTTCGAAAAAATGCGTCGCGAATTCTACGAATCGACAGGCCTCGACGAAAGCGGGCTGCCGACGGAGCAAACCCTCAGCGAAACGCACCTGGATGAGTTCCTGGCCGAACTTGCGGCGCCTTCGGAGCAAAAATGAGTACTGAAAAGCAATTCGACAAACGAGACGCATACAACGCCATGGCCGCAGTCGGCAGAGCGATCATGCTCACCGACGGCAACAACACCCATAGCGGCAATATCTCCCTGCGGCACCCCAACGATCGCGAATCGTTCTTCATGACGACCTCGGGCTCTCAGCAGGGCGCTTTGGTGCCCAGCGACATCGTTCCGCTGAAGTTCAAGGAAGTCAGTTGGGGCGACGGCAGAGCCTCCACAGAATCGACGATCCACAGGCGCGTCCTGTCGATCCCGGGAACCGAGGCGGCGATTCACTGCCACTACCTCGCGGCGACGTCGATCACCTTCGACACGAAGGATCACGAGAACTTCCTGATGTACGACGGAACCGTCGACGGGCTGGATCGCTTTTCCTTTATCCCGATCGACTGCACCGGATCGCACCTGATGGGACCGGTGTCCTCGGATTTCTACCTGGAGCCCACGGGTTCCACGGAGATGGAGGACAGGATTCCGGCGTACCTGGCCGACAGCCCGGTGACCCTCGTACAAGGGCACGGCCCCTTCGTTCGCGGCGACTCCCTGGCGACCTGCCTGCACTGGCTGGGCATGATCGAGGCGTCGTCGAGCCTGAAGATCGCCGCACGCCTCAGGGGCGTCGACACCCGCGCCCTGTCGAAAGTGATGCGCCGGGACGGAGCCGAAGCACTCTACCCCGCGTCCCTTCGCCCGTTCGACGCCGCGGGACTGGGGCGATACGACACGAGCGACGCAAACACCATCGCGGCGTTCAAGGAGCGGGCGGGATTCAATTTCTACAACGCCATCTCGCCGTTCGGAGCCGGCTCGATGAGCGAGAAGGTCACCCAGAACGAAATGCTCTACTGCCCCACCGCCGCGGCGCCCGAGGATTTCGAGATCTCCATCGAGCGAATCACCCTCGATCAGTGCGGCGAAGACGACTCCGAACTGGCGTTTCACAAGGCTCTCTATCGAAACACGAACTACAAAACGTGCATGCTGACGATGAGCCCGCTGGCGTCGGCCGAAGCTATGGCGGTCATCGGCGAGTCTTTCGGCCCCGAAGCCCTGACGAATCCCGATTCGGTTTCCATCGACTACTCCGACGCGAAGGACCATCCGGTGCTCCGACCGATCGACGCCGAAGCGGTCTACCTGAACCCGCAGGTCGGCCTGGTGAACTCCAACGCCGACTTCGACTCGGTGGCGAACATGCTTCGATGGCACAAGGGCGCCTGCATTATCGCCGGCAAAGGAGCCGTCGGTGTAGGAAGCGTCTCGCTCGAGCAGGCGGCGCATCACGTGGCCTCGCTGGAGAACATCGCGAGAATCCGACAGACGGTGTATCTCAGCCACCGCCTTGCGGGAGCCCCGCCGGTGTCGTATTTTGAACCGACGGTGTAGCAGGCGGATTCAGCAGGACAGACATCGAGCGCCGGCGGAACGACGGTGACAGCGAGTCCTTCGAGGTGCTGACAGTGGCCGATACGCACAACTTCCTGGCGATAGATCTCGGAGCCGAGTCAGGGCGGGCGATGCTCGTGCGGCTTTCCGACCGCCGGATCGATATGCAGGAACTGCATCGCTGGCCCAATCGCCCGGCGGTTATCGCCGGGACGCACTATTGGGACCTGCCGGCCCTGTTCAACGAGATCCTCGACTCGCTGGCGATATGCGCCCGGCGGGACATAAAGCTCACCAGCATCGGCGTCGACGCATGGGGGGTGGACTTCGGTCTGCTGGACCGCTCCGGGCGCCCGGCCTCCCTGCCGGTGCAGTATCGAGACCATCGCACCGAGGGCGTTCACGACTACTCCGATCCGATAATGTCCCGCCGGGAGATATTCCTCCGCACCGGTTATGAACCGTGGGCGATCGCATCGCTGTTTCAACTGCTGGCAATGCAGCGCGACGGCGACGCTATTCTGGATATCGCAGAGACGTTCCTGAACATGCCCGATCTGCTCAACTACCTTCTCACAGGACGAGCCGTCAGCGAGAAGTCCGCCGCATGCACGTCGGGGATGATGAGTTCAAGCGGATGCTGGGATGAGGAGATCATCGCCGCGTTCGGCCTGAAACGCGGGATGTTCGGCCCCCTGGTCGAGCCGGGGACGCTGCTGGGACCGCTGAGTGAAGATGTGCGGCGGCGCACGAAACTGACGGCGTCGCCGGTGATTTCAGTCGCCGGACACGACACCGCGTCGGCCGCGGCGGCGATACCCGCCGGCGACGGCGATTGGGCGTTCCTGTCGTGCGGAACGTGGAGCATTCTGGGCGCCTGGCCCGACGAACCTGTCTGCACGCCCCAATGTCTGGAACTGGGGTTCACCAACGAGTACGGCTACGGCGGGTGGTTTCTGGCGCGGAACATATCGGGGCTGTGGCTGGTCCAGGAGCTTCGCCGCAAGTGGGACACATCCCGTGACCCGTGGGACTACGACCGCATCACCGCCGAGGCCCGCGCCGCCGAGTGCGGCGCACTGATCGACGCGGCCGATCCGTCGCTTACCGCCCCGGCTGACATGCAGGAGGCGATCGAAAAGCTGCTCGCCGACGGCGGGCGGGCAATCCCCGAGACTCCGGGGCAGTTGGTCCGATGCGTGCTGACGTCGCTGGCCCTGGAGTACAGCGCCCGCCTTGAGACGATGTCCGAACTCATCGACAGGAAGTTCGATTCGCTGTATATGGTGGGCGGAGGAATAGCCAACACCCTGCTGTGTGAGTTGACCGCCGACGCATGCGGGATAACCGTCCGCGCCGGCGCGCCGCAGGCCGCCGCGATTGGCAACGCGCTGATCCAGGCCGCGGGAATGGGGATAATTGACGGACCCGAAGCAATCCGCACGATCGTGCGGGAGTCGACGGAGGTTGTCGAGTACCGCCCGACGGACGCGAATTTGTGGGCCGAGAAACGAAAACAGTACGCCGAGATCATCTCGCGAAGATAACAGGAGAGCACCGATTATGGCCAAACCCCGCATTCGGGCGACAGAACTCAATTCCTCCCCCGACAAGCCCGCCAGGACAGTTACGTTCGGGGTCTGCAGCCCCGCCGATCCGAGAATAGACGACGCCAGCCGCCGGCGGGTCTCCAACATCATCGCCATGGTCGCCGACACCATCGCCCGGAACGTCCGCATGCCTGACCGAACGCCGGTCAACGTGGTCTACTCCCGCACGCTGATCGACAACGAAAACCAGGCCGACATGATCGCACGCCAGTTCCGCCGTGCCCAGGTCGACGCGATAGTCTGCTGCCCCGACACCTGGGCTTTCGCGCAACTGACGGTCATCAGCCTCCTGGCCCAACTGCCCGGGGACATGCCGATCAACATCACCTGCGGAAACAGCGCCCCCAAGCCGGGAGTCGTGTTCGCACATTCGCTCAACGGAGCGTTGGCCCAGGACGGTAGACTGACCGCGCTGAACGTCGGGTCCTGGCCCGACACGGGAGTGAAGCCGGAAATGTCGTCAGCCACCGCCGACGCGCTTGTCGACTGGTGCTATGCGGCGATGACCTATGCCGGTCTCAAGGGGCGTCGCGCGGTAGTGTTCGGGCACGATTCGATGGGCATGGAAACCGCCATGTCGCACATAATACCGACGCGCAACACGTTCGGCCTGGAGATCACCCGGCTGGACATGAAGCTTCTGTCGGACATGCTGATGCGCGGGGCCTACAGCAGGAAGGAGGTAAAGGAGCTGGACGCCTGGATTCGGCGCCACGTCGGAAGGCGCCTGGATCTCAGCCAGCCCAACGGCGAGCGCAACTACCTCCGCGGGCTGGCGATGTACCTCATAATGCGGGACCTCATGGCCGAGATAGACGCGGTGGCCGGCGGGTTCATGAATCAGCTCGAATGGGGCTCGGACCCGCGCTGCACGCCCCTTCCGATATGCGACATCGCCGAATCGCTGCTGAACACGAGTTTCGATCATAACGGACCGAAGCAGCCGATCCCGTTCGGCACCGAGGCCGACATGCAGGGCGTGATAACCATGCTTGTCTCCAGTTGGCTCGCCGGCGGGAGCCCACCCCTGTTCATGGACTTCCGCAAGGTCTGGGAGCCGGCGGAGATCCGGGCGCTGGCCCGAAAGCTCAAAGTTCCGTTCAACAGCAAGACTCCCTGGGCGAAAACCGGGTTCGTCGACGGCGACAATTCGGGCTCGGCCTCGCTGAACTGGGCCGCCATGCCGGGAGCCTCGCCGGCGAACATCATGAAAAAAGTCTCAATGCCGGGCGCCGTCCTGTACTACTTCCCCGGCGGAGGAAACAGCATCGCGTTCACAAGCCCCGGCGGGCTCAAGGGAATCGCCGCCAGGCTGGCCTACAGCGAACTGTCGGGAATGTTCTCCATGATCTGGGACGAGGCGTCAACTATCTCGCTGCCGGCGAAGCTCGCCGACGCCGTCGCCCGATCGTCGAACATCACCTGGCCTCACTCGTGGATAGTTCCGAAGTACGCCTCAATGACCGAATACAAGCAGTACGCACCTGCGAATCATTTCCACATGATCCAGGATCTGCCCGTGGCGCGACTGCAGCACTGGATGGATCTGGCCAACGTGCTGTCGGCCACTCCGTGGGTCAAGCGCCCTGAATTCATAGAAGGCGCCGACCGCCCCCTGCCGCTGCTGCACGTGCTCAACGGCGGAAGCGAAACAACCAAACGCCTCAGGATCGGGCGATAGCCGAGTAATTCGTTGATCAGGCGGCGCGTGGCAATCCCGCATCCAATAGAGTATAAGTACGTCTGTCTTGCGGGATTTCCAACCATAACACAGTCGCCGCCTGCGCGCGGGCCGAGAAGCTGAGACAAAAAACAGTGGCACAGAGCATATATATCGCCGGAGCGGAGGCCGGGAGCGGTAAGTCAATCATCGCACTCGGCGTGATCAATCACCTGGCGGCCAAAGGCAACAGCGTCGGATTCTTCCGCCCGGTCATTCGAGTAAGCGACTCTCCGGACAACCTGATCGACCTGATCGCAACGCGGTACAAGCTCGGCGGCGATCTCGATCGCTTCCGGGGCGTGACGCACGAGACGATGCGAAGCCTGGTTGTCGAGGGGCGAATCGACGAGATGCACTCGCGGATAATCTCCAAGCACCGCGACATACAGGGTCAGTACGACTACGTCGTATGCGTCGGCACCGACTACACCGGGATCGCCGCGCCGCTGGAGTTCGACTTCAACGCCGATATCGCAAACAACCTGAACTGCCAGGTCCTGCCGGTGGTCAACGCCGCCGACAAGACCCCCTCGCAGACCGCCGCGGCGGTCGGGGTCATGCTCGAATCGCTGGAGGTCCAGAACTGCGACGTGCTGGCGATTATCGCCAACCGCGCCGAGCCCGACGAGGCCGACGAGTTGCGGGACGTCCTGAAAAAAAGCCATCGCGTGACCGCGCCGGCGTACGTCATTCCCGAAGACCCGATGCTCGCCAGTCCGACAGTCGGCGAGATCGCCGCCGCCCTGGACGCCACGCCGATCAACCCCAACAGAGAGGGCCTCCACCGCGAAGTCGACTCGTTCAAGATCGCCGCGATGGGGCTGGCCAATGTCCTGGACCATATCGAGGACAACTGCCTGATAATCACGCCGCACGATCGGGCCGACATCGCCATAGGAGTTATCCTCGCCGATGCGGCGACGACTTACCCGCGCGTCGCCGGACTGGTGCTCACCGGAGACATACCGCACGTGCCTCAGGTCCACCGCCTGCTGGAGGGACTTGGAAAAAGGCGCGTTCCGATACTGTCGGTCAGCACCGACACGTTCACCACCGCGCTGCAGGCCGCCGGCGTCGTAGGCGTCCTGAAGCCCGAGAACCGGTTGAAAATCGCGGCCGCTTTGAGCCTGACCGAAACGCACATGCCGCTGGACGAACTGGGCGATCGCCTGGCTGTGACCGAATCGGATCGCATGACGCCGCTGATGTTCGAATACGAATTGCTGCAGCGGGCCAGATCCGACCGCAAGCGGATCGTCCTGCCCGAGGGCTCCGATCCGCGCATCCTGCAGGCGACGGAGATACTGCTGCTTCGAGATGTCGTCGACATAACGCTCCTGGGAGTCGAAGGGGAGATACTCCCCATCGCCGCAGAACTCGGCGTTTCCATCGAGGGCGCCGACATAGTCGACCCGATGACTTCGCCCTGGCGGGATGTTTTCGCCGCGAAGTACGTAGAATTGCGAAAACACAAGGGCGTGGTGCTCGACGCGGCGACGGACACGATGACCGACGTGAGCTATTTCGGCACGATGATGGTCCACGAGGACCTGGCCGACGGGATGGTCTCAGGCGCGGCGCACACCACGGCCCACACGATCCGCCCGGCGTTCGAGATAATCAAGACCCGCCCGGGATGCGAGCTGGCGTCGAGCATATTCCTGATGTGCCTGGAGGACCGGGTGGTGATCTACGGCGACTGCGCGATCAATCCGAATCCGACGGCCGACGACCTGGCCCAGATCGCTCTCAGCTCGGCCCGATCGGCCCGGCTTTTCGGGATCGATCCGCGCGTGGCGATGCTGTCGTATTCGTCGGGGCAGTCCGGCTCCGGCGAGGACGTCGATCGCGTCCGCCAGGCCACCGCGAAGGTCCGCGAACTGGCGCCGGAGATGAAAGTAGACGGGCCGATGCAGTACGACGCCGCTTCGGATATTGGCGTGGCGGCCAAGAAAATGCCCGACAGCGACGTCGCCGGACGGGCCTCGGTGTTCATCTTCCCCGACCTGAACACCGGCAACAACACCTACAAAGCCGTTCAGCGAACCGCCGGGGTCGTAGCGATCGGTCCGGTCATGCAGGGTCTGAACAAGCCGGTGAACGATCTGTCCCGCGGCTGCAGTGTTCCCGACGTGGTCAACACCGTGGCGATAACGGCGATCCAGGCCCAGGCGGCGTCCTGACCAGGCGGGGCAATCGCATACCACGACAACGGCTTTTTCCACCACGGATAACACAGATAGCGCCGATAGTTACGGCAACGGCTGACGACAACGGCTTTCTCTTAACCACCGAAAGCACGGATAGCACGAAAACTCATGGCGACGGCGGCAACAACGACGGCTTCCCTCGCCATTGAC
>Ga0180429_10004972_pt1 | contig 10586 bp, 8 predicted proteins | sample SS_ome_FD_132428 | JGI IMG/M metagenome (GOLD analysis project Ga0180429, IMG submission 132428) | Hypersaline lake sediment archaeal communities from the Salton Sea, California, USA - SS_1_S_1 metaG | ecosystem: Environmental > Aquatic > Non-marine Saline and Alkaline > Hypersaline > Sediment ...
CGGGACGATCGGGAAACTGGCCGGCGCCGACTACACGATGCTGGAGGGCGGCCGCATGGGGATGTCCAATATGTGGCGTTGGGCCAACGAGGAGTCGGAGCAGACCTTCCCGGAGATCTCGTGGGCGTTGAACCTTGAGGAAGGCGACTTTCCCTACCCGCGCAAGTTTCACGCCGAGTGGTTCTGGGAGAGTGGCTTCGACAAGCATCCGGTGAACGATCTCGAGGCGATCCGCGATTGGAATCACCGGGCCGCCTTCGGAGCCTGGAATGCGATCAAGAACAAGGGAGCCTACGCCCGCTACGACGAGACCGGCAAGGCTCACGCCAATGCGAGGATGATCTGGCTCGCCTTCATCGGGGGACCACGCGAAACGCGGCAGCTGCTCGGCGACGTGATTCTCACCGAAGAGGACATCGTCTCGAAGCGACCCTTCCCCGACGGATGCGTCCTCACGACCTGGTCGGTCGATCTCCACTATCCCAACGAACAATACGTGACCAAGTATCCGGAGAACCCCTTCATCGCGAAAGCCGTGCACGGAAAAGGGGTCGACCGCAAGCGTGGCTACCCGATTCCCTACCGTTGCTTCTACTCGCGCAACACCGAGAATCTCTTCATGGCGGGCCGCAACATCAGCGTGACCCACGAAGCGCTCGGGACGGTGCGCGTGATGAAGACCTGCGGCATGATGGGCGTGGTCGTGGGCAAAGCGGCGGCCGTGTCGACCCAGCACGAGGCGACTCCCCGGGAGGTCTACTACACGCACCTCGCCGATCTGATCGAACTCCTCGAGTTGCCCGGCAACATCCGGCGTGACGATCTCTCGTCGGACTTTTACGAGGACACCAACCTGCCCAAGCTCGAGGAAATCTATGACGGGTTCTTCCCGAAGGAATCGCTGAGCGGAATCGTGATCGACGACGAGGAGGCCGAGCGCGAGGGGGATTGGCGTCACGGGGCCGGTCTCGAGGGCTACGTCGATTATGGCTACCACTACGCAGGGAAAGGCGCTCCCGCGAAAGCGACCTTCGAGGTGAAGGTTCCCGAGGACGGAGAATACGAGGTCCGCATCGCTTTCCAGCCCCACGAGAACCGATCAACCAAGACGCCGGTCACGGTGGTCAGCGCCGGGGGCGAAGAGACTTTTCGCGTGAACCAGACGATCGCTCCGCCACTCGCCAAGGGCTTCTATACTCTCGGCGCCCACCGTTTCGACGCCGGAAAAGCCGGAGCGGTGGTATTCTCGAATGACGGGGTCGACGGGAATGCCCACATCGATGCGGTGCAGTTGATTCGCCTCTCGGATCGTGAGGAGTAGAAGCCAAGAGTGAATAATTTTAGACTTTCCTATTTTATTAGTTAGATTGGGGGTGCAAACTGCATTCCCATGAAAGGCCAGATTCTCAGTATCGTCCTGTTGCTGCCGTGTCTCCTCTCCGGTGGGGAGTCTCTCGACAAGATCGTCATCGACGATGATCTCTCCCGGACACCGCGATTCCTCCAACAGGACTTCGCCTACTCCCACGCCATCCTCGACTGGCAGGAAAACGTCACCAACAAGCCCCTCAAGATCCTCGAATTCGGCGCGGAGGGCGTCCCCGCGGCGCCGGGGCTCCTGGTATCGGGGGCATTCTGGGGGAACTACCTCCATGAAACGACCGACACGGCCGGCAAGTTCCCGATCCTGTCCCGGTTTCCCGACGAAAGGCGCAACCGCACGAACAGCGGGGACCGCTGGTTGGTCAGTAACGCCGCGATCGCCCTGACGGCGCGTCCGGTGAGTTGGTTCACCGGCTACGCCCAGTACGAATTCACCGAGGTCGAGTTTCCCGGTCAGGAGGATTGGCAGTTCCGGAGGATCTTCGGGATGATCGGCGACCTTGACCGCTCCCCGTTCTACGCCTACTTCGGACGCAACGTTGTCGATTTCGGCTGGCTCGACGGCTACAACCCGTTCACCCACACGGTGAACAATCACTTCTTCCGGACCGACTCCGACGATCCCGTGATCGGGATCGGATACGCGAAGGGAGGCCTCCATATCGCCGGCACCCTCATTCCATCGGGACGCCATCTGCGGGTCGCCGATACGGAGGAGACGAACGGCTGGGACAACGGCGCCATCAACGCGAGCTACACCTTCGGCGATCGTGACGAATCCGGCCGTGAGTTGCGGATCGGAGGCGGCTACCTGCACAGCACGATCTACAACAATGACGTGCCCCACCACCCCGGCCCATCGTTCGCGCTCTCCCGGCAACTGAGCCCCGATCTGGTCCGCAATGGTGCCTGGGATATCTTCGCCGAGTACGTGCATGGCCCTCTCCGCGTCGGGGCGGAACACACCGCCACGACCGACGCGTGGCCCGCAACCGGCGAACGGGTGCGCGCCACGAACTTCCAGGCGGCCTGGGACTTCGCGCTCTTCGATCGCCCCACGACACTCTCGGCAGTCTACGGAATCGGTCGCCAGGGACCCGACGGCAGCGAGTTTGCCGAACTCACCCAACTCGCGATCGGCATCGAGACCGCGATCACCCCTTTCTTCAGCCTCACCGCCGAGTGGGTCCGCAATGAGTCCTTCGCCCCGCTGATCAACATTCGCACCGCCTCCGACGCCGACGTGACGGCCGACGCCGTTCTCGTCGGGGCGAAGATCCAGTTCTGACCCGAGTCCGGGTGGCGATAGACTCTTTGCGTTCACCCGGCATCGTCTTTCGCGACGGAGACGCGTGCATAGGCCGGGAGTCCGGCTCGTCCACCCGGTGGCCCTCTCCACCGCGGGCCGGTTTCTCCATGACGACTTCTCCTGCACTCGCGCCCCTCGTCGCTCTGCTGGCCATCATCCTGTCCGGCTCGCCCGGATTCGGACAGGAAAGCCGTCATGCTCTCGTGATCGGGAACAATGCCTACGAGCATGTCCGTCCGCTCCTCAACCCGGGCAACGACGCGCGGGCCTTCGCCGGCTCTCTCGAATCCGTCGGCTTCGAGGTGAGTCTCCTGATCGACGGGACGCTCACGCAAACCCGCGAGGCCCTGCGTACGTTCATCGACAGGCTCCCCACCGAGAAAGACGACTCGTCCGTGGCGCTCGTCTACTTCGCCGGTCACGGGGTCCAGATCGGAGGCACCAACTACCTGATTCCCGTCGATGCCGCGATGGCCCGGGACTACGAGGTGCCCGACGAAACGCTCGGAATGGACTCCGTCATGCGTGCCCTCGAGTCGGCGGGAGCCGGACTGAATCTCCTCGTTCTCGACTGTTGCCGGAACAATCCCTTCTCGCGCTCCTGGCGCGGTTCCCGCAGCGCCGCCAGCGGTGGCCTCGCCATTCCCACCGACGCCCCGCAGGGCATGTTCATCGCCTTTTCCACCTCTCCCGGTGACGTGGCCGAAGACGGGGACGGCGCGAACAGCCCCTACACGGCCGCCCTCGTCCGGCACCTGCCGACACCCGGAGCCGAGTTCGAACAGGTATTCAAGCGGGTGGGCCGTGACGTCGCGGCCGCCACGGGAGGAGAGCAGGAGCCCTGGTTCAACAGCAAATTCTACGGCACCTTCCGCTTCGCCACGAACGGGTCACCGGAGCCGGAATTCGCCTCCCGGCCCGAGGACGCGACACGGGAACGCCCCTGGAAGAACAGCCTGGGCCTCGAATTCGTTCCCCTTCCCGGCAAACCCGGCCGTTTCATGGCGCGCACCGAGACCCGCGTGCGAGACTTCCGCGCCTTCGCCCGCTCCACCGGTCATGATGCCACGAGGGGCGCACACGTGTTCTCCGTCCGGGAGAAACCCGGAGGTGGCTACACGACCGAGTGGATTCACGACTCCGGGGCCTCCTGGGAAAATCCCGGGTTTCCCCAGACCGGGGACCATCCGGTCGTCTGCGTCAGCTGGCACGACGCAAACGCATTCTGCTCATGGCTCTCCCGCAGGGAATCCCGGATCTACCGGCTCCCCTCCGATGAGGAGTGGTCAGCCGCCACCGCTCCGGATGTGACCTACCCCTGGGGTTCGGCTTTCCCGCCGCCCACCGGAGCCGGCAACTACTGGGACCGCTCCGCGATCCGAAACCTGCCGGGGAATTGGGAGAACTCCGTCTTCGGGGGACACGAATTCGACGACGGTGCCGAGCGCACCGCACCGGTCGGGAGCTACCCCGCCAATCGTTACGGCTTCCTCGATCTTGGAGGGAACGTGTGGGAATGGTGCGCTTCCCCCTATCGCTCCACCCTGAACGACCCGGCGCTGGTCGCCTCGCTCCCCGTCCTTCGCGAGGAAACGACGGAGGAGGGCACACCTCACCGCGTGCTCCGCGGTGCCTCGTGGGACAACTTTGTCGAATCGGATCTGCGATCGGCCTTCCGCGACTTCGATGCCCCGGATCGCCGTGACGACGACTACGGATTCCGGATCCTGCTCGATCTGCGATAGCGGCATCGCATCGGGCGGAAAGCGGTCTTGCAACCATCCTGTCCCATCCCTACCCTCTCCACCATGAGAGGTGTGCTTACCAGCCTTGCCGTCGTGATCGTCCTGGCCGCTTCCTCCTGCTCCAACGAGACCGGAGAAAACGCGAACACCGTCGGAATTCTCGCCACGGGAGACTACCAGGTGGAGTTGCACGCCGCAATCGATGGCCCTCGTTACAGCGTGCGAACGCGAAGCGGCAAGACGGTCGCCCGTGAACTCTCGCGGACGGAACTGGCCAGCCGCTACCCCGAGATCCACGAACACCTGCAACCGCTCTGGGCGGGAAACGACGCGGGTAGCCACACGGGCTCTCCCCCGGTCGACCCGGTGGAAGAAATCGACTTCTTCGAATCCCCTCCCGTCGAGCCCTGATCCTGATCGGGCCCACGAAACGCTCCACCACGAGGCCGCCTACTCCGGCTCGTCTTCGCCGGATGTCGATTCCGCTTCAGGACCTGCCCGGCCGGAAATCCGGAGGGGGCGACTCATGTAGCTCTTGCCGTTGAGCACCTCGACCGACCGCTGTGCATCGTCGATCGAGGCCATCACCAGGTTCACACCACTCACCGAACCCGCTTCACCGTCGAGTTCGCATGTCGCGATGGTCGCAACACCCCGGAAAGCGTCCTCGACATCCTCGACCGTAATCGAGGCATCGACGTTCTCCATTCTCAGGTGCGGCGTAGAGACCCGCTCGACCGGCTTTCGCTCGGGAACCGAGAACCTGTCCTCGCGAGACTGCGACTCCCGCCGCGGACGCCGCTCCCGCTGTCCCCGGCCTTCCCGTTCGCTGCGGCCGCGTCCCGGTCGGCCGCCTCGCTCCCGGCCTTCCTCCCGCGGAGAGCGCTCACGAGGCTCTCGATTCTCTTCGCGGGGAGGTCTCTCCCGCCGCGACGCCGTCTTTTTCTGGGGCTCTGCCTTGGCCCCGCTCACGAGGAGATCCCGGCCATCGAGTTTCGTCCCGTCGAATCGCGAGACGGCTTCCCGCGCCTCCTCGACGCTACCCATCTCGACGAAGGCGAAACCCTTCGATCGCTCCGACCGGCCATGGCGAACCACCTCGGCCTTGTTCACCGTCCCGGCCGCGCCGAAGAACTGCGCGAGTGCCTCGTCCGTGGTGTCGTAATTGAGATTACCGACGTAGAGCCGGGGCGTGGTGACTTCGGCCCGCCTGCCGTCGCCCCGGCCGCCTTTCGGCTCGGCCGCCTTCTTCCCCATCCCGAAGAAACCGAGAATCTTGTCGATCAGCGACGGTTCCTTCACGGGGCCTCCCCGGGACGACGAGGGTGACCCTCCGCGTCGCGAACCGGATGATCGTTGTCCTCCCTTTCCTCCGCCTCTCCCGGACGGACCCTGGCGTCCGCCCCCTCCCTGGTTGCCCGGTTTGCGCCGCGATCGGGGCTTTCCACTGTCGTTGCCTGATGCTGAGGAATTCATATCGACTCACCCCCGGACCTCCCGGAGCGGGGGAAAGGCAAACCGTAGAACACTCTGCGCCGGGGGCAAGTCGTTTGCGTGGCGTGGTCGAGAGGCTGTCATGACAGGACGCACGACGGGCGCGCTCCCCCCAGAACGCGCCCGTCACCTCTTGCTCCGTTCGAGGTTTTCTCCCTCGAATGAAATGGTCTCGATCGCTCAGTCCGCGAGCCGGAAGACGATCACCTGCCGGTCCTGTGCACGAAGATACTCGGGATCCGATGCCCGGAATCGTGCCTGGTACTCACCGTGCCCGACCGCGAGCAGCCGCGCGGGATTGATTCCCCGGCCGACCAGATAGTCGAAGATCGAGTTGGCCCGGCGCTGCGAGAGGAGGAGGTTCGAACTCTCCGAGCCCTCGGCCGATGCATGCCCCTCGACCACGAACCGGTATCCGGCGAGCTGGGGATCGGCGAGGGCGGCCGCCAGTGTCTGGAGGTAGTGGAAGGAAGTCGCGTCGGCGAGAGCGGTGCTGCCTCGCTCGAACTTGACGGAATCCGTCGAAAGCTGCGAGGCGGTATCGACCCGGTAGGCGACCGAGGGCGCGGCCGCATGGCCATGCGAAGCGGACAGGTGATTCGTCGACCCCGGCGCCGAAGACGCGAAGGAAGTATCCGAACCGACGCGACTGTCGCCATGATGGTGGTGGTGGGAAACGGGGGGAGCACTCTCGGCAACGGGTCGCCCATCCTTGATCCGGACGACGGTTGCGGCACCCGGCGCGGGGATCCCCTCGGCCGGGGTCTTCCCTTTCTTGCTGAATGCGACGGCGGAACCCTCAGCCGGATGCTTGCCACTCTTCAAGAATGCATCCGTGCCCATTCCCTTCGGCATCGCGCCGGGATGAAGGGGGACGACGCGATCGACCACCGGAGAGGTAGGGGCGATCTTGAAACCCGGTTTCGCGACGGGTCGACCCGGGATGGCTGGCCGTTCCGTCACGAAGGATTCCGAAACCGTCGCCACTCCAGCGGTCGGGGAGGCGGAGGGTTTCTGGGCCTGCGCCTTGAGAATGGCGATCATTTTTCCCGCGTCGAGCGTCTTCGCCGGAATGACGGGCGTTTCCTTGACTCGCTCTCGGCTCGGGCGATCCACCGTGAGGGAGGCCGGCTGCTCCCGGCCCCGCTCCCTCAGGCTCTCGACCAGGCGATCCCGAGCCGACGGGACCGACTGGTTTTCTTCCGTCGGACGCCGGACGGGGGGCGCGGGCTGGGAGCGAAGCGACTCCACCTGCTTGACCACATCACGCAGACGACTTCCGTCGAAACGGTTTCCGGATGGCGACGAGTCGATGGGGACTGCCTCCTCGCGCCGAGTCTCCCTCTTTTTCCGGGAGGGAGAGAGTTGGGGAGCGAATTCGCTTCCCGGGCGAAGGCGAAATTTGTCGAATGCCGACTGCGCGTTCACCATCCCTTCGGGAAGGAAAAGGGCACCGGCGAGAATGAGAGAAAGGGCGGGCGTTTTCATGGATTCCTGATCGTTCGTTCAGGGATCCGACGCCCGCGGCTCGAGCGTTATGCGAATCACTCCATTTTGGAGATCCGGTAGAGCGCCGTCTCGGATCGCAGAAACAGGTCGCCGTCACTTACCGCAGGGGTGCCCTGAAAGCGCCCGTCGTCACCGTCGAGGTAATTGATCGCCACGACCTCGAACTCCGGCCTGGCCGCGATGACGAAAGTTCCGGCACGGCGGCTGGGAATCACGAGATGGCCGTTCGCGAGGACCGGCGACGCGTAGAAGGGCTGGCCCTTGCCCAGGCGCGAGGTGTCGAAAGGCAACCTCTCCTCGTAGAGCAACTCCCCCTTCACCGGATCGGCGCAACAGGCAATTCCATTGTCACGAATGAAATAGAGATGTCCCTCATGAAGAATCGGTGCGGTCATGTAGGCGGCCACCTCGGCATTCTCCCAGAGAAGCGCCTGGCCCGACGCGTCGCCCTTGTTCCCCAGCTGCATGGCGAGTCCCATCGTGCGGGGAAAACCGCCGAAGAGGTAGACGCGGTCGTCCGCAATCACCGGACTCGACGAGATATTGCCGGTCAGCCCCATCGAGCTGAACCAACGCAACTTGCCCGTGGCGGGATTCACGCCCCAGACCTCGCCCGTGCCCGCGACGATCAGGTCGGTGCGCTCCTCATCGACCCGGTGCAGGGCGGGTGTCCCATACGTCTGTTCCAGGACGGATCCCTCGGCGCGCCATTTCTCCTCTCCGGTGTCGGCGTCGAAGGCGAGGATCGCGCGAGCCTCGTCACCCGCCTTCACGATCACGGTGTCTTCGTGCAGGATCACGCTCGACGCGGATCCCCAGCGCTTCTGCGAATGGAGGTCGCCCGTGGGCGCATGCCAGACCTGTTCGCCATCCCAGTCGAAGGCGTAGACACCCGCTTTGCCGTGGAAACAGTAGATGCGCTCCCCATCGGTCGCGGGCGTGTTGCTCGCATAGCCGTGCTCGTTGATGTAACCCTCGTAGGGATCCTCGACCAGCGGATCGGGTCCCGTCGCGGTCGTCCAGAGTATCGCGCCCGTTTCCCGGTTGATCGCGACAAGGTGCCGTCGCAGTTCCTCGATCCCGCTTTCGGAGCCATCCCCGTACCCCGTGTAGCAGGTGACATAGACCCGGTCGCCCCACACGATCGGAGACGACGAGCCGGGCCCCGGCAATTCCGTTTTCCACGCCACATTCTCGGTGGCGCTCCACTCGAGAGGGATGGGCTTTCCCGAGGCGATACCCGTGCCATTGGGACCGCGAAAACGGGGCCATTCATCCGGGAAGGCCGAGGCAGGGAGGGCGAGCGACAGGACGAGAAGCAGGAATCGATTCATGACGATTTCGATGAAACTCCGGTCGCCTCAGGCGGTTTCCCCGGCAACGTGAAAACTGACCCACGTCTCCAGGTCGGCGAGCGAGACATCTCCGAGGCCGTCTTTCAGAATCCGCATAGCCCCGGAAAAATCGAGAGACGCCGTCACCGCATTGGGCACCGAAACACAGGGAATCCCGGCGGCGATCGCGGCGTCGAGCCCGTTGCGTGAGTCCTCCAGAACGAGCGCTTCTCCCGGCCGGACTGCGAGGCCCTGGGCGGCCGAAAGGAAAAGGTCCGGAGCCGGCTTGGGCGCGCCCACGTCGTCGAGACATCGCGTCAGGCGAAAGAAGCGCGTCAGGCCGACTCGCTCGAGGTGGGGCCCCACCCAGGAGCGGGGCGAACTGGAGGCGACCGCACAGGGCACGCCTGCCACCTCCGCCTCGATCAGGAGCCTCTCCACGCCCGGCATCGGCTCGAGCCGGCTCACCAGCTCCATGGCCCGTTCCTCGCGGATCGAGTCCCAGCGCTCCCAGTCGATCTCCTGCCCCGTCAATTCCTCGAGGTGGGACTTGGGATCGAAGCTCCCGTGATCGCTCCCGACACAGCCGCAGTAGACCGGGAGCGAGAGTTCCTGCTCGTAGGCAGCATAGTTCTCCTTCCAGGCCTCGTAGATCGGCACCTCGGTATCGAGGATCAGACCGTCAAAATCGAATATCAGCGCCTTCATGACTTGTCGCCTCCCTCCAACTGCTTGGCGTATTTCGCGGCGATCGCAACGAATCGTTCCGCCACGGGCTTCAGTTGTCCCCCATACTGCACCCCGATCGCAAGGGGAGAAAACTCCGAAGGCAGACGAATTTTCATGATCCCGTCGGGCAAGTCGACGCCGGGAATGTCGATTCCGACGCCACAGCCGAATCCGTGCCCCACGTAGCTCCGGATCAACTGCAGTTCGCTCACCTCCATGGTAGGCTCCCAGACCAGTTTGCGCCGCTTCAGGCCATCCTGGAAAAGGCAGGAAATCGGTTCGTGCCGGGGAAGGGAGAGAAGCGGGCAGGTGATCTGTCCCCCGACCGCGTGACTCACGACATCCCGGAACCGGGACAGTCCCCAATCCTCCGGCGCCAGCAGGACGAGGGGCAACTCGAGCAGCTTGGCCGACTTGATGCCGGGACCGGACTTGCCTCCGTGAATGGTCACGGCGATGTCGGCCTCCTGCTTGCGAAGAGCGGCCTCCATCTCCCCCACGACGAGTTGGCGCAGGGTGAGCCGCAGCTTCGGGTATTCGCCCCGCAGTTCCCGCAGGACCTCGGGAAGGTGGTGGGCCATCACCGTTCCCGAAGCCGCCAGGCGAAGGTGTTGGCTCTCCTCTCCCTTGAGCCGTTCCGCCACCTGGTCGAGCCGGGAAAAGAAGGGATAGATGAAATCGTAGAGATCCGAACCCGCCGGCGTGAGGGCAAAGGGCCGGCGCTGGAACAGGCGGACGCCGAGGAACTTCTCCAGTTGGAGGATCTGGCCGCTCACGGCGGGTTGCTGGATGCCGTAGGGCATCTTGCGAACCGCCTCGGTGATGCCCTCGTGGCGGGCGACGTAGTAAAATAGCTCGAGGTGGTGGACGTTCATGCGGGGACGGGAACCCGGATTGGCCGTGTGCCGGCCGGAGAGGCGGGCGTGCCGGTCAGTTTGGCGAGTCTTGCGCCGCGTGGCAATTCCGAAAGGCGGAAATCAATGGGCGGCGGGGTTTTCGATGGCGCTCTCCCCCGCTCCTCAGTCCATGATCCTCGGATTGTACTGGCGCGGTCCGGGCCGATAGCCCGCATAGAGGGACGCA
>Ga0180429_10004974_pt1 | contig 10585 bp, 14 predicted proteins | sample SS_ome_FD_132428 | JGI IMG/M metagenome (GOLD analysis project Ga0180429, IMG submission 132428) | Hypersaline lake sediment archaeal communities from the Salton Sea, California, USA - SS_1_S_1 metaG | ecosystem: Environmental > Aquatic > Non-marine Saline and Alkaline > Hypersaline > Sediment ...
ACCCCGAGGGGAGTCCCGAACCAGGTCTGTCGAACGTGGTGAACGATCGTGGTGACCATGACTACCTCCACGTCGCAGTATATCCGCCAAAGGGGGCCCGGAAACAACTATCTTTTTCCCAAAAGATGGGGGGTTAGAGGGAGCCTAGAACGTTCAACGGCGGTGTTGCGAAACAAAGCTGTTTCGCAACACGCCTGTTTCGCAACACCGCCGTTTTTCTAGGACTGGCGGAGAGGGTGGGATTCGAACCCACGGGGGCTGTGAGACCCCACACGAACTCCAATCGTGCGCCTTCGACCACTCGGCCACCTCTCCTCAGATCGTCATCTTCGTCGCGAGATCCCGGGCCGTGAGGACGCCAGAGCGCCGCTGACGCTCCAACGCCTGCTCACGGGTTGCCGGGTCTCGGCTGATGCTCTCGACCACCTTGGCGAGCCTACGGGCAAGCCGCAATTTCACTTCGGCATCCAGAGCGGTTGTAGATTTCGAGGTCATGGAGCGCCTCCCATCGCCGGTTAAACGCCACGCAGACGTCTAAGCAGTTGGCCCGACAGATCGGATCGTTCCACGGCTCGTGCCATTCGATCCAGTCCGCACGCTCGCGGCGCATCTGCGGACCCACGTTACCGATGGCTTCGCCACCCTCACGCAAGTGGATGATGCACGGGTAGTGCTTCCCCTGGACCACGGCCATGTCGTCGAGGGCCAGGTGGCACTTGTGCTCATCCCCCGGATCGATCCCCCGGACGTGACGCCCAGCCCGGATGTTGTCGATCCTGTACTTCAAGATCGGCATCCGAGACAGCATCTCGTCCGGCAACAGAGCGAGCTTCGACAGCGCCCTGTTGTACTGTGCCGACGGGATCACCCGCACGTCACCCACCCCGAGGGACCAAGCGAACTCGACCGCCTCGACACACTGCTCGACGTTGGCCTCGGTGAAGACCATGCCAGCCGTGACGTAGGTGAGTCGGGACAAGGCGCGGATGTTCTCCGTCACCAGGCCCCACGACCCCTCAACGCCCCCCGTCATGGCTTCGCTGACAGCGCAGCAGCCGCCGTCCAGGGAGATCGAGAAGTCGTTGACGCCGGCCTCGACGAGGGCTCGGTAGACCCCGACCGGCTGCGAACCGTTCGTCGAGATCGCGATGCGCTCGACCCCGTGGGATCGGCAGTAGCGCACCAGGTCGATCAAGCCGTCGTACAGCGTCGGCTCGCCGCCCGAGAAGCGGACGTGGCGCAAGCCATCGTCACACCACAGACGGACGGTCTCCATCGCCTCGTCGAAGGCGATGTCCCCTCGCTGTCCGGCCTTCAATCCGCGGCAGTACGGGCAGCGGAAGTTGCAGGCCGAGGTCAAGAGCAACTCACACCGCCAGAGAGGGGACGTGACGCTCGAATTGCGTGCGCGTTCATCGCACAGCGTGTAGAAACCGATGCGGTCTAGGGATTTCATGTTGTCCTCCTCTCGCTTTTTTGGCTATGGGGTTGAACGGATCGGTGAACACCCTATCCACGGGTCTGTGGACGGGGCTAACGGAACTATCTGATGGCGGAGGGGACGGGACTCGAACCCGCGTCTCCAGGCACACGCCTGGAGAACCCCGTTCAGCGTAAACGGGTGCCTTACCGTTGGACTCAGCCACCCCTCCAGCCGGGGTGTTGTAGAGGAAGGGAACTAGGACTTACGGCTGCCCCACCACCACTGCCGAAGGGGTCGCAGGACGATCCAGTTGACGTGGTGGCGGAGACGCCGCTTCCACAGCGGCTCGGGGATACCTGTGTTCGGGGCGAGCTTCCACATGCCCCTAGTCTACGCCCTGGCCGACGAGAAGTAATCGATCTGGGCGATGAACTCATGCTTGGGAACGCTGACGGTGTTGGCGTCCAGGTCTTCGGGCTCGACGGCGCTCGGGAGACGTCCGTTGAGGAACTCCTCCGAGACGTAGTAGATCTCGGGGATGCCGTCACCCTCCTCGTCACCGAGGCCCAGGATGAAGACCTCGCCGATGGCCTTGACGAACACCCGCTGACCGGCGACGGGCACCTTCATGCGGTCATCCCACACCTGACCCTCGGCCTTGCGTCCGGTCTTGTAGGCGATGATCGCCACAGGGACCATGACGCCGATGCCCACGAGGGCGCCGAAGATGAACCAGCCCATCAGCGGGCACACTCGGCGGATAGCTGCTCGACCATCGCCCTCAACTCGTTGATCTCGGCCTGCTGCACCTGCGACGCGGCGATGGCCATGCTGGCGTAGGTGTAGAGGTCGATCTGGTCACCGTTGTCCAGGACCACCACGCTGTCGGGCACGTCCTGCGTGATCACGCCCAGGTACACGTCATCCGGGTCGTCCATGTAGCGCCAGGTCGCCAGCGGCATCGACAGGGCCTGCTCGGCGTACAGGCCGGGGTCCACGTACTCGATGTCGAACTTGTAGATGTCGTTGGACCGACGGCCACGGGAACCGCTCGACCGACCCCGGCTGCTTCCGTAGCCGCTGGACCGCCCCTTGTTCTTGTTACTGGACGTGCTCGACCCGCTGGACTTGGGCTTGTTCGACGAGGATGAGCCCGAACTCGACCCGCTGTTGTTGTTCGAGGCGGACGACGCGCTCCCCGACGAACTCGACGAGGAGGACGAACTCGACCCGCTGGACTTGTTCGACGACGAACTCGACGTGGTGCTCTTGTTCGTCCCGCTGGTGCGCCCCGACGAGTTGCCGTATCCGCTGGAGCGCCCCGTCTTCGTCTTCGTCGCGTACTTCGTCGTGCTGTTGGTCCGCACCGACGTCCCGTAGTTCGTCCGGTAGCTCGACACCGAGTCGGTGCTCGGCACGTAGGTGGTCGAGTAGTACGCCGTCCGATGGACGACGGGGGTGGAGTCGTACCACGAGTTGTAGCGGTAGGTCGTGCCCCCGTTGTTGTACAGCAGATACCAGAACAGCCAGTCGTCGGAGTAGCTGTTGTGGTGGTAGTGGTGCGTGCTCCCGGAGCCTCCGCTGTTCGTGTTGGCGTTCGCCTGAGCCATCGCGTCGGCGGCCATCTCCTCCGCCATCAGCGCCGGGGCGTCCCCCTCCATACAGCCGGCGTTGTTGCACAGCAGAGTGCCGATCTTGACTTCGGGAGCCGCGGCCTCCTCACCTTCGGCCGGTTCCACGACCTTCGCGGCCATCGTGTAGCTGCACTGCGTGTAGCCGTCCACGACCTCCTCGGGGAGGCAGATGGGGCCGTTGACGTCGCTGTCGGGGAACAGCGTGGCCAGGAAGGTCTTGGCGTGCTCCGCCGCCTTCGCCGGGTCGAGGGGCGGTGTCTCCTCGACGGCCGAACCCGAGGTGCTTCCGGTGGTGGTGTTGCTATCCTTCGAGCACCCCGCCAGCAGCAAGGCCCCGAGGGTCAGCGCGATCAGGTAGTACGAAAAGCGCATGTGGATCCCTCTCCTCAGTGGTTCAGATGGCGAAAGACGGTGTTCTCCCACCACTCGGTATTCGTCTGGCCGAGGATCGCCAGGTTCACGTCTTCACGGATGGGCGAGTCGGTCGGCAACGCCAAACCGTAACTCTGCTTGTCGAACACCCGGCGACTCAACGTCACCGAGGGCTTGTCCTTCAACATGTAGAGGAGGATGGACTGGTCGTACACGATGCAGTCCACCGGGCTTCCAGGGTCCAGCAGGGTGTCCACCAGTTCGGGGACCGTGCGGACCTCGTGCGTGCGGACATGGCTGGAAGAGAGGTAGCTCTCCGCCACCGACCCCTCCACCGTAGCGACGGTGTAGTTCCGTAGCTCGGAGACATCCTCGACATCCCACCGCACCGTGCTCAACGCAGCGGCAGCCGAGAACTGGCCGATGATCCAGCCGAAGCTCAACGCCGCGACGACCATCCACACCATCGTGAACAGCTTGCCCTTGTCCGTCTTGGGGGAGATGTCTCCGAAGCCAACCGTCGTCCAGACCGTCAAGGCCCAATACATCCCATGGAACAGCCCGCGTGGTCCCTTGACCACGCTCTCGGGCGCCTCCAAGGCATAGTAAAGGCCCCCTACCAGCACGAGGATACCGACGAGGATCGCCAGCCCGAGCCCCAGCTTGCGGCCGGCGGCCACCAAGACGCTCGTCTTCGAGGTCCCCTTGATCGTGGCGACGACCAAGCCTTCCTCCCAATAGGGCGTCGAGAAGTCGAGGTAGGACTCGCGTTCGGCTGTGATGGTGAGGGGAGCGGCGGCGACATCGAACTCTCCGTTCCGGATGCCTTCGAGCATCTCCGCCAGCGTGGTCTCGACGTACTCGTACTCCCACCCCCGCTCCTCGGCGACCTTCTCCCACAGGTCCACCGAGATGCCCGTCCAGTCGCCGTTCGCGTCCTTCATCGAGAACGGGGCGCTGTCCTTGACGGCCACACGGAGGACCGTCTCGCGGGCGCCCCCCGGCTGAGGTTCCTCCTGGGCCGACGCCGAGACGTTGACCACACACAGCAAGACAAGAAGCGCAAAGGGGGATCTCACGCAGCTACTCCCCGTTGATCCGGCTGAGATAGCTGGGGGGCACATGCGCCACCAGCCACACACCGTTGTTCGAGCGATAGAAGCGGGCACCCTCACGGTGCATCTGGCCCGACCGCACCATCAGGACGACGGGCTTGCCGTGACGGCCTCCGACGTTCTTGGCCGTCGCCACGTCCGACGACATGTGGACGTGGTGGCGGTTCATCCGAAGCAGCCCCTTGTCCATGATCGCCGGCAGCGTCTTCTCGGCGGTGCCGTGGTACAGGAACTCGGGCGGCTCCTTCGGTTCGTACTCCAGGTCCACCTTCACCGAGTGCCCCTGGCGGGCACGGATGCGGGTGCCTGTCTCGTCGAACTCGAACCGCTTTTTGTTGTTGGTCGCGACGACGTGTTCGAGCATCTCCCGATCCATGCCCTCGCCGCGCTTGTGTCCCTGGACGGCCGTCAGCAACGTGTCCACGTCCGTCCAACCGTTCTCGTCAAGCTCGACACCGACGACCTCCGGCCGGTGCCGAAGCAACAGGCTCAGGAACTTCGAGTAGTGAACGCTCGGGTCCTTGGACTTGGCCATGGCTACACCTCGTCTCGCTCGCCCATCAGGTAGGCGGAACATGCCTCGTCCGACGACAGGTGGCCGCCGGGGTTGAAGGCTCGCGTCATGGCCTCGTGATAACCCTTCTGGCAGGCAGGCCCGCAGACGACCGGACCTCCGAGGTCCAGGTAGATGTGAGGGCCTCCGAACTCCAGGTTGATCGCGGGGATCACACGGCGGCAGCGTGGGTTGGCACAGTGTACTTCACTCATGGCGTCTACTTTTCCTACTCTCAGAGGGTGCCCTCTAACCGAATCAGCCTCGATTTTTCCTTCGGGATGCCTTCGCAGCTTTGTTCTTCTTCCGGCGTTTCTGCACCTTGGGGGGCTTCTTCGCGTTGGGGTCCTTGGGGCCGTGCCCCGAGGCCCAGGTTCCATCAGCCCACCGTACTGGCTCGGCCTCGAACTCACGCCCTCGCGGGTGATGCTTGATGACCGTCCCATCCTCCAGTTGAAGGAGACTCGGTTCCTCTCGCTTCGGAGGGCGGTTCATCTTCTTGTCTCGCTGTGCGGCCTTCACGGGTCCTCCCCAAAGGGCAGCTTGTACTGTCGAAGTTGTCGGATGGCCCCCCGTCGGTATCCGTGGGCCACGATGGCGACCGAAGGGCGCTTCCTCCCCTTCCGACGCAAGCCATCGCACTGCCTACATACGAGACAGGTCAGCCGGTATTCCGCCTCCGCCGAAGCAGGGCAGACAAGCTCCTCCGGACGGAGAGGGTCGTGGGCATCAGCCCGAACCCGGAAGTACCGCCAGCCCTTCGCTGAGGCGACGGCCGCCTCCTCTGGATTGTTCACCGAAGCCATCAACCAGCCCCACTCGTTGACATCGAGGTGTCCCCACTGTTGGGTGTACCCCTGCCAGCAATCCAAGACATCCAGGTAAGGTCGGTAGACCTCAACGGGAATCGCCGCCGGGTCCCCCCACGCCCCCCACCGGATACTACCGCCTCGGAAGGCTTCCTGGACGGCAGCTACGCTGGGCCGGCTGTAGCGGTCGTGGGCGTAGGTGTACCACACCCGCTGAGGCCCCCATGCGATGGTGACGTAGCAGGCGCCTCCCAAGGCTGGGCGGTGGATGCACTCTCCACAGGCCGAGCCCTCGCGCCCGTCTCGCACGGCTGCGTTCATCTCTCCCTGGTCGATGGGGATGATCCACGCCTGCGGTTCATCCCCCGTCTTCCGGTTGCGAGTGCGGTTCTTGCCCCCGATGCCCGTCACGATGAGGGCCACGTTGCCCCGTTGGCCAGGGATCTGTGTGGGTCCTTCGTAGAGGACAAGGCCGCCGTCGAGGGAGTCGGATGTCTCTGGGTTCATCCCCTCTACTACCCGGTTGGGATGTCCGAGAGACGAAGAATTTTGGTACGCCCGGCAGGACTCGAACCTGCGACCTGCCACTTAGGAGGCGGCTGCTCTATCCACCTGAGCTACGGGCGCCCACCACTCCTCTACCACCTCCGGGTGCGGACGATCAGGTTGTTCTCGGCGGCCCACTTGTCCAACACCTGCCCCTCCTTGGGAGTCGGGGCGCGGTTGAACTTCCCCCGGGCCTCGACGATCACCCCGCTGGACGAGACGCGGACGGTCAGGTGGCGCTCCGGCTTCTGATACTCCGTCTCGCTCTGCATCGTCCAGATGGAGCACCGTCCCTGGCGGATGTCGGGGGCGTAGGACGCCACGCAGTGACGCTGTGCCTTTCCCTCGGCCCGCAGGTCCTTCGAGTGGAGGATCTCCTCCATCGTCCAGGTCTCCCGGATGCGCTCGCTGGGCATGAAGGGGTGCTTCCGGGTGTACTCCCAGATGCCCTCCTCGTACCCCGACTTCTTATACTCACCGCGGGCCAGTTCTGCCTTCGCCAATTCGGCGTGCCACGCCTCCATCCCCTTCACCAAGGCCGGGAAGGACCTCCCCCGCATGGTGAAGGCCGGGTCGACCTCGTAGCGGTGATTGAGGTAGTCGATGACCCCCGGCACCACCTCGAAGTTCAGGTCGTCGCGGTGATTGCAGAGCCACTGGATGACCGTCGCCCAGAACGCTTCGTTCTCCTGGAAGCCCTCACCGAGGCGGGTGCGCCCCAGGACGGACACGAGCCCCAGATCACCGTCGTAGGCCCGTACCTGCGTCGCCCGAACGGCCCGGTAGAAGGGCTCCTTGGCGCTGTTGTTCAGGAAGTCGTGGCACATACGCTTCGTGAACGGAACCGGGAACATCCCGCTCTTGACCGCCTTGAACAGGCTTCCTCCCCTCGCCAGGTGGCAGAAGAGGCGGAAGGGTCCCAGCACGTCCATGTGAGCCGTCTGGTAGAGGAACACCGGAGCGTCGTACTTGACCAGACGGTGGCGCACGTAGGAGCGGAACAGGGCCTCGGGGCCTCGCCCCTTCGGCTCCCAATCCCGGTTCGGCCGGACCGTCGGTGCCGTCATCACGCGCTTGACGGGGGTGGCGTAGCGGCTGTCGTTGAACAGCGGCAACGCCCTCGCCTTCCTTGTCGGTCCGAAGAACGAGGGACGCGGCTTGTCCCGACGCTTGATCACCAACGACTCGGCCTTGACCTGGCGTGCCTTGGCGTTTTCCTTGTACTGACGATTCTGAGCCTGACGCGCCTCGGCCGCCTCGCGGCGTGCCTCGCGCTTGGCCCGCGACATCTTCTTCTTTTTCGAGCCCATGGTCCCAATCCCACAGTTTGGAACCCCCGGTCGGACTCGAACCGACTACCCTCGGCTTAGAAGGCCGATGCTCTGTCCAGTTGAGCTACGGGGGTTCAGGGTTCCGTCAATCTCCTTCTTGAAAGCCTCGTCTCCGAAGGCTCAGTAGAAGCAGCTAGACGAACACTGAGAGTTGTGGGATGGGACATGGTTTCACCCTCCGTGGGTAGTCGTATTCCCTTACTTGTACCGGAAAACGGGGCGTCTCGCCAGGCTACTTGAAGAACCCAGCCATCTCGCCCTCTGCAGGCGTATTGTGCTCCTCAGCGAGGGTCTCGCCGAGGGGGGCCTTGTCCTTGGCCTCACCCGTGACCTCGGCCCGCAGAACCCGAGAGGTCCCCTCGGCCGTCTCCATGGTGCTGTAGACGAACTCACCCACACCAGGCAGCCCCTGGATCGTGTCGACCCCCTGGAGCTTCAAGTGGGCCGCCAACATGGCGTTCTCGCCGGTAGCCATGTAGCCCTCGGAGTGGATGATGACGGCGACACCCCCCACCGCCCGCTTCACCTCACGGATGCCGGCCGCCCAGAACTCCTTGGGGGCTCCGACGAGCGAGATGACATTGACACCACCCCTGGCGTCGATGACGAAGGCGCAGGGCATCACTTCCTCACCACCCTCACGGATGGTGCGGGCCTGCTCGAACAGGTAGTCCTGGGTCTCGCGGAGTTGGGTGAGTCGCTCGGTGTCGGTCATAGCAACCTGTCTACGGCCGACCTGGGGATTCTAACCGAGAAATCTACTCATCCATGTACTCAACGGGTCGGATCTCGTACCCGACGAACTGGCGGTCGGTCCCCTCGACATCCTCGAACTCGTAGTAGCCGTCAGGCGTCTGGGGCAACGAATCCCAGAAGGCTTCCAGGGCATCTATCGAAGGGGAAACGGCCATGGGGACTTCCTCGGCCGCGTTGCAGACCTCACACGAGCTTTCCTCGACTCCGATCAGCAGGTACATGTTCAGCCTCCGTGCTGCGACGTACCTGTTCTACTCAGAACCGACCGATGTGATGCAGTTTCGTGAGGAGAAAACGCTAGTGGGCCGCGTCTTCGAGCCAGTAGGCGGCTTCCTCGAAGTCTTCGGCGAAGTCATCCAGCCCCGGCGTGCGACGGATCAGCGGTACGAAGCTGTCCCGGAGGTACTTGGGCAGACGGCGGCTGAGGGGGGTGCGCCCCTTCAACATCCGACCCACCTCGACAGCCTGATCGACGATGTGCTTCCCATCGTCCATCTCGTGCCCGAACTCCTCCACGTACTCCTTGATGTAGGGAATCACCCTCCGGGTGAAGTAGCTGGTGAAGTCTTTCATGTGGGCGTAGGCAGGTACATTGGCAACCTTGCCGGGGGCCAGGGCATGTAGCAGCTTCCGTCGCATGGGATCCCCGGCGGGCAGCGTGGAAGCGATCTTGATGACAGAGCGGCGCAGCGACATGGACGGTCCCCCTACAGACGCCTCTCTATAGAGAGAATAGTGGCAGGGGCGGAGGGACTCGAACCGCCTGCTCGGATCCGCTGCCAATAGCCACGAGGAGGGGTGTCGATGCCGACCCTCCGGCACCGCTTCTTCACAGCCGCGCCGGAAACGCCCAGGCCCTTTGCCACCTCTGAAACAGGTCTCTCCCAAACTAGCTCTCGGAGCCTGTCATCGGAAGGCCACTGCGTGATCTCCTGCTGCCTTTGGGAGCATTGGCGGCAGTGTTGGCTTGCCCTCTGCTTCGGGCGCCCGCAACGAGGGCACGAGTCCTTGCGGCCTTTGGCCCCTCCTCTCTTGTTTCTCCCGGCGAACGTCGGGGTCTGAGAATGGCAGTTTGGACACAACAAACGAAGATTGGACAACCGTTGGTCGCTACGATCCCCGCTGATGTGGTCTAGCTGATGTACCAGCGGTTTGCCGTTCCACTCAGGCCCAACCCCACACTCCGCACATCGTTCCTCCAGCACGCCTTCGCAGATCAAACGCTTCTTCAATTTCCTCGGGTTGTAGGTAGATCCGCGCACGAGGATCTCGCCTAGGGCTTTGCGGCTTCCACCCTTCCGGCAAGAGGTTGGAGCCGCGTGGTAAACGAAATGGGTCGTGCTGATGCCGAGTTCTTCGAGTTTACGCTCGAAGCGTTGGTGGTGCTCACCACCGCCCGTACTGAGGCCCAGACGGCGCAAAGCGTCTGTGGAGGTCCTGCTGGCCGCCACAACAACTCGCAGGTGGTCTTCCGGTATTTCGTGTAAGTAGGTCATACCCCTTCGGTCCGATAGAACGAAAACCGAAGGGGTATGATGCCCCTACTAGGGTTGGCAGGGTGGGCGGGACTCGAACCCACAACCGCTGGATTTGGAATCCAGTGCGCTAACCGATTGCGCCACCACCCCTTAGCCCCCTTACTCGTCATCCCTTCACGCCGCCTCGGTCTCTTTCAGCCGCATGGCATCGATGAAGGGGTCGAGATCCCCGTTGAGCGTAGCGTCCAAGGGGCGCATCACCTTCGTCCGGTGGTCCTTGGCCGTCCCTCGGATGGCGTGATAGGTACGGATCGTCTCCCGCTTCCGCTCCCGCTCGCCCTGGCGCTCCCGTTCCTGGGCCTTCACCCACTCGACGAGCTTGGCCGCCAGCTTGCGGAAGGCCGTGCGCTTGTTCGCGTGTTGCGACCTCTCGGAGCGACACTCAGCCGAGATGCCCGTCGGCTTGTGGGTCAGGCGGACGGCACTATCTGTCTTGTTCTGGTGCTGACCCCCAGGGCCACCGGCCGGGAATGTCTCGACACGGAAATCCTTGCGGGTCGCGGAGAAA
>Ga0180429_10004975_pt1 | contig 10585 bp, 5 predicted proteins | sample SS_ome_FD_132428 | JGI IMG/M metagenome (GOLD analysis project Ga0180429, IMG submission 132428) | Hypersaline lake sediment archaeal communities from the Salton Sea, California, USA - SS_1_S_1 metaG | ecosystem: Environmental > Aquatic > Non-marine Saline and Alkaline > Hypersaline > Sediment ...
GTCATCGCCGGCTGGGGCCTGGGCGTGGTCGGCGCCTGGTACGCCATGGTCGTCGATCTGCACGTCCGCGCCGTGCTGGTCGTCTACCGCATTGTGCACGGCGGCTGGAAGCGGGTGAAGGTCTGACCCGTTTCCAGTGTGCCACCGTCGGCCGGTCCCAAGGCAAGCGGCGGAAGGAATCTAGCTGTAGCCACCGTCGCCAGACGGTGGAATGCAACTCGATCCACGGTCTGGCGACCGTAGCTGCCGGGAAGTTTTCACCCGCCGCTCGCCCGAGCAGACCACTCACATGCCCGCAACGGGTGGCGGGCCTTCGTAGCCCTCCCGTTCGGCTATCATGTCGAGGTGCAGCCCGGCCACCGCTTCCACCAGCGGTACGACGCGTTCATCCTGGGGTAGCTGGCGGCCGTCGATCGTTTTCAGGTAGTGTTTGCATTGCTGGCAGGTCTCGATCCAGCGGGTGTTGTCGTCGTCGATCAGCAGTTGGTCCAACGCCGATTGGCCCTCGCTGCCGCAGAACGGGCAGACAAGTCGGGCGAACTGCCAGGCGTGGCCGCAAAGCGAGCAGTGCAGCATCCGAACGCCCTGTTGGCCGCGCAACTCGGCCAACGCCGGGGCCGAGCCGCAGATCGGGCAGAAGCCGTCCGACTCCGGCAGCCGCGCCTCGTGCTCACGCAGACGCCCAGCGGCATGTCTGGCGAATGGAGCGGCCAATATTCGGGCGAGAAAGAACAGAAGCTCGGCGCCGATCTCCAACCGCCCGGCCGTCGCGGCGAGATACTCAGCGTTCGCCTCCAGTCCGATTCGGCGGATCAACTCCGGTGCCAGGCCAAGTTCCTCTTCGAGGGCCGATTGCAGCCACGTCAGCCCGATGTCGGCGTTGCCGTAGGTGCCCAAGACGTGGAGCACAGCCGCAAACAGCCGCCCGGCAATCGCCGCGTCGAGCGGGATCATCTCCGGGTGAAGCGCCGGTCCTTTTCCCTTCTCCTTCGCGAGGATGGGAATTCTAGGCAAGGTGGCCAATGCCCTGGAGGCCTCGGCCTGTGCCCGAAGCAAGCCGATCCGCAGCCGGACGTGATCTTCCGAGACGCCCTCACTGCCGATCAGGGCTTCCAGTCGGCTGATGGTTTCAGCGGTGTCGTTCATTTCAGTCCCCTGCCTTCCCGGTTAGGGGCGGCCGACAGACAACTCTTCGGCTTAGGGTTAAACGAGCAGGCTACTTGTCAGTTTCCCCTTACCGCCGTAATCACGAAGACCCCCATTAGTGCATGTTCGGTCGGTTGCAGCAACTATGTAGTGGGGAAGAGGCTGGCCGAGCATGGCTGGACCGATTGTGCCGGATTTGCGAGAATCGCACTTCATATCCACTTTTTCTTGTAACACAACGTACTGCGAGGCGTTGTAAGGGTAAATAGGGCCGATGTCAGGAATGCCAATGACACCAACCGTTGCAGGTGACCGGCGACAGTGGGTGATTTCGGTGCTCGAAGAGTACGAGGTTCCGCTGCTGCGTTTTGCGGCACGGATGCTCGGCGACGAGGACGCGGCCGGCGACGTCGTGCAGCACGTGTTCATGCGGCTGTGCGAACAATCGCCCGACCGGCTGCGAGATCGGGTGGCACCCTGGTTGTTCACCGTTTGCCGAAACCGAGTGGTCGACGTCGTCCGCACGCGGCGCCGCAACGTGTCGCTCGAACCATCGGAGGCACCGGTGAGCCTTAGCAAAGAACCAGATCCGGCCGCCACGGCCGAACGGCGCGAACTTTACCGGCAGCTCAACGGACTGGTCGATACGCTGCCGCCGAACCAGCGAGAAGCCATCAGCTTGTGGTCCGAGGGGTTCACCTATCGCCAGATCGCCGAAATCGTCGATCGTAGCGAGGTAAACGTACGGGTGATCGTCCATCGGGCCGTTAAGTGCTTACGCGAGAACCCGGTCGCCCGACGGTTGTGCGACACGACAGTCAGACACACTTGATTCGGTTTCTCCGCTATATGCGAGACACGATAATGAACTCCAACCACGAAGATCCCGCCAGCCGGGAACTGAACGAGGCTCGGCTCACCGCGTACGCATTGGGTCAACTCGACGCGAAGGAGCGGGCGGCGATCGAAGCCAAGCTCGCCCGAAGCGAAAAGGCCCGGCGCGACGTCGCGGAGACGTCCGCCTTGGCCGACCATCTTAACGAAGCCAATCGCCAGTACCTTTCCCCTCAGCCGTCGGCCGCCTTGCGCGAGGCGATCGACGGCCACCTTACAGAATTGGAGGTTGCGAAAATGGAAACCAGGCCAACACCATCGAGCGTTGCGAAGTCGTCGAAGAGCCGCCGGCCGTTGATTGCAGTGGCCGTGGTCGCTTGCCTAGTGGTCGCCGTGGTGGCGCTTGCGCTGCCGTCGTTGCTCGACCGGCAAGAAATGGCGGCACGACAGACGGATCCGGAAGAGCAATCGACCGCGTCGGGAGCAGCGGATGCGGAGAAGAAAGCCGGTGATGCACTCGAGTTACAGCGGAAAGACGAACTCTCCCCGGATGCGCCGTTGGGCGATCCTACGCCGGATGCCTCCGAGATGATCTCGACATTGACGGTAGACGCAAAAGATGCGGACGTTCGAGGCCGGGAACGCTGGCGAGGAGAGGCCACTCGCCGGGCGGCGACGAGAGAAGCAATTATGCCCGGGCTGAATAGTACGGGCCCCGCGGATGCTGCGGCCGACCCCTTTGGTTCCGAGCCCGCTGAGGAGAGCATGCCGTTCGGCGAACCTGCCGCGGAACCTGCCCTGCCGGGAGAACCTGCCATGGTACCGCAGCCGGTGATGGCAATGCCGCCGGTGGAAATGCCGGCACCGATGAATGGGCCAGCGCAACCGAAGTTGGACGCCAACATGGGACGTGGTATGGGCGGCGGCGCGGGCCTTGGTCCGGGCAGCGAGTCGGGAGGCGGGTTGGCGACTGGTCCGGTACATGGTCAGGGAGCCGACCGGCTAGCCCTGAAAGCACTTGTCGAGCATCTCAGGACGGGCGAAGATCTCGGGAACCAGCTCTCCGAGGCCGAGGGCGAACTCCAATCCGCTTCCGAAAGCAGCGCTCAGGAGTCCGCACAGGGCGCCATCAGGACCGAAACCCGCCCCCTCCGCCCCAACGACGAAGAATACGAAAAGATCATCGAGAAGGACTTCTCGCTCGCCGAGAGGCAGCCGCTGTCGACCTTCTCGGTCGACGTCGACACGGCCTCCTACGCCAACGTGCGCCGCTTCCTCGGCCGGGGACAACTGCCGCCGGCCGCCGCGGTGCGGATCGAGGAGATGGTCAACTACTTCCCTTACGACTACGCTCCGCCCACCGGCAAAGACCCCTTCGCGGTCGACATGGAAGTGGCCGGCTGTCCCTGGAACGCCAACCACCGGCTGGTGCAGATCGGCATCAAGGGCAAGGAGATTTCTCGTGAAGAGCGCGGAGCCAGCAACCTCGTCTTCCTGATCGACACCTCCGGCTCGATGCGCGACGACAACAAGCTCCCGCTGGTCAAAGAGGCGATGGCGATGCTCGTCGGACAACTCACCGAAGACGACCGCGTGGCGATCGTCACCTACGCCAGTTCGACCGGCGTGCAGCTTGAACCCACCTGCGGCGACGAGACGGAAAAGATCCTCACGGCCATCGACGAGCTTCGCTCAGGCGGCTCCACGCACGGCAGCGCCGGTATCCAACTCGCCTACGAGCAGGCCGCGAAGCACTTTGTCAAGGGTGGTGTCAACCGCGTGATTCTCGCCACCGACGGCGACCTGAACGTCGGCATCACCGACGACGACCAACTGGTCGAACTGATCAAAGAGAAGGCCGAAACCGGCGTATTCCTCACCGTGCTGGGCGTCGGCACCGGGAACCTCAAGGACTCGAAGCTCGAAAAGCTCGCCGACAAGGGCAACGGGGCCTATGCCTATCTGGACGACGAACGCGAGGCACATCGCGTAATGGTCGAAGAGATGTCGGGCAGTCTGATCACCATCGCCAAGGACGTCAAGCTGCAACTCGAGTTCAACCCGGCCGAGGTCTACGGATATCGGCTCATCGGCTACGAGAACCGCATGCTGGCCGCCCGCGATTTCGACGACGACAAAAAGGACGCCGGCGAGATCGGCGCCGGCCATACGGTCACGGCGATCTACGAGATCCTCCCCGCCCGGTCCGCGGGCCTTGTCGGACCGAACGGCCAGCCGCTGAAGTACGGGCCGAAACCGGACGTGGCGGCCGATGACGAGGTTGCCGGCGAGATGCTCACGCTGAGCCTTCGCTATAAGGAGCCGGAGGCCGACGAGAGCAAGCTGCTGCAGTTCGTCGTCCGCGACGAGGGCAAGCAGTACGGCGAGGCGTCGGAAGATTTCCGCTTCGCTTCGGCCGTGGCGGCGTTCGGTATGATGTTGCGGGGCTCGCCGCACTGTGGCGATCTGACGCTCTCGGCCGTCGAAGAACTCGCCTCCGGCGCGGTCGGCGACGACCTGCGCGGCTACCGCACCGAACTGGTCGAGATGGTCCGCCGCACGAGGCAGTTGCGTCCGTAGGCGTCGGCAACCAGAAGTGCTGAAGGGATCAGCGGCAATCGATGCCGCTGATCCTTTTGTTTTGGGGGCGACCGACGAATAGCCTCTCCGTTTAACTCTAAGCCGAAGGCGACGGCCGTTCGTTTAGCCCGTAGCCGAAGGCGCGGGCGTAGGTTGCGGGGACAATCCTCGGGAACGCCTGCGCCTTCGGCTACGGGTTAAGCGACCTGGTAAACTCCATACCGATATGGTATCAAGAAAGAAACCACAGTTGTTGGAGTGCAATATGGTGGAAGGAAGAAACGTGTCGCAGGCGCTTCGTCGCCTGATCATGGCGGTCGTCATCGTGGCGGGCGCATCCGGCGCGGACTGGCCGACCTATCGCCACGACAACCGGCGCAGCGGCGTTACGTCGGAGGAACTCGCGCCGCCGCTGACGCAGCAATGGGCGTTTCGGTCGCCTTCCGCTCCGGCCAAAGGCTGGGCCAGACCGGTCAACGGATACGGGGCGACCAAATCGGCCAGCAACGTCAGTTTCGACGATTGCTTTCCGGTCACGTCGGCCGGCCGGATGGCGTACTTCGCCTCGTCGGCCGAAAACAGGATCTACGCCGTCGACGCCGCGGACGGCACAGTCGTCTGGACGTTCTTCACCGGCGCACCGCCCCGCTTGGCGCCGACGGTCTGGCAGGGCAAGGTCTATTTCGGCTCCGACGACGGCACGGCCTGGTGTCTCGACGCCGAACGGGGAACCGTCGTATGGCGGGTCGACTGTGCGCCGAGCGACGAAAAAATGCTCGGCACGGGCAGGTTCATTTCACTCTGGCCGTTGCGCACCGGCGTGACGGTCGACCGTGGCGTTGCCTACTTCACCGCCGGGTTGTTTCCTTCCGAAGGCGTCTATTTCTTCGCCGCCGACGCCACCGACGGCAGCATCCTGTGGCGCCGGCAACTAGACCGTGGCGGTGTCGACTGCCCTTCGCCGCAAGGCTATCTGCTGGCCTCCAGCGACTCGATCTACATGACCTCGCGAGTGGCCCCCACGAGATGGAGCATCGAGGACGGCAGCCCGATACAGTTTCAAACGCCGGTCCCCCGTCACGAGTATCGCTTTCACAACGGCGGGTCGTACGCCCAGTTGTGGGGCGATGCGATCGTCTATGGCCAGGCCGCAATACTGGCCTACGACCCGAACAAGGTATTGGTGGATAAATACGGCCGAGAACAGAAGGGCGGGCTGATCTTCAATTGGTTCAACGCCCGACGCGTGCTCTTCAAAGATGAACTGGCTTTCCTCGCCACCGATTACCACCTGCTTGCCGTGAAGCACGAGCTTCTGCCGGAATTGGCCGCCGGGGAGTGCAAGCAGTTCGAGGAGGCCTACCGAAAACACCGGGTCGCCTCCTATCTGACGGCCTTGGAGGCACTTGCCGAGCACGGCGAGGACAGCCCTTTGGGGCGCCGGCTTCAAGAAACTTCGCTCAAATGGGGTAAGGACAGCTTCCAAAAGTGGCCGGCCGTGGCCGAGGGGATTTTCGAGAAGTTCCGCCGCAAGTGCCGGTGGATGACGACCTTGAAAGCCACCGACGCGATGATTATGGCCGGCCGGGTGATCTACGCCGGCGGCGAGAACGAAGTCTTTGCCGTCGACGCCAAGACGGGCGAGCTGCTCTGGAGGGACCGGACCGGCAGCCGGGTGCGCGGACTGGCAGTGGCCAACCAACGGCTCTTCGTCAGCACCATCGATGGGAGCGTGCGGTGCTACGTTCCCGGCAGCAGAAACGAGAAGACACCGGAGGATGGGGCCGCACCTAATACCCGAGACCGCAGCCCTGGGGCGTTTGTCGCCGGGCGTTGGGAGCTTTCTCTGGCACAACACCCCGCGGACTCCCATGCGAACGTGGCCGAGAGGATCGTTGACGATTCGCGGGCGGACAAGGGCTATTGCCTGATCCTTGGCGGTGCGAAGGGTCAATTGGCATGCGAAATCGCCAAGCGAACGCGGCTGAACGTTTATGTCCTCGAACCGGACGCCCAAAAGGTCGGCCGGGCCAGGCTCGCATTCGCGGAGGCCGGGCTTCACGGCGGGCGAATCACCGTAATGCAGGCCGACATGAAGACTTTGCCCTTTCCGCCGTACGTCTTCAACCTGATCGTCGATGAAGGGTCCTTCCTCGGCCACCGGTTGTCGACTTCGCCCGAGGAGATATTCCGCGTCACCAAACCGTGCGGTGGTGTGGCATACTTCGGACATCCACCCGGCGACGAAGCAACGGAGACGCCGCTCGATCCGGACGAACTGGCTCGCGCCGTGAAGATCCTCCGGCAGTGCAACGCCTCGGTCACGCGGGACGGCTCCTGGGTGAAGTTTGCGCGGGGCCGCGTTGAGCATTCGGCCGACTGGACGCACAACTATGCCACGGCGGCCAACACCTGTTGTAGCGAAGATCCGCTGGTGAAAGGTCCGCTGGGTATTCTCTGGTACGGGCGGCCCGGCCCGCGAAAACGGATCGAACGTCACGCCACGGGACCAATGCCGTTGGTCGTCGGCCCAACGATGTTTCTCACCGGCTACGATCTCGTGATGGCATACGACGTTTACAACGGAGTGCAATACTGGCAACGTTCTATCCCGGGCGCCACGCGGACCGGCCTGCCGATGGGCACGTCGAACATGGTGGCCGACGGGCAGGGCCTGTACATCGTCATCGGCGACCGGACCTGTTTGCGGCTGGACGCCCGAACCGGCGAGACCGCGCAGACCTATCCGGCCCCGGAGCGCCCCGGCGCGGAACACGACTTCTGGGGCTGGATCGCCAAGCAAGGCAACCTGCTCTACGGCAGTCGCCCGCGGTTCGATGCCCGACGACGCCGTGCCGACGCCAAGATCAGCGAGGCGGTGTTCGCCGTCGACACGAACACCGGCCGGTTGCGGTGGATCTACGACGGCCGCGGGATCGAACACGACGGCATCGCCATCGGCGGTGGAAGCGTGTTTCTTCTGGACAGCGATTTGACCGACGCGCAGCGCCGCGCCGCGATCGACCGAACCGTCCGGGACACGTCGTACGAGGACCGCAAGGCGGTCGACGGCCGCGGGAATCCCGTACCGCCCGACTTGCGCAAACTAGTGGCTCTCGACGCGGCCAGCGGCGCGGTCAAGTGGCAAGTGCCGCTGAACGTCACGGACATCACGCTCGACGACACCGTCGTATCGCAAGGCAGAGTTGCGGCGGCGTGCATGTATAAGGATGGAGTCGTCGTGGTACACGGCACCGGCAGCCTGGGTCACCCCTACCAGGAATTCTTGCGAGGCGAATTCCAGCGGAGGGCCATCTATGCCTATTCGAGCAACGACGGCAAGTTCCTCTGGGGAGGCAGGAGGAATTATCGGAAGCGCCCGATCATCGTGGGCGACTACATCTACGCCGAACCCGGCGCCTGGAACCTGAAGACGGGTGAACCGAAGACGTATACCCATCCGCTTTCGGGGCGGCAAGAGAAGTTCGATTGTTTTCGCGGCTATATCGGTTGCGGCCATTTGATCGGCTCGGGAGCGGCGCTATTCGGAAACAAGAACGGGATCGCCCATTTGAATCTGGACGAACGTTGCGGATACACGCCGCTGGGCAACATGTTGCTGGCTTGTGGCATGGGGGCCGTGCCCGCCGGCGGAGTGTTCGCCGCACCGGAAGGAAGGTCGGGCTGCACCTGTGCAACGCCGATCTACACGTCCGTGGTCCTGTATCCCCGCCGCAAGGCCCGAGCCTGGGGCGGCGGCATTCCGGGCGGCGTCTCGGCGCCAGAGCTTACGCCGGTCGAGCACGTATCGATCAACCTGGGGGCACCCGGCTTCAGAGAAGACGACCGGCGGCGGCTATGGATACCGTATCCCGCCCGGGGAACCGAGGGCATCCTCGGCGGTTGGCTGCCGACTTATCAACACACCCCCGCGATGTGCTACCGGCACAGCGGAGACCTGCTGCCGATCAAAGGCACCGACGTGCCCTGGGTGTTCGGCTGCGGATATGCCAACACCAAGCCGCTGAGTTTCACGCTCATCGGTCCGTCGCAACAACCGGCCACGTACACGGTTCGCTTGTATTTCGCCGAACCGGACGACCTGGCCCCGGGCCAGCGCGTCTTCAGCGTCTTTCTGCAAGCAGAGAAGGTCCTCGCGGACTTCGACGTCGTCGTCGAAGCCGGCGGTGCGGCCAGGGCGTTGGTCAAAGAGTTCAAGGGCGTTCGGGTCGGCGGCAATCGGGTCGGCGGCAATCGGGTCGGCGGCAATCGGGTCGGCGGCAATCTCGTCGTGGAACTGAAGCCGGCCGACTGCTCCAAGGTGAAGGTGCCGATCCTCTGTGGTATCGAGGCCGTGCGAGATTGAGTGCAGGGTGGGTGCTTTGCGCCCATGCGTCCGGGCCTTCCTCGTTCAACCCTAAGCCGTTCATATTCTGCGAAAACCGATGTTAGCCCCGTCGCCTGCGACGGCAAAACCCGGGAAAACGGCCCCTCTGCCGGTCGCAGGCGACCAGGCTAGCAAGAAACATGAACGGTATTGGGGTTAAACGACCTGATAGAAACCGGAAAGTAGTCTATCGGCGGCTCCTTGCGCACCCTACGGTCCGATTTGTGTGCAGGTGACTCGTGGAATCCGACGATACCACCTAGAATGACGGCCTGTCGACACAACTGAAGGAGGCGACCGATGATCGTCGGGGTACCCAAAGAAGTCAAGCAAGACGAGTATCGCGTGGGGCTGCTGCCGGTGGGGGTTGAGGAACTTACCCGCGCCGGACACCAAGTGCTGGTCGAGGCCGGCGCCGGTCTTGGCTCGGGGCTTTCCGACCATGAGTACCTCCGCCACGAGGCCGAACTGGTCACCACGCCCGAGGAGGTCTTTGCCCGGGCCGACATGATCGTCAAGGTGAAAGAGCCCCAGACGAGCGAACGCCGGCTGCTGCGCGGCGGGCAAATCGTCTTCACCTACTTCCACTTCGCCGCCGATCGGAAATTGACCGAAGAAGTCGTATCCTCGGGCTCCATCGCCGTGGCCTACGAAACGCTCCGCGACGATCGCGGCCGGCTGCCGCTCTTGACGCCGATGAGCGAAGTGGCGGGGCGGATGAGCATCCAGGAGGGAGCCAAGTATCTCGAGCGACCGCAAATGGGGCGAGGGATCCTGCTCGGCGGCGTGCCGGGCGTGGAGCCCGCCCACATCACGATCCTCGGCGGCGGAGTCGTCGGTGCCAATGCGGCCAAGGTTGCCGCCGGGTTTGGTGCCCGCGTCAGCTTGCTCGATGTCAACTTGGACCGCCTCCGCTACCTCAACGACATCATGCCCGCGAACGTCACCGTGCTGTTCAGCGACCGCCACACCATTCGGCACAGCCTCTCGTGCGCCGACCTGGTCATCGGCTCGGTGTTGGTCCCCGGTGCCAAGGCGCCGCGATTGGTCGAGGAGGAAGACCTGCGGCTGATGGAGCCGGGTAGCGTGATCATCGACGTGGCTATCGACCAGGGCGGCTGCGTGGCCACCAGCCGGCCGACCACCCACAGCAATCCGACCTTCATCGTCGAAAACGTGGTCCACTACGGCGTGACCAACATGCCGGGAGCGGTGGGGCGCACCAGCACGTTCGCCCTGTGCAACGCCACGCTACCCTGGGTGCTTCAGATCGCCAACCGCGGTTTGTTGGCCGCCGTGGAAGCCCTGCCTCCGCTGGCTTGGGCGGTAAACATCTACGAGGGCGAGATCACCAACCGCCCGGTTGCCGAGACTTTTGGGCTGGCGTATAACAACCGTTTTGAATGCAAGTAGACTCGCCGATAGTCGTTGTTCGCTCCGCGAACAACGACTATCACTACTTCCCCGGCACCAACTGGGCCAGTTGGCGCGATAGCTCGTCCAACGCCCGCAGTTCGGCCTCTCGCTGGGCTTCGGTGCCGCGGAATTCGGCGCCGGAGGCAAGGGTTCGGGCATCGAAGATCCGGGTACCCATCAGTGAAACACCCGATCGGGGTGATTCCAGTCGGCCGACCAGCA
>Ga0180429_10004976_pt1 | contig 10584 bp, 9 predicted proteins | sample SS_ome_FD_132428 | JGI IMG/M metagenome (GOLD analysis project Ga0180429, IMG submission 132428) | Hypersaline lake sediment archaeal communities from the Salton Sea, California, USA - SS_1_S_1 metaG | ecosystem: Environmental > Aquatic > Non-marine Saline and Alkaline > Hypersaline > Sediment ...
CTCGGCATCGGCCATGCGGTCGAGGGCTTCTCCCGCCAGGATGTGCTCCATGCGTTTCCCGGCATCTCCCAAGACGCCCGCCATGCACTCTCCCGCGCTCACGCCGATCTTCAGGCTGAGGACGAACTCCCCCCATCTCGTTTCGACCCTGCGCTCTGCGCCGAGAGACTCGAAGACCGCCCTCGCACAGGAACAGGCGCGAAGGAGATTCTCCGGGCCATCCTCTCCGTCGAGGTGTTCGAAGAGAACGGTGACCGCGTCTCCCCCGAATTTGACGACATCTCCTCCCCACTCTTCGAGGATGCCGATGAGGATGTGGAAGTACTCGTTGAGGATGGCGGTGAGCGCCTCGGTTCCGGCCTTGCCGTGCCGGCCCAGGGTCTCCGTCAGGGGCGTGAATCCCGACACGTCGCAGAAGAGGAGGGCGCCCCTCTTGCGGAGAGGCCGCCCCACGAGCCGGGTCGCTCCTTCCCGGCGAAGGAGTTCGGCCAGATATCGAGGAATCTGACCGGCCAATATCCTTTCGGCTTCCTGGTGCTTCACGGTCGTGCTCTCCAAACGATCCCGAGGGGACCGATTCCCAACCGGGGGTATCATAACATGGTGGATCGATCCCCAAAGACATCGGCAAACCCCACTGGATCACTCGAACCCATGCCGGTCTTTCCTTTTCCCTCGAGTTGTCCTATACTTGCGCGCCTGGGCGGTTAGCTCAGTTGGGAGAGCGCCGCGTTCGCAACGCGGAGGTCGAGGGTTCAAATCCCTTACCGTCCACCAGAAGTTGAGGCCCCGAAGGGGCCTTTTCCCTTAGTATCGGTAAGGGATTTGAAGCGAGGGTGGATTCGCCTACACCATCGCGCGAGAATGCGACCGAAGAGGGAGCATTCGCAGCCGATTGTGTGGCGCAAGCCACCCGACCCGGCTTTGACAGGAAGACCGCAAACGCAGCGATCGGACTCCGACGATCGCGAGGCTTGCTGGTCTGACGTCAAAGAAATCCCTCGTCCACCATTCATGGGCCCCATTTGGGGCCCTTTCCCTTAGCATCGGTAAGGGAGTTGAACCTCGCGGAAACGCCGTGGGTTAGGATTCTCTCCCCGTTGGTATCTCCATCCCCACCGCCGGGCCGATGACGCGCACCGTCTCCATGAGTTCGGCGAACATCCCGGGCGAGAGGGTCTGCTCCGCGTCGGAGTAGGAGCGGTCCGGGTCGGGGTGGACCTCCACCATGATGCCGTCGGCCCCCGCGGCCACGGCGGCACGCGCCATGGGCGCCACCATGCGGCGGATGCCTGTGCCGTGGCTCGGGTCCACCACCACCGGCAGGTGGCTCAGCTCCTTGAGGACCGGCACGGCGGCGATGTCCAGCGTGTTCCGGGAATAGGTCTCGAAGGTTCGGATGCCGCGCTCGCAGAGGATGACCCGGTGGTTCCCCCCGTTGAGGATGTACTCGGCGGCCATGAGCAGCTCCTGGTAGGTGGCCGACAGGCCGCGCTTGAGGAGAATGGGCAGGGGCGCCTCGCCGAGCTTCTTCAGAAGCGAGAAGTTCTGCATGTTCCGGGCGCCTACCTGAAGGATGTCCACGTACTCGCACATGACCTCGATATGCTCCACATCCATGATCTCGGAGCAGGTGGCAAGGCCGCTGGCGCGCGCGGCGGCCTTCATGTACCGGAGTCCTTCCTTTCCGAGGCCCTGGAAGGAATATGGGGAGGTCCTCGGCTTGTAGGCGCCGCCTCGGAAGATGTTCGCCCCCGCTTTGGCGACGGCTTCGGCCGATGCGTGGATCTGTTCCTCCGATTCGAGGGCGCATGGGCCGGCGACAACGGCCAGGGTGTCGCCGCCGATGCGGACGCCCTCCACCTCCACCACCAGCCGCTCCTTGACGAATTCACGACCGGCCAGTTTGAAGGGGCGGGTGAAGGGCATCACCGTCTCCACCATGGGCAGCGTCTCGAATTCCTCCAGAAGGACCTCCCCGCCGGCGCCCCCGACGACGGCCAGGCTCAGCCGGCCGTCCTGCTGGATATGTGGAGTTACCTGCATGCCCATCCAGAGGAGGCGGCCCCGCAACCGTTCGAGGTCTTCCATCCTGGCGTCTTTGCGCAGTACGAGGATCATGGCTCTACCCTCCGCGGCGCATCGGCGCCGCCTTTGGACATCTCTTCCCTCGGGTCGAGCGTACGGGCCAACTCCGCCAACCCGAAAGGATCGGCGCCCCCTTCCACGGCGTTCACGAAGGCCGAACCTACGACGAATCCGTCGGCCGAGGCCAGAGCTTCCGCAGCGCTCCGGCGCGAGGCGATGCCGAAGCCTGCTGCCACGGGCAGCTTGATGGCGGATCGCAATGCCTTCATGGCCGGCGCGTATTCCTCGGGAAGGCCTTCCTTCATGCCGGTAGTCCCCTTCCGGATCACGTAGTAGAGGAAGCCCGACGAGACATCCTCCAGCAGGGGAAAGCGGGAAGGCAGCGTCGATGGGCTCGCGATGAAGACCGTGTCCAGGCCCAGGCCCCGGCAAGCCGAGACATGCTCCCCCGCCTCCTCGGGCGGCAGGTCTACCACGAGGATGCCGTCGTAGCCGGCGCCGGCCGCCCGCTCGAGGAAGGCCTCCCCGCCGGAGAGAACGGGATTGTAGTAGCTGAAAAGCAGGAGGGGGATTTCCGACTTCGCCCGGATCCGCCTTCCCAGTTCGAGGACGTCGCCGGGCGTCGTTCCGGCCTCGAGCGCACGCTGCGTGGCCCTCTGGATGACGGGTCCGTCTGCGACGGGATCGGAGAAGGGCACGCCGATCTCCAAGAGGTCCACGCCGCCCGATTCGAGTGCCAGGCAGGCCTCGAGGGAAAAATCGAAGCCGCCGTCCCCGGCGGTGAGATACCCGAGGAACCGCTTCGATCCGGCGAAGGCCGTCTGAATGCGGCTCATGGCGCTTCCTCCTCTCCCAGGCCCTCGAAGAGCTGAGGCAGATCTTTGTCACCACGGCCCGATAGGTTCACGAGCACGATCGACCCCTCCTCCAGATCCTTCGCGCGCTCTGCGACGTAGGCCAATGCGTGGCTCGATTCGAGGGCGGGAAGGATGCCTTCCGTGCGCGCCAGGAGCCGCATGGCTTCGAGGGCCGATTCGTCCTCGACGGAGGTGTAGAAGGCTCGGCCCGTCTCCTTGAGATGCGCGTGCTCGGGGCCCACGGCCGGGTAGTCGAGGCCCGCGGACACCGAGTGGGTGGATTGGATCTGGCCGTGGGGATCCTGGAGCAGGAAGGTGTAGCAGCCGTGGAGCACCCCCTCGCGGCCGCCCGAGAAACGCGCCGCGTGGTCGCCCGGATCCGGTCCGCGCCCTCCCGCTTCGACGCCTATGAGCCGCACCTCCTTGTCGTCGACGAAGCCCGAGAAGAGGCCGATGGCGTTGGATCCGCCCCCTACGCAGGCGACGGCCTCATCGGGCAGGCGCCCGCAGTCGCGCAGCATCTGCTCCCGCGCCTCTCTCCCGATGACCGACTGGAAGACCCGCACCATCTCAGGGAAGGGATGGGGCCCCAGGGCCGAACCCAGGCAGTAGTGGCTGTGTTCATAGGACGCCGACCAGTCTCGGAGCGCCTCGTTGATTGCATCCTTCAGCGTTGCCGCTCCCTGGTCCACGGGAACGACCTCCGTCCCCAGAAGCTTCATGCGCTCCACGTTGGGGCGCTGGCGCTCCATGTCCACGCTGCCCATGTAGACGATGCAGTCGAGGCCGAGCCGCGCGCAGGCCGTTGCCGTGGCCACTCCGTGCTGCCCGGCCCCCGTCTCCGCGATGAGGCGCCTCTTGCCCATGGCCCGGGCCAGCAGGCTCTGGCCCATGACGTTGTTGAGTTTGTGCGCCCCGGTGTGGAGAAGGTCCTCCCGCTTGAGGAAGAGGCGCCCCTTCAGGCTCGCCGCCTCGGCGTAGCGCGGTGTTTCGGTCAACGGCGTGGGCCGACCCCCGTATTCCTGAAGGGACCGGGCCAACTCCGATCGGAAGTCGGCATCCTTGCGGGCCCGCTCCCAGGCCGCCTTCAATTCCTCCAGGGGCGCGATGAGGATCTCGGGCACGTAGCAGCCGCCGAATCTACCATACCGTCCTTCCGCCTGGGCGGAATTATATGTCATTTGACATCTCCTCCAATCCGCGCACCGCGTCCACGAAACGCTTGAGTCGGTCGGGATCCTTGCGGATGCCGCCGGAATCGGACACCCCCGTAGCGGCATCCACCCCGTTGGGTTTCAGGAGGCGCAGCGCCTCCACGACGTTCTCCGGATCCAGTCCCCCGGCGAGAAGCCATCTCACGGTTTCGGGCGGCCGGCAGCGCTCCCATGGGAAGGCCTTTCCAGTACCCCCCCCGGGGGAGTCCAGGAGAATCCAATCCCGTTTCGAATCCAGCAGATTGTCCTCCGGCATGTGGTCTTCCCTCTCCCCGTCTCTCGCCCAGATCTTCGTGAGATCGGCAGGCAGGATGCTCCCCGCAGCCCGCGCCCGGTCTCCGTGCAGTTGGACGGTCTCGATCCCGATGCCTTTCGCCCGATCTGCGATCTCCCCGGCCGATCCATCCACGAAGACGCCCACGGGTTCGGCCCCGCATTCACGGGCCGCGACGGCAATCTCCTTGGCCATGCCGTCGGGGACGCGGCGGCGCGAACCTTCCCACAGGATCATCCCCACCCAGTCGGCACCCAGAGATGCGGCGAGGTGAGCGTCTTCAGGTGTGACTACACCGCAGATCTTGATGCGCACGGATTCGCTCATGACGCCCCCGCTTTTCGGAAGGCCGTTATGGCCGCGGCGGGATCGCCCGATTTCACGAGGGCCTCGCCCACGAGCACGGCATCGTAACCGGCGTCGGCCATCCGCCTCGCATCGGCCTTCGAGTGGATCCCCGACTCGGCCACCGCCACGGTGCCGTTGGGAATTTTCTCTCGCAGGTCTTCGGCCGTGGCGAGGTCCACTTCGAAGGTCTCCAGGTTGCGGTTGTTGACGCCGATGATCCGTGCCTTTGCCTTCACGGCCGTCTCTAGTTCGGCTTCGTCGTGAACCTCCACCAGCACATCCAGGCCGAGACGCTCCGCCGTGCCCAGCAACTCACCGGTGCGCTCTCCGACGGCGGCCACGATCAGCAGTACGGCACTGGCCCCCGCCTCGGCCGCCTCGGCGAACTGGAGCGGATGGAGGAGGAAGTCCTTGCGGAGCGCCGGGATGCCCATGGCCGCCACCGTTCGGAGATCCTCCAGAGAACCCCCGAAAAACTCATGATCGGTCAGCACCGAAACGGCGGAGGCGCCCCCGTCGGCATAGGCCCGGGCGAGGACGAGCGGATCGGCGATCTCCGCCAGATCCCCCTTGGACGGGGAGCGGCGCTTCACCTCGGCGATGACCGAGAGGCCTGCGCCCTTCAGCGCCGCCTCGAAGCGGCGGGAAGGAACCACGGGATGGGCCTCGAGCCGCGCCCTCAGGGGATGGTCCGGCACCGAAGCGTGGAGATTCAGTTCAGCCACTTCGAGCGCCTTGCGCTCCAGGATGCGGTGGAGGAAACGGCTCATGGGTTCGCCTCCCCTTTGACGGAGCGGGAAACGGCCGCCCACCTGTCCAGCGTCTCCAGGGCAAGACCCGAAGCGAGGACCTCCTTCGCCGTCTCGAGTGCCTCCTGTAGGTCCGGCACCTTTTCCGCCACGACGAGCGCCGCGGCAGCGTTGAGGGCGAGGGCGCGAGCCACCGGACCGTCCTGTCCGCCCAGGACGTCCCGGAGAATGTGGGCATTTTCCTGCGCGTCTCCCCCGTTGAGGTCCGCCACGGAACACCGCGGAAGGCCCAGGGAGCCGGGATCCACGGTCCTTCGTTCCTTTTTCCCATCCACGATCTCGATGACCTCCGCCGAACCCACGGGCGTCAGCTCGTCCATGCCCTGGCCGTGGAGGACCATGGCCCGGTCGGTCCCCAGCTCGAGGAGCGTGTCGGCCATGAGGTCCATAACCTCGGGGTTGTAGACGCCGATGACCTGCCGGCGTGCTCCGGCCGGGTTCAGCAGAGGGCCGAGCATGTTGAAGGCCGTCCGGAGGCCGAGGCCCTTGCGCACCGGCACCACGGCCTTCATGGCCGGGTGGTGGATGGGCGCGAACATGAAGCCGATCCCCGCCTCGGAGATGCACCGCTCCACGCCTTCCGGAGGAAGATCCACGGCGACGCCGAGGGCCTCGAGGACGTCGGCCGAGCCGCATTTGGAGGAGACCGACCGGTTCCCGTGTTTGGCCACCACGGCCCCGCAGGCGGCCGCCAGAATGGCCGCCCCCGTGGAGATGTTCACGGTGTGGGCACCGTCTCCGCCGGTGCCGCATGTATCGATGAGGACGCCCTTTGCCGCCACCGGAACCATGTGCCTGCGCATGGTCTCGGTCATGCCCGCCAACTCTGCCGCCGTCTCCCCCTTGGCCCGCAGCAGCGCGAGGAGCGCCGCGGTCTGGTGGGAGTCGGCGCCAATGAGGACGCTCTCCAGGGCACGGGCGGCCTCGTCACGGCTGAGACTTTGGCCCCCAAGCAGCTTCTCGAGCGGTGCCTTCAGCATCTCAGGCCTCCCGGGCTTCCAGCCCAGCCGATTGCATCTGCTATCCTCGATACGGAACCTCGAATACGGGGACATGACCTAAATCCGCTCTGGGATTTAGGATCGTGTCCCCATGCAAAACGCCCCAAAGGGGTCATGTCCCATAATTGCTCATGTTTCATGCTCAAGTTAGTGCCATTCGGTCATGTCCCCGTATTTTCGCAATGTTCCCGAAATAGGGATCGTGTCCCCTGTATTCGAAAACAGTCATAAAAACCTGTAGCATCTTTATCTCCCGCTTAATGCAATCGGTCCAATCCGGCGATCTTTAGAAAGTTCCCGATGAGCCGCGGCCCCTCGGGGGTGAGGATCGACTCGGGATGGAACTGGATCCCGAAGCACGGGTATTCCAGGTGTCGGACGGCCATGACCGTCTCGTCGGCCGTGTCGGCCTCCACGCTGAGTTCGGCGGGCATGGACGCCCGGTCGATGACGAGGGAGTGATACCGCCCCGCCACGAAGGGGAGGGGCAGGTCCCGGAAGAGATCCTTGCGGCGGTGGAAGACCGGAGAGGTCCTGCCGTGGCGCACCTCCGGCGCCCTTACGATGGTCCCACCGAAGGCGGCGCCGATGGACTGGTGGCCCAGACAAACCCCCAGGATGGGGACCTTGGGGGCCAGCCGGCGGATCAGGTCCACGGAGATGCCCGCCTCGTTGGGCGTGCAGGGGCCGGGCGAGATCACGATGGCCTTGGGGTTCATGGCTTCGATCTCGGCAACGGTCGCTGCGTCGTTGCGCACGACCCTGACCTCGCCCGCACGCGGTGCGAAGGCCTGGAAGAGGTTGTACGTAAAGCTGTCGTAGTTGTCGAGGATCAGAAGCATCAGAGCCCCTCCTCAGCGAGCCGGACGGCCTCGAGCACGGCCGACGCCTTGTCCAGGGTCTCCTGGGCCTCCCGTTCGGGCACCGAATCGTGGACGATGCCCGCACCGGCGCGGACCGTCACCCGCCCGTTCCGGACGGACGCCATGCGGATGGCGATGCAGGAGTCGGTGTTGCCCCGGTTGTCGACGTAGCAGACGGCGCCGCCGTAGACGCCCCGCCGGGAGGTCTCCAGTTCGTCGATGATCTCCATGGCCCGTATCTTGGGCGCCCCGCTCAGCGTCCCCGCCGGCATGGCGGCCTCCAGGCCGTCGAGCCCGTCGAGATCCTCCCTCAGTCGACCCTTCACGCGGCTCACGAGGTGCATGACCTTGGAGAGGCGCTGGACGCCCGCCAGTTCGGTGACTTCCACCGTGCCCGGATCCGAGATGCGGCCGATGTCGTTGCGTGCCAGATCCACGAGCATCATGTGTTCCGACTTCTCCTTCGGATCGGAGAGCAGCTCCCTCTCCAAGCGAAGATCTTCCTCCCCCACGCCACGGGGCCGGGTGCCGGCGATGGGCATGGTCTCCACCAGCCCGTCCTCCGCCCGCACGAGGCGCTCGGGGGAAGACCCGGCCACCGCGCCGTTCTCGTCCTGCAGGTAGAACATGTACGGCGAGGGATTCACCATCCTCAGCGCCCGATAAACGTCGAAGGGCGGCACCGAACACATCCGACGGAAGCGCCGGGACAGCACGACCTGGAACACGTCGCCCGCCGCGATGTACTCCTTGGCCCGGGCAACCGCTTTCGCGTATGCCGCATCGTCCATGTCGGCCTCGACCACCCCGTCGTCCTCACCCCGCCCGGCCGGGGACCCGAGGTTCAGGGGAGCCGCCAGCATCTTGGAGATGACCCCGCCGATGCGGGCCATGCCCTCCTCGTAGGCCGCCTTCGGATCCGTTCCCGGATCCACGACGTGGGTCACGGTCACCGTTTTGCGAAAGTGGTCGAAGGAGAGCACCGTGTCGTAGAGCCCGAAGGAGAGATCGGGAATCGCCTCCTCGTTCGGATGGCGGTCGGGGATGCGCTCGAAGAGCCTTACGGCGTCGTAGGCCATGAAGCCCACGGCGCCGCCCACCAGCGGCGGCAGCCCCTCCACGCGAACGGTCCGGAACCGCGCCAGCAGATGCCGGAGCACCTGGAGAGGTTGGCCTTCCTTCCGCACCTCCTCCATGCCTTCCACGATCACCGACTCCCCGCCTGCTGCGCGAAAGCGGATCTTGGGGTCGAAACCGAGGAAGGAATAGCGGCCCACGTCGCCCTCGCCCTCGGTGGACTCGAGGAGGAAAGCCCCGGCGCCCGGCTCTGCGAGGGACCGGAAGGCCGACACGGGCGTGATGAGGTCGGCGGGGATGCGCCGGGTGACCGGGACGCGGCACCCCTCACCGGCCAGTTGATCGAAGGTCTCGAAGGGCAGGCTCTCGAACATGGTCTTGCTCCAATATAAGGTCTTTCCGGTGGCTATTCAGCCAACGGGTTCCCGAGCGAATGCAAATGCACGGGGACATTCTGAAAATACGGGGACATGACCTTTTTCGAGGGGACACGATCCCAAATTCACTGAATTTGGGTCATGTCCCCGAAAAGGATCGTGTCCCCTGTATTTGAGGTTCTGCCAAATAGGGTCATGTCCCGCATTTGCTGCTTCACATGCGTTTCGACAAGCAGTGACCATTCCGGAAAGACCTCCCCAAAAAAAACGCGCCCTCTCGGGACGCGTCGTTCGGCTGCGAGATTGTCGGATGCGAACGGAGCGGGTCCCTGCTATGTCAGGAACACCACCACCAATTAGAATTCGTGTACGTCCGCATCGTCTTCATCGCGTGTAGGATACCCCTTCACGTTCCGCCTGTCAATCGTCTGCACGGCGCTTTCCGCCCCTGCGGCACGCCGTTCGCCCCGACGACCATGTGGTATTCTATGAATATGGATAGGAGGATCTGATGGAGCGCAGGGTGTTGTCGGAGTACCTGGATGATTTCCTGAAATCCGCCGAATTCGACGACGACTCCCTCAACGGGCTCCAAGTGGAGGGCAGGGCCGAGGTGAACCGTCTCGCCGTGGCCGTCACCGCTTGCGCCGAGGTCTTCGGTGCCGCCGCGGGATGGAAGGCCGACGCGCTGCTTGTCCACCACGGCCTCTTCTGGCGCGGCGCGTGGCCGATGCGCATTCAGAACATCCTGAAGGATCGGCTGAAAACCCTCTTCGATGCCGGGATCAGCCTCTACGCCTATCACCTGCCCCTCGATGCGCACGGAGAAGTCGGCAACAATGCGGTGGCCGCCCGGGACCTGGGCCTCGTGAACATAAAACCCTTCGGCCACTACAAGGGGATGGTCATCGGTTTCAAGGGGCGGCTCGAGGCGCCCGCTGCCCGGACGGAATTCATCGCGCGGGTCTCGGAGTACTACGGCCGTTCCCCCGCCGTGACGGTGCCGGCGGGGCCCGATCCCGTCGCGACGGTGGGCATCGTCTCCGGAGGAGCCGCGCGGGAAGCGGAAGAAGCGGCCGACGAGGGCCTGGACCTCTTCGTGACCGGCGAGCCCGGAGAACCCCAGACCTACGTCTGCAGGGAGCGGGGTCTGACTTTCATCGCAATGGGCCACTACGCCACCGAACGCATCGGCGTGAAGGCCCTCGCCGCCCATCTCGAGCGGGCACACGGCCTCGAGACCCGTTTTTTCGACGTAGACAATGATGCATAGAAGGAGGCATCCGTGAAGTTGCAGAACACCGTGGAAACGATCGCCCGCAGGATCCGTGTGGCACGTGGAGAGGAACCGGCGGACCTCCTGTTCGTGAACGGCATGGTGCTCTCCACTTTCACCGGGGAGATCCTCCTGGAACCGGTGGCCGTGGTCGACGGGGCCATCGCCGCCGTGGGCGGAGACCTGCCCGAAGCAAAGGAGACGGTGGATCTCGGCGGAGCCATTTTGGCCCCGTCCTTCATCGACGCCCACATCCACATCGAAAGCTCCATGACCGCGCCCAGGGAGTTCGCCCGGGCGGTCCTCTCAAAGGGAACGACCACTATCATTGCAGACCCGCACGAAATCACCAATGTCTTAGGCTTAGAAGGTCTCGAGTACATGATCGAATCGACCGAAG
>Ga0180429_10004977_pt1 | contig 10582 bp, 7 predicted proteins | sample SS_ome_FD_132428 | JGI IMG/M metagenome (GOLD analysis project Ga0180429, IMG submission 132428) | Hypersaline lake sediment archaeal communities from the Salton Sea, California, USA - SS_1_S_1 metaG | ecosystem: Environmental > Aquatic > Non-marine Saline and Alkaline > Hypersaline > Sediment ...
ATGATCGTGCCTCACCGCAAACATGTGGAATCTGTAGAGGATGAATCCTTTGAGCAATTACAAAAAGATTATGATGAATTACAAATAGCTTTTAATGCACAGGATTCTGCAATAGCAGCTGAAACAACATTGCGCCAGGCAGTTGAAGAGTCCTTGCGTCATGCCAACAGAATTGCAGAAGTGGCCAATCGTTCCAAGACTGAATTTATGGCAACCATCGGCCATGAGATCAGGACACCGCTTAACGGGATAATTCCTATTCTTGAAATGCTGGCAGGATCTGGACTAAATCAGGAGCAAATGAAACTGGTCAAAACGGCATCAAACTCGTCTTTTCATCTGCTGCGCATCATCAACGATATTCTTGATTATTCAAAAGCTGAAGTCGGCAAGCTTGAGGTGGAAAATATTGAGCTCGATTTACATGAAGCCGTGTATTCAGTCACTGACCTGATGAAGCGGCTTGCAGAGGAAAAGGGCTTGTTTCTAAAAGTAATTTTTGCTCCGGATGTACCCACAAGAGTCAGGGGAGATACACTCCGTCTGAAACAGATTATTACCAACCTGCTGAGTAATGCTCTGAAATTCACTGAAGAAGGCGGGGTCTCTTTAGAAATTTCATTAAGGCATGACGCCGTTCGGGAAGTAGAATTGCTGTTTACTGTCAGGGATACCGGGATTGGTATGTCTGAAATGATCACCCGTAAGCTGTTTCAATCTTTCACCCAGGCCGATGCATCAACGACACGTAATTTTGGAGGGACAGGTCTGGGGCTGGCTATCTGTAAACGCCTGGTTGAGTTGATGGGCGGAGAGATCGGAGTCAAGTCAACACAAGGTAAGGGGTCTATTTTCTGGTTCTTTTTGCCAATGCGAAAATCCCTCAGGGACGTACCGGCACGCCGTGAAAAAATTGAAGATGCCCGGATTCTTTATTTTCTGAAGAATTCCAGAAAAAAAGATATCTTTGAAATGATCCAGGCTGATTACAAGGTTCATGTCGAATTGTCGCAGGACCTGAATGATCTTCTGCATAAGCTGCAGCAGGCGCAAAGACCGCAGGAAAACAATGCTTATGACCTGTTGATCGTTGATGTTATTGGATCGGAGCTCACGGCTGTCAACGATGTACAGATTATCGGACGTGCCATAAAAAACAGCCTGACCCAGATCATTGTGATCAATGCCTTGCCATCGATTGCCAGGGAGTTGCGCGACCGTGGAGCCAGTAGCGTATTACAGCGTCCATTCAATGCAGAAATGTTCAGGCAAAACATTTTCAGGCTGCTGGATATTGGTCTTGATAGCCAGCCTGATGAAGGCGCAAATGATATGGGCTTGCTTGAAAACATGATGCAGCTGAGCTCAGCATCAAGCCATGTACAAGAGCAGCAGCTGCAGCCTGAAAATACCTATGATGCGAAAGTGCTGCTGGTTGAGGACAACCCGATAAACCGTGAAGTCGCCAGGAAAATGCTGATCTTTTACGGATTGCAGGTGGATGTTGCAGAGGATGGTTATCAGGCTTTGCAGGCGATGAAGTCACAGCATTATGACCTGGTATTCATGGACTGTCAGATGCCGCGTATGGATGGCTATGAAGCCACCCGCTTATGGCGTAATCATGAGCAGGGCCAGGATCATGGTTTATCGACCAAGCACAGAATGGTGATTATCGCGATTACGGCCAACGCCATGCGTGGAGACCGTGATAAATGTATCGCTGCGAAGATGGATGATTATCTGCCCAAGCCATTGACTCGTGTGTTACTCAACCAGATGCTTCAGAAGTGGTTGTCTGAAAAGGTTTCCGGAAAGGTCAGTGTGCAGAATATTCAACCCGTTGATAACGCCAGTGACAAGCAAACGGATGAGTTGCTTGATTTCAGTGTCATTGACGAGTTAAAGCAGGTCATGGGAGATGATTATAAAAACGTGATTCACAGTTATCTTCAGCATTCATCACAACTGTTTACCCGAATGAAACATATGGCCAGTGAGGGTAATGCTGAAGAGGTTATGCGTTCGGTACACTCGTTTAAGTCCAGCAGCAAGAATGTTGGCGCAATCAAGCTGGGAGACAGGGCCCTGGCGTTTGAGCAGCAATTACGCAACAAGCAGGTGCCAGACCTGGATCATTCGGTGCAGAGATTGCTGGTAGATTATGACCAGGTCGCAAAAGCGCTGGAAAAACTACTATAACGTTTGGGAAGCAAAATCAGCCAGTCGCGATCTTTCTCCGCGTTGCAGCGTAATATGTCCGCTATGATCCCAGTTTTTGAACCTGTCCACGACATAAGTCAGTCCCGAGGACGTTTCTGTCAGATACGGTGTATCAATCTGGGCTACGTTTCCAAGACAGACAATTTTGGTTCCCGGTCCGGCACGTGTTATCAGGGTTTTCATCTGCTTGGGTGTCAGATTCTGGGCTTCATCCAGAATAATGTATTTATTCAGGAAGGTACGGCCACGCATGAAGTTCAGTGAATGAATGCGGATACGTGAACGTAGCAGGTCGTCGGTGGCGGCACGTCCCCATTCACCGCCTTCAGTCTGCGTGAGAACTTCCAGGTTGTCCATTAAAGCGCCCATCCAGGGAGTCATTTTTTCTTCTTCGGTACCGGGTAAAAAGCCAATGTCTTCTCCAACGGGAACCGTGACACGACTCATGACGATTTCCTTGTACAGATTATGGTCAAGCACCTGGGTCAGTCCAGCGGCAAGTGCCAGCAGGGTTTTACCGGTACCTGCTGTACCCAGCAGGCTGACAAAATCAACCTCCGGATTCATTAGCAGGTTCAATGCAAAATTCTGTTCGCGGTTGCGTGCGTTGATACCCCATACAGAACGTTTAGTGGTGCGGTAATCATCAACCTGTTCTATCATGGCATCGTCACCATCCTTGGAAACGACCATGGCTTCAAAGGCTGGCTCATCTTCAGTGTAAAGAAACTGGTTGGGATACCATTCACGGGTATTCGGGCCTTCTACTCGATAAAAGGTATGGCCATCTTCACGCCAGGACTCCATGTTCTTGCTGTGAGTTTCCCAGAAATCCTCGGCAAGCTCGGTTTCGCCCTTGTACAGCAGGGTCAGGTCATCGAGCGCCTGGTCATTCTGGTAATCTTCTGCTTGCAAACCGATAACAGCGGCCTTGATGCGCAGGTTGATGTCCTTGGACACCATGATAACTTCACTGTCCTTGTACAAGTCCTGCAGCGCCAGGGCGGTTGACAGGATATTGTTGTCAGGCGTCATGCCCGGCAGTGAGTCCGGCAGGCTGTTTTGCAGCTGTTCAGTCTGGAAAAACAGGTGCCCGCATTGCTGTTCCTCGTCTTCCATGCTTTTAACACAGGGCAAAGGCAGGCCATTGGAAATTTCCTCTTTGCTTGCACAGGCCATCAATTCATCAAGAAAACGGCTGACCTGGCGCACATTGCGGGCAACTTCCGACATGCCTTTTTTACCGTTGTCGAGTTCTTCAAGAACCACCATGGGTAAAAAGATATTATGTTCGGCGAAGCGGAAAATCGAAGTGGGATCGTGCATCAGCACGTTGGTATCAAGGACGTAGATGCGTGGGCTGTTATGTGGAACCATATATCCTCTATTAGGTATTGTTATGATTTGTTAATGGCCTTGACGGCTTCCAGAACTTCTTCTACATGGCCTTTGACCTTGACGCCACGCCACTCCTGTCTGAGCTTTCCTTCACGATCGATAATAAAGGTGCTGCGTTCAATACCGCGAACCTTTTTACCGTACATATTCTTCATCTTGATGACATCAAACGCAGAACAGAGCGCTTCTTCCTTGTCAGAGAGCAATTCAAACGGGAATCCCTGCTTGTCCTTGAAGTTTTGCTGGGCTTTAACGCTGTCACGGGATGCGCCGAGTATCACCACGGACTGGCGACGAAACTTGTTGATGGCTTCGGCAAAATCCTTGCCTTCCTGGGTACAACCGGGGGTGCTGGCCTTGGGATAAAAATAGAGCACGATATTTTTACCGATAAAATCAGAGAACTTGATGGATTTTTCACTGGTGGCGGCCAATTCAATATCTGGCACTTGTTTGCCGATTTTAACTACTGACATAATTTATCCTTTCAGGGGTTCTAAAACAGCGTCCAGATTCATTGAATCACAGAATTCCATGAATTCATCGCGCAGGGTAGCTATCTGGACTTTTGCCGGAATACCGACAGTCATTCTGACGGCAAACATGGGTGTGCCGGTATGGGCTGCACTGTAACTGGAGGTGTTCATATCTTCGATATTGATATTGCGGCTGGAAAAAAAACTGGCCAGGTGATGAACAATACCCGGATGATCCAGTGCAATGACATCGACGATGTAAGGTACCAGGGGAGTTTCCTGCTGACGTTCTTCCGTGCGTTCGGCAATGATGGTCAGTCCAAGTTTTTTGGACAAATCGTCAATTGAGTCTTCAAGTTTTACCAGCTGGTTCCACTGGCCTTCAATCATTTGCAATAGAGCAAATTCACCCCCCAGGACTGTCATGCGGGTATCAGTAATATTACAGCCAAAATCATAAATGGCCTTGGACAGCTGGTCTACGATGCCAGGCTTGTCTTTGCCCAGTGCCGATACAACCAGAAAACTCTTGTTATTTGACATTCAGTCTCCCATTTTTCAGGTGATTCCCCGGAAAATTTATTACTGCCTAGATTACCGGAACAAGAGTCTTCTTGTCACTGCCTGAATTGACACGTTAGAATTCGTTAATTAAGTAACTTTTCTTTCTGGAGATTTCATGTTCCGTGGCAGTATGGTGGCTCTGGTCACCCCCATGAATAGCGATGGTGATGTTGATTTTGACAGCCTGCGCAGTCTGATTGAATGGCACATTGCCGAAGGAACCAATGCTATTGTTGCTGTTGGCACGACCGGCGAGTCTGCCACGTTGGATGAAAAAGAGCACTGCGAAGTGATTCGTCAGGTGGTGCAGGTGGTAGGCGGGCGGATTCCCGTGATAGCCGGAACAGGCGCCAATTCGACCACTGAAGCTATCAGCCTGACACGTTGTGCCAAGGCCGTAGGTGCTGATGCCGCGTTGCTGGTTACCCCTTACTACAACAAACCTACCCAGGAAGGGCTGTATCTGCATTACAAGGCTGTTGCAGAAGCTGTGGATATTCCCCAGGTTTTGTATAACGTACCAGGCAGAACAGCATGTGACATGTTGCCTGAAACAGTCGCTCGTCTTTCTGAAATACCCAATATTGTCGGTATCAAGGAAGCCACGGGTGATTTATCCAGATTACACAAAATTCGCGAATTATGTGGAGAAGGGTTTGATATTTTCAGCGGTGATGATGCCACCGGTTGTGAATTCATGCTCTCCGGGGGTAACGGTGTTATTTCCGTAACCAACAACGTGGCACCAGGGGCCATGCGCAAAATGTGCGATCTGGCACTTGCCGGAAACAGGCAAGAAGCTGAGAATATCGATGCGCAACTGTCCGGGTTGCATGAAAAGCTGTTTCTTGAGGCCAACCCGATTCCCGTAAAATGGGCACTGGCTGAAATGGACAAAATTCCTGAAGGCATTCGTTTGCCTCTGACCTGGCTTTCTGAAGAATTCCATGCGCCGCTTAAACAGGCGATGCAACAGGCCCAGGTATAACCGAATGATGAAGATGAAAAAAATTCTAAAACCCTTATTGATTTTATTGCCTGTATTTATATTGCAGGGCTGTGGCAGTTTTAATGTAGATGATTATTTGCCGGATAAAAAAGTTGAATATAAAAAATCCGAGCAGGTAGGCAATAATCTGGAATTGCCACCTGACTTGACCAATGCGCGTGTTGGCAGTGAGTTGCATGTGCCGACAGCCAGCGGAGCTTCGGGTGTTGCTACCTATTCACAATTTCTGGGTGAAAAAAGTATTTCGGGTAAACGTGCTACCGGCAATATTGGTGTTTTACCCCAGATCGACAACATCACACTTAAACGTGAAGGCAATGAGCGCTGGTTGGTTATCAAGAATGCCCCGCAGGAAGTCTGGCCCAATGTGGTAAGTTTCTGGCAGGAAAACGGTATTTTGCTGTTGGAGCAGGATCCCACGATTGGCGTAATGAAAACGGGCTGGCTGGAAAACAGGGCTGATATCGATTCGGACATCATAACCAGGCAAATCCGCAAGGTTTTTGATGGGTTATATTCAGCAGCCACACGTGACCAGTATCGGGTGCGTCTCGAAGAAGGTGATGAGCCGGGTACCACTGAAGTCTACCTGACGCATTATGGCATGCAGGAAGAAATCAAGGTCAATAGTGCCGGTGAGGCTGAACGTTCGGTCTGGATTCCCCGGGGAACTGATCCCGGTCTTGAAGCAGAAATGTTGCGTCGTCTGATGGTGCATATGGGCGTTCAGGAGCAACGTGCCCAGTCGCTGGTTGCCAAAAAATCACCGCTCAAGGCCAAGCGTTCACAATTGATTCGCAATGCAAGGGAAGTCAGGTTGTCAATTGCCGAGAGCTTTGCCAAGTCCTGGCGTCTGACTGGCCTGGCGCTTGACCGCGTAGGGTTTGCCGTTGAGGATCGTGATCGTTCCAGCGGTATTTACTACGTGCGCTACAACGACCCCATGGCTGATGCTGAAGAAGATGATGGCTGGTTTTCGAAACTCAAGTTCTGGAGCGGATCAGCTGCTGAAGAAGATGCGCGTTTCCAGATTCTGGTAGCCAGCAAGGCCAGTTCAACGGAGGTCGTTGTGCTTGATGAGCAGGGGCAAAGACTGGTCACGGAGACAGCCGAAAGAATCCTGACGCTGATTCATGAGCAGATCCAGTAATTGCTGATGCGTTTGCGTGTGCTGGGTAGTGGCAGTCGCGGAAACGCTACCGTTATCGAATCAGCAAACAGCAGGGTGCTGGTGGATAACGGTTTTGCGCTAAGGGAACTGGAACAGCGTTCAGCCAGTGTTGATTTTTCCCTTGAATCGCTTGATGCCATTCTGGTGACTCACGAACACGGTGATCATATCCGGGGAGTAGGCCCTCTGGCACGTCGTTACCAGATCCCCGTGTATGCCACACATGGCACGCTGAGGACAGGTAAGTGCGGTAAACTCAAGTCATGGCACACTATTAAACCGCACGGAGAAAGCTTTTGTATTGGAGACATGCAAATCAAGCCAATTCCTGTGCCGCATGATGCCAATGAACCCTGTCAGTTTGTTTTTACTGCGTCGAAAAAGAAACTGGGTATCCTGACTGACCTGGGCCACATTACGCCTGTTATCACCGAAGAGTTCCAGCAACTGGATATGCTGTTGCTGGAATGCAATCATGATAGCCAGATGCTTGCTGATGGTCCTTACCCTCCTGCCTTACAGGCCAGGGTAGGAGGAAATCACGGGCATTTAAATAACTTTCAGGCAATGTCACTGCTTAAGGCAATACAAACTGAAGGCCTGCAACAACTGGTACTCGGGCATCTGAGTGAAAAGAACAATCATCCGGATAAAGTCACTGAAACACTTCATGAGCATTGTGCCCATATCGCAGACCGTTTTGCCATCCTGCAACAGGATGCTGTCAGTCAGTGGTTTGAATAGTCAGCAGTTTTTCTGTAAAGTCGCGCCTCTGATCCAAGGTGCCTGCTTCAAAAGTCTTTTTAGTGAGGAGCAGGAGAATCGGGAAACTGGTTAAAGTCCAGTGCTGCCCCCGCAACGGTATGTTGATACTTTCAACAAGCCCGGAGACCGGCCTTGAATATTTTATCGGCTGATACACGGGAGAGGTGTTATGGGCTTCAGAATATTCCTGATATTCATTATTTTTTCAATTTTGTTTTTTTCATCAGCAGTTTTTGCTGACGATACTGAGAGTCTGCATTCTATTGTTGTCAGTGCTACTCGCTCAGAGCAGACATCGGTCACCACGCCAGCTTCGATACAGATTATCGATAAACGCGAAATCAAGCAGTCACAGTCTCAAAATATTGGTGAACTGTTGCGTAATCGTGGCGGACTTGAAATCCATGATCTTTTTGGTGATGGCAGTAACACCACTATTGGCGTGCGTGGTTTCAGTGAGTCAGCCAACCATAATACCCTGATTATGATAGATGGCCGCAGGCTCAATAACGCCGATATCGGAGGTCCTTCCCTTAACAGTATATCCATGAAAAATATTGAGCGTATAGAGATTATCAAAGGTAGTGCGGGAGTATTGTTCGGCGACCAGGCTGTAGGCGGTGTTATCAATATCATTACCCGAACACCTGAAAAGGACCGTGCCGAGATCAGTGCCAGTGTTGGTAGTTATGAGCGCAAGCAGAGTTTTTTTAATATTGAGAAAAGGCTTGCCAGGCAATACATGGTGCGTATCAGTGGAGAAGCACTTGATACTGAAAACTATCGTGATCAGAATCAATATGACAAGGGTATGCTGTCTGGTCAGTTGAATTATGAGTATGAACAGGGCAGTGCCTATATTGAATTGTCGCTGGTCAATTCTACCCAGGAAACACCGGGTGCTTTAAGTCCTGCCCAGGCGGCTGCGGACAGAAGACAGAGTGTAAACATTGGTGATTTTACGAACCGTAAAACGCTGGTGCAGCGAGCAGGTGTTGATCATGAGATCACTGAAAACTGGGATGTTCTGATAGATCTTACCAACAAGGAAGAAAACAACCCCCATGTGGTATGGGGCACTACAGGCTATCAGGCAAGGCAGTTAAAGTCTTTCAATCCCAGGTTTTCCGGGAGTTATCCGATCAATGGCAACGAATTGCTTGTTACCCTGGGTGTGGATTATGAAGAAACCGACTTTATGATTGAAAGTCCGTTTACCAATCGTTCCAATCAACAGGAAACTCATAGTGTTTACTGGCAGGCTGTTTATCCTTTCAATCAGCAACTTTCCATGACCGCGGGTATGCGTCATGCCAATCAGGACAATGTCATCATTGATGCGCTTACCTATGCCAGTGGCCAGGCATTCAAAGATACGCAGACAGTCACTGAACTGGGCTTCAGTTTTAAACCTGATTCAGCTAGCCGTATTTTTATGCGGGCAGAACAGAATTACCGCTTCCCCAAGATTGATGAACAGGCTTATACCTCACCCGGGAATGTTCTCAAAACCCAGACGGGCATATCATGGGAGATGGGATATGAGAAAACATTTGATAAAGCCTGGTTATCAGTTAATGCCTACCAGCTTGAACTTGAAGACGAGATTGCCTTTGATCCGACTGCAACAAAACCGGCGGGTGCCTTTTTCAATGGTGCCAATGTGAATTTTGATCCGACAACGCATAGAGGCATCATTCTGGATGGTGATTTTTTCATATCGGATAATCTGCAGTTTTCGACCAGTTATACCTATACCGATGCCACCTTCGATTCCGGTAGCAATGCGGGTAAAAGAGTATCATTTGTACCAGAACACTCGGCCCGGGTAGCCATGAGCTGGATGCCGGATGCAAATACAAATCTATTGCTTGAAGCCTTGTATACCGGAGAGCGTTATGTTTCCGGCGATAATGCCAATGTATTACCGCAGGTAGATAGTTCTACGGTATTAAACCTGGCGGTGGGTCGTCAGTTGCAGAATTACCATGTTGGGCTGCGCATCAATAATCTTTCGAATCAAAAATATGATGACTTTGTCACGCCGTTTGGGGTAAATCCGGCTCCGCAAAGAAATTACAGGCTGGAAGTAAGTGTCGAGATATAGTTGCCAGGGATGACTGGATGAGAATTAGTCTAGCAATACTGGTTTGCTGTTTCTCGCCGTTGTTTGCACAGTCGCTCCAGGTTACCGACGACCTTGGTCAACAGGTAACCCTGACAAAACCGGCTGGCAAAATCGTAGCTCTTTCCCCGCATCTTGCTGAGCTGGTGTTTGATGCAGGCGCTGGAAAGCATCTGGTTGCTACCGTGGAACATGCGGATTTTCCGCAGGCAGCAAGGTTTATACCGCGGCTCGGATCATACAATGCGATCGATTTTGAAAGACTTATTGCGTTGCAGCCGGATATCGTACTGGCATGGCTTAGTGGAAATGGTGAGACTACCGTCACAAAAATCAGACAACTTGGATTTAATGTCTATGTCAGTGAGCCACGCAAACTACCTGATATCAGTAACACCATTCGTAATATTGGCAAGTTGTCCGGAACGCTGGCTATTGCAGAACACACGGCCTCACAGTTTGATGCAGGCCTTGAGGATCTGCAGCGCAGCCACCAGCATGGCGGTACGATCTCTGTTTTTTATCAGTTGTGGGATAAGCCGCTGATAACCATCAATGCAGAGCAACTCATTAATGAAGCCATTGAGTTATGCGGAGGTTCCAATATCTTTGCGGGCCTGCCAATACTGGCTCCGACGGTTTCAACTGAAGAACTGATCCTGAAAAATCCCCAGGTCATTATAGGTGGTGCAAAAGCAGAGGATCGTAAAAAATGGATGCAACAGTGGCAGCAATGGCCGATGATCATGGCAGTAAAAAATAATCATCAATATTTTATCAACCCTGACCTGATGAGCAGGCAGACTACACGTATGCTGGATGGCGCAGCCGAGCTTTGCTCGATACTGAAT
>Ga0180429_10004978_pt1 | contig 10582 bp, 6 predicted proteins | sample SS_ome_FD_132428 | JGI IMG/M metagenome (GOLD analysis project Ga0180429, IMG submission 132428) | Hypersaline lake sediment archaeal communities from the Salton Sea, California, USA - SS_1_S_1 metaG | ecosystem: Environmental > Aquatic > Non-marine Saline and Alkaline > Hypersaline > Sediment ...
GGTGCTCATCCAGGAGATGATCAACCGCGTCGCCACCCAGCACGGTGGCGTGTCGGTGTTCGCCGGGGTGGGGGAGCGCACCCGTGAGGGCACCGACCTGTGGTTGGAGATGCAGGAGTCGGGCGTGATCGAGAAGGCGGCGCTGGTCTACGGCCAGATGGACGAGCCGCCCGGTGTTCGCCTGCGGGTGGCGCTGAGCGCCCTGACCATGGCCGAGTACTTCCGTGACGTGCAGGGCCAGGACGTGCTGCTGTTCGTGGACAACATCTTCCGGTTCGTCCAGGCCGGCTCGGAGGTGTCCACCCTGCTGGGCCGCATGCCCTCGGCGGTGGGCTACCAGCCCACCCTCGCCGATGAGATGGGCGAGCTGCAGGAACGCATCACCTCGACCCGGGGCCGGTCGATCACCTCGCTGCAGGCCGTGTACGTGCCTGCCGATGACTACACCGACCCCGCCCCCTTCACCACCTTCACCCACCTCGACGCCACCACCGAGCTCTCCCGCCAGATCGCCTCGCTGGGCATCTACCCGGCGGTGGATCCCCTGGCATCGACGTCCACCATCCTCGCCCCCGAGGTCGTGGGCCAGCGCCACTACGAGGTGGCCCGTCGGGTGCAGGAGGTGCTGCAGCGCTACAAGGAGCTCCAGGACATCATCGCCATCCTCGGTCTCGACGAGCTCAGCGAGGAGGACCGGGTCATCGTGGACCGGGCCCGCAAGGTGCAGCGGTTCCTGTCCCAGCCGTTCTTCGTGGGCGAGGTCTTCACCGGGCTCCCCGGCATCAACGTGCCGGTGGAGGACACCGTGGAGAGCTTCGAGCAGCTCGTCAACGGCGACCTCGACGACCTCCCCGAGCAGGCCTTCCTCAACGTCGGCGACGCCGACAGCGCCCGGGCCAAGGCCCGGGAGCTCGAGAAGGGCGCCTGATGGCCCTGCACGTGGAGTTGGTCAGTCCGGAGCGGGTGGTGCTCGACGCCGAGGCCAACATGGTGCTCGCCCGCACCATTGGCGGTGGCGACGTCGCCTTCATGCCCGGGCACGCCCCCTTCCTCGGGGCGCTGCAGACCCACACGCTCACCATCTGGCTCGCTGACGGCACCAAGGAGATGGCAGCGGTGCACGGCGGGTTCATCTCGGTGAGCGACGACCACGTGCGGATCCTGTCCAACCTCGCCGAGCTCGGCAGTCAGATCGACGTGGCCCGGGCCGAGCGGGCCCGTGACATGGCCCTCGCCGGTGCGCAGGCCGAGGTCGACATCGAACACGAGGCGTCGCTGCGCCGGGCGCAGGCCCGCCTCACCGCCGCCGGCGTCGTCACCGCCTGAGCGTCACTCGATGACGAGACCCTCGATCCCCTCGGGGGCGGGCGGGTAGCGCAGGTCGAGCCCGGCGAGGGTGTCCCCGAGGATGCTCGACACCACGAGGTTGCGGTACCACTTGCGGTCCCCGGGCACGATGTACCACGGAGCCGCCTCGGTGCTCGTGCGGCTGATGGCCTCGGCGTAGGCCTGCTGGTACTCCTTCCAGTGGGCCCGCTCGGTGATGTCGCCGTGTTCGAACTTCCAGTGCTTGGCCGGGTTGTCGACGCGCTCCTGCAGACGCTTGCGCTGCTCGTCGTGGCTGATGTGCAGGAAGAACTTCACGATCACCGTGCCCTCGTCCACCAGCAGCTGCTCGAATTCCCGGATGTGGTCGTAGCGCTTCGACCAGCGCGCCTTGGGCACGATGTCGTGGACCCGCACCACGAGGACGTCCTCGTAGTGGCTGCGGTTGAAGATCATGATCTCACCGTTGCCGGGGGTGCGCTGGTGTACCCGCCACAGGTAGTCGTGGGCGAGTTCGATGTCGGTCGGGCGCTTGAAGTTCGTGACCTTCACCCCGAGCGGGTTGACGTTGGCGAAGACGTGCTTGATGGTGCCGTCCTTGCCCGAGGTGTCCATGCCCTGCAGCACGACGAGCACCTTGTGACGTCCGTCGGCGTGCAGCATCTGCTGGAGGTCGGTGAGACGGGCGTTGGCCTCCGTCAGCGCGGCGAGTCCGGCCTCCTTGCCGTCGGCGAACCCGTCCGTGTCGCGCGTCGACCACTTCTTGAGGTCGACCTTGGTGTCGGGGCGGACTCGGTAGAGATCAGGATCCATGGGCCACATTGTTGTCCACCGGCCACGCGTCGGCGAACGAGCCGGTGCGTGCGGCTGCCAGTGGCATGCCCAGGCGCCCGAACGCCTCCCGGGCGTCGCGGGCGAGTGCGACCGCCGACGCCTGTCGGCCGGCGGCGGTGGCCACGAGGGCCTGCTCCCGCACGGCCGCCGCCCGCCCCGGCTCCGCTCCCGCTGCGCCGAAGGTGACGGCGGCGGCGTCGGCTCGGGTGGCTGCCGCCACCGGGTCGCCGTCGAGACGCAGCACGGCCGAGGCGAGCAACTGCCGCCAGGCGGCGTCGATGGGCCGGTGGTCGGTGACGGCCCGATCGTGGGCGATGCGACCCAGACGCCGGGCGCCCTCGACGTCGCCGCTGTACGCGGCTTCGAGGGCGACGGCACAGGCGGTGGCCGAGGCCTGGGCGTCGGCCCACACCGCCACCCGGGTGCTGGTCGTGACCCGGCCCAGTCGACCGATCGCCTCGGTGGCCATGGTCATGCCCTCAGCGGTTCGCCCGTCGGTGGCGACCACCACCGACCGGTCGGCGTGGACCAGGGCGAGGGGGAGGTCCCCGCCGAGCGCCGCCGCCCGGGCCGCCGCTTCGTCCAGCCAGGCGTGGGCACCGGCGACGTCACCACCGGCGAGGTGCAGCGACGCCAGCAGGCGCGCCGCCCCGGCGCGGGTGGTGGCGTGGTGGTGCGGCTCCCACAGCCCCAGGGCCCGCTGGCGCGCCTCGCCGAACTCGCCGAGGGCGGAGAGCACCTCGACGAGCTGCAGGCTGGCGCCCTCCCCACCCCCGAGGTCGCGTCCGGCCAGGGAACCGGGGAGCGCAGCGAGGGCGCGTGTCAGCTCGAGGCGCGCCGCGGTGAGTTCCTGGCGGCGGGCCAGGGCCGAGCCGAGGCGCACGAGCACCCCCGGACCCCACCGGTCGGCGGCGGCGTCGTCACCGAGTTCGGCCAGCACCGTCGCCGTGTTGGCGACGACCCAGACGTGGTCGCCACGCTCGGCGTGTCGCCGGTGGCGGCGGTAGGGGGCAGGCGCGATGGCCGGGGCGAGTGATGTCACGACGCTCAGCCTGCCCGTGCCGTCATGGGATCAGCGCAGACGCTCGATGATCATGGCCATGCCCTGACCGCCACCCACGCACATGGTCTCGAGCCCGATCGTCTTGTCGGCGTCGGTGAGGCCGTGGATGAGCGTGGTCATGATGCGGGCCCCGGTCATGCCGAAGGGGTGCCCCACGGCAATGGCCCCGCCGTTCACGTTGAGCTTGTCGAGGCTGATCCCGAGATGGCGGGCGGAGGGCAGCACCTGGGCGGCGAACGCCTCGTTGATCTCGACGAGGTCCACGTCGTCGATGGTCATCCCGGCCCGCTGCAGCGCCTGGCGGCTGGCCTCGACGGGGCCCATGCCCATGATCTCGGGGTTGAGGCCCGACACGCCCGACGACACGATCCGTGCCAGCGGGGTGATGCCGAGCTGGGCGGCGCGGGTGTCGCTCATGACGACCACAGCGGCGGCGCCGTCGTTCAGCGGGCAGGCGTTGCCGGCGGTGACCCGACCGTCGGGTCGGAAGGCGGGCCCGAGCTGGGCCAGCTTCTCCACGGTGGTGCCGGGACGGATGCCGTCGTCGGTGGTGACCGTCACCGGGTTGCCCTCGGCGTCAGTCGTCTCCACCGGGGTGATCTCCATCTCCCAGAACCCGCGCTCGAGCGAGGCCGACGCACGCTGCTGGCTGAGGGCGGCGTACTCGTCCATCTCCTCACGGCTCACGTCCTCCACCTCGGCCACGTTCTCGGCCGTCTGGCCCATGGCGATGTAGACGTCGGGCATCCCCGCCGGAGGCGTCCACGTCCCCTGGCCGCCCTCGGCCCGAGCGGCGGTGCGGGCCTCGGCGTCGGCGAACAGCGTGTTGTGGGGACCGCTGTCGGCCATCCCGAAGTTGAAGCGGCTCACCGTCTCGACACCGGCGGCGATGAACACGTCGCCCTCACCGGCGCGGATGGCGTGGGCGGCCATGCGGATCGTCTGCAGCGACGAGGAGCAGTAGCGGTTCACCGTCACGCCCGGCACGTCGGGCATGCCCGCCATGATGGCCACGTTGCGGGCGACGTTGTTGCCCGCCTCGCCGGCCGGCTGCCCGCAGCCCATGAGGAGGTCTTCCACCTCGTTGCGGTCGAGCTCGGGCACCCCGGCGAGGGCGGCGTTCACCGCCACCACGCTGAGATCGTCGGGCCGGCAGTTCACCAGCGAGCCCTTGAAGGCCCGGCCGATGGGGGTACGGGCGGTGGCGACGATGACGGCTTCAGGCATGCACGTGCTCCTGTGATCGAGGGGGATGGCGTCGATGGTGCGGCGGGGTTCCCCCGGGGTCCCCGACGACCCCCTGTCTAGCCGCGTCGGGGGACCTGCTCCCACCCCGCAGGCCGTTGCTGCCGGCCGATCCCCTCGCTGGGGCCTCGGCCCGGGCGGCGAGGGCGTCGTGGGCGTACCATCTCGCCATCCCCGCGCCGGTGTGGGGCGACCGGTTCAGGAGTGGCCACGTGGCACACCGCGTCAGCGGCATCGACGCCGCCTTCCTCTACGGCGAGACGCCGTCGTGGCACATGCACGTCTCCGCCGTGGTGGTGGTCGACCCCACGACGGCGACACGGCCCTTCACCCTCGACGCCTTCGCCCGACACCTCGAGTCCCGACTCCACCTCGTCCCCCAGTTCCGGTGGCGCCTCGTCGAGGTGCCCCTCGGTCTCGACCGCCCCGTGTTCGTGGAGGACCACACCTTCGACCTCGCCAATCACCTGCACCGCATCACGCTGCCCGCCCCCGGCGGCGACGAGCAGCTCGGCAACCTCGTGGGTGACCTCGTCGGCCGCAAGATCGATCGGCGTCGCCCCCTGTGGGAGATGTGGCTCGTGGAGGGCCTCACCGGTGGCCGCAAGGCGGTGGTGGCCAAGATCCACCACGCCATCGTCGACGGAATAACGGGCAGCGAGATCGCCACGCTGCTCATGGACCTCGAGGCCGACCCCCCACCGCCGGCAACCACCGGACCGGCCCCCGTTGCCGAGAACATCGACGTCGCCGGCGCGGACCCCACGCCCGCCGAGCTGGTCGTGCGGGGATTGACCTACGCCGCCCTCACGCCGGTGCGCACCGGCCAGTTCCTCGTGCAGACCGTGCGCCAGGCGGCCCAGTTCGTCCCCCTGCGCCGCCGCCCCCGGCCGGCGCCGGTGCCATTCCAGGCCCCGCGGGTGTCGTTCAACGCCGAGTTGACGCCCCGGCGGCGATTCGCCTTCACCTCGGTACCCCTCGCCGACGTCCGACGCCTCAAGGACCGTGCCGGGGTCAAGGTCAACGACGTCGTGCTGGCGCTGTGCGCCGGCGCGCTGCGCCGCTACCTGCTGAACCGCCGCGAGCTCCCCGACGTCCCGCTCGTCGCCCAGGTACCGGTGTCGATGCGCAGTGCGGGGGACTCGGAGGTGGGGACGAAGGTGGCGGCGATGTTCACCTCGCTCGCCACCGACGTCGCCGACCCTGCCGAGCGGCTCGCCGCCATCGCCGAGGGGACGCGGAGCGCCAAGGAGATGCAGCAGGCCCTCGCCGCCGAGAAGATCATGGGGATCTCCGAGACGGCCCCACCGGCGCTCATCGACCTCGCCGCCAGGATGTACACCCTCGCCGGGCTGGACCGCGGCCTTCCGCCGCTCATGAACACCATCATCTCCAACGTGCCGGGGCCGCCGTTCCCGATCTGGTGCGCAGGGTCGCCAGTGGAGGCCCTCTATCCGATGGGGCCGCTGCTGTACGGCTGCGGGCTGAACATCACGGTGTTCAGCTACCGACAGCAGGTCGACGTCGGGTTCCTCGTCTGCCCCGACCTCGTGCCCCACCCCTGGCGTCTCGCCGAGGGGGTGGACGACGCGCTCGCCGAACTGCTGGCGGCCCTCGACTGAAGGCCCCGCCGCCGAGGGGAGCCCGGGTCCCGCCACATGGGGGGCGGGCCTTTGGGCATTGACCCCCGTGCTGCTATCGTTTCAAGGTCTGCCCGGGATCCCGGGCGGCCGTGCCCGGGGCCCGACGCCACCGGGCGGGCGTCCGACCCACGTCGTGGGCCTCCGCCACCGCCACCCGGCGGTGCGGTTGGGCCGGCGGGGCTGGAGGCCGGGACCGATTCCCACCCCCCGCCACCTGCGGGGCCACCCAACGAGGTTGCATCCATGTCACACGCCGCTGCCAATCTTCCGCCCAAGGCGGACACCATCGCCGAGCACCGTCGTCACGAGTCCGACACGGGGTCGCCGGAGGTGCAGATTGCGCTCCTGACCGACCGGATCAGCCACCTCACCGAGCACCTCAAGGTGCACAAGAAGGACCACCACAGCCGTCGTGGCCTGCTCATGCTCGTGGGCAAGCGCCGTCGTCTGCTGGACTACGTCAAGCGCAACAACGTCGAGGAGTACCGGGCGATCATCGCCAAGCTCGGCCTGCGGCGCTGACCCAACCGGGGCGGGCCACGCCCGCCCCCCACAACCCGAGGGGCGCACCGACCCTCAGTTGTCAGTGGAGACCGCCGGGGTGACCGGCGGCCCCCACTGGGAACTGGGGCCCGCGCCCCTCCCGATCGGACGGCCGAGCCGTCCGGAGAGGAGCCATGACCATGGCCCAGTCCCATTCCGTCGACAGTCCCGTTCAGGGTGCCGCCGACAAGATCCTCGGTTTCGAGAGCGGCAAGCTCGCCGGCCAGGCCGGTGGTGCGGTGACCGTCCGCCTCGGCGACACGATGGTGCTCGTCACCGCCACGGCCTCCAAGGGTGTGCGCGAGGGCATCGACTTCTTCCCCCTCACCGTCGACATCGAGGAGCGCATGTACGCGGCCGGTCGTATCCCCGGCTCGTTCTTCCGTCGGGAGGGCAAGGCGTCGGACAACGCCGTGCTGACCTGCCGCCTCATCGACCGTCCCATCCGCCCGGCCTTCCCCGATGACTTCCGCAACGAGGTCCACATCGTGGGGACCGTGCTGGGCACCGACCTGTCCCACCCCTACGACGTGCTCGCCATCAACGGCGCTTCGGCCGCCCTCATGGTGTCCGACATCCCCTTCGACGGGCCCATCGGCGCCGTGCGCATCGCCTGGTCCACCGAGGGCCAGTGGATTCCGTTCCCGACCTACGAGGAGTCCGAGGAGTGCACCTTCGAACTCGTGGTCGCCGGGCGGGAGACCTCGGACGGCACCGACGTCGCCATCATGATGGTGGAGGCTGGTGGCACCGAGGGCGCCCACGAGCGCTTCGCCGCTGGTGCCCCCAAGGTCACCGAGGCGGTGCTCGCCGGTGGCCTCGAGGCGGCCAAGGCGTGGATCCGTCAGTCGATCGAGCTGCAGCACGAGCTGCTCGGCATGGTCGGCGGACCCAAGCCCACCATGGCGTACCCGCCCCAGCGCGACTACAGCGACGAGATCATGGCTGCGGTGCAGGAGGTGGGAGCCGACAAGCTCGCCGCCACCCAGACCATCGCCGACAAGGTCGAGCGTCAGACGGCCGAGGCGGCCGCCCGCGACGAGATCCTCGCCGCCCTCGCCGACCGGTTCGCCGACGACCCCAACGCCGAGAAGCAGATCAAGGCGGCGGTGCGCAGCGTCACCAAGCAGTCCGTGCGGAGTCGCATCGTGAACGAGGGCGTGCGCATCGACGGCCGCAGCACCGCCGACATCCGCGCCCTGTCCGCCGAGGTGGACCTGCTGCCGCGCGTGCACGGCTCGGGGCTGTTCCAGCGGGGCGAGACCCAGGTGCTCAACGTGACCACCCTGGGCATGACCCGCATGGAGCAGATGCTCGACACGCTGCATCCGATGGAGCGCAAGCGCTACATGCACCACTACAACTTCCCGCCGTTCTCCACCGGTGAGACCGGGTTCATGCGCGGCCCCAAGCGACGCGAGATCGGCCACGGCGCCCTCGCCGAGCGGGCCCTCGTGCCGGTGCTGCCGTCGGTGGAGGAGTTCCCCTACGCCATCCGCACCGTGTCCGACGTCCTCGCCTCCAACGGCTCGACGTCGATGGGCTCGGTGTGTGCCTCCACGCTGTCGCTCATGGACGCCGGCGTGCCCATCGCCGCCCCGGTGGCGGGGATTGCCATGGGTCTCGTGTACGCCGACGGCAAGTACGTGACCCTCACCGACATCCTCGGGGCCGAGGACGCCTTCGGTGACATGGACTTCAAGGTGGCCGGGACGTCGGAGTACGTCACCGCCCTGCAGCTCGACACCAAGATCGAGGGCATCCCCGCCGAGGTCCTCGCCGCCGCCCTCGACCAGGCGCGCGACGCCCGCCTCACCATCCTCGGGGTCATGGCCGACGCCATCGACGCCCCCCGTGAGGACGTCGGCCCCCACGCCCCCAAGATCATCAGCTTCGAGATCCCCATGGACAAGATCGGCGAGGTCATCGGGCCCAAGGGCAAGGTCATCAACGCCATCCAGCTCGAGACGGGAGCAAAGCGGCGCGTCCGCGGCGGTGAGACCGTGACCATCCTGTGCCAAGCGGATCAGTTCACCACCCGGGCCTATCCGATCGAGAACGAACGCATCCAACGCGGGGGCACCGATCTGACGCCCTTGGCGAAGGACGGCAAGATCACCTGGACGGCGCCGGCCGGCGAGTGGGAGATCTGGACGTTTCGCGCGGTTCGGAAGCCCGGATCGCTCAATCCGCTCATGATCGACTCGGGTCAAACGGTCATTCGCGGCTTCTTCCAACCCTTTGAGGATCGCAACCCCGGCCAATCGTCCAAAGGACTGAACTACTTCTTCAACGACGAGTTGCACATCGGCGCCGATAAGTTCGCCTGGAACGTGGATTTCGTCGAGGAGTTCAAGAGCCGCAAGGGATACGACCTGATGGACGTACTGCCCACCATGTGGGTCGATATGGGAGACGTCACACCGAAGGTGCGGATGGACTATGCGGATGTGCGCATGAGTCTGATGGAAGAACGCTACTTCAAGCCCATCTACGACTGGCACACGTTACGCGGCATGATCTTCGCCTGCGACAGCGGCGGCCGGGGTCGCAATCCGCACGAGTTCGGCGACTATTTCCGCGCCACCCGCTGGTACTCGGCGCCGGGACACGACACGCCGGGCGGCCGGGCGGACCTGATCAAAGGCAAGGTCTCCTCCTCCATCGCGAACCTGTACCGGCAGCCGCGAGTCTGGCTCGAAGGCTATCACAGTCTGGGCTGGGGCGCCACCCCGGAACTGCTCATGTTCGCGACGCGCGAGAACTACCTCTACGGCTGCACGCTCTTGACCCTGCACGGTCTCTACTACTCCACCTACGGCTCCCATTGGGAGTGGGCGCCCCCCTGCTACCATTTCCGCATGCCGTACTGGGAACACATGGACGTCTTCCTGCGGTACTTCGAGCGGCTCTCTTACCTGATGAGCCAGGGTCATATGTGCTGTGACGTCGCCGTGGTTTATCCGGTCGCCCCGTTCGAAGCGGAGATGAACGGCAACGCCGCGAAAGACACGGCCTTCGACCTGGCCAATCGCCTCATGAAGGCAGGCATCAATTTCGAGTTCATCGACAACGATTCGCTGGCCCGCGCCGAGGTCCGGAACGGCCGCCTGGTCGTGCCCGCCGCCAAGGCATCGTACCAGGCGCTAGTCTTTCCGAACATGCAAGCCGTGCGTTGGCCGAGCATCGCCAAAGCCACAGCTTTCGCCGAAGCGGGAGGCAAGGTCTATGTCGTGGGGAACCTCCCGTCGGCCTCCGACCGGGCGGGCCGCAACGATCCTCAACTGACAGAGATGAACGATCGCGCTTTCGCGTTCGACCGTCGCTTCGCGAACAGCACCCAGGCCGTCTCTGCCATCCGCCAAGCCTTTGTCCAGGACGTGCGAGGGATCACTCAGACAGTCCGCACCCTGCACCGCAAAGTGGGGCCGAGAGACATCTACCTGGTGATGGACGCCAAGCCCGACGCCGTGGTCGAGTTCCGCACCAAGGGCGCCGTCGAGTTGTGGGCCCCCTGGACGGGCAAGGTTCGCCCGCTCAGCGTCGTCAAGGAAACCAAGACGGGCACTCAGGTCAGGCTCCCCCTGGAACCTTACGAAGCGCAGGTCGTCGTCTTCACGCCTGGACAGAAGCATGTGAATCCGCCCTCGCCCGACGAGCGCCCCGTGCAACAGAAGACACTCACCGATGATTGGACCGTAGCGTTCGTCCCGACCATGGACAACACGTACGGGGATTTTCGCCTGCCCGTCACTACCGACAACAAGCTCATTGGCGTCGAGGCGCGGCGCTTCGCCTGGGCGATCGAGACGCAGGCTCTGGCCAAAACTGCGATGCTGCCGCAGACGAACGACCAGAGTTGGGACACGAAGCTTCATGGCTACGGCACGAAGTTCTACCTACTGGGGCCGATCCCACACGATGTTGA